>Ga0163153_10002365_pt1 | contig 27760 bp, 28 predicted proteins | sample OliLakLV19MP6IB1_FD_148629 | JGI IMG/M metagenome (GOLD analysis project Ga0163153, IMG submission 148629) | Freshwater microbial mat bacterial communities from Lake Vanda, McMurdo Dry Valleys, Antarctica - Oligotrophic Lake LV.19.MP6.IB-1 | ecosystem: Environmental > Aquatic > Freshwater >...
CCTCCAGGTCGGCCAGGCCCCACTCACCGATCAGGAGTGGGGCGACCGCGGATGCACTGAACCACGGGGACATCGCGAGTACCTCGCCGAGTCCCAGCACCAGCAGGATGCGCCAGCGCTTAGGAGGGTCCCGGACCGCGTTTGGATGGGGCTGGGCGACCGATCCGGTCATCCGCGATGGACGTGCTTCCCGCCCGTCCAGCCGCCGACCGCAAGGACGCGCTCGCCCAGCTCGCGTGGTCCGGCTTCCAGGTCGGTCGCCAGCGTGTCATTCCAGCGATTGAGGAATGCGTACAGGCAGATCGCGGCGAGGATCTCCACGATCTGGTCGTCGGTCCAGTGCTCGCGCAACCGGGCCATGTGCTCATCGGTCACGGCGTTGGGGACCGACCCTGCCGCCAGGGCGAACTCCAGCGCCACGCGCTCCGCGTCGTCATAGAGCGGACTCGTTCGGAAGTCCCAGATGGCGGCGACCTTCGCATCGCTTACGCCACTCATCCCGGCCGCGACCAGGGAGTGGGCCTGGCAGTACTGGCACCCGGCGGCGCGGCTGGCCATATGCGCGGCGAGGCGCTTGAGGCCCCGGTCCACGGCACCGTCGGGGTCCATCACGGCTTCCGTGAGTGCCTCGAACGCCGCCACGATCCGGGGCCGGCGCTGCATCGTGAGCAGGCTGTTGGGGACCACGCCGAGGATGCGCTCGAACGTTGCGAAGGTCTCAGCCAATCCCGGCCTGGCATCGGCCGGGAGCGGGTCCATTCGTGCCATCGACTGCCTCCCGGCCGAAGCCTACCGTGTCGGCACGGGACTCAGCGAGCGAAACTGACTTCCGAGGATGTGTGGCCGTAGCGTGTCCAGATGAAGCCGAGCGCGGCGCCCCACATGAGGTGGGCTGCAAAGAAGACCGCGGCATCGAGGTTGAGCATCAGCGGGTTGATGGCTGGCGCGACCACGAACCACATCATCGCGAAGACCGCGACGCCCCAGGCCATGCCGAGTCCGATCGTGCCCGCGGCTGATAGGGCTAGCCGCGTCACGATGAGCCCGAAGATGACGGCGAGGATCACCGAATTCATCATGTGGCCCATCAGGCCCAGGACGAGCGCGACCACATCGAAGGGGATCGGATTCGCCGAACCCTGCAGGTCCCGGACGATCGTGGCACCGATGGCGATCGGCGGACCGAAGAACCCGGCGCCGTCGGGGATGACCGCCTCGACGATCATCTCCCACATGGCGAGGACGAGACTGGCGCCGATGCCGGCGATGAGGATGCGACGTCGATCCATGGTGATGGGTGCCTCCCTGTGTCGGTGCGATGGACATTCGCGGCTGGGCAGCCGTAGAGAGAAGCGTGCGGCTGAACGGCTTCGCTGGCTGTAGCGGACATCACGTTCCGCGTCCCCTCGCCCCGCTCATGTGATCACGGGAGACGTGCGCCAGCGCACCGACAGTCATCGGCGGCGCCGCGATGGTTGGGCCACAGGCAGGGTGCCGGAGATCATCCGGCGACCGCCGAACAGCCCACAAGGAGGCATCCTCATGACCACGAGTTCGCACAAGCTCGTCAACACGACCGCAAGGCCTGGTGCGACCGCGCCGGGGACCCTGCGCATGGCAGGACTCGGTCTCGCCGCGTTTGCGACCGGCGCCGCGATGATCGCCTTCGCCGGCGCGTGGAGCGCAGCACAGCTCGTCGGCGAGGGCGGGTCCGGTGCCGACGTCACGACTCTCGCCATCTGGACGTTCGGTCTGACGACCCTGGCGTTCGGGACTGCCAAGCTCGGGATCGCCTCGATCCTGCTGGCGATCCGTCGCCGTGTCCTGGGCCGAGTAGACAGCATCAAGTTCGCGCTCCCGCACTTGATGCCGCAGGATCCGGCTGGCCCGCGCCGGGCGCTCGGTGAATACGACAGCGCGTTCGGCCCGGCCGTCGCGACCGATCGGGCCCCGGCTCCGCTGCCGATCCACAGGCTCGCCGGGCTGATGTGGCTGCCGATGCTGGCGATGGCAGCGATGGCGCTGTTCGGCGGATTCATCCTCGCCCTGGTCGCCGCCGCCAACGTCGCCACCGATCCCACGCTCGCCGTTTCGCAGCGTGCGTGGGTCCAGGGTCTCCAGTTCCTGGGTGAGGGCTTCGCCCTTGCCGGGATCTCATTCCTGCTTGCCAGGATCCTCTCGACGCTGCGTTCGGGAGGCGGAGAAGTCCAGGAAGGGCTGGGTCTGACCGTCGAGACGCTCCGGATGCCGGTCACCGCCAAGATCTTCGTGGTCCTGATGATGGCCGGCCTCATGGTCGAGGTCGTCCAATTCATCGCCTACGCCGTTGTCGCCGGGATGACGGACCCGACGCAGATCGCCGTCGCCTCCACCTGGCTCGGCCCACTCCGCGAGTTCGGCCTCGGCCTGCTCCTTGCCGGCATCGTGCTCGCGCTCGTCACGATCGCCCGTGCACTCGACTTCCAGACCGCGCGCATCGTCCAGATCATCACCCGCGGCCAGTAGCCGCACCAGTCAGCAAAGGAACCATCAGATGACTTCCACTCCTCGCTCTGACTTCGCGGTCGAACACAGTGATCGCTCCCTCGGCCCCAATCTTCCGCAACGGATCGGACGGTTCCTGTGGTCGCCGATGCTGGCCATGGCCCTGATGGCCTTCCCGCTCGGGTTCATCCTGTCGGTCATTCGGGCCGGCATCATCGGGAACGGCGGCGATCCGCAGGCCGTCGCCGCCCTGGGCCACTTCGGCCCGGCCGCGATGTTCGCGGGCTTCGCCGCCGTGTTCGCCGCGATCGCCTTCGCGATCGCCCGGATCCTGGGCGCCTTCCGCGCCGGCGGTGGGGCCGTCCAGGAGGCCAGCGGCCGAACCGTCCAGACCCTTCGGATGCTGCCGATCGCCAAAGCGTTTCTGGGCCTCATGGCGATGGCCATGATGATCCTGGTCGGGGCCGTGATCGCCCACGTCGTCATCGGCCTGGGGATCCTCGATGGCACCCCGGGCGCCCTCGACTCGGCGGAGTCGTCAGCTATCCAGCTGGAAGCCATCCGCCGGATCGGCGTGATCCTCTACCTCCTATCCATCGCACTCGGGCTGGCCTCGATCGCCGAGGTCCTCCGCTTCCAGGCCATCCGCCTGCGGGAGCTTCCGTCGGAAGCCGCCCGCTGATCCACCACCCATCGGTTTCAGCCACCTGCGTTCCGCGGCGAGGCCATCGGCCCCGCCGCGGTGCCGTGACGCGGCTCACATCCGCCTGGGCCGGGCGCCCGGTAGCGTCATCCATCAGCACCGCTGGGTCGGTGCTTCGAACCCCACACGAAAGGTCTTACCGACATGTCTGACATCCAGCACGCCACCGACGCCACCTTCGAAGAGCTCGTTCTGAAGAGCGATCGCCCCGTCGTCGTCGACTTCTGGGCTGCCTGGTGCGGGCCCTGCAAGATGGTTGCCCCTGAGCTTGAGAAGCTGGCCGCCAAGTACGGCGACCAGATCACCGTCGTGAAGGTGGACGTGGACGCCAACCCGGCCCTGTCGCAGGCGTTCAACATCATGTCGATCCCGACGATCGCGTTCTTCAGCCCGGGCGAGCAGCCCAAGGGCGTCAGCGGGTTCCGCAACCTGAGCCAGCTTGAGACCGAGTTCGGGCTCCAGCAGCTGGTACCCGGCAACGCCTGACCCGTCCTGAGAGCGGGGAGCGGCGCAGCGCTCCTCGACTCGGTAGAGCGGCCGGCCTGCGACGCGGTCGTCGCGCGGGTCACGCCTGGGCGATCACCCGCAGCGCCGCGATGTCGACGAGGACGATCTCGTGGCCCTCGAGTCGGATCAGGGACTCGCGCTCGAGGGCATTGATGGCGACGGTCACCGACTCACGCCGGGTCCCGATCATGTCCGCCAACTCGCGGTGCGTCAGCCCGGGCACGATACGGTCGATGTCGTCCTGCCCGACCAGGCGCCGCTCGCGCTCCAGGAACGTCAGGAGCAGGTGCGCGACCCGGCCGCGGATGTCGAGGAAGGCGAAGTCGGCGATCCGCTCGCGGGCGTCCTGGAGCTTTTCCCCCATGCCCTCGGCCAGCCGGATCGCCAGGGCGGGGTCGCGACTACACAGCCGCAGGAACGCCTCCCGGGTGGTGCGGCAGACGACCGTCTCTTCAAGCGCCTCGGCATAGAGGTCCTGCGCGCGCGTGTCGACGATCCCGATCTCGCCGAACGCGTCGCCTGGACCCAGAAGCGCGATCGTCTGCTGCTTCCCATCGCGCGACGCGCGATACACCTTCACCCGTCCGGCACTGATGAAGGTCACCGCGGACATCGGCTCACCGGCCTGGTGCAGCAGCTCGCCCGGCGCGAACGTCGCCATCGCCGACTGGCGGGCCATCGCCTCCACTGTGCGCTCGTCGAGGTTCCGAAGCATCCGGCTGCCCTCGACATACCAGCATCCGGGTAATCGGTGGAGCGGGTCCTTGCGAAGGATCTGGGGCATGGCGAGTCTGGACGGCGTCATGTGTCGCTGCTCCTCACTGTGGCTACGACGGCCGCTGACGGTTCCCGGGTACGAAGCGCCCGCGGCGCACCCGAACCAGAGCGATGCCTCTGGTCCACCCGCTGGTGCAGGAGCATCGTCGGATGGCGTCGTCGTGCGAGCCTCGCGTTCGCGATCGGGGCAACCCTCGTTACGGTTGGCTTGCTCATCTCCTCTGGCGGTTGCTCGACCAGGCGACCCTATCCAGCGACGCCGAACGGTCTGTGTGGTGCAAGACGCCGTCGCCGCGCCACCGAGGGGATCACCCGAACCAGAGCTGCGCCTGCGCTTCCTCGTCCAGATCCTCCGACGTGGGGGTCGGATCGATCGACACGATCTCCCCCGGTTCTTTCGCCACTCGTTCATCGCTGGTGGATGGGCGGGCGATCCGAACTTCCTCTGTACTTGGGCGGCCAAGCTCTCGGCTTGCTGGGATAACCATATCTCGCCTCCGTGCCGATGCCATGAGGCCACGGCCATCTGATCCCAGCGTCGCGCCGCGCTTGCTCGCGGTCTGTGACGTGCGTCACGTGTCCGATCGGGACGATCCAGTTGGGCTGACGGACGGGCGTGTCCGACGTCACATCGCACGCCCGTTCGGCCTTGGTAGGGTGGGCATCACGTTTGATTCCGCTGAACGCGAGGACCGATGCACCTGACCGAGATCCTTCACGCGGCTGAGCGCAACCGCTCGGAACCGACCGGCGATCGCTCGCCCTGGCAGTCCAGTGGTTGACAACGCAGAGACCTCCGTAAAGCGACTCCGCCGGACCTCAGCCGGTGGCAGTGCGGACGAGCCCGCCTCAGCCTCACGCATCGGGATCGATATCGGTGGCAGCGGGATCAAAGGGGGGCGGGTTGACCTGGCGACCGGCGCCCTGCTAGGGGACCGCACCCGCATCGATACGCCCTCGCGTTCGTCGCCGAGATCGGTCGCACAGGCTGTCGCGACCGTCGTGGATCTGGTCGGGGGCGATGGGCCGATCGGCATCACCTTCCCGGGCATCGTGCGCGGCGGAGTGATCGGAAGCGCCGCGAACCTTCGACGTTCCTGGCTTGGGACCGACGCGGCCGCCCTGTTCGCTGATCGACTCATGCGTGACGTCGTCATCCTCAACGACGCGGATGCGGCCGGGATCGCTGAGATGCGCTTCGGAGCCGGCCGCGGGAAGGGCGGCGTGGTCGTCGTGGTCACGCTCGGAACCGGCATCGGGACCGCCCTCTTCACCGACGGACACCTCGTGCCCAACACGGAGCTCGGACACATCATCGTGGCCGGCAAGGACGGCGAGAAGCTCGCTGCCGCTAGCGTGCGGACTCGGAAGGGGCTTGGGTGGAAGGCGTGGTCCAGGCGCGTCAGCGCCTACCTGGCCCGGCTCGAGGCGCTGGTATCACCTGACCTGGTCATCATCGGTGGCGGGATCAGCAAGAAGCACGAGAAATTCCTGCCTCGCCTCTGTACTTGTACCGAGATCGTCCCGGCACAGCTCTTCAACCATGCCGGGATCGTCGGGGCGGCGCTCGCCGCCGAAGTCTCCATGCCGACCAGCCGCCGGGCCGAGGGACCGTGAACCGACCCGCAGACCGAGATGACCTCAACGTCCTACGCCTCGGCGGCCGGATGAACGGCCCGGAACCGGCAGTGGAGTGCGCGCGGACCTCCCTGGACGCCCGCTTCACCGGCCAGGAGTGCCATGCGCGCCGCCTTGCCAAGGTCCTCGCCATCGAGGCGGAGGAGAATCGGGCAGGACCCGCAACCCCGCCCCCGGCAGTCACGGAAGGGACATTCTGATGACCGAACCCATCGTGGCGGGAGCCGATCCGAGCGAGATCGGGGACGTTCTCGTCATCTTCGGGGCCACGGGCGACCTCGCCCGCAAGAAGCTCCACCCGGCGCTGTACCGCCTCGCAGCGCGCGGCCGGCTGACGGTCCCGGTCGTCGGGGTTGCCCGGTCCGCCTGGAGCGACGAGCAACTCCGTGCCTTCGCCCTCGAGGCCGTCCGCAACCGGTACCCGTCGGCACCCGACGCGGACCTTGACGCGTTCGCCGAGCGCCTTGCGTACGTGAGTGGCGACTATGGCGATCCGGGGACCTACGAGCGTCTGCGGGAGTGCCTGGGTGCGGCACGCCACCCCGTCTTCTACCTCGCGATCCCACCGAGCATGTTCGACGTGGTGATCGGCGGCCTGATGGGTGCGGGGCTGCACGAGGGAGCCCGGGTCGTCGTCGAGAAGCCGTTCGGACGCGACCTCGCCTCCGCGCAAGAGCTCAACACCTGCCTGCACCGCGCGTTCGATGAGCGGGCGATCTACCGGATCGACCACTACCTGGGCAAGGAGACCGTCCAGAACCTGCTCGCCTTCCGGTTCGCGAACGCCATCCTCGAGCCGATCTGGAACCGGCGCTATGTGTCCAGCGTGCAGATCACGATGGCCGAGTCGTTCGGGGTGGAGGGCCGCGGCGCCTTCTACGACGAGGTTGGCGCCCTGCGCGACGTGGTCCAGAACCACCTTCTCCAGGTAGTGGCCCTGCTGGCCATGGAGCCGCCCGTCGGTGCTGACGCGGACGCGCTGCGCGACGAGAAGGTCAAGGTCTTCCGCGCGACGACGTCGGTCGACCCGGACGCCCTCGTGCGCGGGCAGTACGACGGGTACCGTACCGAGGCCGGCGTGAAGCCCGAGTCGGATGTCGAGACGTACGTCGCGCTCCGGCTCGAGATCGAGTCCTGGCGATGGTCCGGCGTCCCCTTCTTCCTGCGGACCGGGAAGCGCGTCAGCACCACAGCCCTCGAAGCCGTGATCGAGTTCAAGGAGCCACCTCGCCTCCTGTTTGCCGAGGTTGGTACGCCGATGCCCCACCCCAACCACCTCCGGCTCCGGTTGGGCGGCGGCAACGAGGGGATCGAGCTGTCGCTCCAGGCGAAGGTCCCGGGCGAGACCATGGAGACGCGCCCGGTGCCGCTCGCATTCTCCTACGAGCAGGCGCTCGGCGAGCAGGCCGAAGCCTACGAAAGGCTCCTGCTCGACGCGATCGAGGGGCGCCAGGCGCTCTTCGCCCGCCAGGACGGTGTCGAGGAATGCTGGCGCATCGTCGAGCCCGTGCTCCGGCCGACCCGGCCTGTGCTCGAGTACGCGTCGGGGTCCTGGGGTCCGGACGCAGCCGACGACCTGATCAGGCCAGTCGGCAGCTGGCACGCCCCGGGAGGGCCCAGGTGAGTGCGACTCGGGCTCCGATCGCGTTCCTGTTCGACGTCGACAACACACTGCTCGACAACGATCGCGTCCGGCGCGACCTCGTCGAGGCCATTGACGGCGCGGTCGGGCCCGAGCGGGGATCCCGGTTCTGGGAGCTCTACGAGGAGATCCGGCGCGAGTGCGACTACGTGGACTTCCCGCACACACTCGAACGCTTCACTCTGACCTTCCCTGACGAGCCGGGCTTCCCGGCGCTGGCCGACGCGGTCCTCTCCTACCCGTACCGGTCGGCCGCGTTTCCCGGTGCGCATGACGTGCTGCGCCGTGCCGGCACGATCGGGCCCGCCGCGATCCTCTCGGACGGCGATCCCGTCTACCAGCCCGCCAAGATCGCGCGGGCGGGGTTCGCCGACACGGTCGGCGGGCGGGTCTTCGTGTTCGCCCACAAGGAAGAGCACCTGGCCGAGGTCGAGCGGCGGCTGCCGGCCGAGCGCTATGTCCTCGTCGATGACAAGCCTCGGATCCTCGCCGCCGCCAAAGCGCGGCTGGGCGACCGCCTCATCACCCTCCACGTCTGCCAGGGCAAGTACGCCCACGCGGCGGAGCACGACACCCTCCCGCCCGCGGATCGGTCCGTCGATGCGATCGCCGACATCCTCCACCTCGACCTCACCACCTTGCTGGAGCCTGCCCGATGAACCCAACCGCCGCCCTGCACGCCGCCGGCCAGAGCCTGTGGCTCGACAACATCACCCGCGATCTGCTCACGAGCGGCACGCTGGAGCGCTACATCGCGGAGCTCTCGGTGACCGGCCTCACCTCGAACCCCACGATCTACGACAAGGCGATCGAGGGCACCGACGCCTACGATGTCGCGATCCGTGAGGGTCGGGAGGCCGGCCTCGCCGCCGAGGACCTGTTCTTCGAGTTGGCGCTCGACGACCTGCGGCGTGCCGCTGATGCCTTCCGCCCGATCTTCGCGCGGACGCGGGGTGTGGATGGCTGGGTCTCGCTCGAGGTCTCGCCGCTGCTGGCGCACGATACGGTGGCCACCGTCCGCGAGGCGATCCGGCTCCACGGCCGGGCCGATCGACCCAACCTGTACATCAAGATCCCCGGTACCGCGGCCGGCCTGCAGGCCATCGAGGAGGCCATCGTCGCCGGGGTCCCGGTCAACGTCACCCTGCTGTTCACGGCCGAGCACTACCTGGCCGCCGCGGAGGCGTACCTGCGCGGCATCGAGCGTCGCATCGAGGCCGGTCTGGATCCGTTGGTGGCGTCGGTGGCGTCGGTCTTCGTCAGCCGCTGGGACTCGGCGGTGACCGGGAAGGTCCCGGAAAGCCTCGAGACGACGCTCGGCCTGGCCATGGGCAAGCGCATCTATGCAGCCTATCGCGCGCTGCTGGCCTCGGATCGGTGCCAGCGCCTTGCGAACGAGGGCGCGCGACCGCAACGGCTCCTGTTCGCGAGCACGGGGACCAAGGACCCGAACGCATCCGACGTCCTCTACGTCGCCGGACTCGCAGCGCCGCATACCGTCAACACGATGCCGGAGGTGACGCTCCTCGCGTTCGCGGATCACGGGACCGTCGTATCCCTACTGCGGGCGGACGGCGGCGACGCAGAGCAGGTTCTCGCCGCGATCGGCAACGCCGGCGTCGACATCGATGAGCTCGGGCGACGCCTCCAGAAGGACGGGGCCACCGCCTTCGTCCAGTCCTGGGAGCAGCTGCTGGCATGCATCGCGGCGAAGACCGACGCTTCTGCGGGCGTCCCGTGAGCGGCCCCACCGGCGCGGTAACGGTGCCGCTTCGCCAGCGGCCTGCCTGGTCCGCGTTGGAGCGGCACCATGCCGAGGTCTCGGAGGTCCACCTGCGCGACCTGTTTGCGGCCGACCCGGAGCGCGCTGAGCGCTTCACACTCGAGGCTGCCGGGCTGTACCTTGACTACTCCAAGAACCGGGTGACGGACGACACGCTCGCGCTGCTCGTGCAGCTCGCCCAGGAGTCCGGGCTGCGGGAACGCATCGACGCGATGTTCCGCGGCGAGCACCTGAACGTCACCGAGGACCGCGCGGTCCTCCACGCCGCCCTGCGGGCTCCCCGCGGGACGTCCGTCATGGTCGACTCCCGGGACGTCGTCCCCGGGGTCCACGAGGTGCTCGACCGGATGGCGGCGTTCGCCGACGGCGTGCGCGACGGGACCTGGCTCGGTCACTCGGGACGGCAGATCCGGAACGTGGTCAACATCGGGATCGGCGGATCCGATCTGGGGCCCGCGATGGCCTGCGGGGCGCTCCGCGCCTACTCCCGGCGCGACCTGACTTTTCGCTTCGTGTCCAACGTGGACGGCACCGACTTCGTGGAGGCGACCCGCGACCTCGACCCAGCCGAGACGCTGTTCGTCGTCTCGTCCAAGACCTTCACGACCGTCGAGACCATGCGCAATGCGGCCGCGGCCCGCGACTGGATCCTGGCCGAGCTGGGTGACGAGATGGCTGTGGGGCGCCACTTCGTGGCCGTCTCGACCAACGCCGTCGAGGTGTCCAGATTCGGCATCGACACCGCCAGCATGTTCGGCTTCTGGGACTGGGTCGGTGGCCGGTACTCGATGGATTCCGCCATCGGACTGGCCACGATGATCGCCGTCGGCCCGGTCCAGTTCCGGGCGATGCTGGCGGGCTTCCACGAGATGGACGAGCACTTCCGGACGGCGCCCTTCGCGGCGAACCTGCCCGTGCTCCTGGGCCTGCTGACGGTCTGGTACGCGAACTTCTTTGGGACGCAGACGGTCGCCGTCCTGCCGTACGACCAGTACCTCGAGCGGTTCCCGGCCTACCTCCAGCAGCTGACGATGGAGTCCAACGGCAAGAGCGTGACCCTCGACGGCACGCGGGTGGACTACGAGACCGGCCCGATCTACTGGGGTGAGCCCGGCACCAATGGCCAGCACAGCTTCTACCAGCTGATCCACCAGGGAACGCGCCTCATCCCGGCCGACTTCATCGGCTTCCTGGAGACGGTCAACCCGCTGGGCGACCACCACGACCTGCTCATGGCCAACCTCATCGCCCAGTCGGAGGCGCTCGCCTTCGGCAGGACGGCCGACGAGGTGCGCACCGAGGGCACGCCCGAGTGGCTCGTGCCACACCGCGTGTTCGAGGGGAACAGGCCGTCGAACACGATCCTCGCCGAGCGGCTGACGCCGGAGACGCTCGGCCGCCTCGTCGCCCTGTACGAGCACAGCGTCTTCACCGCGGGGACGATCTGGAGCGTGGACTCCTTCGACCAGTGGGGGGTCGAGCTGGGCAAGGTCCTCGCGACCCGGGTGGCCGCGGAGCTGGCGGACGAGCAGGAGCCGGCGCTCGCCCACGATTCATCGACCAACGCGCTCATCGCGCGCTACCGCGCCAACCACCGAGCCGGATGACCGGCCCGAACCCCCGGTGCCGGGCCTCGAGTCCAGGCCACGAAGGAGCATCCACATGGAACTCGGCGTCATCGGCCTCGGCCGGATGGGCGGCAACATCGTCAGGCGCCTCGAGCGCGCCGGCCATACGACGGTCGGCTATGCGCGACGCGCGGAAACCGTCGCGGCCCTCGCAGATTCGGGCATGCGGGGCAGCACGTCGCTCACCGACCTGGTGGCGGCGCTGTCGAAGCCGCGATCGATCTGGCTGATGCTCCCGGCGGCGGCGGTCGACTCCACGCTGGAGGCGCTCGTCCCACTCCTCGAAGCGGGCGACGTCCTCATCGATGGCGGCAACTCGTCCTACCGCGACGATATCCGGCGCTCGAAGGAGCTCGCCGCCCACGGGGTCCAGTACCTCGATGTCGGCACGAGCGGCGGTGTCTTCGGCCTCGAGCGCGGCTTCAGCCTGATGATCGGCGGCGACGCCGCGACCGTGCGGCGGCTCGATCCGATCTTCGCTGCCCTGGCACCCGGTGCCGACGCGGCACCCCCCACCGCGGGACGTGACCGCCCGGGCAGCACCGCCGAGGAGGGCTACCTGCACTGCGGGCCGAGCGGCGCTGGCCACTTCGTGAAGATGGTCCACAACGGGATCGAGTACGGGCTGATGGCTGCGTACGCCGAAGGGCTGAACATCCTACGCCACGCCAACGCGGGCATCGGGGAGCGCCCCATCGACGCGGAGACGACACCCCTGCGCGAGCCCGAGCTGTATCAGTACGAGTTCGATCTCGCTGACGTGGCCGAGGTCTGGCGCCGCGGCAGCGTGGTCGCCTCCTGGCTGCTGGATCTGACCGCGAGCGCACTCGTCAAGAGCCCGGACCTCGAGGGATTCTCGGGCCGCGTCTCAGATTCCGGCGAGGGCCGCTGGACGATCGCCGCCGCGGTGGACGAGGGCGTACCAGCCCCGGTCCTGACGTCCGCCCTCTATGCGCGGTTCAGCTCGCGCGGAGAGTCGGACTTTGCCGACCAGCTCCTGTCGGCGATGCGGATGGAGTTCGGCGGCCACGTCGAGAAGCCTGGCGAGCGGGCTTCGTGATCACGGCGAGCAGGAGGAGACGTTCCGGTGGCCCTCGCGATCTGCGACGACTGTAACGAGCCCTTCCTCGGCGCCGCCTGCCCGCAGTGCGGCAAGCCGGCCGACGAACGTGGCGACATCCGGCGCCTCCCCCGGGAGGTTGTCGTCACCTTCGTGGAGCATGCCGAGGGATTCCTCGCGGCGGGTCCGCGGCGCCAAGCGATCCTGGCGTTCGCGGCCGGGTCGTTCATCGGGTTCGGGGCGATGCTGTCGATCGTCCTCACGGTCGGCGTCGAGACGCCGGGGATCGCCCGCCTCCTGCTCGGGCTCGGCTTCGCCGCTGGGTTCACGCTTGTCATCCTGTCCGGCTCGGCCCTGTTCACCGAGGTGAACGTCCTCCTGCCCGAGCTGTTCCTCAGCCGGCGCGGCTCCCGACTTCGGCTGCTCCGCTTCTGGCTCATCGTCTACCTGGGAAACCTCGCTGGGGCGGTCTTCGTGGGGTTCATGCTCAGTGCGGCCGACGTCATCGGGCCTGCGCAGGGCCAGCGACTGGCCGAGATCATCGACGAGAAGATGCGCTTCGAGCAGATGGGCGTCGAGGGCTGGTTCCGCGTCGTGGCGTCCGGCATCCTCGCCAACTGGCTGGTGGGGATGGCGGCCTTCCTCGCGACGGCAGCCCGGACGGTGTCGGGCAAGATCCTGGGTCTCTTGCTTCCGATCCTCGCGTTCGTCGCGCTCGGAGTGCAGCACGTGCCCGCGAACATGGGCTACTTTGCGGCCGCGTTGATCCACGGAGATGCCGGCACGACCGTGCAGGAGGCCTTCCTCTGGAACCTGATGCCGGCCACGATCGGCAATCTGATCGGCGGCACGGTGCTGGTCGCCCTTCTGTTCTGGTACACGTACGGCGGCAACCCCAGGGAGCAGGGTGCGCTCGAGCGGGCGAACGAGCTCGTTCACGCCCACGTGTCGGAAGCCGACCGATGACGACCCCGAATGCCCCGCGAACGCGCTGGGAGCACGTTGTGGCGTACCTAGAGGCCGTCCCGGGAATGTGCATGCTCGTGGGCGTAGGCCGGCGTGTTGTCGCCGGGACACGGGCCATCGCCGAGGCGAGGCCAGGGTCGCGAACGGGACCTATCCACGCCGACTTCGATGCGCCCGCCACGACGGTCTACTCGTTGATGACAACCTTCGACGGTGGCGACGACCTCGGGGTGACTCGTGACCCGCCTTGGTCAGCCGACAGCGTCGTCGTCCGCGAGTTCGCGACACCGGTTTCGCTGCCGCTCGGGATCACGCGCGTGATCCGCACTCGGGAGGAGATCCGGCTGGTCCGGCCCGACATCATCGAGTTCCATCACCTCGCGGGTCCGGTCCGGGGCATGGTAGAAGTGATCGTCGTCGAACCCCTCGGGGCTTCTCGCTGCCGGGTCACGTACACGGGAGAGCTGCCCCATTCGGGCCCCATGCTCCGCGTCGCGTACCGACTCCTCGCGCGCCCCGCGATCGAGCGGATCGTGCGCATGCACCTGGCGGATCTCGGGCAGCGGGCGGAACGCGATGCCCGGGACCGGGGCGACGACCGCAGCGATGCCTTCGACGCGACCCAAAGTCAGACGCCGAATCCCGATCGCTGCGAGCCGGATCACACTCACTCGCGTCGCAGCTCCAGGTGACCGATCGGGCCCGGGAGCACCGGATCCGAGCGAACCTTTCCGTCCTCCGCGTCGAGTCCCAGGATCGTTCGGATCGCCATCAGCGGCGCGGCCGCCGCCCAGGCTTGCGGTCGTGACGCCGTCGGGTACTCCACAGCCACCGTCGTGGCTTCACGGTCGAAGCCGGCGAAGACCTCGGGCAACCGGTATTCGAACGCTTCCGCGGCCTCGAACAGCGCCCACGCGAGTCGGCCCGCAGCCTCGCGGAAGCCGTAGCGCCGGAGCCCTTCCGCGATGATCGCAGTGTCGTGCGGCCAGACGGTCCCGTCGTGGTACTCGATCGGGTTGTAGCCGGCATCGCGGCTCGACATCGTGCGGATGCCCCAGCCGCTGAACATGTCCGCGGCCATGAGCCGGTCGCGAAGTGCCCGTGCTCGCTCTGGCGGCACGATCCCGCTCCACAGCAGATGGCCGACGTTCGAGGTCAGGGCATCGACCGGTCGCTTGTCGCGATCGAGCGCAAGAGCATAGTGACCGCGTTCGTCGAGCCAGAAGTCGCGATCGAATCGCTCGTACAGCGCTGCGGCATCGCGCTCGAGCCGCTCGGCCAAGGCGTCGTCGCCCCAGCAGACTCGGGCCAGCCGGGCGGCCCTGATCCTGGCGTCGTAGGCGTAGCCCTGGATCTCGCACGTCGCGATCGGCGGCTCGGCGAGCCGTCCGTCGGCGTACAGGATCGCGTTCCACGAGTCTTTCCAGCCCTGATTCCGGAGGCCCTTGGGGGAGCGGGTCTGGTACTCAAGATAGCCATCACCGTCGGGATCGCCCGGCCCGTCGATCCACGCGATCGCGGCACGAGCCGCCGGCTCCAGCCGGCGGACGAGCTCACGGTCGCCCGTCCAGCGCTCGTACTCGTCGAGGAGGATCAGGAACAGGGGCGTCGCGTCGTGGCTGCCGTAGTAGGCCGAGTGTGGCGTCTCCCCCAGGGTTGCCAGCCAGCCTTGGCGAGCCTCGTGGAGGATCTTGCCCGGATCGGCATCGCGGAAGTCGTCGCGGTCGGTCGCCTGCAGCTCGCTCAGCGCCTCGAGCGTGGTCGCCGCGAGGTGCGGCTGGAAGGGCAGCGCCATGTACGCGGTGATCAGGCTGTCCCGGCCGAACAGCGCCATGAACCACGGTAGACCAGCCGCCGGCAGCGACCAGCCAAGGTCCGGCAGCGGGCGGAAGCGAAGCGCCGCGAGGTCGACCAGGCTCCGGCGGTAGGTGTGGCGGATCCAATCAGAATCGGTGTCCAGCTGCGGCGCGTCGGCCAGCCAGGCCTCGAGGCTGCGCGGCATCTGGGGCTCGAGGCTTCCGAAACCGCCATGTCCCACCCGCGGCCCGTGCTCCTCGTCTCCGACTACGCACGAGATGTCCAGGCACGTCTGCCATTCGCCACGCGGAGCGAGCTCTAGAGCGAACCGGATCCGATCTTCTTCGAGATCGCCGTCCCTACTCCACGTGAGACGCGTGGCTCGTCGTGTGCCGCCACGTTCGTGCCACAGGGTGACCTCGCGCTCGCCGACCATGACGCCCGTGTCCCCGTTCTGGTGGATACTTGGTTGCTTGACCTCGAAGATGTCGGCGAAGTCGCCGCCGAAGGCCACCTCGATCGTCAGCCGCTGGTCGACCTCCGAGTGGTTTCGAACCCACAGATCCTCGTGGACACCCTCAGAGACGATCCGGTCGCGCTGGATCGAGACGGGCGGGTTCAGACCCATCCGCGCCGTCGCGAGGGTTCCGAAGACCCGCGCCGAGTAGTAGTCCACCACCCGGCTGGTCAAGACCCGCAGCGGCTCGCCGTCGATCGACAAAGACAACGTCGAGAGATGGCGAACATCTTGGAAGAACAAACCATTCGCGCCTTCGCCCCGAACGTCGCCGGCGCGATCGGAGAGGAAGAACGTGCTCCCGTCGAGCACGACGAGGTCATCGGCCATGAGGCTTATTGTGCCGCGGCGCCAACGTGTCGGCATGGCCGGCGGCCGAGGTCGTCAGCATCGGCACCGGCCAGGTTCCGGCTAGGCCGCCTCGACGGTCTCCGTCGGGCGGAGCACCGTCTCCGGCCAGGTCACCCCGGCCGCGATGTTGAAGCGGGTGACCTCAGACCAAAGGGCGGTCGTCCCGAGGATCTCTGCGATCCCCTCGTTGTCGTAGCCGAACTTGTGCCGCAGCGACCCGGCGTGCGCGTTGAGGCAGAAGTCGCAGTCGTTGATGGCAGCGACCACCAGGGCGATGACCTCCTTCGTTTTCGCGTCCACCTTGCGAGGCTTCAGCACCCTCGCCATGTGGTCGTTCAGCGAATCGAGGTACTCAGGATCATTCGCGAATGCCTTGTAGATGTCGGGCAGGAACCCTCCGTAGCGGGCCTTCACCTTTTTGTAGATCTCCTGGACCTCGAGACTTGCCTCGTGTTCTTCGATCTTCGGCAGGATGGCCATCGTCGTTCCTTTCGCGTGGGCTTCGATCGCTGGGTCGAGCCGACCAGGGGACCGGCGTCAGACCAGGGGATGAGTGCAAGGTTGGCCCGCGCCGTTCGGTCGCGCTGTGACAGAACGCACACTCGACACGGGGTCGTGTCCTTCCGCACAGCCACGACGCGGTGGTTCCCCCATGCTTGGTGGCGATGAACGAAACGAGCACATCTGGATCACGACCTGCAGGCGACGCGGCCGCCCAGACCAACAAAGGCCCTCGGATCGGGCCGATCTCCATCGTAATCGGCGCGTCCGCCGCGACGGTCTACATCTCGCCGATCTGGTGAAGCGGGCCGAGGCACAGAAACCGGAAATCGGACGCTGACGTCGGCCTGGTCGTCAGAGAGACTGGACGAGTCGAATGAAGAGAAGGAGACCGAGCAGTTGGCGATCGACCAGACCACGAAGATCCTCATCATCCTGCAAGCAGGGACCGAATCCCACGAGGGGAGGTCACGAGCGCTGCACAGCGTCCTGTACGCGAAGGAGCTTGCCGAGGCCGGGGCGACGATTCGACTCGTCTTCGATGGCGCTGGGACCGGCTGGCTGGCGCGCTGGATCAAGGATGAGGGGGCGGCCTCGCGCGCGGCCGCCGTCTTCGCGGAGCTTCGCCTCCCCGGCCTCGCGTACGAGGTCTGCGACTACTGCGCCGGTGCATTCGATGTTCGCGAGGACCTGACGAACGCGGGAGAAGCACTGTCGGGCGCCTACATGGATCATCCGAGCATCGCCCGGCATGTCGCGGACGGCTTCCAGGCCTGGATCCTGTGACGCCTGCAAGACCGGCGATCGATCGTACCGGCGGCCGCACACCAGCTGTCGGCGCCGAGCGGGCGCGCCTGCACGAGGCGCGATCCGGCGTGCCCTGGCGCCGATGGGGACCGTACCTGGCAGAACGTGCCTGGGGAACGGTGCGCGAGGACTACTCGGCGAATGGCGACGCGTGGGGATCCTTCAGCCACGACGACGCGCGCCGACGCGCCTACCGGTGGAGCGAGGACGGCCTGCTCGGGATCTCCGACGACGAGCAGCGTCTATGCCTTGCACTCGCCGTGTGGAACGAGCAGGACCCGATCCTCAAGGAGCGCCTCTTCGGACTCTCGAACCCGGAAGGGAATCACGGCGAGGACGTCAAGGAGCTCTACTTCTACCTTGACGCCGTGCCGTCCTCCTCCCTGCTCCACGCGGCCTACCTCTATCCGCAGCGCGCCTTCCCGTACGACGATCTCGTCGCCGAGAACGCCCGACGAGGCGGGGCCGATCCCGAATACGAACTGCTCGACAGCGGTGTCCTCGAGGAGGACCGCTTCTTCGACGTCGACGTCACGTACGCGAAGGCCGGACCAGAGCAGATCGTCATGCGTCTCCGGGCAACGAACCTGGGTCCCGACCCGTCTCCGCTCCATCTGCTGCCGACGGTCTGGTTCCGCAACACCTGGTCGTGGGACCCGCTGGTCGAGGCACCACGGCCGTCGCTGCGGCAGGTTGGCGAGGAGGTGATCGCCGAACATGCGTCCCTGGGCAGATATCGGATCGCCGTCGAGGCGCCCGGAGCGGAACTGCGCTGGATGTTCACGGAGAACGAGACCGATGCGGCCACCACCACCGCCGAAGCCGTGGCAGGCTCCCCGGCGTACACGAAGGACGCGTTCCATCGGCTGCTCGTCGACGGAGACGCTGATGCCGTCAACCCCGCGCTTCGCGGGACGAAGACGGCCGTCGACGCCCGCTGGATCGTGCCGGCGGGATCCACGGTCGAACTCCGCCTCGCGCTCGTACCGGACGGCACCGGATCACCCCAGGCCCTGCTCGATGGCGCGGATGCCCTGATCGCTCAGCGAACCGTCGAAGCGGACGAGTTCTATCGGGACCTCGCCTGGCCGACGATGAGTGCCGACGAGCGATCGATCCAGCGCCAGTCGCTGGCGGGCGTTCTCTGGTCGCTGCAGTACTACGCGTACGACGTCGATCGCTGGCGTGCCGGAGACATCATGCCGCCCGCGGCTGGGCACGCGTCGACGAGGAATCTGGATTGGGGACACGTTCAGGTCGGTCGCGTTCTGAGCATGCCGGACACCTGGGAGTACCCATGGTTCGCGTCCTGGGACCTGGCGTTCCAGGCCGTCTCGCTGGACCTCGTCGATCCGGACCGGGCCAAGGAACAGCTCCTCGCGTTGCTGGACGATCGGCTGCTGCATCCGAGTGGGCAGATCCCCGGATACGAGTGGGAGTTCTCCGATACCAACCCACCGCTCCAGGCCTGGGCGGCGCTGCGCGTGTATCGCCGCGAGAAGATCATGTCCGGACAGCCTGATCGCGCGTTCCTCGAGCGGATGCTGCATGGCCTCATGCTGAACTTCGGCTGGTGGGTCAACCGGCGCGACACGAGCGGTCGCAACCTCTTCGAGGGCGGCTTCCTGGGTCTCGATAACATCTCCATCCTCGATCGGAGTGCGCTGGACGCGAGCGGGCACGTCCTGGAGCAGGCCGATGCGACCGGCTGGATGGCGCTCCTGGCGCTGGGGCTCACGGAGATGGCTCTGGAGCTGGCGGCGGACGAGCCCGTCTATGCCGAACTCGCGAAACATTTCCTGGGCCGTTTCGTCGCGATCGGCGAGGCCCTGGCCAATGTCGGCGGCGAGGGTCTGTGGGACCCGGACGAGCGCTTCTTCTTCGACCTCCTCCGACCGCCCGGCGAGTCGCCGATCAGGGTCAAGGCATTCTCGGTCGTCGGGCTGATCCCGCTGTTCGCGACTCGCGTCCTCGACCGCGCGCTCCTTGAGGCGGTCCCGGCATTCGCCGCGCATCTTGAGCAGCTCGCCCGTGAGCACCCGACGTTCTTCGGGGCGTGCACGTGTTTCGCCTCGCCCGATCCGTCTGGCCGGCGGCTCCTCGCGATCGTCGACGAACATCGACTCCTGCCGATCCTGGACCGCCTCCTCGACGAGGACCGCTTCCTGTCGGCCCACGGCGTTCGCAGCGTCTCCCGTCGACACAGCCGCCGGGACCTGCCCGTTGACGTCACCGTGGACGGGGTCACGAGCCGCGTCGAGTACGAGCCGGGCGAGACGGCGACACGCCTGAAGGGCGGCAACTCGAACTGGCGCGGACCCGTCTGGCTGCCGATCAACTACCTGCTCTGGCAGAGTCTCCGTCAGTACGGACGGTACTACGGCGACGCGCTCACCCACGCCCACCCGGCCCCCGACGGCGAGGCGCGGGATCTCCGAGGGATCGCCGACGACCTTGGGCGCCGGCTGATCTCGCTGTATCTGCCGGGTCCTGACGGTCTGCGCCCCGCACTCGGTGCAGACTTGCGCTGGCGAGACCATCCGGCGTTCCGCGATCGGCTGCCGTTCTACGAGTATTTCCATGGAGAATCCGGGCTGGGACTTGGTGCCTCCCATCAGACGGGCTGGACGGCGCTGCTCGCAAACCTGATCGATGAGCTGCACCGACCCGCCACGCACCCTGGTACCCGATGAGGACGCCTGATGAGGACGCCTGTTCGGCTAGCCTCGACCACGGGTTTGTGGGCCAGCCCACGGACGAACCCCCGCGCATCGTCCACGCTGGGCATGCCCACCCACGACGACGATCGATCGGAGCCCTGACCAGATGACGAACACACTTCCCACGCCGGATGTCCTCACCGTGTACGGCGCAAGTTGGTGCGGGGACTGCCGCAATACGCGCCGCTACCTCGACTCCACCAGCGTGGCATACCGCTACGTCGACCTCGGTACGGATCATGCCGCCCAGGCCCTGCTCGACGACGCCGGCTACCGGGCGATCCCGGTGGTCGTGACCCCGGACGGGACGGTCCTCATCGAGCCATCCGAGCGGGAACTGGCCGCGGCCATCGGGATCCGCGCCGCCTGATCCGACCGGCCTGCTCGCGGCGATCCGTGATCCATCACACAGCCACCGGACGCAAGCTGGGGCACAGTCCCGGCCGATGTCCGACCTCTTGGAGACCAACCACTCGTGCATGAAGATCCATTCGATTTCGTGATCATCGGGGCCGGCGGCGCCGGTGAGGCCGCGGCAAATCTGGCTCGGGCGCGGGGCGCCTCGGTCGCCATCGTGGACCGGGAGCTCTTTGGTGGCTCGTGCCCGTTTTGGGCCTGCATGCCGTCGAAGGCGCTGTTGCACGCGGCGGCCGTGCACGCAGGCGGCGGCGACTACGAGTGGCCCAAGGCGTCGGCCCGTCGCGATTACATGATCAATCGCGAGGGGATCGACTGGCCGAGCGATGCCGGCCATGTGAGCAGCCTGGAGGCCGCCGGTGCCGTCACCATCCGAGGCACGGCGCGGATCACCGGGCCGGGGACGGTCGTCGTGTCAGCGCAGGACGAAGCCGAAGACCGGACCCTGCGCGCCGGTCACATCGTGATCGCGGTGGGCTCGACTCCGACCATCCCGGAGATCGATGGGCTCGAGTCGATCACCCCGTGGACGAATCGTCAGGCCACCACCACCCGCACGCTGCCGGACAGCCTGGTCATCCTGGGTGCCGGACCGACCGGCGTCGAGATGGCCCAGGTCTATGCCCGGTATGGCGTCCCGACGGTCCTGATCTCGCCACAGTCGACCATCAATGCCAAGGATCACCCGCGGAACTCGGCGGCGATCGAGGCCGGACTGCGCCGCGACGGCGTCGACATCCGGACGGGGGTCCGAGCGACCAGCATCGAGGCCCGGACGGCAGCGTCCGGGGCGCATATCGTTCACCTGTCGGACGGCGCGACCGTCGAGGGTCATGAGCTGCTGCTCGCGGTGGGTCGCACGTACCCGCTGGCCGACCTCGGACTGGAGACGATCGGCGTGGACGGTTCGCGCGGTCGCGTCCACGTGGGCCCGGACCTGCGCATCGCCGACGGCGTCTTCGTGGTCGGCGATCCAGCCGGCCCGGAGATGAGCACGCACCAGTCCCACTACCAGGGCGAGATCGCCGTCAAGATCGCCCTCGGCGATGACATCCGGCCGGACTACAGCACACTTCCCCACGCGGTCTACACGGATCCGGAGGCTGCCGGCGTGGGACTCACGCTGGAGCAGGCACTGGCTGCGGGACACGACGCGTTCGAGGAGGTCGCCGACCTGGCGATGACCGCGAAGGGCTACGTCGCCGAGGCATCGGGTCACGTGACCATCGTCGTGGATCGCGGGACCCGGACCCTCAGGGGCGCCTTCATCGCGGGCCCGGCCGCATCGGAGGTCATCCATGAGGCGGTCCTGGCCATCAAGACCCAGACGACGATCGATGTCCTGGCCGATGTCATCCACGCCTTCCCGACCACGGCACGGGTCATGGGAAGCCTCTTCACCCAGGCGCTCCGGCGCATCGAGGACGTGACGTGACCTCGATGGCGATCACCCCGAGCGAATCGTCCTCGCACTGCCACGTCCCCGCGACCTTCGAACCGGAGGGTCAACGGGCTCTGCGAGCCGAGGTGACGAGGCTGATCGGCGCGGCCCAGTGGCTGGGGAAGGAGCTCGATGAAGACCGGGGCTGCCACGCCGCACTGCTGCAGGCCTCCGTGCTCCAGGCGGACATCGATGCGATCGCGGCGCGCCTCGTGGACGCGCATCTCAAATACTGCGTGACACGGGCGATCGGATCCGGCCAGACGGCTGCCGAGGTCCGCGGACTGTTGACGCCGTTGCAGACGCTGCTCTTCACACGGAGGTAGGCCGCATGCCGGCGATGCAGATGGCGGTCCCGGCCCTTCGCGCCGCGGACGTCTCAACCGTCACCGCGGCGCAGATGGCCGACGTGGACCGCTCAGCGGTCGAGGACTTCGGCATCACGCTCCTGCAGATGATGGAGCAGGCGGGCTCGCATCTCGCAGATGTGGTGCGGATGGAAGCTGGGGGCGATCTGCGCGAACAGCGGGTCGTGGTCGCGGTCGGGCCCGGGAACAACGGCGGCGGCGGGCTGGTGGCGGCGCGTCATCTGGTCAACCGGGGAGCCAGCGTCCGGGTGGTGCTGGCCCGGCCGGCCCTGCGCATGTCGGAAGCGGCGCGACACCAGCTGGCCACGCTCATCGCGATGGGGGCGCACTGTTGTGTCGCCACGTACGACCTCACGGACGAAGAACTCGAGCATGTCCTCGTGAATGCGGACGTCGTGGTGGATGCCGTGCTGGGCTATCGGATCCACGGCGCGCCGCGTGACGAGGCCGAGCGATTGATCGGATTCATCGTCCGCGCCGGGCGTCCCGTCGTCAGCCTGGATCTTCCCTCGGGGGTCGATCCAGACACCGGGGAGGCCGCCGGCATCGCGATCACGGCTACCGCGACCCTGACCCTCGCGCTCCCCAAACCCGGACTCTTTCGGGGCGAAGGACCCGATCGGGCCGGCCGCGTGTATCTTGGTGATATCGGCCTTCCGGAGGCTCTGTACGCGGGGCTCGGGATCTCCGCCGGCCAGCCCTTCTCGGCCGGTCGCATCGTGCTCGTGGATCGGACCGCATGACGTCATCGCAAACTCGCTCGTTCACAGAAAAGGTCGGCCTGCTCAGCGAGGTCGCGCTGTTCGCGGGACTGTCCGAAGCGGACATGCAGGCCATCGGTCACGCAACGACGATGACCCACTGCGTGCGAGGGCAGCGGATCCTCTCGCCGGACGACCCCCCGGACCGGATCCACATCATCAAGAAGGGCCGCATCCGGGTGTACCGGATGTCACCGGACGGCAAGCAGCTCACCCTCGATATCTACGAGAAGGGCACGATCCTGGGCGACATGAGCGTGCTTGGTCAGGACCGCCTTCCCGAAGCCTATGCGGAGGCGATCGATGAGGGGGTCATCTGCACGATCTCACCGGACGAGCTCAATCGATTGATCGAGCGCTACCCGGTCGTCGGCGTCAACATCATCCGGCACCTGTCTCGACGGCTCCAGGCGGCGGAGCGCGAGCTCGAGGCGATGGCCTACCAACGGGTCGACCAGCGTCTGGCTCGCAAGCTGCTGGACCTCGGTCAGCGGTTCGGGGTGAAGACGGAGCGTGGGACCCTCATCGAGGCGAGGCTGACCCAGCAGGAGCTGGCCGAGATGATCGGCACCACGCGCGAGACGCTCGCCCACACGCTGGGCGACTTCCGTCGACTGGGGCTCCTGGAGTCGTCGAAGCACAGCGTCGTCATCCGCGACGCCGAGCATCTCGCGGAGATCGCCGACGGAGACGAAGCGTCGAGGTAGGGAACCGCTGCCGGCCCGGGCCGGCGTAGCCGCGCACGTTCGGCAGTACAACGAGTCGGATGTCGTCCGTCGGTAGCTGCCGACGTGGAGGAGTCAGGTCCACCGACTCCGCGGAGGGCGACGGCCTGAAGAGATGTTCATGTGCGAAACTACGCGAGTAGCCCTAGATGAGGTTCGCTCGTGTCCGTTCCGCTGTATCAGGCAAAGGCCGAGTTCTTTCGGACGCTCGGTCATCCGGCGCGCATCCGGATCCTTGAGCTCCTGAGTGAGCAGCAGCATGCCGTGCACGAACTGCTCGATCAGATCGATATCGAGCCGAGCAACCTGTCTCAGCAACTCGCTGTCCTCCGTCGGGCCGGCCTCGTCATCCAGACTCGTCGGTCCGGCGAGGTCATGTATGAGATCAGCGTTCCGGAAGTCCGCGACCTGCTCCTCGCTGCCCGCCGGATCCTGCTTGGACTCATCGCCGGACAGGCGGACTTGAAGTCTCAGCTCGGGCCGGACCGCGCCGTCGCGACTCGCCGGTGAGGCGCTAGGACCGACCGTGTCATTGCCATCGAGCCCGTTCGCTGCGGTATGGCGCCGGACGCTCGCGCTGCGCCCGGAAGCGTCCGACCTGGCCGCGATCCGTCGCCAGCCCCGGCGGGACGTGACCGCTGGCGTCACCGTGGCGATCGTTGCGTTGCCGCTGGCCCTGGCCTTCGGGATCTCGTCAGGTCTCGGCGCCGAGGCCGGCCTCGTCACCGCGATCGTGGCGGGGATCCTGGCCGCGATCTTCGGCGGCAGCAATCTCCAGATCAGCGGTCCGACCGGCGCCATGACCGTGGTCCTCGTGCCGATCGTGGCCGAGTTCGGTCCAGGTGCGGTGCTCGTCGTCGGTCTGCTGGCAGGCGTGCTCCTGATCGCGCTGGCCTATGTCGGCGCCGGGCAGTACATGCGCTATGTGCCCCTTCCGGTCATCGAGGGGTTCACCGTGGGGATCGCGGTGATCATCGCTCTGCAGCAGGTGCCAGCGGCGCTCGGGCTATCGACGACGGGAGAGGGGATCCTCCTTGGTGCGCTCACCGCCATCAGTGCGACGGTCACATCGCCGCAATGGGCTCCCATCGCGATCGCCGTGGCCGTGGCTGCGGCGATGCTGCTCTCGGCTCGGTTTCGCCCGGGGCTTCCAGTCTCGCTCGCCGCTGTTGGGGCAGTGACGGCGATCACGGCGCTGGCTCGACTGGACGTCCCGATGATCGGCGCGATCCCGGCCGGGCTTCCCATCCCGAGCCTGCCGGCGATCGATGCTGGACAGCTCGGTTCGTTCCTCCTGCCGGCCATCGCGGTCGCGGCGTTGGCTGCCCTCGAAAGCCTGATGTCCGCAACCGTCGCCGACGGGATGACGGTAGGCGAGAGGCACGACCCGGACCGCGAGCTGTTCGGACAGGGCATCGCCAATCTTGCCGTGCCGCTCTTCGGCGGGATCCCGGCGACCGCGGCGATCGCGAGGACCGCCGTGAATGTCCGCTCAGGCGCCCGCTCGCGACTGGCCGCCATCACCCAGTCACTGACCCTCCTGCTCGTTGTCCTTGTGGCCTCCACGTGGGTTGCGTTCATCCCCGTGGCGGCGCTCGCCGGGGTCCTGATCGCCACGGCGATCCAGATGGTCGAGGTATCCAGTCTTGCCGCACTTCTGCGATCGACTCGGGGTGACGCGATCGTCCTCGTTCTCACGGCCGTAGCCACCGTCGCCTTCGACCTCGTGACCGCGGTCATCCTTGGCATGATCGTGGCCGGAGCGATCGCCCTGCGGCAGGTGGCTCGCGCGGCGCGGCTCGACGAACTGCCGCTCGATCATGCCGACCACGAGGCGGAAGAGCGATCCGTCTTCGACGAGCACATCGTCGTCTACCGCCTCGACGGGTCCCTCTTCTTCGGTGCGGCTCACACCTTCCTGCTCGAGTTGTCCGAGCTCAGCGAGGTCAGAGTCGTCGTGCTTCGCATGTCGCGAGTCGCGACGCTTGATGCCACTGGAGCATCGGTCCTGGCTGACACGATCAAGCAGCTGGAAGGCCGCGGGGTCACGGTCCTGCTGTCCGGCATTCGACCCGAGCACGCGGACGTCCTTCGCCGGCTTGGCGTATACGAGCAGCTCGCTCATGAACGGCACGTCTTCCTCAGAACCCCGGAGGCGATCGGGCATGCCCGCGCTCATGCTGCTCGCCTCGGTCATGCCCCGACAGCCCAGGAAGGTGTCATGGGGTAGGTCCCGTCGCTGGCGGCGCGATCGGCGTCGCGTATCTCCGACTGGCTGATGACGTCCTCGCGCAGGCTCGATCGCCGGCGTCCTCCACGCGGCGCGGCCGACGTCGCCACTGGTGCCACCCGTGGCACCATGCGTCCGTGGACAGGACGACGCTCCATCTTCCGGCCGACCTCAAGGCGACGATCAGGCAGACGGCGTGACGGCGCGGCGTTTCGGAAGCCGAGGTGATCCGGGATCATCGATCCCGGTCCGGCCCGTGGCAGCCATCGCCGGCGACGTGACGAGTTGGCCCGCACCTTGATCGGCCATGGGCGGATCGGCCCTGGGGCGCGAATGTGACCGCCGAGCGCGTCGACGAGGTGATCGCGGCCGTCGAACGTCACGACGCGGAGCTGGCGGGCTGGATGCGCATGGCCGCCGACGGGCTGACTGCGGGCGAGGGCGACGAGATCATCAGCCAAGCGGGCCTCCAGGTCTTCCTGTGGTACGAGGTTCCCAAGAGGCATCCGGAAGACGCGTGGCGTGCGCTGGCGGAGGCCGCCGGCGTCCTGCTCACGCTCCTGGGGCTGGACCGATACGCGGCGATCGCCCGATCCGAAACGACGACGACGATCCTCGACGCGTGGGAGCGCACATCCTCGCAGGGGTTCGCGAGGTTCAAGGCGGCGCAAGGTCGCTCCGGCGTCGATCCGCCTGACACGGAGCTCCTGGTGTGGGCGAGCATCTTCGGTTCGGCTGAATTCGCCGCCTCCGGATCGGTCGAGGACGCGCTGGAGCGGGCGATCGTGGCCGGCGAACTCCATCCTGGCGCGGGTGCGTGGCGGCGAGCGGCAGCCGCGGTCTGTGATCGGACGCTCCTGGAATCGCCTGCCGAGCTCGGGGGCCGGACGCGCCTGCGGGCCGTCCTCGACGAACGCGTCGAGACGTGGATCCTCGGCGCGCGTCCGGACCGCCTGAAGGCCTGGCGCGAGACGGCAGGCAAGCGCGCGGCGAGCGACGTGCCGCCGCCACCGGACGTCATGTCGGTCGTGGCCCCGATGCGTTGGCTTCTTGAGACGTGCCGGCCTGGGACCACCCTCACCCAGGCAGGCTACCTGCCGCCGGCTGTCGTGCGCGAGGCGGCCGTCCGGTTCGACTGGTGGGATTGGCGCGAGCCGCCCCGGTCCGAGGCCGATGTCCACCAGATCGGCGTGCTCCGTGACACCGCCGCACGCATGCACCTGGTGGCGAAGCGGTCACGACGGCTCGCGGCGACGCGGCGTGGCATCGAGCTCGTGGACGACACGGTCGGCCTGTGGCATGCGATCGCGTCGACGATCGCGTGCGACGACGAGTACCTGGCGATGCTCAGCGAACTTCTGGCGCACCGGCTGCTCCAGGGCCCGGCCATCGACGACGCGCTTGAGCAGGATCTCGGGCCGATCATCGCGGAACAGGGCTGGACGGCCGACGGCGAACGGGTCACCGCGCAGCACGCCGCCTGGGCGGTCTCCCGGGCCCTCTATCAGTGGCGCCTCTTCGGACTGCTCGACGAGATCCGACCGAAGTGGGAAGGCGGCCACCGGACGGGATCGAACGTCACGGCGCTCAATGCCGCGGGCCAGTCCACTGCCCTCGCCTTCCTCCGTGCCCGCGCCACGGCCCCGCGAACGCACCCCGGCATGTGATCGCGTGGAGGCGCGAGTCCCGGAGCGCTTGGGGATCGCGGCGGACGCTTTGGGATCGCGGCGGACGCTTTGGGGGCCTGGGCCGCGCCGACGATCGGTCGGCAGGTTGCGCTCGGCCTTCCCCGCTGGATCCAGGGCTCGCGACCGGGGTCAGGCGGGTGTGAACGTGCCGTCCATCCAGTCCGGGTCCGCCTCGAGCTGCTCGCGCAGGCGAAGGTACCAAGCGTGCTGGTCCGGGCTCTCCGCGTTCGCCCGGTAGGTGGCGGCGTC
>Ga0163153_10002367_pt1 | contig 27755 bp, 31 predicted proteins | sample OliLakLV19MP6IB1_FD_148629 | JGI IMG/M metagenome (GOLD analysis project Ga0163153, IMG submission 148629) | Freshwater microbial mat bacterial communities from Lake Vanda, McMurdo Dry Valleys, Antarctica - Oligotrophic Lake LV.19.MP6.IB-1 | ecosystem: Environmental > Aquatic > Freshwater >...
CGCCAGTTTCACGACGATTATTTCCCGGGTGTAGCGGACCGGTTTCAAAACCTGGTCAAGGACGGCCAGCATCCGACCATCCTGTTCATCGGCTGCTCGGATTCGCGCCTCGTTCCGTACCTGCTGACGGGAACCGGACCCGGCGAATTGTTCATCATCCGCAATGTCGGTGCATTCGTGCCGCCGCACGATGGTTCGACGGGGTATCACGGCACGGCCGCTGCCATCGAATTTGCGGTACTCAATCTCGAAGTGACGCGCATCGTCGTATGCGGTCATTCGCATTGCGGAGGCATTCGCGCGCTCTATGAGGAGTTGTCACCCGAGGCGACCAATCTCGCCGCGTGGCTGGAACTGGGGCGCGAGGCCGCACTGCCGGTGCAGGTGACGCCCGAGGCGCTGCGGCGGACCGAGCAGCGCGCGATCGTGCTGCAGCTCGAGCGTTTGATGGGGTATCCGATGGTACGGCGTCGTGTCGAGTCCGGGCAATTGGCGCTGCACGGCTGGCACTATGTTCTGGAGGACGGCGAGGTGCATGTCTTCGATGTGAAGACCGGCGCCTTCGTGCCTGCCGCGCTGTCAGCGCACAGCGGCACTGGGCCCTTCCAGGATTACATTGACCAAGGTGCCGAGGAGAGCGGGGACACGACGGCGTAGGTTGCCGCCGCCGCGGTGAGATCGTAATCAGACCTTGCGGCGTATCGGAGCGCGAGTGGCTTTTTTCTGTGCCTGCCCGGCGCGAGCAAACACTTCGTGCAATGCAACCTCACGCCCCAAGCGGTCGCCGATCTGGCCGCAAACGATGTCGCACAGATCGTAGATGCGCGGGTCGATGATCCGGTAGTAGACGCTGGTGCCGTCCGGACGTTTTTCGATCAGCCCGTTCGCGGCCAGCACGGCGAGGTGCTTCGACACATTGGCCTGACTGCACGCGAATTCCGCGGTGAGGTCGCCAACGTTGCGCTCGCCGCTGCGCAGCGCATTCAGGATCTTGAGGCGCATCGGCACCGAAAATGCGCGGAAGAACGCCGCAACCCGTTCAAGTGCCCGATCACTCATCCCTTGCATCCGTGCAGACCTCCGGCTGGTCATTAGCGTCTTAGGCTACTGGTTGACACCAATTGACTGTATAACTATATGGCTATATGATGGTTGGAGCTGCGGAACTTGTCAAGTAAGTACCATGGGGCGGATCGCCGCCCGGGACGTCGCAGACTAGATGATGGAGTGCTGTTGATGGTACGCAGGTTCGTGTTGCTCGTTGTCGTTTCAGTGATGCCGATGGTGGCGGTCGCGATCGCGCCCGGACTCGCGACCCATGTCGTGCAGGCAACTGGCGGGCTGAACGCACACGTCGCCGAAGGTGTCGTCGAGGCCGTGCGCCAGACGGTTGTCGCTGCGCAGATTTCAGCGAGGATTGTAGAGATCCGGGTCCGTACCGGTGACGCGGTCAAGGCCGGGCAGGTGCTGGTCAAGTTGGACAGTCGCGCCGCTGCCGGCGAATTGGCGTCCAGCGAAGCGCTGGCTGCATCCGCCAAGGTACAGCTCGAGGTCGCCCGTCGTGAATTCGAGCGCAGCGAGCGCCTGTTCGCCCAGAAATACATCAGTCAAGCGGCGATGGATCTGGCCGAAGCCAAATGGAAATCGGCCGACGCCCAAGTCCGGGCCACTCTGGCGCAATCTGGTGTGGTCACGACCCAGTCTACGTTCACCACCTTGGTAGCCCCATACGCAGGCATTGTCGCTGCCGTTCATGTGGAGCAGGGCGACATGGCTGCCCCCGGCGTTCCGCTGCTGATCTTGTACGACCCATTACAGTTGCGGGTCGTGGTTAGTGTGCCGGAAGGCCGCGTGAGGTCAATGGATGCATCGCGCAAAGCGCGGATCGCGTTTGCGGGTGGTGCGACCGCACCTGTTTCGATCGACGCCGAGTCGGTCCAGGTTTTGCCGACGGTGGATCCGGCAACCCACTCGCGCCAGGTGCGCCTCGCTCTACCAGCCGGGAACCCGGCCTTGGCGCCCGGGATGTTCGCGCGTGTCGAACTGCCGCTGACTGGCGACTCGTCCGCGACACTGACCGTTCCCGCGAGCGCCGTGGTGCGGCGACCCGAATTCAATGCCGTTTACGTCATCACCCGCAGCGGCAAACCGCAACTGCGCCAGGTGCGGCTGGGTCGCATCCAGGGAACCGAAGTCGAAGTGCTTGCCGGCATCGCAGCAGGCGACCGCATCGCGCTCGACCCGGTCGCAGCGGCGCGCCAATGATGGTGCCCGCGACTGACTATACAAAGCTTGGCGTTTCGGGCCGCGTCGCGCGCTATTTCATGAGTGCTCGCATTACGCCGCTGCTGGCGCTAGTCGCACTGTTGCTGGGCGCGTTTGCGGTCATCGTCACCCCGCGCGAGGAGGAGCCGCAGATCAATGTGACGATGGCCAACGTTCTGATACCGTTCCCCGGCGCATCGGCCGTCGATGTCGAGCGGATGGTCGCGGCACCGGCCGAGCAGGTCATCAGCCAGATTGCGGATGTTGAGCATGTGACATCGGTTTCACGCCCCGGGATGGCAGTGCTCACCGTGCAATATAAGGTGGGGGTGCCGCGCACCGAGGCACTCGTACGACTGTACGACACCATACTGTCCAATCAGGATTGGCTTCCGGCCAACCTCGGGACGCTCCAACCCATCGTCAAGCCAAAAGGTATCGACGATGTACCCATTGTGGCGCTGACGCTCTTCGCGAAAGAAGCGACCACCGGTACCGCGGATCTGGAGCGCGTCGCGCATGCGATTGAAGTCGATTTGAAGCGTGTCGCTGGCACGCGAGACGTGCGCACGATCGGTGGGCCGACGCGTGCGCTCAATGTGTGGCTTGACGCTGCGCGGATGGCATCGGCCGGTGTAACCGTGACGGAAATCCGCAATGCCCTGCAATCCGCCAATAGCGGCGCGACGATTGGCACGATCGTGGCCGGCAATCAGGCAACGCTGGTGGAGGCAGGCGCGTACTTCCGCGATGCGCGCGAACTCGCCAGTCTCATCGTCGCCACGCGCAACGGCGCACCGGTGTTTCTTGAGCAGATTGCGCAGGTCGAAGACGGTCCGCCGCCTCCCGAGGTCTACGTCTGGCATGGCACTGCTGGCAAGGATGCACGCGAATCCGCAGCCGTCACATTGGCGATCACCAAGAAGCCTGGTCAAAATGCCGTCGAGGTTGCCGACGCGCTGATTGCGCGTGTCGACAATTTGCGCAATACGGTGATCCCGGCGGATGTCGGCGTGGAGTTCACCCGCAACTACGGCGCCACTGCCAACGACAAGGCCATCAAGCTTATCGAAAAGCTGGCGTTTGCGACCGCATGCGTGGTCGTGCTGGTGTTGTTGGCGTTGGGTCGGCGGGAGGCCTTGATCGTTGGCGCGGCGGTGATCCTGACACTGACCACCACGTTGTTCGCGTCGTGGGCATGGGGCTTCACGCTCAATCGCGTATCGCTGTTTGCGCTGATATTCTCGATCGGAATTCTGGTCGACGACGCGATTGTCGTCGTCGAAAACATTCACCGCCATCGCGACCTCGAACCCGGGCGACCAATGGCGGAGATCATCCCCCGCGCGGTGGACGAGGTGGGCGGCCCGACGATTCTGGCTCCGCTTACAGTGATTGCTGCGCTGCTACCCATGGCTTTCGTTTCCGGATTGATGGGGCCTTACATGAGCCCGATACCCATCAATGCGAGCATGGGCATGCTGATTTCGCTGGTGGTCGCATTCGTGGTGACGCCGTGGCTCGCCTGCATCTGGTTGCGGCCCGGAGTAGCCGGTGCGGCGCACGGCGGCATGTCGAGGCGGTTGGCGCCAATGTTCGAGCGGATGTTTGCGCCGTTCCTGGACATCGCCACGGGATCCCGTAATCGATTGCGCCTCTGGTTCGGGATCGGATTGCTGATCGTGGGCTCGCTGGCGCTCCCTGTGTTCCAGCTCGTGGTCCTCAAAATGTTGCCGTTCGACAATAAGTCCGAGTTCCAGGTGGTGGTCGACATGCCTTCGGGCACGCCGCTCGAAGAGACCGCGGCGACGCTGCGCGAGATAGGCCAGTATCTGGCGGGCGTGCCGGAGGTTCTGCACTATCAGGCCTACGCCGGTACCGCAGCGCCGATCAACTTCAACGGCCTGGTGCGGCAGTATTATTTGCGCACCGGCTCTGAGCTGGGCGATATCCAGGTCAATCTGGTCGACCGTGCGCACCGCAACGACCAGAGTCATCCTATCGCGACCCGCGTGCGGCCAGCGTTGACCAGGATCGCCGCCGCCCATGGGGCGCGGGTCAAGGTGGTCGAAGTACCCCCGGGTCCGCCTGTGCAGGCACCGATCGTCGCCGAGATCTACGGTCCCGATGATGCCGGGCGACGCGCCGTTGCAAAATCCGTCGAAGCGACCTTTCTTGCCACGTCCGGCGTGGTAGATGTGGACCGCAGCGCATCCGCACCGGCACCCCGCTGGATCATCGACGTCGACCGCGCCAAAGCTGCGCTGCTCGGCGTGCGCCAAAACGAAGTGATCGACATCCTGCGTGCCGGGCTCGGCGGTGACAACGTCACCTGGATGCATGATGCGTCCAAGTATCCGGCGGCGGTACGCATGCAGTTGCCGATTGCCGCGCAAGGCGACCTCGAGGTGCTGCTGCAGTTCACCGTCAGGAGCGCAGCAGGCCGCAATGTCCCGTTGCGCGAAATCGTCACAGTGAACAAGGCCGGTCAGCGGGAGCAACCGCGCTATCACAAGGACCTGCTGCCTGTTGAATATGTCGTTGGCGACATGGCCGGCAAGGTCGACAGCCCGCTGTACGGCATGTTCGGCATGCGCTCGGCCATCGGCAAGCTGGCCATGCCCGGTGGCGGTTCATTGGCTGAATATTTCATCAGTGCGCCCGCCGACCCCTACCGCGGCTACAGTCTCAAGTGGGATGGCGAATGGCAGGTGACCTATGAAACCTTTCGCGACATGGGCTTGGCCTATGCGGTGGGACTGATCCTCATCTATCTGCTGGTGGTGGTTCAATTCGGTTCGTATCTGACCCCGCTGATCATCATGGCGCCAATACCATTGACGATCGTGGGCGTGATGCCCGGCCATGCATTGATGGGTGCCCAGTACACCGCGACGTCGATGATCGGCATGATTGCGCTTGCCGGGATCATTGTTCGCAATTCGATCCTGCTGGTCGACTTCATCAACCTGCAGGTGCGCGAGGGCGTCGCTTTCCGGGACGCGATCGTCCGCTCGGCAGTGGTCCGGGCGCAACCGATTGTGCTGACGGCGGGCGCGGCTATGCTTGGAGCTTTCTTCATTCTCGACGATCCGATCTTCAACGGCCTTGCCGTTTCGCTGATCTTCGGCATCTTCGTATCCACCTTGCTCACGCTCGTGGTTATCCCGCTGCTCTATTACGTGGCCTATCGCCGCCAGTTCGCGGCTTCATTGGAGAATGCATGATGACTTCATGGCAAATCGTCCGAATTGTTGCGGGTCTCATGGTTCTGGTATCGCTCTCCCTCGGCGTGCCGGGCAGCCCGGTATTCATCAGTCAGTGGTGGCTGGCACTGACTGCATTTGTCGGTGCCAATCTGCTGCAAAGTGGATTGACGCGCTGGTGTCCGCTGGAAATTGTCTCGCGCAAGTTGGGCGCTTCGGACGGGGCGTGAATGAGTCCGTCCTGCGTTGTTGAATTCCGCCAGGTCTTCGGTGGCGCTTAGTTGCTTCACGAATGCCCTGAATGCGGCCGCGCATCATCACCTTGAACTAGGAGCATCAAAATGAAAGTCAATGTCGGCAATATCGATCGTATCGTGCGAATCTTCGGTGGACTGGCGCTGATCGGATTGGCTGCGGCGGGTTCGATTGGCGTGTGGGGCTACATCGGCATCGTGCCGCTGCTGACCGGATTCTTCCGGGTCTGCCCGGCATATGCACTGTTGGGCGTCTCGACATGTCCGGCGTCGAAGCCCTGATCACCACGGGCCTTGACGGGGCCGTCGACAATCCCCAGCCTTGATCAACCAGCGCCAGCGTGAAGGCGCCAACGATCGGGTGAGGGGTGCGCCCGCGTAACGTGCGTGCGAAGGCGTAACCGCGAGTCCTCTGCGTCGCTACCGCGATCTTCAGTTTTGAACGACGATGATGTCCGGATCGTCGGCGTGAGCAAACTGACGACGTTGGCGATCACGCCAGCCACGCCTTCGAGCCGATCATCACGCAATTCGACTCGAATGCCCCCGCGCTCGGGTAGCGCGTCGGAATAAAGTGCGCCCAACGCGGCGCGCGTCATCATGTAGGCCGACGCCACGGTCGGGCAGGAATGTCCGGCGAGCTTCACCATGTCGGTGTAGCTGTATTCGATGACACCGTCCTCGGCTGTGCCCAGGAACCCGGCCAGAGGGTCGCGGACGGTAATCCGGGGTACGGCGTCGAAAAACTTCGGGAAATGCATGGTCGCGCTCTCCTTCGGGTCGAGCGGCCTTGCCAATGGACCGCAATATTATTAAGATAGTACTTGATTACTTACTTTCAAGCAGTCATATCAAATTCATGCCTGCAACGACACTTGTCTCCGCCACGCCGCGCCAGCGCTTGACCACCGCAGCCCGGCAACGGGAGATCGTCGCCGTCGTTCTTGCACTTGCGCGCGAGCGCGGCCCCGACGCGATCACGACACAGGCCATCGCCGACCGGATGGGCGTCACGCAGGGCGCCGTGTTCCGGCATTTTCCCGACAAGCAGGCGATCTGGCTTGCGGTCTTTGCCTGGGTGCGCGAAGCACTCGGCGTGGCGATCGCGGTGGCAGTGGAGAAGGCGGATTCGCCGCTGGCCAAGATCGAGCGCGCGTTTCTTGCTCACGTGGCCTTCATCGCGGCGAACCCCGGGGTGCCGCGCGTGATGTTCCACGAGATGCAGTACCCGGGAGACTCGCCGGTGCGCGCCGAAGTGCGCGCGATGATCAACTCGTATCGACAGCGGCTCGCGCTGCTCTTCACGCAGGCAAAGGCCGCCGGTGAACTTCCGCGCGACCTCGACGCGACGCTGGCGCCCGTGGCGTTCATCGGAGCGGTGCAGGGCCTCGTCATCGAGGCATCGCTCGCCGGCGACGAGACGGGAATGGTCAAGCGGGCGCGCAAGCTCCTCCCGCTCCTCCTGGACGGCTATCGAGGGCGGAGGAAGTCGTGAATCTCCCCTTCGGCCGCAAGGCGACGCTGATTACTGCAGGAATCGGAGTCGTGGCGCTGCTCGGCTGGCTGGTAACGAGCCAGGGGCCGCTCGCGCCGGCCAAGGTGACGATCGAGAAGGTCGAGCAGGGCCCGCTGGTCGCGAGCACCTTCGGCATTGGCACCGTCGAAGCACGCCGCAGCTACGCGCTCGGGCCCACGGTCGCCAGTCGCGTCCTGCGCGTGCTGGTCGACCAGGGCGATTCGGTCAAGTCCGGGCAGCTCGTGGCCGAACTCGATCCGGTCGACCTCACGGATCGCGTCACCAGCGGCCAGATGGCGGTTGAGCGGGCCGCAAGCACCATCCGTGCGGCCGAGGCGCAGCTGACCGAAGTCGAGAGTCGCGCTCGGCTGGCCACGTCGAGCGAACGGCGTTATGCGGAACTGCGCGCCCAGGGTTTCGTCAGTCAGGAAGCCGCCGACGCCAAGGTGCACGAAGCCAATGCCGCGAAGGCCGGCGTGGACGCCGCGGCAGCCCAGGTTGCGGCGGCACGGCGCGATCGCGAGCGGGCGCAGGCCGATGTCGCAGGCATCGGCAAGCTGCGTACGCAGGCCAGGCTGGTGAGCCCGGTCGATGGGGTGGTCAGCGCGCGATTGGTCGAACCAGGGACGACGATCGTCGCCGGTCAGGCGGTCGTGCAGGTCATCGACCCGGCAACCTTGTGGGTCAGGGCGCGGATCGACCAGGGGCAGTCTGGAGGAATTCGCGTAGGCCAGCCCACCGAGATCGTGCTGCGCTCGGACCCGAAACGCGTCTACCGCGGGGAAGTGCAGCGGGTCGATTGGGTAAGCGACGCCGTAACCGAGGAACGGATCGTCAATGTCGGGTTCGCCACCAGGCCTGAAGCAATCTCCGTCGGCGACCTGATCGAAGTGACCATTCGGGTTGCCGAGCTTGCCAACGTTCGCTCGATACCCGCGGCCGCGGTCAAGCGGGTCGACCGGCAGGATGGCGTGTGGCAGGTCCGCGGTGGGCGTGTCGCGTTCCGTCCGGTAAAGGTCGGTATCACGACGCTGGATGGGCGCAGCCAGATCCTCGACGGCCTTGCGGTCGGCGACGAGGTCGTCGTGTACAGCGAGCGGGCGCTGCAGCCGGATGCGAGAGTGAAGGTTACTGCCGCCATCATCGACTCCGGACCATGATCAATCTCGCCTCGCGCGATATCCTGCACGGCTGGGGCAAGTTCGTTTTCACCGGTGTCGGATTGGGGTTGCTCATCGGCGTCACGCTGTCGATGGCGGGCATTTATCGTGGCCTGGTCGACGACGGCAAGGCGTTGCTGGCCATTGGCGGCGCCGACCTGTGGGCCGTGCAACGCGACACGCTGGGGCCGTACGCCGAGCCGTCGAGCGTACGCGACGACGCCTACCGGAGTCTGCTCGGCATCCCTGGTGTCGCAGAGGCCGGCAATGTCACCTACCTGACCATGCAGGTTCAACACCAAGGCGGCGAGGTGCGCGTGATGTTGGTCGGCTTCGAACCAGGGCATCCGGGCGAACCTGGGTATCTCGTCGCCGGACGCCCGATCACGCGGTCGCATTACGAGGCGATTGCCGACGTGCGCACCGGCCTGCGCCTCAACGAACGCATCCGGATCCGCCGTCACGAGTACACGGTGGTCGGCCTGACCCGGCGCATGGTGTCCTCGGGCGGCGATCCGATGATCTTCGTTCCGCTCAAGGATGCGCAGGAGGTGCAATTCCTGAAGGACAACGACGCGCTGGTCAACGAGCGCGCGCGCACGGCCGCCAATCCAGTGTTCAACCGCCCGGGAGTGCCGGGGCTGCTCGAGGCGGTGCAGGCGGGCCAGGCCAGCAGCCACAACGTGAACGTCGTGCTGTTGCGCCTCACCCCGCACGCGGACGAATCGGTGGTCGCTGGCCAGATCCGGCGCTGGAAACACCTGGAGGCGTACACGCGTGCCGACATGGACGAAATTCTCGTCGCCAAGCTGATTGCCACGTCGGCGAGGCAGATCTTCATGTTCCTCGTCATCCTCGCGGCGGTCAGCGCCGCCATCGTCGCGTTCATCATCTACACGATGACGCTGAACAAAGTACGCGAGATCGCCGTACTGAAGCTGATCGGCGCCAGCAACCGCACCATCGCCGGGATGATCCTGCAGCAGGCGCTGGCCCTCGGCGTGATCGGCTTCATCGTCGGTAGGGTCGTGGCGGGATTGTGGGCGCCGATATTTCCCAAGTTCGTGCTGCTACTCCCTGGAGACACCTTACGCGGGGCGCTGCTGGTCATGGTGATCTGCGCGTTGGCCAGCGTCGTCGCAATCCGCGCGGCGCTGCGCGTCGATCCTGCGGCGGCCATCGGGGGCTGAGCGTGGAACCTCCGGCGATCGAAATCACGGGGCTTACCAAGCGCTACGGCGTAGGTGACGCGGCCGTCGATGCGCTGAAGGGCGTGGAGATGGTGATCCACCCCGGCGAGGTCGTGGGCCTCATCGGCCCCAGTGGCTCCGGCAAGAGCACGTTGCTCAAATGCCTCGGCGCCGTGATCGAACCCACGTCGGGCCGGATGGTGCTGGCCGGCGAGACGATCTACGACAATGGCTGGAAGGTCGCCGACCTGCGGGCGCTGCGGCGCGACCGCATCGGCTTCGTGTTCCAGGCGCCCTATCTCATTTCGTTCCTCGATGTCACCGACAACGTCGCGCTGCTGCCGATGCTCGCCGGTGTGGCCAACGGCAAGGCGCGTGAACGGGCGACGGCGATGCTGGCGGCGCTCGATGTCGGGCACCGGGCAGCGGCGCAGGTGCCGCAGCTTTCCGGTGGCGAGCAACAACGTGTCTCGATTGCGCGTGCGCTGGTCAATGAGCCGCCGATCATTCTCGCCGATGAGCCGACGGCGCCGCTCGACAGCGAGCGGGCGCTGACCGTAATCCGTATCCTGAACGAGATGGCGCAGCGATTCCGGACCGCGATCATCGTCGTCACCCACGACGAAAAGATAATTCCGACGTTCAAACGGATCTATCACATCCGGGATGGCCGGACCTACGAGGAAGCCGGCGAGGGGCGCGCAGCGTGAGACGCGGCACGCAAGACCCCATCCCGCCCGGCTGGCGCCATCGTCGCGCCCGATGTGCACGCCCAGGCCGTGGTGTATGAAGGAACACCGATGGCGGGCACGGCGAGTGAGTCCATTCCGGCGACGCCAGCCGGAAGCGCATCCAGCACGAACAGCCACAGGAACCATGCGAGCCCCGTACCGACGATGGCAACATAGGCGACCGCAAGGATCAGCGGCACGCCGGTGACCGCCAGCTCCTCCGGCACCATCCACGCGATAGCAGCAAGTACGATCGCGCCCAGCAACATCTGCCACGCGGTCAGCGAGAGTAAGTCTACTTGCATTGCGCTGCGCAGTTTCTTGACAACGATGGCGCTGGCTGCCCACGCAAGACCGGAACCGACCGCGAGCAGCTCGCTCGTCAGCACCGGACTTTTCGGGACCGGCCCAGGCGAATGGGGCTCTCGGCCTGACGACTCGACGAGTCGAGCAGTGCCGTGAAGCCGGCGCCCGCTTGAGGCGCTGCCACATTTCTACCCGGTCCATCAACAGGGCTGCCCCATTGTTACCTCACGACGGATTGCGTGAGCGATGCCACCATCCGTTGTAGACAAAAATTATAAGATGTACTATTCGTACATCTTCAAATTAGCAGATGCCCGCCATTAAAGCAATGCGTGGCGTACATCTTTTAAGTCCATGCGCCTGACGACCTTCTCCGACTACACGTTGCGCGTGCTCATGTACCTCGCACTCGACCGCACCCGACTCGCGACCATCCCGGAAATCGCGGCTGCGTTTGGAATCTCGCAAAACCACTTGATGAAGGTGGTGCACCAACTCGCGCGCGCGGGCGTGATCGAATCCGTCCGTGGCAAGGGCGGCGGCATCCGACTCGCGCGCGCGCCGGAAGCAATCCGGATCGGCGAGGTTGTACGCGCAACCGAAGGGGAGGCGCCGATTGTCGAGTGCCTGTCCTACAATCCGCACGGCTGCCGAATCGCAGGTACGTGCAAACTTACCCGTGTTCTCGTCGAGGCATTTGACGCACTTTATGAGTCCCTCGATCGCTACACGCTGGCTGACTTGACGACCAATCGACGGGCACTGGCATCGATACTCGTGCCCCGGCCTGCACATGTGGCAACAAAGGTGGCCGCCAGGGGCGCACCGGCTGGCCGCCGGGGTCGAATGACGAACTGATTTTTCAAGATCCCTACTTCCCTCGACGCCGACGATATGACCATCTTGTAGCCTGCGCCGGATTGATCCCGACTATCCTGGAATGAGTCGTGCCATGTCAAAACAACTCGCAATCGAAGAGCCTGGTTCGCAACCCGATACGCCTTCCGGGAAGTTCGCGCTCTGGGCGCTGGGCTTTCGGCCGTTCTACCTGCTCGCGAGCATATTCGCCGCGGTGTCGATTCCGCTGTGGGTCGCGCAGTACGCGGGCGTCTTGCCGGCCGCCTACGCGCGCAGCCCGCTTTGGCATGGCCACGAGATGCTATTCGGCTACGCGCTGGCCGTGATCACCGGATTCCTGTTTACGGCAGGCCGTAGCTGGAGCGGGCAGCCGACGCCGACAGGCGCCACGCTGGTCGCGTTTGCCATGCTCTGGATTGCTGGCCGAATTCTGGTGCTGACACCTTTCGCCATGGCCGCTGCACTGGTGAACGCAGCGTTCCCGATCGCCGTCGCGGTTGCGCTGGCCATTCCGTTCGCGAAGAGCCGCAATCGACGCAATTATTTCTTCGTCGTGCTGCTCATGCTTCTTGGCGTGGCCGTATTGGCGATGCACCTCTCCTGGCTTGGTGTGCTGGCCTGGCCCGAACGGGTGAGCCTGCAAGCCGGGCTCGATGTTGTCTTGTTCATCATCGTCGTGATGGCCGGGCGGGTCATTCCAATGTTCACCAATAACGGCATACCAGGGGCCCAAGCCGCCCGCCATCCAGTCGTCGAAAGGCTCGCGCTCGGGGGTGTTCTGGCGCTACTCGGCGCGGACGTACTGCAGACGCCGGTGGGCCTGATTGCGGGCATCGCGGCTGTCGCGGCCCTCGCGCACGCGCTCAGGCTTTTCCTCTGGCAACCTTGGCGAACGCTTCGAACGCCAATTGTGTGGGTCCTGCACGCGGCTTACGTGTGGATTGTCATCTATCTCCTGTTGCGTGCATTGGCGGCGGTCGGGCTGGTCGCAGAATCGCTCGCGGTTCACGCGCTGACGATAGGCGCCATCGGCGGCATGACGATCGGCATGATGACGCGCACCGCGCGTGGCCACACCGGGCGCCCGCTCGTTGCCGACGGGTTCGAGGTCGCGTGTTACGTCCTGATCCAGTGCGCCGCGGCGATCCGCGTCGCCGGCGCCATGCTGTTTACCGATGCCTACATGTATACGATCATCGCCTCGGCAATCTGCTGGTCGGCTGCGTTCGCCCTGAATGCAGTTCGGTATTGGCCGGTATTGTCGCGGGCACGGCTCGACGGCAAACCAGGGTAGACGATGATGGACTACATCAGATTCGGCCCATCAAGAGCAGGACAATCAGGATAAGTACGACCACGCCGAGCGCTCCACTCGGAAAATAGCCCCAACTACGGCTATGTGGCCACGAAGGTAGGACGCCGATGAGCGCAAGGATCAGCACGATGAGGAGAATGGTCCCGAGAGACATTATTGTTCCTTGTTGATGGCATCGAACTTGATGCAACCTCGATATTGGGGGACCACGCGCGGGGGCGGGATCGGCGAAACACGCAAACGGTGGTCAGTGGATGCCTACAAGCTGCCATTCCTGCGGCGCTTGCAGCGCCGCCGCCCCCACCACCACCCATGTGGCCGGATGCAGGCCCATCAGGGCTAACCGTCATCCCCCTTGAATTTGCGCAGGTTCTTGAAGACCAGCGGCGCGATCAGCGCGACGAACGCAATCGCGAGCAACGCGGCCGAGCTGGCGTGCTTGAAGAACACCAGTTCATCGCCGAGGCTGATCTGCAGCGCGCGGCGGAACTGGCTCTCGGCCATCGGCCCCAGGATCAGGCCCACGATCATCGGCGCGACCGGGTAGTCCCAGCAACGCATCAGGTACCCCACAATGCCGAAAGTGACCAGCATCACGAGTTCAACGGGGGAGGGATTCGCGGCAAGCGTGCCCATCACGGCGAATACCAGGATGCCAGCGTAGAGCCACGGCTGCGGCACCTTGAGGAGCTTCACCCAAAGGCCGACGAGCGGCAGATTCAGCACCAGCAGCATCAGGTTGCCGACGAAGAAGCTGGCGATCAGGCCCCACACCAGATCGGCGTTGGTGATGAACAGCAGGGGCCCGGGTACGAGGCCGTATTGCTGGAAGCCCGCAAGCATCATTGCAGCCGTCGCCGAGGTCGGCAGGCCGAGTGCCAACAGCGGCACCAGCGTGCCCGTGGCCGCCGCGTTGTTCGCGGCCTCGGGTCCGGCCACGCCTTCGATGGCGCCGTGGCCGAACTCCTCGGGCTTCACCGCGAGCTTGCGCTCCAGCGTGTAGGAAAGGAGCGTCGGCACCTCGGCGCCACCGGCGGGCAGGGCGCCGATCGGAAAGCCGAGGCCGATGCCGCGCAACCACGGCTTCCACGAGCGCTTCCAGTCTTCCTTCGTCATCCACAACGAGCCGCGCACCGCCTCGATCTTTTCCTGCACACCGTTGAAGCGCGACGCGATGTACAGCGTCTCGCCCATCGCAAAGAGCCCCACCGCCAGCGTCGTGATCGAAATGCCATCGAGCAGCGCCGGCACGCCGAACGCCAGCCGGGATTGCCCGGTCAGCTTGTCGATGCCGACAAGGCCGAGCACCAGCCCGAGTGCCAAGCTGGTGACGCCGCGCAGCACCGAGTCGCCGAACGTTGCCGACAGCGTGATGAACGCCAGCACCATCAACGCAAAGTAATCCCATGGTCCGAACTGCACGGCGAACTCGACCAACCACGGGGCCAGCAGGCAGATCCCGATGGTCGCGATGGAGCCGGCGACGAAGGAGCCGATGGCCGCGGTGGCGAGCGCGGGTCCACCGCGTCCGGCCTTCGCCATCTTGTGGCCCTCGATCGCGGTGGCGATCGACGCGGCTTCACCCGGCGTGTTGAGCAGGATGGCGGTCGTCGAACTGCCGTACATGCCGCCGAAGTAGATGCCGGCAAACATGATGATCGAGCCGGTCGGGTCGAGCTTGAACGTGATCGGCAACAGCAGCGCCACGGTGAGCGAAGGGCTGATGCCCGGCAGGATGCCGACCAGCGTGCCCAGCAGCACCCCTACGCCGGCGAACAGCAGGTTGCCCGGCTGGATCGCGACGAGCAGGCCCTGGCCCAGCAGCGTGAACACTTCCATGGTGGTCTTTCAGCCGAGCAGGCGCTCGAGGGGTCCGGTAGGCAACGTGAGGGTCAGACCCAGCGTGAAGAAGGCATACACGACTGCGGCGAGGACGAAGCCGATCAGCGGCGACTTGATTCCAAGCGGCTGCCCGAAGGCGCGCGCCGTTGCGGCGAAGAGCCACGTCGAGCCGAGGATGAAGCCGCCACCGAACTGCAGGATGACAATCATGCCGAGCAATCCGCCCAGCACCCAGGCCAGCGCGCCGCGGTTTTGCAGGACCTCGTCCAGTTCGTGGTCCTGCCGTCCCTGGTGCGCGGCGCGCGCGCGGACTGCTGCCACCACGTGCGCGACGCCGAGGATGATGAGCAACCCGGACACCATCTTCATCGCGACCGTCGGCCCGACGCCCACGGCCGCCGAAGGCGCCATTCCCGTCACGTCGAACCCAATCAGCACTGCCAAGCCGAACAGCAGCACAGCGACCGCGGCAAGCGCATGCCAGCCGGGGCCGCTTGGCTCCGGTTCGGTCACTTCACGAGCCCGATCGTCGTCAGCACTTCCTTCACGCTCTGCTGGTCGGCCTTGATGAATGCAGCGAACGCGTCCGCGTCGAGGTAGGCGTCATCCCAGCCGCGGGCCTTCAGGATCTTGATCCACTCGGGTGACTTGACCGCCTTCGACACCGCACCACTGAACGCCGACTTCTGCGCGGCAGTGATACCAGGCCCGGCCACGATGCCGCGCCAGTTCACGAGTTCCACGTTGATGCCCTGTTCCTTGATCGTCGGCACATCGACGCCGTCGATGCGCTTGCCCGACGAGACGGCGAGGGCGCGCAGCTTGCCGGCCTTGATCTGGCTTTCAAATTCGTTGTAACCGGAGACACCGGCCGTGACCCGACCGCCGAGCATTTCTGCGAGTGCTTCGCCACCGCCGGAGAACGGCACGTAGTTGAGCTTCGCCGCATCGCCGCCCGCCTGCTTGGCCACGAGGCCCGCGAGGATGTGATCGGCGCCTCCAGCCGAACCACCGGCCCACACGACCTTCGAGGTGTCGGCCTTGATGGCGGCCGCAAGCTCCTTGAGCGACTTCAGCGGCGAGTTCGCCGGCACCACGATGACGAGCGGATCGCCGGTCAGGCGGGCAATCGGCGTCACGGCGTCGAGGCCGACGGGAGACTTGTTGGTCAGGACGGCACCGACCATCGTGATGCCCATGACCATCAATTGTGTGCCATCACCTTTCGCGTTGTTGGCGAACTGCGCCAACCCCACCGTGCCGCCTGCGCCCGGAACGTTGACGACCTGCACGTTCTTCGCCGCACCGGACGCGGTCAGCGCCTGCTGCAGCGATCGCGCCGCCGTGTCCCAGCCGCCGCCGGGTCCGGCCGGCGCCATGATCTTGAGGTCGAGTGGTGCCTGCGACCATGCCGTTGCGGGCACGCCGCCAAGCAGCAGTGAAGCAGCGGCCACGATCGTGGCGCGACGGGCAATCTTGAACGTGGATTTCATCGAAACTCTCCTGGTGGAACGGCATTATGGGTATGCATGAACCCGCAATCATGCACTGTATGCCTGCGCCTTGACAAACAGCACCGGCAGCGGAGGATTATGGCGCCCGACCCACATCGAAGGATTGCGATGAAGCGCAGCACCGACCGGTTCCTCACCACCCATACGGGCAGCTTGCCGCGGCCCGTGGACCTCATCAAGATGATGGTCGCGAAGGAGGAGGGCGTTCCGGTCGATCCTGCCGAGCTGGCGCATCGTGTCGCCTCCGCCGTCGACGAGTTGGTGAAGAAGCAGGCCGAGTCGGGGGTCGACATCGTCAACGACGGCGAGATGAGCAAGCCGAGCTATGCGACCTACATCAAGGATCGGCTGGCGGGTTTCGGTGGAACGGGCAACACCTTTGTCTATCAGGATCTCGCCGGCTTCCCCAATCTCGCCAAGCGCGTGTTCGGCGACCCCGGGCGGTCGCGCCGCAAGACGCCGGCTTGCAATGCGGCGATCAGCGTGCGCGATCCGGGGGCAGCGCAGGCGGATGTCGATCATCTGCAAGCAGCGCTCGCGGGTGTGCAAGTGCGCGATGCGTTTCTCACGGCTGCGTCACCCGGGGTCGTGTCGCTCTTCTTCCGCAATGAACACTATCCGTCCGAGGAAGCTTATCTGTTCGCGATCGCCGACGCGATGCGCCAGGAGTACGAAACGATCGCCAAGGCCGGGCTCGTGCTGCAGATCGACTGCCCGGACCTCGGCATGGGGCGGCACATCCAGCACGCGGACCTCTCGCTGCCGGAATGGCGCAAGAAGGCGCAACTGCACGTCGAGGCGCTCGACCACGCCACGGCCAACATCCCGCCCGAGCAACTGCGCATGCACCTCTGTTGGGGCAACTACGAAGGGCCGCATCACTGCGATGTCCCGCTGGCCGACGTGATCGACATCGTACTCAGCGCGCGGCCCTCGGCGATCGCGCTCGAAGCCGCGAATCCGCGGCATGCGCACGAGTGGAAACTCTTCGAGACGGTGAAGCTGCCCGAAGGCAAGGTGCTGATCCCCGGCGTGATCGAGTCGAAGTCGAACTTCATCGAGCACCCGGAACTGATCGCGCAACGCATCGGCCGCTACGCCAACCTGGTCGGCCGGGAAAACGTGATCGCCGGCAGTGACTGCGGCTTCGGTACCTGGGTCGGGCAGGCCGCCGTGGACCCCGATGTCGTCTGGGCAAAGATGGCCGCGATGGCGGAGGGCGCGCGGATCGCGTCGCGCGAGTTCTGGACGCAGTGACGGGGCGGCTGCAACGGCCATCAGGCCGCGGCGAACCCGAACAACCGGCATCGTGTCGCGATAGGGGGCGTCGTGCTGCGTGCGTGCGCGTCCTACACGCGGCAGTCCGTATGTCCTACAGGGGTTCTGGCATTCGACCGGCTACGCGTTACATCACCGTTGGCCATGATTACCCTACGCAGCACCCGCTGCCTCTTCCTCAGGAGATCATCCATGAATTCGCCGAATTCCGTCGTCGAGAACGCAGCCGCCAAGGCCCACACCACCGTTGACAGTGCCGCGTCGAAGGCCATCCCCGCGGTCGACAAGACTGCGGAATTGGCTCATCGCACGATCAACCGCGTGGCCGACGTTGCCGCACCTGCAGCCGACTGGGCCTTGCAAAGCGGGCAACAAGTCTCTGAAAAGTACAACTCGGCAATGGATACGTGCGTCGCCACGGTACGTGAGCGGCCGATCGCCACGATCGCCGGAGCGCTGCTTGTCGGCTATCTGTTCGGTCGCTTCCAGCGCTGACCGAGGCGCCACGTCATCATGTCCGCGACCCCTACCGCTCAAGACGCTACCACGCTTCCGCGCGCGCCACTGGCCACCCTGGTACGGCGCGTGGTCGACGACGTCATGTCCACGTTCCTCGGGCACCTCGAGTTACTCGGCATTGAAGCGCGGGACGCAGGCAACGCTGTTGCGCAGATATCGGTCGTGGCAGGTGTGGCGATCCTCCTGCTGGCGTCGGGGTGGTTCCTGCTGCTCGCGGCAGGCGTCGTTGGCCTGATCGCAGTCGGCCTGCATCCTGCCGTCGTGCTCGTCTTGGCTGGCCTTGTTTCGCTCGGCGCCGGAGTGGCGCTTGCGTTTTCTATCCGCCCGAGGCTGAAGTCGCTGCAATTTCCGGCGACATTGCGTCAACTCCGCTGCGCCGTCGACGCGCATACGCCATCGTGAATCGCGACGACTATGAGGCGGACGTCGCTCGAGTCGAACAACGGCTCGCCGCCGGTCGCCTGCGAATCCAGCGCGATTGGAATGAACTCGGCGCTGCCGTGACGCGCAAGACGACCTGGGCGCCGTTGGCGCTTGGTGTGCTGGGTGCCGCCGTCCTGCTCCTGTCGCTACGGAGAGGGTCATCGGCCCGGACTTTTACCCGAATACCCGTGGCGGCGACCGTCCGCGCGTCACCTGCTCGATGGGCTTCCCTTCTCACCACGGCGACTGCCGTTGCTCGCATCATCACGTTGCCGCAGGCCGCCTCCTTGTGGCGGGCTCTGCGCCGACGTTCCTGATTGCCACCCTTTTTTCCGCTGCATTTCGAACATCGACCGAGGCAACCTATGTCCACACCCGAAATCGTTGAACCATCCGACCTTTGGAAAAAGGTGCAGGCCACGCGTTTTGTCTTGCTGACTACGTCGGCTGCGGATGGCTCTCTGGCGAGCCGTCCGATGACGATCCAGCGCATTGACGAACCAGGTACCGTACTGTTTTTTGCTTCCTCGTCATCGCCTCTGGTACAGGGGCTGAAGGCGCGTCCCGACGTCAACGTCGGCGTGGCGGATCCCGACGATGACTTCTATGTCTCCATCGCGGGCCGCGCGGTGATCTCGAACGATCGCGCGCTGATCAAGGAACTCTGGTCGACGCTGGCCAAGGCATGGTTTCCTGGCGGCGTAGACGACGAGGATCTGGTGCTGATCGAGATCATGGCCTCGCAGGCGGAGTACTGGAACGTGCAAGAGAGCGAGATGGTGCAGTTCTTTAAGATGGCCAAGGCCGCCTTCACCGGCACTCCGCCCACGGACCTTGGCGAACGCGGCACGATCGACATCGGTGGACAATCGCGACCAAACGTGACGCGCTAACAGGCTGTTGAAACGCGACTCAAGAATGAAGCGACTGAATCAAGTCTAGCCACGAAATGGGTTAGCGTTGACAGGCCGTAGTTGTGATGTCGAGAATTTTCACCACATAAGGAGTGGAATCATGAATGACTCTATTGCAGTCGCTCCCCAAATCGATGTCAAAGCCGCGCTATGGGCCGCGCTTGCCGCGGGCATCGTATTCATGATGCTGGAAATGGTCATGGTCGCTGTTTTTATGGGCGAGAGCCCTTGGGGTCCGCCGCGCATGATCGCCGCAATAGGCATGGGCGAAGGCGTGCTGCCTCCGCCGGCGACGTTTGATGCTGTCATCATGATGGTCGCAATGGCGATTCACTTCGGGCTGTCGGTGATCCTCGCGTTCATATTCGCGTTTATCGCTCGCGGGCGTGACGTTGCTGTGGCGACCATGATAGGCGCCGCCTTCGGCCTCATCCTGTATTTTGTCAGTTTCTACGGGATGACGGCGGTGTTCCCCTGGTTTGCCAAGGCAAGAGGTTGGATCGGAATTTTCGCGCACATCATGTATGGCGCTGTGCTTGGCTTTGTCTATGCGAGCATTGCCCGAAGAGTTCGGTGAGTTCATGACAGGCTGTTGAACAACGACTCAAGCGCCAATCGGGCCATCTGTATTACGTCCCGGTTCGCGCCTCGGTACGGGCCGCAGCAAGGCCTCCAGCGATGGCAGCGTGTCGGCCTCGTGCAGGGGCTTGTCGTTGCGGATGCGTAACATCCGCGGGAACCGCACGGCCAATCCGCTCTTGTGCCGGCCGCTGCGGTTGATGCCCTCGAATCCCAATTCGAAAACCATGCTCGGGATCACACTGCGCACGGGGCCGAACTTCTCCATCGTGCTGCGGCGGATCACGCGATCGACATGCTTGAACTCGTCGTCGGTCAGGCCCCCATAGGCTTTCGCGAACGGTACCAGCTGCAGCCCTGATCGCTCCGCCGGCTGGCGCTTCGCAATGGCATCGACAACGGCCTCGGCTTCCGCCGCATCGACCGGGGCCCGATTCCACACGGCGAAGGTGTAGTCGGTGTACAGACCGGCGCGGCGCCCGTGACCGGCCTGCGCATAGATCAGGACCGCGTCGACGGTGAAGGGCTCCACTTTCCATTTCCACCACGTGGCTCGGTCACACTGGGAGCGAGTGGAGGAAAAAGGGATAGGGCTGGCCCCGGTCGGCGCCTGCCATGGTAGGTGCGGCCGTGAGGAAGGCATAACGTTCGGCGGTCGGCGGCGTGCGGGCGTCGGTGTAGCCCATCATTCGTTGCGCGACCAGCTTGGCATCGATTCCCGCCATTTCCGCCAATGCGCGTTGCACGAGCAGCTTGCTGACGCCGACGCGAAAGCCACCCCCGATCAACTTGGTCAGCAGGAATCGCGAGGGAGACTCCAGCGTATCCCACCATTCGGCTATCAATGTCGTCTGCTGGTCCGGCGCCATGCCGCGGAGCGGTTGCAGCCGGGTTTCGATCCAGTCGGCGAGTCCCACGTCCGACACGAACGCCGGGGACGGCAGCACGTAGGCAATGGTCTCCGCGAGATCTCCTGCCGCCTGATAGGCGGCATCGAAGAGCCAATCCTCGATGCCCGCCCGCTCGCAGGCGAGGTCGCGCAGCACGCGGGTGGGGACGACCCGGCGTGGCTTGCCGCCGGCCAGGAAGTAGGCGGTCCATGCCGCGTCGCGCGGGGGGGCTTCTGCAAAGTAGCGCTTCAACGCATCGACCTTAGCGCGCGTGGCGGTCGTCGCGTCCAGCGACGCGAAGAGCTGCGCAAAGCGCTTCACGACGAACTGCCGGAAGCGCTCGTTTCGGATGCGCTTTCAAGAGTCGCGGGTGCGAGTGCCTCGTCATCCACTTCCTCCGTGCCATAGGCCGTCTGGAATGATCCGGATTGAAGACCGCGCTCAGCAAGCCAGCGCACCATCACCGCCTCGTAACCATGCGTGACGATGACCCGATGCGCGCCGGTGGCAGCGATGGCTCGTTGCAGGCCCGGCCAATCGGCGTGATCGCTCAAGACGAATCCGCGATCGACGGCGCGGCGGCGGCGGGCGCCCCGCAACTGCATCCAGCCACTGGCAAAGGCATCGCTGTAGTCGCCGAATCGCCGGGTCCAAGGTGACCCTTGCACCGACGGGGGCGCCACGATCAGGGCACGCTGCAGCATCGATTTGTCGTCGATCCCGGTCGCAATCGACGTGGGGGGAAGGGCGATTCCCGCGTCCCGGTAGGCGCGGTTGAGTGGTTCGACCGCGCCATGCACCACGATGGGACCGATAGACGGATCGACGCCCAACAAAATCCGCTGCGCTTTGCCAAAGCTGTAGGCCATGACCAGGCTGGCGCGGCCATTCGCCGCGTTGTCGCGCCACCACGTATCGATGTCCGCAAAGACCTCCGCTTGTGGCTGCCAGCGATAGATCGGCAGTCCGAACGTCGATTCGGTGATGAAGCAGTGGCAGCGGACCGGCTCGAACGGCGTGCACGTGGCGTTGTATTCGCGCGGATCGTCGTGGTCCCCTGCAACGTAGTAGTCGCCGGACGCCACCCAGACCTCGCCACGATGCTCGAGGCGAACCTGGGCAGAACCCAGGACGTGGCCGGCAGGATGGAAACTGATCCGTACGCCAGCGTGTTCCACCCCGGCGCCGTAAGGCAGGGTCCGCAGGTCGATGGCGCCCAGCCGCGCACGCAGTACACAATCTGCGGGTTCTGCCGCAAGGTAGTGCGCATGGCCGCGGCGCGCGTGATCCGCGTGCGCATGGGTGATCACGGCATGATCGACGGCGGCCCAGGGATCGATGAAAAAATCGCCTGGCGGACAGTAGAGGCCCTCCGGCCGAAGCACAACAAGATCACTCAAGGTTCCGCTCGCCAATCAGGAAGGTGCAGTGCGTCGTGTCTTGCGCCGTTCATACAGCGCCATCAGGGGCGTCACCGAGATGCCGTGGAGCAGGATCGAGACCACGATCACCGCGACAGTGATCCCGAGCAGCCGCTGCGCGTTCTGATCGTCCACGCCGTGGTTGATCGCGTACATCACATAGTAGAGTGAGCTGACGCCCCGGATGCCGAACCACGACGCCAGCACGGTCTGTCCAGGCGCAAGCGGATCGTGCCTTAATGCCAGCATGACCGCCGCAGGTCGAATGACGACGAACAGCGCCACGATGATTATTACTGCGTCAAGCGGAATGCGCACGACGGCAAACATGATGCCGATGATGACCACGACGCCGAACTCGAACAGGCTGGCCAGATGTTCATTGAACCGCTGCAACGGGGCGGCGGGCCGCGAGGTCGCGGCGGCGGTGGGTGAACCGGTAGCATTCTCGGGCTTGGGGTCGACGATTCCAGCGCTCTTGCTTCGGGCGCCTGTCACGGTCCACTGCAGGGCGACGGACGCACTGAACACGGCCAGGAACCCGTAAGTTTGCAGTGCCAGGGCGGTGCCATAGGCGATGGCCATGAGGCCGAGCCCGAGAAACGCGTCCGACCCGCTGGCGCTCGCAGCGTTGCCATTGCGCGCCAGCAGCCATCGCCCCAGCGCCACGCCGAATGCGCTGCCGATCAGCAGTCCGCCGACAACGGCCCACGCGAGATCGATGGCCCACCACCGCCAGCCGTACTCGCCCAGCGGATGCAGTCCCAGCAGGCCCAGTCCCAGCATCACGAATGGAAAGGCCGCGCCGTCGTTGAGTCCACCTTCGCCGGTCAGTCCGAAGCGCAAGCGATCGCGATCGCGCTGATCCAGTACCTGCACATCCCCGGCCAGCACCGGGTCCGTGGGCGCGATGATGGCGGCCAGGAGGACGGCTGCGCCCAGCGAAAATCCCAGTCCCCAATAGGCGACGGCGGTCAGCAGCACGACGGTAGAGAGCATGGCCACCGAGGCGAGCCGGATGGGAATGCTCCAATGGCGGCCTCGCAAGGTGCTTCCGACTTGCGACCCGCAAGCGAATAGCGATACGAGCACCGCGACTTCGCTGATCGTCTCGAGCGCGTTCGAATGCAGGAACGGGTCGACGGAGACCCAGCCCATTCCCGCGGGCCCGATGGCGATGCCGATGACCAAGTAGAGGATTGCGAGACTCAACGGCAGGCGCGCGATCAGCGCGCTCGCCAGGTTCATCACAATCAGCAGGCTGCCGATGCCGATGAACCACCAAGTCAACTCCATCGGGACTTCGCGCCCGCAGATTCGGGGCGAACGATCGGCTGAAATTCTGCGTTCATCGCCTCATGCTAATGCGTCGAAGGCAAGGATGGGCTGGGCGCAAGCAGAATTCGCATGTCAGCCAAACACTCATTCATCGCGTCTCTGCCCGAGACGGGCCGTGACGTAAGCCGATCCCTACGCGGAATTCGGATTTACACGAATGCCCGTGCGCAGGAGTCGGCGATAGAGTCTTTGCATCGCTTGCCGGTGGAGGTCATTGGCATCGCGACCAGGCGAATTTCGCTCCACAACCTCTGGAGGCACCATGTCGACGAAGCCCAACGAGTTCGGGGAAGGCAACTACAAGGCATCACGTACCTACAACGAGGCGACGAAGAAGTTCGTCGAGAGCGGACGCGTCGAGGCCGCCGCTCAAGCGGCAGCACCGCGCAGCGAGGCTGAGGCCCGAGAGCTGCTGGACGCCGAGCGCGCCGGGCGGGAGCACGCCCACGCCCCGCAACCTCCCGTGCAGGAACCCCTTCCGCCGAAGCCGAAGGCGGACGATCCGGCTCCGAAGGCGCCCTCGCCGAAGCCGCCCATCGTCGCGGACCCTGCGGGCGCCTGACGAGGGAGCCGCCGTTCCGCTGAAGGACGGAGCGCGTCATAATCCCCGTTGCGCCTGGTGTCGGCCGTTTAGAACGCCCGCGCCCAACGGAGGACATGACATGAAACTCACCCCGCAGCAGCATGCGGCATTCGACCGCGACGGCTACCTGTTTTTCCCGGGACTCTTCGCATCAGAAGAAATCGCGCGGCTCAACGCCACGGTGCCGGCGCTCTATGCACGCCGCGAGGCGTACAACGTCCGCGAGAAAGGGTCGGACGCGGTCCGGACCAACTTTGCCGCGCACATGTACAGCGAACCCTTCGCGCGCCTGGGTCGTCATCCACGGATGATCGAACCGGTGCAGGATCTGCTGGGCGAGGCCCTGTACATGCACCAGTTCAAGATCAACGGCAAGATGGCCTTCGAAGGCGATGTCTGGCAATGGCATCAGGACTTCGGCACCTGGAAAAACGACGACCTGATGCCCACGGAACGCGCGATGAACATCGCGATCTTCTTAGACGACGTCAATCCGTTCAACGGTCCGCTGATGTTCATCCCGGGCAGCCACAAGAAGGGGGTGATCGAGGCGAAGCATGACGTCACCACCACCAGCTACCCGTTGTGGACCGTGGACCACGAACTGATCCGGCAACTGGTGGCGCGTGGCGGTGGGCGGGGCCATTTCGACGCCGACGGCCGCTATGTTCCCGGCGGCATTGTGTCGCCTACCGGTCCGGCCGGGTCGATGATCCTGTTTCACTCATGTCTCGTCCACGCGTCGACATCGAACCTCTCGCCGTGGAATCGCGTCAGCGTGTACTTGAGCCTGTGCGCGGTCAGCAATCACATCCGCCGCTTCAAGCGCCCGGAGTACATTGCGCATCGCGAGTTCGCGCCCATCAGCTGCCTGCCCGACGATTGCCTGATGCGCGACTACCCGGTGGACTTGCCGTGGCGAGACGGCGTACCGGCCAGCGCGCTGGTCACGTCAACGGACGTCCTTGCAGAAGCGGCCTGAACGATGAGCCTGCATGCAAAGTTGGTACAGCGCGCCGCGGCCGGCAACCCGGTGCGAGTCGGTCTCATCGGCGCGGGCAAGTTCGGGTCGATGTACCTGGCACAAATTCCCCGTACCCCGGGCGTGCATCTGGTGGCCATCGCGGACCTGTCGCCCGATGGCGCGCGCGCTAACCTCGCGCGTGTCGGCTGGTCGGCCGCGCAGATGGCCGCATCCAGCATCGATCACGCGATCAAGTCCGGGACCACCCACATCGGGGAGGATTGGCAGGCGCTGGTCCGGCATCCTCAGGTCGACATCGTCGTCGAGTGCACTGGACACCCGATCGCCGCCGTCGAGCATTGCCTCGAAGCTTTCGCGCACGGCAAGCACGTGGTCAACGTCACGGTGGAAGCGGACGCCTTCTGCGGGCCGCTGCTGGCGCGCAAGGCCGCGAAGGCAGGCGTGATCTATTCGCTGGCCTTCGGCGACCAGCCGGCATTGATTTGCGATCTCGTCGACTGGGCGCGCACGTGCGGCTTTCCGGTCGTCGCGGCGGGGCGCGGGCACAAGTGGCTGCCGCACTTCTGCGAGTCCACGCCTGAAACGGTGTGGGGCTACTACGGGCTGACGCCGGAACAGGCCGCGCGTGGCGGACTCAACCCGAAAATGTTCAACAGCTTCCTCGATGGCTCGAAGCCATCCATCGAATCGACAGCCGTGGCCAACGCTACCGGCCTCACGGTGCCGAGCAACGGGCTCCTGTATCCACCGGCCAGCGTCGAAGACATTCCGTTCGTGACGCGGCCGATCAGCGAGGGCGGCGTACTGGAGCGCAAGGGCATGGTCGAGGTGATTTCCTCGCTCGAGGCCAACGGGCGCAAGATTCCCTATGACATCCGGATGGGCGTGTGGGTGACGGTGGAGGGCGAAACGGAGTACATCCGCAACTGCTTCGAGGAGTACAACGCACATACGGACCCGTCCGGCCGCTACTTCACGCTGTACAAACGTTGGCACCTGATCGGACTGGAAGTCGGTATGTCGGTGGCGAGCGTCGCGTTGCGCGGCGAAGCCACCGGGATTGCCACCTGCTGGAATGCCGACGTGGTGGCCACCGCGAAGCGTGACTTGGCGCCCGGCGACCTGCTGGACGGCGAGGGCGGTTACACCGTGTGGGGCAAGCTGCTACCCGCAGCCACGTCCATGAAGATCGGCGGGTTGCCGTTGGGCCTGGCGCACGACGTCAAGGTGGTGCGGCCGGTGCGCAAGGGCGAAACCTTGTGCTGGGATGACGTGACGATGGATGCGACAACTCAGGCTTTTGCCGTGCGCAAGGCGATGGAAACTGAATTCGCGCCACAACGCGCGGTGCCTGCAGCGGCCATTGCAACGTCAGCCGCTTGAGGAGTCTTTCACGACGACTGCAAACACCTCAACGTTTGCCGTCTTGCCCTTGAGTGGCACAGGCCCCGGCGCTTCCACGTCGATGTGGCCGCCCAGCATGGCGCGCGTGGCATCGTCGATCAGGATGGTGCGCTTTGCCACTTCGTATGCGACTCGAGGCGCGAGGCTATATTGACCGTGTCGCCGATGCTTCGTGGACGCCCAAGGCGGGCGTCACAGTCCGGGATGAAGGCGAGGGCTGGAACCCGGGGCTCCACGACGCCGGATATCGCGTGCTCGGGGTGACCAGCTTCGAACTGGACTGACCGCCCGGGCGTCGTCGACGCCCGGGCGCCGCGGGCGTGTCAGTCGGGCTTCAGCACCGACAGTGTGTCGAGGAATGCGGCGAATGCCGCGGGAAAGCTGACGTCCGTCTCGGGCAGCGCATAGAGATTGCGCAGCATCGTCAACTGCGATGCCGACAACGCGCCGGTGCCGTCGGTCACTTCCCACAGCGCGAACTGCGTGGCCGAGGCCATGAGCGCATCGTTCGCTATGCCCAGGGGGCGCGGCAGATTGATGATGGCGAGAATGCCCGGATTGGTCGTGACCGCACCAGTGACATAGGTTTCCGCGGAACTGGCGGCGCTGCGCGATTGCTGCAGGCAATAGAGGCTCAGCAACAGGCGCACCGACCCGTTGGCGGGCACCTGCACGATAGTTGAGTCGAGCAGCAGGCCATCCTGGTAGGTGCCCGTCGACGACACGAACACGAAGCCCGAAGGAATGGTGACCGTGACCGGGGCCGCGCTGCTGTTGCCAATTTCGAGCACGAGGTCAACCAGGCCGACCGCCGCGCCCCCGGACACCGGCGGCGCACATTGCGCGTTGTCGCAGCCGCGGATTTCCCCGCGCACCTCGAACGGCGCAGGCACTGCCGCGGTCACCGGCACGCACATCACAAGACCCTCGAAGCTCCAGCCGACCAGTGACGTGAGCAACGCGATGTCGGTGGAATAGCGGTGGTTGGGATCGCCGCGCGCGCCATCGTTGTAGGCGCGGTACAAAGGCACCGTGCCGCCGGGACACGTGCCGCCAACGGCCAGCTTGACCGCGAATGCATCGCCTTCATACGTCCACGCGGGATAGCTGATGCCATTGGCCGCGACGGCCTGGTAACCCGTCTTCACGAACGCGCACTCGTCGGGGTCGGCCGTGTAGAAGTGACTGTTGGGTCCGATGCGTGTGCCGTTGGCGCGATACTAGTCAGTGCCGAAGAAGCGGCAGACCGGCACGGCATCGGCCG
>Ga0163153_10002370_pt1 | contig 27741 bp, 25 predicted proteins | sample OliLakLV19MP6IB1_FD_148629 | JGI IMG/M metagenome (GOLD analysis project Ga0163153, IMG submission 148629) | Freshwater microbial mat bacterial communities from Lake Vanda, McMurdo Dry Valleys, Antarctica - Oligotrophic Lake LV.19.MP6.IB-1 | ecosystem: Environmental > Aquatic > Freshwater >...
GGCGGGCGCGCCGCCACGCTCCCCGCGCGCCGCCGCGCCCGCCCTCGCCGCCGGCCCGCGGCCCTGGTCCGCGCTCAGCCCTCGTCCGGGATCGGGTCGATGGCGCCGGTCGGGGCGTTCGCGGCCGGGATGGCCGGGGCGCCGGCGGACGGATCGTCGGGCAGGTCCCACGACCAGGTCTTGAGGCGGCGCAGCAGGCGACGGCCGGTCAGGTCCAGGTGGATGGGCGTGACCGCGATGCGCCGGTTGATCACGGCGTGGTAGTCGGTGCCCGGGATCGCCTGGCCGGACGGCGGCGGCCCACCGATCCAGAAGTACGGGATGCCGCGCGGATCCAGGCGCTCCACCAGCTGATCGGAGTAGACCCGCCGGCCCAGGCGCGTGACCTCGATGCCGGCGCACTCCTCGAGCGTTGCCGCGGGCACGTTGACGTTGACCAGCTCGCCGCGCGATAGCCCCTGGGTCAGGATGTTCCTGGCCACGATGGCCGCCGCGTAGCCGGCCAGGGTGAAGTCGGGGTGCTCGTAGTATTCCTGCGAGATGGCGAAGGCCGGGCAGTTATTGATGACCGCCTCCATCGCCGCGCTGACCGTGCCCGAATAGGTGATGTCGTCGCCGAGGTTCGCGCCGTAGTTGATGCCGGCTGCGACGAGGTCGAAGCCGTGCTCGAAGTAGCCCAGGAACGCCAGGCTGACGGCGTCCGTTGGCGAGCCATCGACCGAGTAGGCCTGGGACCCGTCAGCGAGGACGCGCTCGCGCACGCGCAACGGCCGCATCAGTGTCTTCTGGTGGCCGACCGCGCTCTGGTTGGTGTCCGGCGCGACGACGGTCACGTCGCCCATCGGCTCGAGCGCCTGCTTGAGGGCCAGCAGTCCGCGCGATTCGACGCCGTCGTCGTTGGTCACCAGGATGCGCGGTCGGGAGGTCCACTCGGGCACCGGTCGCGACGGTGTTCGCAGGGCTCGAGGCCGGCCGCTGCCGCCACCGCCGGCCAGCGGCTCGCCCTGCTCCATGTCCACGTTGCGCCGCTCCGAGCGTGCCCGTTCACGGGTCATATCGGGGATCTCGCGCCGCTCCTCGGGCCGCGGCGCCTCGTCGTCGCTCACGGTTCCTCGCCCTCGATGTCGGTCGCCTGACCTGGCTCCGGCTCACGCGGCACGTGGACCGGCCGGCCTTCGCGCTCCGAGAGCCGTCGGGCGGCACGTCCAGTCACGCTGCGGTCGCCCGACGAGCGCTGCAGGAAATGGAAGAAGAAGGCTGAGATGACCGCCGCGACCGGGATCCCGAAGATCGCGCCGGGGATGCCCGCGATGCGCGACCCGATGAGCACCGAGCCGAGGACGACGATGGGGTGGATGCCCACGGCGCCCTGCATGATCCGCGGCTGCATCACGTTCATCACGATGAACCAGCCGGCGAGCATGACGATCGCCACGGGCAGCAGCGCGTCGGGCACGAAGACGAGGGCCACCAGGATCGGCGGCGCCCACGAGATGAACGGCCCGAAGAACGGGATGGCCTGCAGCACGCCCGCGGACACCGACGTGAGCGCGATCAACGGCAGGCCGAAGATGAGACTCGTGCCCAGAGCCACGAAGAAGTACACGATGCCCATCAGCGCCTGTCCACGCAGGAAGCCACCGAACGAGCGGGCGACGGACGTCTGCAGCAGGCGCGCCTCCTCCGCATACGCCGGCGGGACGAGGCGGAACAGGAAGGCCATGATCGCGTCGCGGTCGATGACCATGTAGATCGACAGCAGGAACACGATGAGCATCGTGCCGATGGCGGCCACGCTGGCCGCAGCGATGGCCTGCAGGGGTACGAGCAGGCCGGCCACCAGGTCGTCGAAGTTCTCCAGCGCCGCCGCCACTCGGGCGGCCAGGTCGATCTGGCCAAGGCCGAACGAATCGAACCAGCCCTGGAGCGGCGCGAGGATGGCCGGCAGGTCCTCGGTGATCTGCGGGATGGACGCCGCGAACTGGACGATCGAGTCAGCCAGGGCGCGGGCGACCACGATGATCAGCGCACCCAGCGAGACCACGATGGCCGTGTACACGAGGACGGTGGCCAGCACCCGGGGCAGTCGCGGGATCCAGCCCACGATGCGGCTGACGACCGGACTGATGATGAACGCGAGCAGCCAGGCCAGGAAGAAGGCCAGCAGGATGTCGGCGAAGAAGCCGAGAGCCGAGGCGGCCAGGTTGGCGGCCACGAAGAACAGGACGATCGTGGCCAGGATGAGGATCGCGCTGACCAGGCGGCGATCCCTGCCGGCCAAGCCCGTGGCGTCCGTCATGTCGGCGCCTACCGCAGGCCCATCTTCTCGCGAACCTCGGCCATCGTGGCCGCCGCGATCGGACGGACCCGCTCTGCTCCCTCGTCCAGGATCCGGTCGATGCGGGCGGGGTCCGCCATCAACTCGGCGTAGCGCTCGCGCGGCTCGGCGTAGTGCGCGAGGACGCGCTCCACGAGCAGCTTCTTGGTATCGACGCAGCCGGTCCGGGCCGTGCGCTCACCGTCCCAGATCTCGTCGTAGTCATCGCCGAAGCTCTTGTGCAGCTGGCACACGTTGCACACTTCCGGTCGTCCCGGGTCGGTGCGCAGGATGCGCTTCGTGTCGGTGACCATGCCCATGATCTGCTTCCGGATCTCGTCGGCCGGCGCGAAGATCTCGATGGTGTTCCCGATCGACTTGCTCATCTTGCGGACGCCGTCGGTGCCGAGCACGATGGGCGACTCGGTATGGACGGCCATCGGTTCCGGAAAGGTGTACCCGTAGCGGGCGTTGAAGGCGCGGACGATCTCGCGCGACAGCTCCAGGTGGGCGGCCTGGTCCTTGCCGACGGGGACCAGCGAAGCCTTGTAGATGACGATGTCGGCGGCCTGCAGGACGGGGTACGTGAGTAGCCCGTGGTTGATGTCGTCGGGCTGGTTGGCCTTCTTCTCCTTGTACGTCGGCGTGCGCTCCAACCAGCTCACGGGGGTGACCGTCGTGAGCAGCCAGGCGAGCTCCGTGTGCTCCGGGCGGTGGCTCTGGACGAACAGCGTGCAGCGCTCCGGGTCCAGGCCCAGGGCCAGCAGCGCGGCGGCCATCTCGCGGGTCTGACGGCGCATCCGCTCCGGGTCGTGGAGGCTGGTCAGAGCGTGGTAGTCGACGATGCAGTAGATCGCCTCGTACTCCCACTGGAGGCGCACGTAGTTGCGGATGGCACCCAGGTCGTTGCCCACATGCGGGGCCCCCGACGGCTGGATGCCGGAGAAGATGCGCGGGCGCGGCGCAGGGGCCGCCGCCGACGTCGGGGCGTGGGCGATCTCGATCGTCATCGCGGCCGAGTGTAGCGGACGGCACTCGACGGCCGATCACCGGCAGGTGGCCGGCCGAGCTGATGATGGACCGCGCCGCAGCGCTTGACGGATGGCCAAGACTAGCGCTGGACCATGGGGCGGCCGCGGGCCGTCCGGCCGACGTCGGGGCTGACACTCGACGGCGGCCAGACGACGGTCCGCAGCGCACGGAGCCCGCCCAGCGATGCCCGAACCTCCTTCCGGCCCGATCCCCGCCGATCACCCGCTGGCCCGTCTCTGTGCCGAGGCGCGTGCCGACCCGGACGCGTTCTGGGGCGCCGTCGCCGACGAGCACGTGCCCTGGTTCCGGCGGCCCGACCGGGTCTTCGAGGGCGATCCGCCGACCTTCCGTTGGTTCGTCGGTGGGCGCACGAACATGAGCTGGGTGGCCCTCGACCACCAGGTGGCGCAGGGGCGCGGCGACCAGGTCGCGCTCATCGCCGCCGACGAGCGCGGCGGCCGGCGGCGGCTGACCTACGCTCAGCTCCTGGCCGAGGTGAAGGTCGTGGCTGCCGCCCTGCGCGGCCTTGGCGTCGAGCGCGGCGATCGGGTGACGATCTACATGCCCACGACCGTCGAAGCCATCGTGACCATGCTCGCCGTGTCGCGCATCGGGGCCATCCACGCTGTGGTCTTCGCCGGCTTCGGGGCTGGCGCGCTGGGCGACCGCATCCGGGCCTGCGGAGCGCGGGTCGTCATCGCCAGCGATGTGACCTATCGCAAGGGACACGAGGTGCCCCTGGAGGGCATCGTCGATGACGCGTTGCGCGACGACCCCGGCGTCGTCGAGCACGTCATCGTCCACCGGCGCGCCTCGACGCAGCCCGGGCCGGCCGCGGCCGCGATGGTCGGCGGGCCTCCCCGGATCGACTGGGCGGACTTCCTGACCGGTGCGGCAGGCCACGACGATGCCCACCAGGAGATGGAGGCCAACGAGCCCGCCTACATCCTGGCCACCTCGGGGACCACGGCCCGTCCCAAGCTCGCCGTCCACACGCACGGTGGCAACCAGGTCCAGATCGCGGCCATGGGCCGCTGGCTGATGGGCCTGCGCGCCGGCGAGATCTGGTGGTCGATGTCCGATATCGGCTGGATCGTCGGTCACAGCTACATCGTGTACGCGCCGCTCATGGCGGGCTGTACGACGGTCGCCTACGAAGGGTCGCTTGACCACCCGGCCACGGACGCCGCGTGGGCGCTCATCGAGGAGCTCCGCGTCCAGGGCCTGTTCACGTCGCCGACGGGGGTCCGCCTGCTGATGCGCTCCGGCGTGGAGCCCGCCCGTGCCCACGACCTGAGCAGCCTGGAGCGGATCGTGTGCGCAGGCGAGGTCCTCAACGCGCCGGCCTGGCGGTGGCTCCAGGAGGACGTCTTCGAGGGCCGCATCCCGGTCATCGACCACATGTGGCAGACGGAGACTGGTGGGCCCATCTTCGGCAATCCGTGGGGCCTCGGGCTGCTCCCGATCAAGCCCGGCTCGGCCGGCCTGCCGCTGCCCGGCACGGAGGCGGCCGTGGTCGGCCCAGATGGGCGGGAACTGCCGCCCGGGCAGAAGGGGGTCATGGTCCTGCGCCGGCCATTCCCGGGGCTGATCGCCTCGCTGTGGGGCGAACCAGAGCGCTACGGGGCGGATTACTGGTCGCGCATCCCGGGCTCGTACTACGTCGGCGACGCCGCCCACATCGATGCCGACGGCTATGTCTGGTTCGCCGGCCGGGCCGACGAGATCATCAAGATCGCGGCCCATCGCCTGGGCACGATCGAGGTGGAGACGGCCTTCCTCCACCACCCAGCCGTCGCCGAGGCGGGCGCCACCGGCCGGCCCGACGAGCTGCGCGGAGAGGTCATCGCCGCGTTCATCGTGCTCAAGCACGGCCACGACCCCTCGGACGCGCTGCGCACCGAGTTGTTGGCCACGCTCCGCAGGGAGCTCGGCGCGCTGGCCGTGGTCGGCGAACTGACCTTCGTCGACATGCTGCCCAAGACCCGCAGCGGCAAGATCATGCGCCGCGTCCTCAGGGCGGTCGTCGCCGGTGTCGACCCCGGCGACATCACGACCATCGAGGACGAAGGCTCGGTCGAGGAGGCGCGCGCGGCCCTGGCCGAGCTGCGCGGCGCGCTGCGCTGAACCGGTGGCCGAACGTGCCTGACGTGCCAGATTTGCCGTCCGCGCGCGCGGTACGTGCGGTGCGCGCGCTGCGCGCCGTGTATCTCGACCTGTACGGGACGCTGCTGGACCTCGCCCCACTCGACGCCGCCTGCGAGATCGTCGCCCCGGGCCAGGGCGAGACGCTGGCCCGGGCCTGGCGCGCTGAGCAGCTCCGGCTCACGTGGCTGCGCACGATCACCGGCCGCTGGGCCGACTTCGAAGCGGTGACCGCCGGGGCCCTGCGCACGACAGCGGCTCGCCTCGGAGTCGACGGCTCGGCCGCGGCGGCGCTCGACGGTGCCTTTGATCGCCTGCCGGCGCGACCGGAGGCGTTGCCGGTCCTGCGTGCGATGCGCGACGGCGGCATGCGCCTGGGCGTGCTCTCCAACGGCAGCCGGTCGATGCTGGAGCGGGCGCTGGGCGCGACCGGCCTCACCGCGCTGTTCGACGACATCCTGTCCGTGGACGCCGTCCGTCGCTACAAGCCGGACCCAGAGGTCTATGCCCTGGCCGTCGCGGCCAGCCGGAACGAGCCCGCCGACATCGGCTTCGTGACGGCCAACGACTGGGACGCGGCAGGGGCAGCCGCCTTCGGCTTCCGGGTCGCGTGGCTGCGGCCCGCAGGGTCGATCGGCCTGCCGGCGCTGGATGTCCCGGACGTCGCCGTCGCGACATGGGCCGACCTGGCGGCCGTGCTGGAGGTCGCCGAGCCAGCCTGAGCCGTGGCCCGGTCGGGGCCCCCGCCGTGTGAGGTTCGGCTCGTCGGCTACCATTCCGGGTAGTGTCTCCCCATCCCGTCCGGTCCCCCCGATGAGCCGCGCCCCGCTGCGTGTCGCCGTGCTCGGCGCGGGCACCGTCGGTCGCGCCGTCATCGATGCGCTGATCACCCGCGGTGACCGCCTCGGGACCGTCGATGGCGCCCCGCTGACGCTGGTCGGCATCGCCGTCCGCGACCTCGGGCGCGAGCGCGCGCCGGGGCTCCCGGCGGACCTCGTGACGGACGCGCCCGCGCACCTCGTGGCGGACCCGGACAACGACCTCATCGTCGAGGCGATGGGCGGCGACGAGCCCGCCCGCACCCTCATCGCCGCGGCGCTCGGGGCGGGCAAGGCGGTGGTCACGGCCAACAAGCACGTCATCGCCCACCATGGCCCGGAGCTGGAGGCCACGGCCCGCCGGACCGGCGCCGCCTTTCGGTTCGAGGCCGCGGTCGCCGGCGGCATCCCCGTCCTGGGGCCGCTCGCCCAGGACCTCGCCGGCAACGATATCCGGCGCGTGCGCGGCATCGTCAACGGCACGACCAACTACATCCTGACCGCCATGGCCCAGGAGGGCCGGCCCTACGACGACGTGCTCATCGATGCCCAGGAGCTGGGCTACGCGGAAGCCGACCCGACCGGCGACGTCGAGGGTGACGACGCCGTCAACAAGCTCGTCATCCTGGCTCGCCTGGCCTTCGGACGCTGGCTCGATCCGGCCACCGTCGGGCGCCGCCCGCCGACGGTGCGCGGTGACGGCGCGCCGGGCATCACCGGCGTCAGCGACCAGGAGATCGAGGGCGCGGCCGCGCTGGGCCTGGCCATCAAGCTGCTGGCGACGGCGTCGATCGGGGAGGACGGCGCCGTGCAGGCCGCGGTCATCCCCACGGCCGTGCCCGCCGACAGCCCGTTCGGCTGGACCGATGGCGTGCTCAACCGCATCGAGATCGACGCTGAGCCGCTCGGTACCGTGGGCCTCAGTGGCCCCGGCGCGGGCGGGCCGGCGACGAGCAGCGCGGTCCTCGGCGACCTCGTGGCCGTGGCCCGCGGCGTGGGCAGCACATGGGCCGGCCTGGCCCCGGCGACCGCGGCCGCGGAACGCGCGGCCGACCCGCTGGACCGGCCGCGTCACTGGTACGCGTTCATCCCGGCTGTCCGCGATGACATCACGCTGCCGACTGCCCTGGACGAGGCCGCCGCGGTCAGCTTCGAGGATGGGACCGCGATCCGCAGCGAAGTCGTCACCCTGGCCGAGGCGCGCGCCGCCTTCGCGGCGATCCTGCCCGAGGGGGTCGACGTCACGCTGTACCCGGTCGATGACTGACCGACGCCCCCGGCTGATGGAGCGCTACCGGCGCTTCCTGCCGATCACCGATGCCACGCCGGCCCTGACGCTGGGCGAAGGGTCCACGCCACTCGTCGCCGCGCCGCGGCTCGGAGCCGCCATCGGTGCGCCCAACCTGCATCTCAAGGTGGAGGGCCAGAACCCGACCGGCTCGTTCAAGGACCGGGGCATGGTCGTGGCCGTGGCCAAGGCGCTCGAGTCTGGCGCGCGGGCGATCGTGTGCGCCTCGACCGGCAACACCTCGGCCAGCGCCGCGGCCTACGGCGCCGCCGCCGGCCTGGCCGTCATCGTCATCCTGCCCAAGGGCCAGATCGCCCTGGGCAAGCTGCTCCAGGCCCTCGTCGCCGGAGCGCAGGTCGTGGCCATCGACGGCAACTTCGACCAGGCGCTGAGTATCGTGCGCGCCCTGGCCGAGCAGGACGAGCACCCCGTGACCGTGGTCAACTCGATCAACCCGTTCCGCCTCGACGGTCAGGCGACCGCCGCGTTCGAGATCTGCGACGACCTTGGGCGTGCCCCCGATATCCTGGCCATCCCCGTCGGCAACGCCGGCAACATCAGCGCCTACTGGGCCGGGTTCCGCGCGTACGCGGCCGAGGGCACCATCGATGCGACGCCGCGGATGTGGGGGTTCCAGGCGGCGGGCGCCGCGCCTCTGGTCAATGGCCAGCGGGTCGACCAGCCCGAGACGATCGCGACCGCCATCCGCATCGGCGACCCGGCATCGTGGGACAAGGCCATCGCGGCGCGCGATGAGAGCGCTGGCGCCATCGAGGCGGTGACCGACGAGCAGATCCTGGCGGCCTACCGCGACGTCGCCCGGCACGAGGGCCTGTTCTGCGAGCCGGCGTCGGCGGCCAGCATCGCGGGCGTCCGATCCATGGCAGCGGCCGGCCGCTTGGATCCCGATGCGCTCGTCGTGGCGGTCCTCACCGGCCACGGCCTCAAGGACCCCCAGACGGCGCAGACGCAGGTCCCGGGCGTCCTGGAGGCGGCCCCGACCCTGGGCGGCGTCGCCGTTGCCCTGGGCTGGGGCTAGCAAGCGCCATGGTCGCCCACTGGCTGGCCGAGCTCGATGGCCGTCGCGTCGTGGTGGAGGTGCCGGCTTCGTCGGCCAACCTCGGCGCCGGTTACGACTGCCTGGGCGTCGCCCTGGACCTCGTCGACCGGATCGAGGTCGAGGTGCGCGGCTGGAGCCGCGGCAAGATCGAGCTGACCATCGACGGCGAGGGTCAGGACGAGCTGACAGAGGACCGCGACAACCGCTTCGTCCAGGGGCTGGAGGCGGCCCTGCGCGAGGCTCGCGGCGAGCTGCCCGAGGGTGTCGGCTGGCGCATCGAGATGCGCAACCAGATCCCGCTGGCGCGCGGCCTCGGGTCGTCGGCCGCGGCGACCGTGGCCGGTGTGCTCGCCGCGGACGCGCTCCTGGGCGGCACCCTGGACACGGCCGCGAAACTGCGCATCGCCTGCGAGGTCGAGGGCCACCCGGACAACGCCGCCGCTGCGCTCCTGGGCGGGTTCGTCGTGTCGGCCCATACGGCCGATGGCGTGGAGGCCCTGCGCTTCGACGCGACGCGCGACCTGCGCGCCGTGCTGTTCATCCCGGACCTGCGCCTGCCGACGGCAGAGATGCGCAAGGCGCTGCCCAAGAGCGTGCCCCTGGCCGACGCGGTCGCCAACCTGGGCGCCGTGGCCGTGGGTGTGGCGGGTCTCGCCGCCGGCCGCACGGACCTGCTCGGGCGACTGACCGTGGACCGCCTCCACGAGCCGTACCGGGCGGCCGTCTATCCGCAGTTGCCGCGCCTGGTCGGCGCCGCCCGCGAGGCCGGGGCGCTCGGCGCCTGCCTGTCCGGGGCGGGGTCCACGATCCTCGCGTTCACCGACTCGACGGCGACCATCGCCCGGATCGAGTCGGCGTTCATGGCCGTGGCCGCGGACACGGACCTGCCCGGACGCGTGGTCGTGGCCCGGCCGCGCAACCGCGGCGCCCGGGTCCTCAGCGAGGGCTGACCACTCGGGGAGTGGCGCGCATCCCGTGCCGGAGCCGCTCCCCACAGGAGCGCTCCCGCTGGAGCGCCGCTCCCCGCTCCCGCATCCCGTGCCGGAGCCGCTGCCGACAGGAGCGCCGCTCCCGCATCCCATGCCGGAGCCGCTCCCGACAGGAGCGCCGCTCCCCACAGGAGCGCTCCAGCGATGAACGCTTCGTGGACCGGTCCCCGGATCGTCACGACTGCCGTCTGGGCGCCGCTCCACGAGGGACCTGTGCCGGATTCGCTCCCCACAGGAGCGCTCCAGCGATGAACGCTTCGTGGACCGGTCCCCGGATCGTCACGACTGCCGTCTGGGCGCCGCTCCACGAGGGACCTGTGCCGGATTCGCTCCCCACAGGAGCGCCGCTCCCCACAGGAGCGCTCCCGGGATGAACGCTTCGTGGCCAGTGCAGCTGCTGATGGGCCGGACCTTGACGGCACCTCCAGACTCGAGGGCGATGGGTGGACTGATCGATTCGGTCGGGGACGGCATCACCGGGCTCGTGGCGGGCGCCTTGGATGCCATCGGCAGCGCGCTGCGCGGCATCGTGAACGCTGGCCAGCAGGCGCTGCCCGGCGGCCTCTTCTTCGCGGTCATCTTCGTCGTCGTGGTCGTCGTCGGCTGGAACCTGGCCAGGCGCTGAGGCGCGGCCCCTCGTGGCCGCGCGCTGAGGCGCGGCCCCTCGTGGCCGCCACGAAAGATCGGTCAGGCAGGGCTGGTCGTGTGGGCGGCGATGAACGCCAGCACCTCGGCCCAGGCGGCGTCGCTCTCCGCGGCGAAGTCGGCCGCCTTGCGGTCGAAGAAGCTGTGCGGGGCGTCCGGGTAGGTCACCAGCCGGTGCTCCGCGCCGGCAGCCGTCAGGGCGTCCTCGAAAGCCACGACGTCCTCGGCCGGGATGGCCTGGTCCGCCCCACCGAACAGGCCGAGTACCGGTGCCTCCATCCGGCCCGCCAGCGCGACCGGCTCCGGCGCGTCGTTGTGCCACGGCCCGACAAGCGTGCCGTACAGCCCGACGACCCCGGCCAGGCGCAGGCCCAGCGTGTTCGCCAGGAACGCCATCCGCCCACCCATGCAGAACCCCAGCACGAAGACGCGTGCCACGCCTTCGGCCCGGAGTGCCTCCACGGCCGCCTGGATGTCCGCCGCGGTCCCCTTCCAGGTCGTCCGCTGGACGTGGGGCATGAACGCGAAACCGGCCTCACGCGGTGCGACACCGGCCGTCCGGCCGAACCAGTCGATGGCCGACGCATCCACCCCGTGCTCCGCGAAGCGCAGGGCCAGCTCCTCGTAGTACGGATGCAGGCCGCGCACGTCGGGCAGGATCACGACGCCGGAGCCGCCGGGCGTCGACGGCCGCGCCCGGTACGCCGCGAAGCGGTTCCCGTCGAGGGCGGTCAACGTCCGGAGTGACCCGTCAAGCGCGCCGCCGGCGATCGGCGCGATGGGTGGCCGGCTGTCGTGGTCGAAGCACATCGGGTGGGACCTCATGGCGCAGGGGACCGTCGGGTGGTGCCCCCATCGTGCCACGCTAGAATGCGGCGTCATGCCCAACCCCCTCGTCGTCCAGAAGTTCGGCGGCTCGTCCGTGGCCGGAGCCGACCGCATCAAGCGCGTCGCTCGGCGTATCGCGCGGGAGTGCGCGGCCGGCAATGACCTCGTGGTCGTGGTCTCGGCCATGGGCGACACGACCGACGAGCTGCTGGGCCTGGCCGCGGCCATCACCGACGAACCCGATCCGCGCGAGCTTGACGTCCTCCTGGCCACGGGCGAGCACCAGAGCGCGACCCTCGTGTCCATGGCCCTCCATGCATTGGGCGTCGCCGCCATCAGCCTCACCGGTCCGCAGGCGGGCATCACCACCGACGGCACGTACGGCCGGGCGCGCATCGCCGGCATCGAGCCCGCGCGGGTGCGCGATGAGCTGGAGCACGGACGCGTGGTCATCGTCGCCGGCTTCCAGGGCCAGAGCGCGACGGCGGTCGGTCGCCAGGAGATCACGACCCTGGGGCGCGGCGGCAGCGACACGACCGCCGTCGCCCTGGCCGCCGCCCTGGGCGCCGACCGCTGCCAGATCTTCACCGACGTGAAGGGCATCTACACCGCCGATCCGCGGATGGTGCCGCAGGCCCGCCAGCTCGACGTCATCGGCTACGAGGAGATGCTGGAGCTCGCCCACCAGGGTGCCCAGGTCATGCAGGTCCGGGCCGTCGAGCTCGGCTGGGTCAACGACGTCGTCATCGAGGTCCTGAGCTCGTTCGAGGACGCGCCAGGCACGCGCATCAAGGAGGATCCGCTCGTGGAGCAGCGCAACAAGGTTCGCGGGCTGGCCCACGACCGGAACGTGGCCAAGGTCACGCTCGTCGCCGTGCCGGACAAGCCGGGCATCGCCCGCTCGATCTTCGATCCTCTGGCCGAGGCCGGGGTCAACGTGGACATGATCGTCCAGAACGTCGGCCACGGTGGAGAGACGGACCTGTCGTTCACCGTGCCCAGGGTCGAGCTCAGCAAGGCCAAGAAGACGCTCGAGCCCATCGTCCGCGAGCTGGGCGCCCGCGAGCTGACGACCGACGCCAGCGTGGCCAAGGTGAGCATCGTGGGGGCCGGGCTGCACAACGCCCCGGGCTACGCCGCCCGGATGTTCGGCACGCTGGCCGACCACAAGGTCAACATCGAGATGATCTCGACGTCCGAGGTGCGCATCACGTGCATGATCTCGGAGGACGATCTGGAGACCGCGCTGCGCGCCCTCCACGACGCCTTCGAGCTGGAACGGCCGGAGCCCATCGAGGTCGCCGCGGCCGGCTGAGCCGACCCCACCGTGCCCGACTTCCTCGCTCGTCAGGAACGCTTCCCCGTCGTCGGGTCGACCAACGATGTCGTTCGCGGCTGGCTGGCCGACGGGACGCCCGAGGTCTGCCTGGCTCTCGCCGACGAGCAGTCGGCCGGTCGCGGGCGGGATGGCCGTCGTTGGCTCGCCCCGGCCGGTGGCGCGCTCCTGCTGTCCCTGGGCTTTCGCCCGACCTGGCTCCCGCCAGAGCGTGTCTGGCGCCTGGCCGCGACGGTGTCGCTGGCCATGGCTGACGCGGCCGAGGAGGCCGCTGGCCTGCCCGACGGCGCCATCCGGCTCAAGTGGCCCAATGACCTGGTCATGGAGACGCATGACGGGCCGGCCATCCCGGTCGCCCCCGAGCGAGCGACCGAGGTCCGCAAGCTGGCCGGCGTGCTCGGCGAGACCGAGGGTCTGGGCAGCGACGACCCGCGCGTGGTGGTCGGCATCGGCCTCAACAGCGACTGGGCGGCGACGGCCTTCCCGCCGGACCTCGCGGGCTCGATGACCTCGCTGCGCGAGGCGTCCCACGGTCGACCGATCGACCACGGCACGCTGCTCGAAGGCTTCCTCGGCCGGCTGGAGGTGCGCATCGAGGCGTTGCGCGGCGGCCGCTTCGACGTGGCCGACTGGACCGGTCGGCAGCTGACGACCGGCCGTGACGTCGACCTCGTGGCCCCCGACGGGTCGGTCAGCACGGTCCGGGCGGTCGGCGTCGACGTGTCGTCGGGCGCGCTCATGGTCGACGATCCCGCGGCACCCGACGGGGAGCGGTCGATCGTCGTCGGCGAGATCCGTCACGCCCGGGTGGGGGTGTAACGCCATGGCGCGACCGGCATTCTGGAGGGTGGGTCGGATGGAGGCGACCCACGGTCCGAGGGTCTTCCCGCTCGATCGCGATCGAGCCCTGGTGGAGGCCGCGCGGGCCGACCCCGCTGCCTTCGAGCCCCTGTATCGGAAGTATGTCGCCCAGGTGTACAACCTCGCGGTCTACGAGCTGCACGACCCGCACGAGGCGGAGGACGCCACCGAGCGGGCGTTCCTGGCCGCCCTCGCCGCGCTGCCGCGCTTCCGAGAGGGAGCCACGGCCGCCGACGGTCAGGACGCGTCCACGTTCAAGGTGTGGCTGTTCCGGATCGCCCGGAACGCCATCGCCGAGCGCCGCCGCACGCTGCGCCGCCACCCGGAGACCTCGCTGGATGCGCTGGCGATGACGCCCGCCCCGACCGACGTGGAGGCCATCGCCGTGCACAACGAAGCGGCCGCTGCGGCTTGGCAGGCCGTCGCGTCCCTGCCCGACGACCGACGCCAGGCCGTCGTCCTGCGCTTCGTCCACGAGCTGTCGACCGCTGAGATCGCCGCCATCCTGGGTCGCTCGGAGGGCGCCGTGCGCGTCCTCATCCACCGCGGCCTGCGGCGCGTCGCCGCGCAGCTCGGCGAGCGCCGATGACATCGATGGTGCCCGGCGCCGGCGATGGGGAGATCGAGGCGCTGGTCGTCGATCGCTACCTCGAGGCGCTCCTGGCCCGCCGGCCGGCAGATGTCGCGGCCCTGCCCGACGACGTGCGTGCCGGCGCCGCGGCATTGGCCACGGACCTGCCGCGATTCCACCCGTCGTTCCGCTTCGAGGAATACCTCGCGATGCGTCTGGCGCAGGCCACGAACCAGGCGCCGCCGGCCGGGGCGATCGTCGCGTTCCCGGCCAAGGTGCCCGCTTCGGCGAGTGCCATGCGTCCCGTGGTCATCGGCAGCGTCCTGACCTCGGCCGCCCTGTCGCTGGCCGGCGCGGTGTTCGTCGCGTGGCGGCGCAGCCATCCCTCGCCCGAGGCCGCGATGGCCCGGGCCGTGCGTGCCGTGGCCCGCACGAGGCCCGTCTGATGCCGCTCAAGCTGCCGTCGTTCCGGGCTCGCCGCGACGTGTACCCGCCGGACCTGTGGACCAAGTGCCCGAGCTGCTCGACGATGCTCTTCAACAAGCAGCTGGACAAGGCGCTGCGCATCTGCTCGACGTGCGGCCACCACTTCCGACTGTCGGCGGCGGCCCGCATCGAGCATGTCCTTGATCACGGCACCTGGCAGGAGCACGACGCGGGTCTCCAGTCGGTCGACGCGCTGCGCTTCGTGGACCAGAAGGCGTACCCGGACCGGCTCGTGGCCGCCCAGCTTGCGACCGGTATGCGCGATGCCGCGGCGTGGGGCAGCGGGGCCATCGGCGGGACGCCCGTGAGCCTGTGCGTCATGGACTTCGGGTTCATGGGCGGCTCGATGGGCGCCGTCGTGGGCGAGAAGGTCACGCGCGCGGCCGAGGCCTCGCTGGCGCTTCGGCGACCGCTCCTGATCATCAGCGCGTCGGGCGGGGCACGCATGCAGGAGGGCACCCTGGCCCTGATGCAGCTGGCCAAGACGCTGGCCGCCATCGAGCGCCTGGCCGGCGCCGGTGTGCCCTTCATCTCGGTCCTGTCGGACCCGACGACGGGCGGCGTGTTCGCCTCGTTCGCGGCGGTCGGTGACATCAACATCGCCGAGCCCAACGCGCTCATCGGCTTCGCCGGGGCACGAGTGTCAGCGGGCACGATCGCGGCCGAGTTGCCGCCCGGCTTCCAGCGCGCGGAGTTCCTGTTCGCCCACGGCTTCGTCGACCGGGTCGTGGCCCGGCCCGAGCTGCGCGACGAGCTGGCGGCGATCCTCCATGCCCTGCCTGTGCGCGGCGAGGCGCCGGTCATGGTCGATGGCGGCGAGGGCGTCGCTGCGTTCCGGCCGCTGTCGTTCCTGACGACCATCGCCGATCGGGTCGGGGAACTGGCTGCCGGCGGCGAGGAGGCCGAGGTGCGGGCGGCGGCCGTCGCCGCCGAGATCGCCGGCGTCGATGGTCGGACAGGGGAGGGGACGTTGCCCGCCCCGGTGCCGGCCCAGCCGCTCGAGGCGCTCACCAGTGCGGCACGTGACGAGGTGTGGTCGCGGGTCCAGCTCGCCCGCTCGTTGCAGCGTCCACGCACGCTGGAGTTCCTGGCGGCGATGGCCGACGACGTCATCGAGCTCCACGGCGACCGCCTCTTCGGTGACGACGCCGCGGTCGTGACCGCGCTAGCCCGCATCGACGGGCGGCGGGTCGTGGTCATCGGGCAGCAGAAGGGCATGGACACCGAGGAGAACATCCGGCGCAGCTTCGGGATGCCGCATCCGGAGGGCTACCGCAAGGCGATGCGCGCGATGACCATGGCCGAGCGCTTCGGCCTGCCGGTCGTGACCTTCGTCGACGTGCCCGGCGCCCACCCCGGACCGGAGTCGGAGGAGCGCGGCATCGCCGAGGCCATCGCCCGCTCCATCGGCCTGATGAGCCGGTTGCGCACGCCGATCGTGACGGTCATCACCGGTGAGGGCGGTTCCGGCGGGGCTCTGGCCATCGCGGTCGGCGACGTCGTCATCGCCCTGGAGAACGCGGTCTATTCGGTCATCAGCCCGGAGGGCTGCGCATCGATCCTGTGGCGGACCCCGGACGAGGCGGCCACCGCGGCCGCAGCGATGCGCATGACCGCCGCCGATCAGCTCGCCCTGGGGGTCGTGGACCTCGTGGTCCCGGAGCCGGGCGGTGGTGCGCACGAGGATCCGGAGGCCACGGCCCGCCGGCTGAAGGCGATCATCAGCGACCGCCTCACGGCCCTCGACGCGCTCACCCTGGACGCGCTCGTGGACGCGCGCTACCGACGCTATCGAGCGCTGGGCGCCTACACTGAGGTCGCCGAGACGCCCGTCCCGGCGCCCATCGACCGGAGCCTCGCCGATCGGCTCCGTGAGCTGCTCGATCCAGGTCGACGGGGGTCCGGGGCGAAGCCCGGCAGCTGGTCGCGGGACGAACCGCCCGCCCGTGAGGAGGTCTGAACGCGTTGCCCGAGACCGGTCCCTCCGATGCCCGCCGTTCCCACCGCAGCGCCGTCGAGCGCTCGGCGGATCATGCCGCCATCGAGCGCCTGATGACCGAGCTGCTGCCCTCGCTCATCGCCAAGCTTGGCGCGACCGGTCTCGGTGAGCTGGAGGTCCGCGAAGGCCAGTGGCGGGTCCGCCTGCGCCGTCCGATCGGGGGCCGTGCGCCGTCCGCGACGAGCCACGCCCCGGCGCGCGACCGAGCCAGCCGGGCGGCCGAGCGGGCGGACCGAGCGGACCGAGCCGAACGCCCCGACCGGACCGAACGCAGTGCCGAGCGCGGCAGCGACGACGGCCGGGCGACCGCGACCTCACCAGCGGTCGGCGTGTACCGGCCCCGACGCGACCTGTCCGCCGGCGACCGTGTCCAGGCCGGCGATGCGCTGGGCGCGGTGGACATGCTGGGCATCCCCCAGGAGGTGGTCTCGCCGGCTGACGGCGTGGTCGGCCTGAGCCTCGTGGAGTCGGGCGACGCGGTGGAATACGGCCAGCCGCTGCTGGTCATCGAGGTCCTGGGCGGCGGCGCCGGCTCGACGGCCGCGAACGCCGAGACGACGGGCTCCTCCACGGCGACGGACTCCTCCAACGGCACGGGCGCCGGGTGATGCGCCGACTCGCCGCAGGTTCCAGGATGAGCTCGGGACGCACAGTCCAGTTCCGGCTGGAGCCCGGGCCGCTCTCCTTCCGCGGTGACGTCCGTGTTCCGTAAGGTCCTCATCGCCAACCGCGGCGAGATCGCGCTGCGCATCCTGCGTGCCTGCCGCGCCCTGGGTGTCGAGTCGGTCGTGGCCTACAGCGAGGCGGACCGCGAGTCGCTGCCGGTCCAGCTCGCGGACGAGGCCATCTGCATCGGCCCGGCCGACGCCCGTCGCTCGTACCTGTCAGCCCCCGCGGTGATCTCCGCAGCGCTCATCACCGGCTGCGACGCCGTCCACCCGGGCTACGGCTTCCTGTCCGAGGACGAGGGCTTCGCCGAGGTCGTGGCCGCGCACGACATCACATTCATCGGGCCACCGGCGACCGTCCTCGAGCGTTTCGCCAGCAAAGCCGGCACGCGCCAGCTCATGGCCGCCCACGGCCTGCCGACGATCCCGGGCTCCGAGGGCATGCTCCGCGACGATCTGCATGCCCTGAGCGAGGCCGACCGCATCGGCTACCCGGTCCTGGTCAAGCCGAGCGCGGGCGGCGGCGGCAAGGGCATGCGCATGGCGCGCACACCGCGCGAGCTCGAAGGTTTCCTCAAGGTCTGCCGCAGCGAGGCCAAGGCCGCCTTCGGCGACGACGCCCTGTACCTGGAGAAGTGGCTCGACGAGAACCGCCACGTGGAGGTCCAGGTCGCGGTCGACCGCTTCGGCCACGGCGTGCACCTGGGCGAGCGCGACTGCTCCGTCCAGCGCCGCCACCAGAAGATCATCGAGGAGGGGCCGACCCCGGCCCTCGACGCCGTCGCTCGCGCGAACCTGGCCGAGACCGCGGTCCGCGCCGTCGTCGCAGCCGGCTACGAGAACGTCGGCACCCTCGAGTTCCTGGTCGACCGTGACGGCAACGTCTTCTTCATCGAGATCAATTGCCGCATCCAGGTGGAGCACCCGGTCACGGAGATGCTCACCGGTATCGACCTCGTGGCGACCCAGATCCGCATCGCCGCCGGCGAGCCGCTGGGCTTCAGCCAGTCCGACGTCACGCTGCGCGGCCACGCCATCGAGTTCCGCATCAACGCCGAGGATCCCGAGCACGACTTCCGACCGAGCGCCGGCGTCGTCGAGCGCTACCACGCGCCGGGCGGCCCGGGCGTGCGCATGGACTCGCACCTGTTCGAGGGTTACGAGGTCCCGCCGTTCTACGACTCGCTCCTGGGCAAGCTCATCGTGTGGGGCCCGGATCGGGCCAGCGCCATCGCCCGCGGCCGCGTCGCCCTGGACGAGCTCGTCGTGGACGGGCTGATCACCAACACGGCCATCCACCAGGCGTTGCTCCAGTCCGAGACGTTCATCGACGGCTCGTTCACGACGAACCTGCTCGATCGCGTCGGAAGCGCGGCCTTCACGGCCGCCGCCGCCAGGGCGTCCTGACCCGGCCCGGCGCGATGCAGACCTGCACACGAACCCGCCGCCTGACGCGCGTCAGCGGCGACACTGCCCCCGACACCCGCTGGAGATGCTTGTGACCGACGCCCCGCCCACGACGCTGTCCACCGCCGAGATCGAACGGCTCATCCCGCACCGCTGGCCGTTCCTGCTGGTCGATCGCATCGACGAGTACGACCCGGAGGCGAAGCGCATCGTCGGGCGCAAGGCCGTGACCGCCACCGAGTGGTTCTTCCAGGGCCACTTCCCGGGCCTGCCGGTCATGCCCGGGGTCATCCAGGTCGAGGCGCTCGCGCAGACGATGGCCGTGTACGTCGCCCGCCAACCGGGCTTCGGCGACCGGATCGGGCTGTTCGCGGGCATCGACGAGGTTCGCTTCAAGCGGGTCGTCGTCCCGGGCGACACGCTCCGCCTGGAGATCACCATGGAGAAGCTCGGCAGCCGCTTCGGCAAGGGCCGCGGCGTGGCGAGCGTGGACGGCGAGGTCGCCTGCGTGGGCCTCCTGTCGTTCGTCATCCCGCCGGCCGGGGTGCTGCGATGACCCGCATCGCTGCCCTGTCCGACATCCACGGCAACGCCCAGGCCCTGGAAGCGGTCCTCAAGGACATCGCCCGGGTCAAGCCCGACGCGGTCATGGTCACCGGCGACCTGGTCCTCAACGGCGCCGACCCGAGCCTGGTCATCGACGTGCTGCGCACGCTGGCCGACGACGGGGCGCTGGTCATCGCCGGCAACACCGACATCGCCGTCGCCGACTTCGACTACGCCGCGGCGTTCCCGTGGATGCAGGACGGCGTCCCCGACGCGATCGTCGCCGCCGCGGAGTGGACCCACGACACCCTCGGCCCGGAGCGCGTCGACTGGCTGCGCCGGCTGCCCGCCGAGCGGCGCTGGCGCATCGACGACGACACCCTCGTGCTGGCCTGCCACGCCTCGCCCGGCTCGCAGACCGCCGGGTTCGACACGGACCTCGATCCGAATGTGACCACGGAGCGGGTCGCCCGGACCGACGCCCGGGTCATCGTGTGCGGGCATACCCACATGCCCGAGGTCCGCGACCTTGGCTGGAAGGTCATCGTCAACACGGGCTCCGCCGGCTACGTCTTCGACGGCGAGCCGACCGCCTCGTGGGCGCTCATCGAACTGGTCGACGACGAGGTCCGCGCCGAGATCCACCGGACCGAATTCGACGCGGTCGCGGCGGCCAACGCCATCTCCGCCCGCGGCCTGCCTGGTGACGTGTATCGCGCCGCCACGGTCCGAACCGGAAAGCTCGTCCGATGAGTGGCGTCGGGCACGGTCGGCGGGTCGTGATCACCGGGATGGGCATGCTCAGTGCCCTGGGCAACGACGTGGCGACGACCTGGGAGGGGCTCGTCGCCGGTCGATCCGGGATCCGGACCATCGCGTCCTTCGATGCGTCGCGCTTGACGTCGCAGATCGCCGGCGAGGTGAAGGACTTCGACGCGAGCGGTGTCCTGGACCGCAAGGACATGCGGCGCACCGACCGATACATCCAGTTCGGGTTGGTGGCCGCTCGTCAGGCCATGGACCAGGCAGGCCTGCCCGCACGCCTGGAGGGCTCACTGGCCGAGGCCACCGGGGTCATCCTGGGAACTGGCCTGGGCGGGATCAGCACGCTGTATGACGGGATGTCGACCAACGCCCTGCGCGGCCCTGACCGGATCAGCCCCTTCCTCATCCCGATGGGCATCCCCAACACGGGCGCCGGCCAGATCGCCATCAATTTCGGGATGACCGGGCCCAATTTCGCCACCGTATCGGCGTGCGCCACCGGCGGCCACGCCATCGGCGAGGCGTCGGAGACGATCCGCCGCGGCGATGCCGACGTGATGCTCGCGGGCGGCGTCGAGGCAGGCATCGTCGAGGTCCTGGTCGGCGGGTTCGCCGCGATGCGCGCCCTGTCGACGCGGAACGGCGATCCCGAGGGGGCATCACGGCCGTTCGACAAGGGCCGTGATGGCTTCGTCTGCGGGGAGGGTGCGGGGGTCCTCGTCCTCGAGGCGCTTGAGCACGCCCAGGCCCGCGGCGCCGAACCCCTCGCCGAGCTGGTCGGGTATGGCGCGACGGCCGATGCATCGCACATCACGCTCCCGGCTCCGGGCGGCATCGGGGCCGTCCGCGCCGCCCGGCGCGCGCTCGAGAAGGCCGGGCTGTCGCCCGCCGACATCGCCCATGTGAACGCCCATGCGACGTCGACGCCAGAGGGTGACAAGGCCGAGCTCCAGGCCATCCGGACCATCTTCGGCGAGGACGCCGGGAAGGTGGCCGTGACCGCCAACAAGTCGATGCTCGGCCACACCCTGGGTGCCGCCGGCGCGATCGAGGCCATCGCGACCATCATGGCCATGCGCGAGGGGCGCGTGCCACCGACCATCAACCTGACCGATATCGACCCGGCCGGGGAGGGCCTGGACCTGACCCCGAACACGGCGGGCACGCGCACGATCCAGCACGCGATGAGCAACTCGTTCGGCTTCGGTGGCCAGAACACGGCCCTCGTGTTCCGGCGGTGGGACGGATGACCGACGAGCCCACGATCCAGGGCAGCGATCCGGCCACAGACCTGGCCGAGGCCGTCGCCGACCCGGCCGAGGCCGCCGCCGACCCGCCGCGCGACCGCGGCGATGTCGCCCTGCTCGCGCTCATCGACCGTCTGGCGACGATGCTCGAGCGCTCCGACCTGTCCGAGCTGGAGGTCGGGTCCGGTGGCACGGACGTCATCCTGCGCAAGCCGTCGGCCGTCGCCAGCGCGCCGATCGTGGTCGGTGCCGGCTCCCCGGCCGCCGGTCCGGGTGGCGCGCCGGCCACAGGGCCGACGTCGGGCGAGTCGCCCATGGTCGGTCGCGAGTCCGCTGCGACCAGCCGGCCCTCGGTCAAGGCGCCCCTGACCGGCATCTTCTACGCCTCGCCCGCACCCGGATCCGCGCCATACGTGCAGGCCGGCGGCGAGGTCGCCGTCGGGCAGGTCATCGGCCTGATCGAGGCCATGAAGCTGTTCAACGAGATCAAGTCCGACCTTGCCGGCCGGGTCGTCCGGGTCATCCCGGAGAGCGGCACGCTGGTCAAGGCCAAGCAGCCACTCCTGGAGGTGGATCCGCTGTGAGCACCCCCGCCGAGCACCACACCATCCGCGCCCACGTCACCGGCTGGGGGCGCTACGTCCCGGCCCAGGTCCTGACCAACGCGGACCTGGAACGCATGGTCGACACCAACGACGAGTGGATCGTCGCGCGCACGGGCATCCGCGAGCGCCGCGTGGCGGCGGCCGACGAGACGACCGCATCGATGGCGGCCGTCGCCGCCCTGCGCGCCATCCACACCGCGGGCATCGACGCCGACGACATCGACATGATCATCCTGGCCACGCTCACGCCCGACTACTGGATGCCGTCCACAGCGGCGCTCGTCAAGGAGGCGATCGGCAACCAGAAGGCCGCGGCCATGGACGTGTCGGCTGCCTGCTCGGGTTTCGTGTACGCCTATGCCACGGCCCAGGCGTACATCAGCAGCGGCATGGCCCGGCACGTGCTGGTCATCGGCGCGGAGCTGCTGACCCGTTTCCTGGACTACACGGACCGCAGCACCTGCATCCTGTTCGGCGATGGCGCCGGCGCCGTCGTGCTGTCGGCGTCCGAGGCGCCCGGCGGGGCCCTGGGCATCGAGCTCACCACCGAGCCCCAGGGCGCGTACATGATCTGGCTGCCGGCCGGTGGCGCCAAGAGCCCGCCGTCCGCGGCGACCATCGCCCGCGGCGAGCACTACATCCGGATGGAGGGCAAGGAGACCTACCGATTCGCGACGAAGACGATGGCCACGACCGCCCTGGAGTCCGTGCGCAAGGCCGGCCTCCAGCCTGACGACATCGCGCTGTTCATCCCGCACCAGGCCAACGTCCGCATCGTCGAGGCCGTGGCCAAGGGCCTGGACCTGCCGATGGACCGGATGTACGTGAACCTTGATCGCTACGGCAACACCTCGGCCGCGTCCGTGCCGATCGCCCTGGCCGAAGCCGTCAACGAGGGCCGCATCGGCGTCGGTGACAACGTCACCATGGTCGCCTTCGGGGCGGGCTTCACCTCCGGCGCCGCGACCCTGCAGTGGACGGCCGATCCGGCGCGCGGCGCCACGGCCGATGCCGCCGTCCGGCCCGAGGACGTGCACGTCCGACTGCCCGTCGACTGGGACTCGGTCGATCCCATCCCGCAGGCCCTGGTCGATCTGATGGCGCGGCCCAGTCCGATCGACGTGCACCTCGACGACGTCGTGCCGGGCGAGCCAGGATCCGCGCACTCGGAGGTCCACGCATGATCGAGCTCGATGGCAAGGTCGCCCTGGTCACGGGCGGCTCGCGAGGCATCGGCCGGGCCATCGCCCTGCGCCTGGCGACCCAGGGGGCGGACGTCGCGTTCACGTACCGCGGCAATGCGGCCGCGGCCGCGGCGGCCCTCGGCGAGATCGAGGCGCTCGGTCGGCGCGGCCTCGCGGTCCAGGCCGACGCCGCCGACGGCACCTCGGCTGAGACCGCGGTCAAGTCCGTGCTGGACGCCTTGGGCAAGGTCGACATCCTGGTCAACAACGCCGGGATCACCCGCGACGACCTGATCATGCGCATGAGCGCCGACGCCTGGAACGACGTCATCGACACCAACCTGTCCGGGGCGTTCTGGATGACCAAGGCGGTCACCCGCCCGATGCTCAAGGCGCGCAGTGGGCGGATCATCAACATCACGTCCGTATCCGGCCAGGCAGGCCAGACCGGTCAGGCCAATTACAGCGCGGCCAAGGCCGGACTCATCGGCCTGACCAAGGCGACCGCCCGCGAGCTCGCCTCGCGGGGCATCACGGTCAACGCCGTCGCGCCCGGCTTCGTGCTCACCGAGTTGACCCAGGACCTGCCCGAGGCGCTCCAGGCCCAGATCACCGAGCGCACGCCGCTGGGCCGCTTCGGGACGCCCGAGGAGATCGCCCAGGCCGTGGCCTTCCTGGCCTCCGACGATGCCGCATACATCACGGGCCAGGTGCTCGCGGTGGACGGCGGCCTGGTGATGATGTAGGTCCACCTCCGGGCTGCGGTTCGCCCGGGCCGATCGGCCCTTTCGGTGCTGCGGGTCCCTCGCGACGCATTGTGCAAAGATGGCGCCCGAACCGAGCCGAACGGAGGCCTCGGCGTTGAGGAGTTATCCGCTGGGTCGCAACCGTTCGCACGTCCGTCGTCCGAGGTCTGGCGGACAAGCCCGGTCCGCGTCGGTGGCAGCGTTCCTGTCCTTCCTGTGGCCCGGACTCGGCCAGCGCTACGCCGGTCGTCCGCGTGCAGCACTCCGGTACGCCCTCCCGATCGTTGTGCTCGCCCTGGCGGCCCTCCTCATGGTGGTCTTTGCGCTTGGCCTCCTCGCGACCTTGATCATCCAGCCGATCTCCGCGCTGGCCCTGGTGGCGATCCTCGTGCTCGTCGGCATCTGGCGGGTGGTCGCGATGCACGACGCGATGGCTGGGCTGTTGAGCCGGGAACCGCAAGCCCGCAAGCGGGCCATGACCGTCTTCGCCGTGCTCGCCGCGGTCGTCGTCGTCAGCCACAGCTGGCTGGCGTACGCGACCTGGACGTTCCACGACGCCGGGCAACGCGTGTTCGTCGGCGATGGGCCGGGGGGGACAGCGGCCCCATCGATCGCGCCGGGCGCCTCCGCACCGCCTCTCGATGACTACGAGGTACCGCCCTTCGCCACCCCGGAGACCACCGCCAGTCGCGTCAGCATCCTGCTCATCGGTGTGGACAGTGCCGAGAACCGCGACACGATGTTGACGGACACCCTGATGGTCGTGAGCGTGTCGCCGGAGACCGGCAGCACCGTGATGGTCAGCTTTCCGCGCGATATCGCGGACTTCACGATGTCGACCGGCGCCGTCTACCAGGGCAAGATCAACTCGCTCATGACGTATGCTCGACGGTATCCCGAACGATTCCCGGAAGGCCCGCTCGGCACGCTTGCCCAAGAGCTCGGCTACCTGCTCGGGGTGCCGATCCACTATGTCGCCGCCATCGATCTCGATGGGTTCCGACGGATGATCGACCTCGCGGGTGGGGTGACGGTCGATAATCCCAAGGCGATCAACGACCCCACCTTCGCCTGGGCCGACGGCAGGCGCGGCTTCCAGCTGTCGGCCGGGTTGCACCACCTGGACGGCGAGACGGCGACCGCCTTCGTCCGAACCCGCAAGTCGGCGGGCGATACCGACTTCGATCGGTCCCGTCGCCAGCAGCAGCTCCTCCTGGCGCTGCGCTCGCAGATGGTCCGGGCGGAGAATCTGCCCCGCATCCCCGAGCTGACCCAGGCCGCCGGCGACACGATCCGCACCAACTTCCCGTCCGACAGGATCGGGGAGTTCCTGGATCTCGCCCGCTCGTCCGAGGGGCTGGATCCGCAGACGGTCGTGCTCGGTCCGCCATATGCGCTGCGGGCCGAGGGGACCGCCGACTACCGCCTGCGTTTCGACATGGATCGCCTGGCCCGCAAGTCGATCGAGTTATTCGGGAGTGACAGTCGCTACGCCTCGCAGTGAGGCGTGAGGAGGCTGATCTCGGCAGGTCGTGGCGGGTGGCGCGAGGACGCCACGGCCAGCGGGAACAACCCGAGGAGCCCGGAATTCGTACCGACCGACGGCGGCGGAGGTGTTCGCAATGCCGCCTCGGCTCGGGTTGCCGGACCCGCCGCGAACCGGGTGGACGCGATCTGGCACTCGATGGTCTTGCCGCGGTTCAGCCCGCATCGATCACGAGGGGCGATCTGGGCTGTCGGCCAACGCCGCGATAATGAAAGCCGGCTGCGGCGGCATCGGACGCTGCGATGAGGCCGCGGCCGTCGAACAAGACGGGCCGCCGCATGCGTTGTCGAAGTTCATCGAAGGGGAGCGTGGCGAACTCCGGCCAATCCGTGCCGATCACGATCGCATCGACGTCGTCGAAGGCGTCGCCCGGTCGTTTCACGATCTGCAAGCCCGGGGCGGCGGCGAGTCCCCTGTCCTGTCGAACTGCGGGGTCATACGCTTTCACGGCCACGCCTTCTTCAAGCAGGCGCCGGGCGACGTGCAGGGAAGGCGAGCCCCGCAAGTCATCCGTGCCCGCCTTGAAGCTCAGCCCGAGGAGGCCGACGCGCCCGTCCTGGTGCGGGATCTCTGCCATGATCTGCCGGACGAACCGATCCTGCTGTTCGACGTTGACTTGACTGATCGCACGCGCGACGTGCATCGGGATGCCGCGCCGACGCCCAGCCAACGCAAGGACCTGGAGTTCCTTGGGGAGACATGACCCGCCGAATCCGAGACCAGGCCGCATATAGACAGAGCCGATGCGAGGATCCAAGCCGATGCCCTCGAGAACTTCCGTTACCTCGACGCCGTATTCCTCCGACAGGGCAGCTACCTCGTTGACGAAGCTCAATTTCAAGGCGAGGAATCCGTTGGCGACGTTTTTGATGAGCTCGGCGGCGGCGACATCGACGTGCAGCCGCGGAGCCTCGATCGTCGCGTACACACGCTCGACCGCGGCGAGGTGCGCATCGGTCGTCTCCGCGAATCGACCAAAGATGATGCGCGACGGATGCTCGTAGTCGTGGACGGCGGATCCCTGGCGCAGGAATTCCGGGTTCGTCGAAAGGCGGCTGCCGTCCACCCGGCCCAGCAACCGTGGCAGGCGGGCGGAGAGCCCAGGCGGCAGTGTGCTGCGAACCGAGACGTCCACGTCGGGCCAGCCACGAAGGTCCGCTGTGGCCGAGTGGAGTTGACTCAAGTCTGGTTCCCCGGTGTCCGAGATGGGCGTGCCCACGGCGATGAACACCAGGTCCGGCCGCTCGACCAGATCAAGCGACCCGACGACGGTGATCCGCCCCCGCGCCTCCTGGAACGCATCCGCCAGCCCGGGCTCCTCGAATGGCATCACGCCAGCCTGCAGCTCGGCAAGGCGGTTACCAGATGACTCGACGAGGGTGACCTGGTGCTCACCGATGCGGGCAAGGCAGGTCCCGGTGACAAGACCCACATACCCGGCTCCGATGACGGTGATTCTCATGGCGCGAGGGTAGCAGAGAGCCCCCTTCGCGCCTGGTCGGTTCACCGCGTCGACCCCTTATGGACTATCCTGCGGCCATCCCCCTCTGAGGGAGCAACCGCGATTTCAGGCGGCTTCTGTCAGCCGTCTGCCTCGGTCTGCTCGGCTGAACGTCGATTGCGAGATTCCTGCTTCGCGCGGCTCGTTCGTTTGATGGAGTGACATGGCAAGACAGGAGATCGAGTTGCGCCCCTACCCGGCGCTTCGGTCGCGTTCGGACGACCCGGCGCGGTCGAACGCGACCGGGATCCGATCATCGCTCGCGGCGCGACTTCCGGAGTGCCTGCTGGTCCTGATCATCCTGACCCTTCCCCTGCAAGTCTCGAAGACGCTGTTTCCCGTCCAGCAGATCGAGTTCTCACGCCTCTTGATGGCGGTGGCCTTCGTCTGGATGCTGTTCGTCGGTCGCTCGCGGGGCTGGCCCATCTCGCGGGCCATGACGATCAGTGTGGGCCTGGTCCTGGCCCTCCTCGTGGCAAGTCTGGCCTTGACCAGATGGGAGACTGGGATCCTTCTCGTGCTCGCCCCGCTCTACTACGCCTGTTTCGCGTTGTTCGTGGCGATGACCGTCCGTGACCGAGTGGCGGTAGCGATGGTCGCGGGAGCCATCATCAGCGCCGGCGTCTACGTCTCCCTGGTATCGATCACCCTGGGCGTTACCGACGTCTACTTGTGGCGAGACGGCGTCTTCGGCACGCTCGGGCGCGGCAACGCGACATTCTGGGATCCAAACATCGCCGCGCGCTTCCTCAACATCGCCCTGGTCGTGCTGTTCGCGGTCGTGGCGACGGTGCGGATGTCCGCCCGACGTCGATGGGCGCCCGTCGCATTCTGTGTCGTGCTGATCGCGGCCTCGATCGTCTTGACCCAATCACGGTTCGGGTGGATCACCGCTATCGGGATATTGCCGGTCGCGATCGTGGCGTACCGCCCAAGACGCGCGGTCGCAGCTTTCAGCGGACTCTTCGTGGTCGCGTTCATCGCGTTGGTTGCCCTCAATGGTACGGCCGCCTCGCGAGCCGGCGAACTCGCCGCCGGAGTCTCGCACTCCCTCGGCGGCGACGCGTCGATCGACAGCCGTGGAAATCTCGTCGGGGCCGATGACGTGACCTATACCCCGCCTCGGGAAGTGATCGGGCACTCGATATTGG
>Ga0163153_10002371_pt1 | contig 27728 bp, 25 predicted proteins | sample OliLakLV19MP6IB1_FD_148629 | JGI IMG/M metagenome (GOLD analysis project Ga0163153, IMG submission 148629) | Freshwater microbial mat bacterial communities from Lake Vanda, McMurdo Dry Valleys, Antarctica - Oligotrophic Lake LV.19.MP6.IB-1 | ecosystem: Environmental > Aquatic > Freshwater >...
ACTTATTTTTTATCGGCTGATTAATGTTTAGACTGTGGGTTTTTTACAATGACCGCTAACGGTTCTGGGCTACGCGCAGTGCGGGATTATTACCACTAAACTTCAATACGAAGCACAAATGTTCAATCCTGCACAAAACTGTCATACGAAGCACTGAACCCCGCATTGTCGTGTAGCCCTTGTTATCGGTTGCTCTTCTTTCCGTCCGAAGATGTGTCGTGTCAAGTTTGCACACACTTTGTCCGAAGCGATGTCGGTCGAATATGCAGTAAGCTCAGTGCGTTGGAAAAATATATTTTTAAAAAAGAAGCGTTGGCAAAAAATTCTTCTGGGGTGGGAGAAAAAAATACTCTCTTAAAAACTTTGGTCTTGCGTTGCATTGTGCGGTTTTTAAGAGTGATCTGGACCCGTTAAAGTAGACACTCTCGCTAGTCAGTAATTTGCATCACTGACACAGAGGAGAGGACGATTGCAAGAGAACGAAGAATCTTTGACGAAGCGTTTAAGACGAACGCATTGCGGCTTGTTGAGACAGGCCGCACCACATCATCGGTAGCCAAGGAGCTTAACATCTCTGTTGAGCTGCTGTATCGCTGGAAGAAAGAGCGCATCGTGAAAAGCGAACCCGGCGCGCAAACGAACGATGAGCTACGTGCGGCACTGCGCAAGATGCAGAAGCGTGCCGAGCACGCGGAAATGGAAGCTGCCATTTTAAAAAAAGTAGCTTTGATTTTCGGCAACAGTCCAACAAAGGGCTGAGATATATGTTCATTCAAGAGCATCGAACACAGTGGCCTATCCGCGTGATGTGCCTCGTATTGGAAGTGCATCCGAGTGGATACTACGCATGGACCAAGGAGCAACCCCACGCAACGTGTGATGAAGAGCGTGCCATCGTCTTGGAGATGCGCGAGATTCATCGCAAAACGAAGCGAGCAACGGGAAGTCGTCGTATGCGACGCCAGCTGCGACTGAAGGGCCTAATCGTCGGTCGGCACAGAATACAACGGCTGATGCGCGAAGACGGCATGCGGGTTGTACGCACGCCGCGTGCGTTCGTGGTCACGACCGATAGCAATCACAATGATCGCATCGCGCCGAATCTCCTTGATCGCAAGTTCGAGGCGACCAAACCCAATCAGAAGTGGTGCGCTGATTTCACGTACATCAACACCCTGAGCGGTTTTGTGTACCTGGCCATCGTCATGGATCTGTTCTCGCGACGTATCATTGGATGGTGCGTTTCCGATGTCATGACACAGGACATGACGATGACAGCATTGAAGCGGGCGATGAAGTTGCGCAAGAACCCCAAGTTTGTCATCGTAAACACGGATCGCGGTTCGCAGTATACCGCCGACGCTTATCGCACAATGTTGCATACATATGACGGCATTGCCAGCATGAGCCGTAAAGGCAACCCGTGGGAGCGAACGCGAGCGTAGCGTTCGCGCTCCTGCCGAGTCATTCTTTGCGACGCTAAAAACGGAAGGCTTTCAGCAGACAATGTTCCGTGATCGTCAGCATGTAGAATCCGAAGCTTTGCAGTACATTGAAAACATGTACCATCGTGATCGTCTACATTCAACACTAGGGTGTACGACGCCCGTTCAATTCGAACGAGCTTACCATCAACAACTGAAATTGACTAAGCAAAGTGTCTAGCAAAACGGAACCACTTCAGAGTGTATTTTTGTGTGTGTTGGCTTTTTGTTTTTCTTTTTCGCCTTCTTAGTTTCTTCAATAAAGTCAAATACTCTTGTCGCAACTGCTTTTGCTAAAAGTGGTGGTACAGCATTTCCAATTTGATTGTATTGAGAAAGAAAATTTTCATCTTCTTTTCCTAACTGCTTTAAAAGTTTAGAAGAAATTTGAGTTCGCTTTCCTTTGAAAACATAGTTGTCAGGAAACGATTGCAATCTTGCTGCTTCTCTTGAAGTAATGTTTCTCGGTTGTTTTGGATGAACAAAGTTTGAATAGAAAGAAGCTGGAATTGTATAGGCAATCATATCGGGTTTTAAGTGTCGGTAATTGGAGTTGTATTCAGTTTCTGAAAGCTCACCGTTGCCGTTTCTTTTTCTTACTTGAAATTCCTCTGGAATTTCTTCCAATGTCAAACCGCTCAATATTTGTTGATACCGTTCTACAACTCGTTTTGTGTGAACCATTGTAACATGGTTGTAAAGTGTAGCAATGTCGCCTCTACTTGCCTTTTGAAAATCAGTTCTTGGTTTTGTTTTGAAAGCGGTTTCTTCTTCTCCTTGTCCCGCTTTGAGTTTAGGCAAATCACCAATTGCTTTTTGAACATTGATTGCTTGCTTCAAAGTTTTTGCTTTTCCATTAAGCATTTTCTTTTCACTTGGCAAGTAGTGAGTAATTGGTGGCTCAGAAATTTCTACACCATCTTTATTACCGACTATAAAAATTCTCTCTCTATTTTGAGGAACTCCATAGTTTGCAGCATTGAGTTCCCAAACTTTTACCGTATAGTCAATCGCTTTAAAAGCAGCTTTGATTATTTCAATTACCTTTTCACCGTCATGATTTTTACCCGTCAATAGTCCTCTCACATTTTCCATTACGAAAACTTTTGGTTGCAAAACTCTAACCCACTGAACATAGTTTTTGAATAAAGAATTTCGTGGGTCTTTTGGGTCTTTGGTCGGTCCTGCAAAACTAAAACCTTGGCAAGGTGGTCCTCCAATTATTACATCAGGTTTTGAAGGACAAGCTGCAAGTATTTGCTCGTCAGTTTTAAAATGCCGTATGTCATCTTGAATTATTTTTTGCTTTTCGTGATTGTTTGCTTTAAGTGTATCAACAGCCCACTTATCTACTTCAAGAGAACAAATTACTTTGAAGTTGTTGGCTAAACTAAAGCCAAGTCCAAAGCCGCCTGCACCCGCAAACAAATCAAGAACTTTTATTTTTCGTATTCTCTTTGTCATAGATTTGATTCAGTATAATTTGGGTAGTATCGGTAAATTTTTGCGTATTTGTTTATTGCCTCATCACTAACAACTCCTTTTAATTCTTTAAGTGCTTTCTCTTTTGCTTCAGCATTGATGTTAAAGTCAGGAAGATGTTTATCAAGTGCATGAATTTCACGGTTGGTCAAATTTGGAACTCGTATTTCAAGACGCTTGTCGCCTGTCATTATGAAATCCAAATTCTTGAAATTCATTTGCTCTACTTTCTCTTTGTCTTTATCTGAGAAAAGAATCCCGCCAACCGTAAGCATTGCTTGTCCGTCTTGATATAGGATATTAAAAATTTGTTCGTAGGAAAATTTTTCTTTAGCTACTAACTTATTCCTTTCAGTAATGATTTCTTTTATTTCAACGTCAATAACACCTCTAACGATTGTGTAATAATCGTTTTTGGTTAAATCTTCTTTAAATACACTGCTAAGAATTTTCTTTCTAACATCAACATCATTATGCAGCTTTATGTGTACTTTATCTTTCGTTGTTTTATTGCTGCCGTCATTTTCCTTCAAGTCAACATTGATTGAGATAATAAAAACGCTGCCAGATAATGCTCTTTGAAAAAAAGTTGCCATGTCTTTAAACATGTATCCTTTTAATGTTTCAGTGTAGTCAAGCCATAAAATAGATTTGTTTTTGCTCCAGTCAACTTCAGGCAACATGTCATTTGAAGATCCTGACATTACATCAATGCAAGAGTAAGGTCGATTAAACTTTACTCTTGTTACCATTTCTTCTTCGCCTTCAATACTTATTAATTTTTGAATGCCAAGTTGCTTATGGAATAATGTAAAGTCAGCAAAATAAACTGAACCAAATCCTACATACTGATAGTCTTTAACATCAGATATTACAGACAATCTGTTCAATGCCTCGCATAGCATTTTCCTTTCAATATTTTTTGCAGGGCGAAACAAGTAATTCAGCATTTCATCGTTGCGAAGTTTTGGTTCTTTAATCTTTGCCATAATTAGTCGCCAATTTCGTTTTCGTAATAATGGTCAAAAGTTAAGCTGCCAACATCAGCAGGATTAGATGCTCCGATATGTTTTTTTACTTTATTGAATTTTACTGTAGGAACAGTGTAGCGAATTGCTTTTTGGTCTGCTTCTTTTACAGCATTCAAGTCTGGTGGAAAATGAAACCTTGCATCAAGTTTATCTTTTTCCTTTACTACTTTGATTACCGACACTGCTTTTGCAGCATATACTTTGTTGTTTAGCGTTTGGTTTTTTGCTGGATTCTCCTTTTCTCTTTCTTTCTTTTGTCTGTTTAGCAAAACGATAACATCTTTCATCATCTCAATCATTTGTTTTCTGACAGCCAAATAATCGGATGAATCAGGGTCAATACCAGTTTTTGTTGTATTCCATGGAAGTGATGATGATTTTTTTGAATTGAAGAAAACATAACCTCTAAATCCCCAAAATTGTTGATGAGGTTTTGCAACTCCGTCACCACCTGCTCCCGTCCATCCAGTAGTTGCGGATGTGTCATGTGATAGAATTAACCTGTCGTTACAGAAAATATTCCAACCGACTTCAATTTCTTTCTCATCAGAAACACCTGTAAAAATTTCAACTTGCAATTCAGAATCCTTACTGGGTTTGAAAGTATGTTTCCAATAGGCAGGAATTATTTCCTTATTAAACTTTAGTGTAAGGTCTGGCGGAACAAGTGGCTCGTTATTGATTTTAATTACAATACCTTTATTGATATTCAGAATTTGTTCAGTTGCAATTTCTTCTCTCAACTCATACTCAAATGACGCTTTCTTAAAACTCTCTTTCGCATCATGACTCAAGTCAGTAATCTTAATTGTTGTTCCTGTTGTGCTTGCATCATTTTTTTGATTTGACTTTACATTTTCAAAGTGAAAGTCCCAATTATCCTCGTCCAACTTCCATGTGCTAACTGGAATTGCAATGCTGAAACTTGAAGTTGGTGCTTTTGATTTTACTGAAATGCTGTTGCCCAGTTTAAAGAAAGCTCTTTTCATACCGATACCAAACCTGCCTATTGAATGGTCAATTAGCTTATGGTCTTTTGGTTTTCCCAACTTAAACGCATACTCCCTTGCAATTTCTTCTTCAATTCCAGTTCCATTGTCCGAAATGGAAAAATGATTTCCGTCAACTTTAATATTTATTGTGTAGCCCTTTAGATTATCTCTATTGGCTGCCTTTGCTTTAATAGCATCAACAGAATTGTCAACTAAATCACCAATAGCATCACGAAGTGTAATGTCTTTGATAAGCATAGTGATAAAAAAGTCCTTGGTTGGGTCTCCATGAACCAGTTTACTTTTGTCAATTGTTTCAGGTTGTTTTGCCATTGCTGAATTTTACTAATTGTTATTGATATATTTTGATCAGCAAAGTAAGTGAAAAAGCGTTGGAAAATTGCACTCTTTGCTTTTGCCTTTGGGTGGGCTTTTGCGGTTGCAGGCAAAAGTAAAGTGTGCAATGTACGTTGGCATTGAATTTTTGTGCGTTGGCTTTTTTTTAAGATTTATTTTCTGCGTTGGCAATTCGAAGCGATGTCGGTTGTTGTCAATGGATTGTAAAATGTTTGTCCAAAGTTGGTCAGTTTGATGTTAGCACCGTTGTCATAGAGTTACCGATAACTCCCTTATAGCCGCTGTTTCTTATCTGTTACCCTGCGCAGAGCGTTGGATAGGCGCTACAAGTATAGCGGTTATTTAATTGCCATTTTTCATAGGTCGTCGAAAGGACTGCGGATGTTTTGAAGCGCTTTGTTACTGACGTGGGTATATATCTCGGTCGTTCTGCTGCTTTTGTGCCCGAGCAACTGTTGAATATAGCGCAGATCGGTGCCAGATTCAAGAAGGTGCGTTGCGTAACAGTGCCTTAGCCAGTGTAGTGTTACGGGCTTCTTAATGCCTGCTTTGTTTACCGCTTGTTTGAGCACCTGTTCTAGACTCTTTGCACTGTATTCGCCCCCTGCTTGCCCTTCGAAGAGGAATATCTTTGGGCGGAAGTAGGTATAGTACAGACGCAGGAGCTCGATGGTTTTATCGCTTATAGGAATCAGTCGGTCTCTATTGCCTTTTCCTTGACGGGTACTGAGGTACTTTCGCTGCGAATCAACGTCCGCAACGTAAAGGTTTAGCAGCTCACCACGCCTTAGCCCGCACGCATAGATCAGACTCAGCATCGTGCGATGCTTAATGTTCCGAAGCGCGTTCAGGAGACTCTTCACTTCATTTTTGCTTAGTATATGTGGTAGTCTATGCTCGCGCCTCGGTCTTCGCAAGTCGTCGGCCTGCACGTGCCTGTTTTCAACGAGCCTAAAGAACAGCTTCAACCCATTGATAGCCTGATTCTGGTACGAGGCAGAGCATTCACGCGCTAAAACGTACTCGCTGTTGAAGCGCATTACATCATCACCACAAAGCTCCGACACTGCCTTGCCATGATGGAACCCTCTGCGTGTCTACCAAACGTAACATCGTGACTACCCGGACCCGGGACTACACGCCCTACTTCTCCAAGAAGCAGCCCACCGGTATCGTCCGCCTGAACGAGGGCACCGCACCCCGTGCGAGAACATCGAGTACATCGCGAAGGTCATTCACATTTACGACGCGACGTCGCTTGCCAAGAGCTTCGTACTGATTGTCGATACGGCCCTGGTATACACGTTTGCCATTGTGGAGCACGACGACTTCGGGCGTGGTGGTTGCCTTGAATCGTTCCGCTAATGTCTTTGAGTCCCACCTGACATCCATGCGAAGTTTATAATCGGAGTAGAACTCGGCAACTTCTGCGGAGTCTGCGCTTGCTGTGTCGACCACACCAACAAAGGCAACAGAGGGATTGTCTTTCTGCAACTGCTGCAATGCTTTGGTTGATGCCTTGCACACGGGACATGATGGCGAAAGAAACACGTACACGCTGTCGGCCGGCTGCGACTGAACTGTCGTAACGAGTGCGAATAGCACTATGAGAACCGATACGATCACAGTATGTATTTACTCAAGTCGTGATTGTTTACAATCGATGACAGCCGTTCGTCCACCATTGCTTCGGTAATGAGAAGAGTTTTTTCTGTGATTGCATCGGGTGCATCGAACAGAATTTCTTCGAGGAGCGTTGTGAGAATTGTGTGAAGCCGGCGTGCACCAATGTTTTCGATTTCGTCGTTCACACGTGCTGCGGTGCGAGCAATGGCGCGGATTGCGCCCTCGTCGAACGTTAACGCGACGTCCTCTGAGCCCATGAGGGCTGTGTATTGTTTAATGAGTGCGTGTTCTGGCTCGGTGAGAATGCGAACGAAGTCGCCTTCGGTGAGCGAGTTTAGTTCGACGCGAATCGGAAAACGTCCCTGCATCTCGGGGATCAGGTCGCTTGGCGTGCTGACGTGAAATGCACCCGATGCGATGAAAAGAACGTGGTCGGTTTTAACGGGACCATACTTTGTGTTGACCGTTGCGCCTTCGACGATGGGAAGTAGGTCGCGCTGTACGCCTTCGCGCGATACGTCTGGACCTGAGCCCCCTCCGCCCCTTGACGCAACCTTATCGATTTCGTCGATAAACACAATGCCGGTGTTTTCGGCACGCACCATGGCCTCACGGATGATTTTGTCCATGTCGACAAGCTTCTCTGCCTCTTGTGCTTCGAGAATTTTACGCGCGTCGGCAACCGTGGTGCGTCTACGCTTGGTGCGCTTGGGCATCATGTTCTGAATCATCTCGCCGATGTTGATGTCCATGCTGTCGGGTCCGATCGGACCCATTACGTTCATGCCTGGCATGGCATCGACCTTGACATCGATTTCAATTTCTTTGTCCTCGAGTTCCCCCGCATGAAGCTGTTCTGTGAGCCTCGCGCGACGTGCCTGAATTTCTTCGTCGCCATTAGAGTTTGACAAGTCGAACGACATGCCCGGTGATGGCAGCGGCGCAAGCGCATCGAGGATGCGATCTTCGACAGCCTTGGTGGCCTTCTCTTGCACAATGGCAAAATGCTCGGCGCGCACCATGCCCACGGCAACTTCTACGAGATCGCGAATTATCGTCTCTACATCACGTCCGACATATCCAACCTCGGTGTACTTCGTTGCTTCGACTTTCACAAAGGGGGCTGCGGCAAGCTTGGCCAGACGGCGGGCTATTTCGGTTTTGCCAACGCCGGTCGGACCGATCATGATGATGTTATTCGGCATGATTTCCTGACGCAGCATGCCTGCAACCTGTTGACGTCGCCACCTGTTGCGCAACGCAATAGCTACAGCTTTTTTTGCCGCATCCTGTCCAATTACATACTTGTCAAGCTCGGCAACTATCTGCCGTGGTGTTAATTCCATTTCAACAATCTTGCTTCGTTACACATCGTAAAGTTACTTAATGATCTACGCATTGTCTTACAGTTCTTCAACAATGATTTTGTCGTTGGTGTAAATGCAGATTTCGCCTGCGATACGCAACGATTGCTCGACGATGGCGCGAGAATCGAGGTCTGTATTACGCAGTAAGGCGCGCGCTGCGGCCAGCGCAAAGGGTCCGCCTGAGCCTATGGCCACCACCTCGTCATCGGGCTCGACAACGTCGCCCGTGCCAGAGAGGATGAGCGCTTTTTCGCCATTCATAACAATGAGCATCGCTTCGAGGCGGCGCAGGTATCTATCTGTGCGCCAGTCGCGCGCAAGCTCTATTGCGGCACGATCGAGATTCCCACGATGTGCCTGCAGTTTTTCTTCGAAGCGTTGTAGCAGTGTAAATGCATCGGCCGTTGCACCTGCGAATCCTGCGAGGATGGTGTCGTTAAATAGCCTACGCACTTTTTTCGCAGAATGCTTCATCACCGTCGTGTTAAATGTCACCTGACCATCTGCACCAAGCGCAGCCTTGCCGTTTTTTACAACGCCAACTACAGTAGTGCTATGAACGATAGGATGTGTATCTGGGTGCGACATATCAAAACCGAGAGAGTGTAGAATGAAGCCGGCTAGTCGTGTCTATCAATGATGCCAGTCGTGTCGTTTAGTGCCTGTAATGCTTAAACATTATCGCCAGAACAACTGCGCTGACAACGAACATCAAGCTAAGGAGAAGTGCAACACTTAAGTGTGACTGAGCACCTTGCGCGAAGTCCACCCATTGTACCGCGCCGCGCCAGACGAACGTAAGGGTAAAAATTGCTGTTGCTGAAAGTGCCGCAGGCATGGTCCACTGACGACCCTGTTTCAGCAGCAATCCAATCACAACCATGAGCGACCCAAACACACCACCGTTAAGAATCGACGATGAACTTTTTTCTCCCGTAAGCATAAAGCCCGCAATGCCACAAGCAACGAGGAACATGCCGTACCAGATTAACAGTGAGCCGAGGCGTTTATTCACGGCGGCCTATGACGTGAAGAGTCCGTCTTTCATCTTTACAACCCTCTGCGCCCGCCTTGCGATCTCGTCGCTATGTGTTGCAATCACGCACGTAATACCCGATGTGCGCTGTAAGTCACACAACAAGTCCACGACTGCCGTGGCATTGGCACTATCGAGATTGCCCGTTGGCTCGTCGGCAAAAAGAATTGCAGGGTCGTTAATTAAAGCGCGTGCAATTGCCACACGTGCCTGCTCTCCGCCCGAAAGTTCCGAAGGCATGTGAGGAGCACGATGTGCTAGTGACACCTTCTCGAGCAGCGTCATGGCACGTGCACGTGCTGCTTTGTCGGCCACACCTGCAATGAGCAATGGCATCATGACATTTTCGACCGCAGTGAACTCTGGTAACAGATGATGAAACTGAAACACCATACCTATCACTTCATTGCGTAGTCGCGAGCGTTGCTTGTCGTCAATCGATGCGTAGTTCACCACGTTACTCGAGCCGATCGAGGCTTGCCTAATCTTTTCTGACGTGAGCTCGATACTTCCGCTATCAGCATCATCGAGCGATGCCAGGATATGCAACAACGTCGACTTGCCTGCTCCACTCGGTCCGACCAACGCAACAAACTCACCAGCACTCACAGAAAGCGAAACGCCACGCAGTACGACTGTGTCTGCTTGACCGGTCCTGCGATACGATTTTCGAATGTCTGTAGCTATTAAGAGTGGCATGCGGCTACCTCGGAAAGCGACATAGCCCCCAGCATTAATAGTGATTGCGAGAGAGGACGCATATCAGAACTGACGCAATACGCGCAGGTCGTTGTCGTACAGCTTGCGGATGTCGTCGATGCCGGTGAGCATCATCAACACACGTTCGACGCCAAAGCCGAAGGCAAAACCTGAGTACACTTCGGGGTCGATACCGCAGTTTTCGAGCACCTTCGGGTGCACCATGCCGCACCCAAGAATTTCTAACCAACCCGTGTGTTTGCAGACCCTACATCCAGCCCCTTTACATAAAAAGCATCGCATGTCTACTTCTGCGCTGGGCTCTGTGAACGGGAAATACGATGTGCGAAAACGCAGCTCAGCATCGGCCGCATAAAACGCTTGTGCAAATGCAAGGATGGTGCCCTTCAGGTCGGCCATGCTCACACCCTTGTCTATGTAGAGTCCTTCGACCTGATGAAACTCAGCCAGCGCGCGTGCACTGACGGCTTCGTTGCGATAGACACGTCCGGGCATAATACTGCGTATCGGCGGCTTCGTGCTCTCCATAAGGCGCACCTGCACACTCGACGTATGTGTGCGCAAGAGTAGATCGTTGCGTTCTTTACTATCAACAAAGAACGTATCCTGCATGTCGCGTGCAGGATGGTCCACGGCGAAGTTCAGCTTGCCGAAGTTGTGGGCGTCGTCTTCGACGTCCGGACCCTCTGCGACGCTGAAGCCCATCGACCTGAAGATGTCGACGATACGCTCAAGTGTTTGCGTAATTGGATGAATGCTTCCCGGTAGGGGTCCGCGAGGGGGCAGCGTCACATCAATGCTCTTAACATCTGCGACGCTCGCATACTGCTCGCTTAAGCGTTCGAATTCTGCATCGGTGTGTTTGCGCAGATCGTTCAGCGCCTTACCAACGAGGGGCTTTTCTTCTTTCGGTACATCACGCAATGCATCAACAAGGGCCTGAAGAGTGCCCTTGCGAACGAGGTGTGTTAAACGAAAAGATTCGACGCCGTCTCTGCTGTTTATGCCAGCAAGGTCGGCGTCGATTGTAATTCGAAGAGAAGAGATTTTGTCGAGCACGTGAATCCTACGCGGCTAAATCTAATGCTACACGTACATCCTACGCTGCTACCTTCTTCGCAATTGTCGCAAACACCTCTGGATGATTCATGGCCAAGTCGGCAAGAATCTTCCGGTTCATTGTGATGTTGCTGACTTTTAGACCGTGCATCAGACGCGAATACGTTGTGCCGTTTAGGCGGGCAGCGGCGTTGATACGTACGATCCACAATGCACGGAACGTGCGCTTCTTAGCGCGGCGATCGCGGTATGCGTATTGGAGGCCTTTTTCTACGTGGTATTTAACCGACGTCCAGACCTTCGAGCGGGCACCCCAGTAACCTTTTGCAAGCTTGAAATACTTCTTCTTGCGCTGGTGCGCCGCTACTTTATTTTTAGCTCTAGGCATTGTTGCTCCAGATGTTGGTCGTCAGGAGAGCGGGTTCCCTGATCAACCGTGAAAAAAAATCCTATTAACGAAGTGCTAGGCAATGCAACACGTTTGGCGTGTCAGCCTTGTGCACGAGAGTGTCATTGCGCAACTGACGTTTACGCTTGCGGCTCTTGCTCGTTAGGATATGGCTGCGGCCAGCCTTCTGACGCTTGATACGTCCCGAGCCTGTCAGCTTGAATCGCTTCTTGGCACCGCTATTGGTCTTCATCTTCGGCATGACGTCCTACTCTGTTGGTGGTGCTTCGTCTTTTTCGATATCAACATGTTCTTGCGTTGGTGCTGTAGGCGCTACGGGTGCTATGGGTGCGACGGCCTCATCCTTCGCTTCCACATCAACCTTCTTTACTTTCACAGCATCAGGATCTTTCGCTACAGCCGGATCTTTCGCTACAGCCGGATCTTTCGCTACAGCAGGATCTTTCGCTACAGCAGGATCTTTTTTGAACACTGGTTTCGCAGCGGCCTTGGCTTCCTTTTCTTTCTTCTTCACCTTGGTCAAATCAGGAGCGATCGTGACCGAGAGGAAGCGACCTTCCATCTTCATCGGCTGATCGATCTTCGAAATGTCAATGAGGGCGTCAATAAATTTCTGAAGGAGGGCGTGCCCGAATTCCTGGTGAACGATTTCACGTCCACGGAACATGACCGTTGCTTTTACTTTGTGACCTTCTTCGAGAAAACCTTTTGCATGTCGCGTCTTGAACTCGAGATCGTGTGTGTCGGTACCAGCACGGAATCGAATTTCTTTTAGGAGCGAATGCACCTGCAATTTTTTCTGCTGCTTCTCACGCTTGGTCTGCTCGTAAATGAACTTTCCATAGTCGATGATTTTGCAAACAGGGGGCTTTGCCTGTGGGGCTATTTCGACAAGATCGAGTTCACGCTCCAACGCAATGCGTAATGCTTCACGCCTACTGAGTACACCGAGGGGTGCGCCCTGTGCGTCGACTACACGCAGTTCGGCAGCAGTGATCTCTTCATTAATTTTTTGTTTTCGCTGTGACTCCGGTCGTGGAGCATTAAACGGAATGTACGGACGCCTCAAGCGGTCTTTCGCGTAGATGGGTTGACAGTGTTAACCAAAGAGCGCAAAGATAAGGAAGGTTCGGCTATGTGCAAAGGGATACAATAGCTTACGGTGCGTGTTCGTAATTTTGCACCATGCCATCAAAAGAAGACGTTCTAACGACCATCGAACAAGCAGGGAAACGCGGTACCGCTATCCCCTCGTCACTCCCAGTGCTGCCTTTGCGCGACATTGTGATCTATCCGCACATGATTTTTCCGGTTCTGATCGGACGCTCCACCTCCCTGAAGGCGGTGGCCGAAGCCTTGGAACGCGAGAAATACATTTTTGTAGTTGCCCAACGCAATGCTCAAACCGAAGAGCCAGGCTTTGAGGACATCTACGAATACGGCACGATTGCGAAGATTCTGCAGATTCTTCGCCTCCCGAATAACCTGTTAAAGGTGCTCGTGGAGGGTATGGTGCAGGGACGTATTGTGAAGGGACATCGCACGACGCCGTATCTCGAAGCAAATACCGAAGTCGTGACCGTTAAGGTAAACGATAAAGACCGGCATGTAAAAGCCCTTGCACGTCACGCATCGGAACTCTTCGAGCAGTACGTTAAAGACAACAGAACGCTGCCCCCTGAAGTACTTGGCGCATACGAGAACATCGACGATCCTATTCGCCGCCTCTACTATGCTGCGGCCAACATCACGCAAAAGGTCGAAGCGAAACAAAAGATTCTGAATAGCAGCGACTTACGGACGCAGTATTTCGATCTAGTGCAGATGCTTTCGAGTGAGCTGGAATTGTTGAAGCTCGAAGCAGAGATCGACACAAAGGTGCAAGACCAGATACAGAAGTCGCAGCGCAAGTACTTCATACAGGAACAGATTCGCACGCTGCAAAAAGAATTGGGTGACGACGATGATGGCGGTGCCGAACTGGGTCCGTTAAAAGACGCCCTCGACGCCGCAGGCATGCCCGAACCTGTCCATACAAAAGCAATGGAAGAATTCGATCGTTTGAAAAAAACGAATTCTATATCACCCGAATTCAGCGTGAACCGCACGTGGCTCGAAATGCTTGCTGCTGTGCCGTGGTCTACTCGTACAGATGACGATCTGCAAATCACTCACGTTAAAAAGATTCTTGACGAGGATCACTACGACCTCGACAAACCAAAACAGCGAATTCTCGAATACATTTCGGTGCTGAATCTCGTAGGGTCGATGCGCGGACAAATTCTGTCGTTTGTCGGACCTCCGGGTGTTGGCAAAACATCGCTTGCGAAGTCGATAGCGCGTGCTCTTGGACGCACCTTTGTGCGCATCTCGCTTGGTGGTGTGCGCGACGAAGCGGAGATACGCGGACATCGTCGTACCTACATCGGCGCAATGCCGGGCAAGATTATTCAGGCAATGAAACGCGCCGGTAGCGTGAACCCTGTCATTCTGCTCGACGAGATCGACAAGATGTCGATGGACTTCCGTGGCGACCCATCGTCAGCGTTGCTCGAAGTGCTCGACCCCGAACAGAACAATGCATTCAACGATCATTATCTCGAAGTCGATTACGATTTGTCGAACGTGCTGTTCATTGCTACAGCAAACGTCAAGTACGACATCCCTGCTCCCCTTCTCGACCGTCTAGAAGTAATTGAGTTGTCGAGTTATCTAGAGCCAGATAAGATCGAGATTGCAAAGAGGCACATTCTGCCAAAGCAATTAGAACGACATGGACTTCAGGATTTCGACCTGACGTTTACCGATGGTGCATTACGGCGCATTGTGCGCGAATACACGCGCGAAGCGGGTGTACGCAACATGGAACGCGAGATAGCATCGGTGTTACGCAAGCTTGCAATGCGCATCGTTTCGGATGTAGGCGAGACCGGGTCGTTTGCAAATCCCGAAGCGATGAAGAAATCTGCTCGCTATAAGAAACTCGCAAAAGGCAAGGCAATTAAGGTTGATGAGTCAGCAGTCGAAGAATTTCTACGCGCACCGAAGTTCAAGGAACGTGAAGGCGAACTCTCCGACAAGATTGGACTCGCTACGGGTCTTGCATGGACGAGTATGGGTGGTGAGACACTTCCAGTTGAAGTCACCATCATGCCGGGTCCGGAACGCCTTACCCTAACAGGCAAACTCGGCGACGTCATGAAAGAAAGTGCAATGGCAGCGCTCTCGTACTTGCGCAGCAACCACAAGGCTTTCGAACTCGACCCCGATTTCGCCAAGAACAAAGAAATTCACGTCCACGTCCCCGAAGGCGCAATCCCCAAAGACGGTCCATCTGCCGGCATCACCATGACCCTTGCGCTGCTGTCCGCAGCAAGCGGCAAGCCCCTTCGCGGAGATCTTGCAATGACTGGCGAAGTAACACTACGTGGCAATGTCTTGCCGATTGGTGGCCTCAACGAAAAACTTCTCGCTGCAAAACGTGCAGGTGTCGTTACCGTGCTTGTGCCAAAGGCCAATCGTAAAGATGTCGAGGAACTTCAGTCCGCAGTAACCGAAGGCCTCGAGATTATCTACGTCGACCACATCGAGCAAGCCATTTCACATGCCTTCCGCACTGCCAAGAATACTGCAAGTGCAAAAGCAGCATCGAAGGTGTCTGCAAAGCCTTCGGTTAAGAGTGCCTCCAAGCTGATAAAAAATATTAGCAATGGCGCTGTGAAGAAATCAACAAATGGCGCTTCAAAGAAATCGACAACTAGCACTTCCAAAAAATCGACAAGCACTCCGAAAAAGAAATCGCGAACTGGGCGATGAGGCTCACACCTGTGCAATTGACCATCTATGGCGTGTTAAGAATTGCGCCCTGGTATTGAACTGTGTCGGAAAGTCCGATGTGTAGAGCGACAAATCGAATCGATTCGTCACGTTCAAGCCGTGATTGCGACCATACACCTTCTATCTCCACAGACGCTGGCCATTGTTCAGAAGGTGGCCATTGAGCAGTCCATCCTTCTACATCGGCGGCGTTAATCTCGTCCGCATCAAAAACCACGACTCGTATGCTGTCGATTTTGCGGTTCGTTCGATTCGTAACGTAAAACCATACGCGTGATGTGTCGGAATCACCCTGCATTTCTATTACTACACTGTCGAGAATTGCTTGCGATGGCTCTTCAAGTGCTCCGTCTAAGGTATAAGCTGGCCCGTACTGGCTTGAGCGCTTCGTGTACCCGTGAGTATCTCTGAAGACCAATCCAGAGGAATTGCTCACAATATCCTTTGAAAGGTCTGTTACTGCTGGGATTACCCACAACACAAGCGGTATAACGGTTACTACTATTAGTCCGAGCGACACAAGGACTGCGACTCGCTGACCTCTATCCATACATTTTCCCGTTTCCTAAGAAGTCCGTATCTTTGTTTTCTGTATCAAGCAAGTTAAGGATAATGTCATGGCTAAAAAGGGCGCACGCGTCATCATAACACTCGAATGCACGGAAGCCAAAAAAGAAGGCAAGCCGGCATCGCGTTATTCGACAATGAAGAACAAGCAAAACACAACTGAACGCCTCGAGCTCAGCAAGTACAATCCTTTCCTGCGCCGTCACACGGTACACAAAGAAGTACGCTAAGCACCCGACAATCGGCTGATTGACGTTCTAACAGGCCGTCAACGATAAAACTCTAACGTAAAAGGCCTTCCAAATCGGAAGGCCTTTTTTCGTTTTACAATCTACTTTCTACCGGTCGCTCGAGGACAGCTAGTTACGAGCGCGCGTCATTACCTTGCATTGCCTGAAGTCGCCCTGGTTGTTTGTCACCTCGAGTTGATAGACGTATGCAGCATCGGCAAGGCCCAACGTTGCAAGATTTACCGTAAGGGTCTGAGGACCAGGGGGCAGGCTGGACTTTCTTAACGACGTCACCTTACGTCCCGCCAAATCGAAGATGTCGAGCACGACATCAGATGTACTAACTAAGGTGAACGGTACGACAGTTTGAGATGTGAAGGGGTTGGGATAATTCTGTCCGAGTGTGAACTGACCGCCTGTTTCGGGTTCGAGGTTAATGAGTCCGGTCGACGGAGCGTTGATGGCCACTTGTAGAAATGAGTCGTAGCCCCCTGCCGAAGTATTCGTCACCAGTGTTGCTGTTTGCATTGCGTAGCCATCGGCGAAGACACCGTCAGAGCTGGGAGGTGTAGGGTCCGGACCCGCCACTGCATATGGTTGGTTGGATGTTAACAACGCATTGGTTTCTGCTACTGGATACGCCAACTGCGACGTTACAGATAACACCGAACTAAGAAACACCTGAAAGTGCATGTGAATGGTTCGTCCAGGATACCAACCGGGGAATATCGTAATGAAGTTTACTTCTCCATTGGCATCGGTCATCTGTATGCCACGCAGCCACGTTGCACCCGTATGATCTTGACTACCGTTTTGTCCGCTCGTTCTAAAACCCGAGTAGTACCCGTACGCATTGCAGTGCCACAGGTCTACACGGGCATTTGTAATGGGACTGCAGTTTGATGTGCTTACGATCTTCATCTTCATACGATGGATTACACCATCCTGATCTTCACGCATGTCCTGACGGAATTTCGATAGGTCCTTGCTCAAGTCCAGCGGAAAAGGTCCGGCCGTCTCCGACGGAATCAGCACACACTCCTCTACCCCTTGCACGCTTGTCTCTTGTCCATCGCCAAAGGGCTTACCGAGCGCTGTGGCGCTCACACCTGCGGCAGCAGCAACCGATGCAGCACCTGCAAGGCCAGACAGCTTGAGAAACTCTTTTCTGTTCATCGAAATCTCCCGATGTATCGGTCCGATATCAAACCAACGTTCTAGGCTTTGATTCCCGAACTGCTTCACTACAAGAATGCATTGTCGAACTGCTATAATACAAGAATGGCCCTCATATGAGAGCCATTCTTTAAAAATAGTATGTTGCGTTTACGTCGGATATGCTTATCACTCTCAACGCAATCGATATCAGAACACTGGTCCGTCCTGCGATACGAATATGTGCGGAACGATTGCTTTGCCAACATCTGCGTTGTCGTAGTCGGTTGGTTCTGAAAGCACAAGCTTAAGAGCAGCGCGAAGGATTGCAGCATGTGCACCTTCATTTGGTGCGAGATCCATGAACACCCGTCGTGCCCTTGCATCCTCGCTATATCGGAAGTAGTCGACCCACAATTTCATGGCAAACACTTCGACGGCGAGAGCATAACGAAGGATGCCGCGCGTAGAATCGAGTTTGCTGTTAGCGCCTGGCGGGAATGCTGTAAGCGTTGTTGTTGTGGTATCGGCAGGAACTGTGCCACCTAATTGCTCTAATACTTCCTTAAACCGCAAAGCATGGGCAGTGTGGTCGGCTTTAAAGCGTAGGGCAACACTGAGTACTGGACCGCTGATGTAGTCGAGGCCGTCGGGACTCTTTAAACTGGCGGCTGCTGCATACGTATTCACTGCCTGTTGCTCAAGCGTAAACGATTCTGCGAGAAGCTGCACATCGGTGCGGCCGTCGTCGGCTGCTAGAATTGTGCGTTTTTGCCCGAGCCACATTCCTGCCATTGCCATTGCAGAAGCTGCAACGGCTCCTCGCTTAAGAAACTTACGGCGGTTGCCTTCGACTGCATCTGCCAACACCTCTTCTAGAAGGTCAGCTTCTGTGATATGCTCTTTTGTGAATATCAACTTTTCCATGTTGTAGTTCTCCTGTATTGGTTACGGCCTCGGCATCTCTTGCGAGATGGCAGAGGTTGGGGAAATACTGGCACCTATGTCGGCTCCTGCATCTTTGTCGGTATCGCTACCAATGAGGAGTTTAAGTGCAGCACGGAAAACCGCAGCATGTTGTGCTTCGACGGGAGCAATGTCTGACATTGCATCGATTGCCTTTAAATGCGTAAGACGCATTGCGTTATCGGACGATGTAATGTTCGTGAAGTACGATTGCGCAGCAGTTAGTTCGAGCGCAATGGCATACTTAAGAATACCAGCCGGTGTAGTGAAGTTGCCAAACACAGGATCGATTTTGAATTTCGTAGTTCCGTCTACTGCAATTCCTGTAAGGAAGTTCACACCAACAGCAGGATCTGCAGGAGCAGTACCACCAAGATCTGCTGTGATAACCGATTTGAACTGTGCACCATGTCCTGCATGATCGTTAATAAACGATGTAGCAACCTGCGAATACGCACCTGTTAACAAGCCAGTAGCTGCCGCTGCAGTGTACGTATTGATAGCAAGCTTTTCAATCAGAAATGCATCTGAAAGTATCCTGATATCACGTGCTTTTGTATCGTCCGTCGGCGTGGTCGATGCGTCTGAGCATCCCGCCAACCCAGACCCAATCATAGGTAGCGCAGCGGCAGCTGCTGCTACCAAGGCCCCTTTTTTCAGAAATTTTCTGCGATGCGGACTCATTACCTCATGCAGCACTTCCTCTAGCATCTCCGCCTGCTCGATGGCGTTCCTGGAGAGTTTCATGCATCCTCCTGCGTCATGTGAATTGTCAAACTTCGTTGAATGGTCAGACTAAAGTGTCGAACGTTCGACCCCACTCTTCTATCGCCGCACCCTACATCTCATATAGTCGCGAATGTTCCCAAAGTCTACCTGCTCTGCAACTGTCTTCTTAGGACCTACGACTTCGTTACTGCACCGGCAACAACCATTTTGTCAAGGGTCGGAGTGGGACTGCCTCCTGTTGGCTCGAGCGTTACGGCAAACATCTGCGGTTTGCCGACGGCATGCATCTTCATGACTTTTTCTGTGTCCCGCTCCGGATTAAACACACCAAGGTCAACGGGCTTGCCATCGACAATGGCCCAGAGCTGATAGTCGTGTCCCGCTGGACAGTTCGGCATTTTGCGCAGGTCGAGCATCACCTCTTGTGTGCCCTTATTCCAGAACACTGTAGCAAACGACGATGCTGCTTTTGGTGTACCAGGCATTGGCACACGCATCATGTTTGAGTCGGTGAGTTGCTCGAGCGTGCTTTCCATATACGAGGCTTTCGAGGCCATCACACTCTGGTTGCTTTTTGCATCGGCAAGTTCTACCTGCGTCTGCGCCAGCTCGCTCTTCACGCCACTGTACTGCACGTAGTAATACACACCCGGCATGAGTCCGATCATAAACGCAATGCTCGCCGCCATCAGCCACCCACGCGATGCTTGACGTTGTGCACGCTGTGTTGGATCGGGGTCTGAAGTACGTGGCTCGACAAATGTAGCACCAGAGCCTTGTCCTGAGCCCCTTACCTGCGTCAATACAGGTTGTTCATTGTGCTTCGCGTTTTCAACGACGTTGCTTTCTTGCTGCCGTGCGTTTTCTACTGCTTGAAGAATGCGCGACCGAAGTTCTGGACGTGGCGTAATAGAATGAAGCTGAGCGTATTGTTCGACGGTTCGTTGCAAACGCATCACTTCGGCTGCGACCTCGGGCTCTGTTGCCATGTGGTGCTCGACCTCAAGAATTTCTTCTGGAGTTAGAGCACCTGCGACGTAGAGGTCGAGGATGCCGGAGTGGATGATATCGTTTACGTTGCCGTTCATGTCTTTTTGCTGAGTTACTCGCTGCTTATTGTGCTGTGGTTACGCTGTGAGTCAAGTTCTGTCGTCGAAATACGCTCGAAGGTTTTGCATTGCTAGTCGTACACGACTTTTTACTGTGCCGAGGGGTATGCCATATTCCTCTGCGATTTCCGATTGTGTGTAGCCCTTGAAATACATCAGATCGATAATCTGTTGTTGTTCAGGCGCCAGCGTTCGAACCAGGTCGCGAAGGTCCATCGTTTCGGGAATAATGCCGTCTGCGCTCTCCGGTTCCTCTACACCTACGATATCATCGACCGTTCGGTTGTCGAGGTTCATTTTATAGGTGCTGGAGCGTATTGTATCGATCGATAGGTTTCGCGCGATGTTGAGCATCCACGTAAAGAACGTGCCCTTGCTCGAATCGTATCGTTCGCGCTGCGTCCACACCCTCACAAACGTCTCTTGCAGCAGGTCCTCTGCCAAGATCTCTGAACGCACAATCTTCAGAACAATGGCATATAACGTCGCACCATAGCTGTCATAAATCTCCCCCATAACAGAGGAATCTCCGCTGCGCAAGCGACGAACAGTTTCATGGGTGAGTACTTCTGCCACGGTGTAAACTACGAACCTTTACGTTTCTGACTTCCTGTGTGCTTGGTCTTCAGTCCTGTTCTGTTGAAGAGCCACATCAGGTCTACGGTTCCTGATCGTTCGAGGTGTCGGGTGAAACGTCGGCTTCGTGCATCTCACGCATGCGATACCCAACACCACGAATGCTATGAATGAGCTGTGATGCGCCCGGTTTTTCGACCTTCTGCCGCAAACGTTTTACATACACATCGATGATGTTCGATTCGGGGTCGAAGTTGTGCTTCCACACCTGCTGCATAATCATTGCACGCGAAAGAATGCGGTCTTTGTTACGCATGAGATACTCGAGCAGGGCGTACTCCTTTGTCGTCAGTTCAATCTCTTTTTCGCCGCGAGCCGCGTAGTGCGTAACGAGGTCGAGCGTCAGATCGCCACACGAAAGTGTCGTTGTTTTTTCTGTTGACGAACGCCGCAGAATCGAGCGCAACCGCGCAGCCAGCTCCTCGAAATGAAACGGCTTGGCGAGGTAATCATCGGCGCCAAGGTCGAGACCCTGCACGCGGTCTTCAGTTGTCCCTCGCGCCGTAAGCATAATGACAGGGGTCGCGTTGCCAGCATCGCGAAGGGTCTTCAGGACGCTGTACCCATCGAGCTTTGGCAACATCACATCGAGCACAATGGCATCGAAGTGGTTCTGTAGGGCCAGATCGAGTCCAGCTTCCCCATCCGCGGCCGTCTCGACGATATAGCGCTCTTCCTCCAAACCTCGCTGAATGAAGGAGGCCACTTTTCGTTCGTCTTCGATAACGAGAATGCGCATGTGCGAAGTTAGCACCAACATTTATTCCGGGAGATAATGATTCCCGGAATGGGGCTCATTCCGGGAATCATTATCTCCCGGAATCAGCGGGTGTTAGTTTTGAGGCATGAGTTGGAAATCCGTCATCGGCCAGCGCGGTGTGAAGCGCATGCTTCAGCGTGCAATCCTGCAGAAGAGGCTTCCGCAGGCCATTTTAATGACGGGACAGGAGGGCGCAGGCACTGCTGCCCTGGCGATAGCATTTGCTCGTGTGGTGAACTGCGAGCAGCCCCTTACTGGTGAGGACATGATTGATGCGTGTGGCGTCTGCCATGCGTGTGTGCAGAACCAGGGACTGCAACATCCGAATGTGACTGTGGTGACGGCGCTGCCTGCGGGCAAGGGCGACGCAGATGAGGATATGAAGACTGAGGTGTTCGATGCACTGCGGTTGCAGTTGCGCGAGATGGCCGACGATCCGTATGACGAAGCGCAGCTTGCGGGTGCAACGCAAATCCGCATTGGACAAATCCGCAGGCTGAAGCAATCGCTGATGTTGTCGGCATCGCAGAACGGACATCGTGTGGTGCTGATTCTACGTGCCGATGAGATGACCCATGAAGCGTCGAACGCTTTTCTTAAGACGCTCGAAGAACCACACGACGGAATCACGATTATTCTTACGACGTCGAAGCCTGCACGCATTCTGCCCACGATTGCATCGCGGTGTCAAGAAATAATTTGTCCGCCACTCGAAGACGCAGACATCGTCGAAGAACTCGTGCGTCGTAACGATTGCTCGGAAAGTGAAGCACGTCTCATCGCTCCGTTTGCGCAAGGAAGCCTTACACGTGCCCGTGCGTTTTTGTCCGAGGACATGAATGCAGCGCGTGAAGAGGCTGTGAATATGTTGCGCATTGCGTTACGTGGACGCGATTACCGTGTGCCGCTCGTCGAGGCCGCGGCCGACGTTGCGGACGGACGCGACAAGGTGCGCCTCGAAACGATGCTCTCCCTTCTCGCACTCTGGCTACGTGATGCACGTAATGTTTCTGTCTCTGGCGACGATGCAGCCATTGTAAATGGCGACCAACTAGAGCCCCTTACCCGCTTCGCGCAAGGTTTCGGCGGTGCGGACTTCAATGCAGCGCTCACGATTATCGAACTCGCAGCACGCGACATCCACCGCAATGTGCACCCACAGCTCGTACTTGTGACGTCGATGCTTGCACTCCGCCGTGTCTTCCTCACAGCACGTGTTGCAACAGTATGACGATACGTCACTGCATCAGCATAACGAAACAGCGTTGCAACAGCATGACGAAACTGCTTAGCATGAGCATGATTTCGATGATACTGTTGTGCTTGCTATCCTTTTTTACCTTTGCGATTACGTGTAGCATTAGTGTCAATGCGCAGAACGTACACGTCACGAACATCGAGAAAACTAGCGGCGACAAGATGCGCGCTCGAGCAGTTGCGTTCGACCAGGCAACGAATGTGTTACGGACCCCACGATCTGTGCGCGTTTTTGAAGGGGGCCGCGAAGCAGGGGGCGTCCGCCTAGACTGTCCGTCACCTCAGCCTGCGGCCGATGTGTCGTCGGTATTGGCGATCGACATTTCGGGGTCGATGGCGAAGGGTGGACCCAACATCACACTCGCTCGCGTGGCCGCAAATGCGTGGGTGGATGCGCTAACTGAAGGTTCGGAGTGTGCGATTACTGCGTTCGACAATACATCGTTTGTGGCCGTCGATTTTACGGATAACAAAGACCGGCTACGTAGGGCGATAGACGGACTCCAGCCGCGCGGCGGAACGAGCTTTGCTGCGGGGTTCCTGCATAACACGGGTGGTGCGTTGTATGCTGCTGTGAAAGGCACGAAGCGACGCGTGGTTGTGTTTCTGACGGACGGACAAGGCGGTGGCAATGCAGAGGCTGTGATAAAGCTTGCACGTGAAAATGACATCACGGTGTATTGCGTAACACTAGGCATGCCCATCCCCGATGTGTTGCGATCAGTTGCAGAGAATACCGGTGGTCTGTGGTTTGAAAATGTAACGACGCAAGATCAGGCCGTGATGGCATACAGAAGAATCTTTGCTGCTGCTACGCAAAACGGTGGATGTGTTGTTGAGTGGAATCACGTTCAGACATGTGCTGCAAGTGAGGAGTTGACGTTTATCGTGGACGGCGACACAGCACGTAGTGAACTGATAACTCCCGATTCGTTACTTATTGGAATTCGTTATAATCCTGAGACGATAGAAGTTGGAACCGTTGCATCCGGACAAACCGTGCAGCGACGTGCGTCGATTGTAGCAAAGGGAGGTCCCGTTACCATTACCTCGATGGCAATGAACGGACCTAGCACGATGAGTCTTCAAGCCCCTTCCCTGCCCCTTACCATTGCTGCCGGAGATTCGATAACGTTCACTGTTAATGTGGCATCGGGCGATGCCGAGTATACAATCGGACGTGTGGATATCACTGCCTCGCCGTGTCCGGTCGAGCCGTTGTACGTAACAAGCGGCTCGGGCATGCTTCCACCATTGCGTCCAACCTTACGCGTCGTGTCGCCGAATGGCGGCGAGCGTTTTCGTGTTGGATCGGTAGTGCCATTGCGTTACGAAGGCGTTCCTCCGACAACACCGGTGCTGCTTGAAGTGTCGACGAATCTCGGACAGAGTTGGATTGTAGCGGCGCAAGCGGCTACGCGACATCGATTCGAATGGACGGCAACTGTTAATGCAAGCGATTCGTGTTTGCTACGCGCATCGCAGATGATGGTGGGCATTACGAAGCAGTCGACTGCAATTATGACGCTCAAGGGTGATAAACTAAAGCAGACCACGTATTCGCCCGACGAGAGCATTATTGCGACATCGGGGTGGGAGCAACGAACAGGCAAACGCGAATTGTACGGTCAGGTACGATTGTGGAATGCGAAAACGGGTGAAGCATTGCGCGTGCTCGATGGTGGATACAACTTTGTGTTTATACCCGATAGCAAATCGATTATTACGTACGGCGAGAAGCTCGTGCGTCGGTATGATGTTGCTTCGGGCGCACTGACGTGGAGCGCCGAACTCACACCAACCAATGCTCCGCATGCAATCGAAGTCTCGCGCGATGGCACAAATCTGCTCGTGGTAGGGGGCTGGGGCGACTCAACCATGCTGGTTGATGCCGCCACAGGGCGCATTAAACGTGTATTCCCACGTGGTGCTAAAGATGTAAAACATGTTACAATGAGCATCGATGCATCACTCGTTGCTGTTACCGATGGCGATGATGCGGTGCGTGTGTATCAGGCTTCGGACGGAGCACTGAAGTATACGATTAGGGAAACAGGTGTTAAGAATTATTACCGTTCTGCGTTTCAGCCGAACGGGTCGTTGCTTGCTGTTGCTGCGGGGAACGGACGTACTTCGTTGTGGGATGTGGCGGACGGACGTAAGGTGCGCGACGTCACGACACGTCAGTTCGTAAACGACAACACCTACATCGCATTCTCCCCCGATGGCGCACGTGTTGCATTAGAGACCGAGCGCGATCAGACAAAGATTTTTGAAGTGTCATCGGGCAAGGAGCTGACCACCATTCAGCGCAGTGGCAGCAACACCAGTGCGTATGGCGCGGTGTTTAGTCCGAACGGACAGCACCTCGGACTCCTTTCGTTCTATCGTCTAAGTGTCTTCGATGCATCCACGGGCGTGCAGGTGTATCAGACACGTCGCGCAGAAGGAACACCTTCGTTCACATCCGACGGGAAACGCTTTGTAACGGTTGGTACAGAACCCGAAGCCGAAGTGCATACGCTTACGGGCGGAATGTTGCAGCAAGATGTAAGTGATTCGCGCTGGAGTCTTATTGCACCTTCGGGTACATTGAAGAGTGTCCGTTTCTCCACGCGCCTCGTTGGCCAAGCCGTCGACTCACTCATCACCGCCGCCATCATCAACACAGGCAAGGACACGCTGCAAGTTGGCGCTCTCTTCATCGAAGGCCTACAGGCTTCAGATTTCGCCGTGCGAACAAACGGCAACTTCTCTATTCTTCCTGGCGCAAGTGCTGTCATCGAATATTCGTTTACGCCAACAAAGCAAGGTGAACGAGCAGCCCTGATTGTTGCGCACACCACGGCAGGACGCTTGAATGCACGCATTACGGGACGTGCCCTGAACACGCTCATTCAGGTCGACGGTGGCATCTATGATGTCGGCACAACGCTCATTGGCACAACCCTGCACGAATCAACAAACGATGTGTTGGTAAATACAACCGATTACCCGTTAACGCTTACCTCATATACTATAAACAACAATACCGATTCCGTTTTTGCGTTGCCTCCGTTTAAAACCCCATCAACAATTGCATCGGGGTCGCCTATCTATCTCGACGTAACGTTCAAGCCAAAGCTCGTCGGCACATATTCTGTCAACCTTTTACTAACATTCGCCGAGCTCAACGACCCTGTAGTTGTCACCATCATCGGTCACGGCGACACCCTTAGCGGTCCCTCCTACACCGACCCCACCACCTTCCGCACCATCGCACTGCCGAGCTCCATCATTCCGCCAGCCGGCACCATTACAACGGGTGTGTATGATGTCGTCGGACTCCAGGCGGGCTATAGCATCACCGACAACGTCATGCTCATTGGTGGTGGCGTGCCCCCACTGCGCAAATCCTGGCTCGGGGGCGACGCTGCCGACGAATCACAAGCATTCGCCTATTCCATTGGCATCAAGGGCGGATATCGCATCGATTCGCTCTGGACGCTGGCAGGGGGCTATCAATGGGGCCAGAGCAGATATGATTTATTGGCAACCGATGGCGTCGATTCGCGCATTACCTTCAACGCCTTATACGCAACCGTTGGCTTTGGCAACGATGACAGTCGAGCCACGCTTTACCTCGGCTACGCTTTCAAGAAACACACAACCATCGAGCAAGGCATCTTCGATGCCGACGCAACCATCTTCGGCGGTGGCTTCGATTACCGCATCGCACGCCGCTGGAAACTCTGCAGCGAAATTGTCTTCATGCGCACCATGACGTTTGTGCCCGTAACCATCACCGCTCGTTATTTTGGCGAGACGTATGCATTAGAAGCAGGCGTTACGATTCTTGCGATACCCGCATCGGGTGCATCATCGGCATCACCACCACTTGTGCCGATGTTGTCGTGGGTGAAGAGGTGGTAGGCACTACTAGCTTAGGTATTTGAAGACTGCTCATCCAATACACAGTTGGATAGTTAAGACGGCATCCGGTTCATCACACAAAAACACATCTTCGACGACCATGGCTTGAGACGAATTTCAACGTGATTGTCGGCATGGAGTTTGACCGTGTCGTTTGGTTCGATAAGGGCGATGTGAACGTTTTTCGGAACGTTGACGCCAACATTAATTTCTTCTGCACCGATGTTGGCAACAACAACAATGCCCCGACGCGATGCACGCGTGTAGCGTATGAACGCGACAAGGTTTGAGTCCGTTACTTCGATGGGTACGACAACATCGTCGTTGCTTGCAATTGCATACCACGACGATGTGCGCAATCGGTGTTCGAATGCACGCATTTCGACGTCGACGGTGTTGCTGGTGTCCCAGTCGAGACGCACATCAGAAAACAACGGAAGTTTTTCGTCCGGATAGTTCTCTCGCTCACTATCTGTGAAGCCAAGGCCTGTGTTGATGGGTGTTGTTTCACCAAGCTCGAAGCCCGCACACACAAACGGAATACCCGTTGGCAGAGTACGCAATACTGTCCATACCGCTGCGCTGAAATCGCGTCCACCCACGCGCGATGCAGCACGCGGCGTGTTGTGTGTTTCTGCAGCAGCATACCACGAAACAGGAATGTTGTGTTGAGCGACGCGACGCACAAATGCGCGTAGGCGTTCTGGTGCGTGCGCTTCGAATGGCATGTACCCCACGACGCCATCATAACCCTGCACTTTTGATGCAGCGGTAAGTTCGAAGGTCTCTTCCCACAACATCAACTGTTGGTTTTGCTGACGTGCTTCGTGGATAACACGCTGACGTAAATCGGCGGGCAGTGCGTGACCCATATCGATAAGTGCGCCATCGATGTTGAGCGTGCGTATCGAATGTGGAATAATGCCTGCAATGGTATTCCACAAAGCATGATTGCGGTATTGCGGCACATCGAGCGACCGCTCAAACATGCGCACAGTGTTGTACGC
>Ga0163153_10002374_pt1 | contig 27687 bp, 31 predicted proteins | sample OliLakLV19MP6IB1_FD_148629 | JGI IMG/M metagenome (GOLD analysis project Ga0163153, IMG submission 148629) | Freshwater microbial mat bacterial communities from Lake Vanda, McMurdo Dry Valleys, Antarctica - Oligotrophic Lake LV.19.MP6.IB-1 | ecosystem: Environmental > Aquatic > Freshwater >...
TCTTCACCTTGAAGCCGGCCTGAGCTACGCCCAGGTCGCCCGCGCCGTCGGCATCGGCAAGGGCACGGTGGGCAAGGTCGTGCTGCTTGCCCGCGCCGCCGGCGTGGACTGGGCGCTCGCCCAGCTTTCGACGCTCGATGGGCGTTCTGAAATGTGGCGCTTGCCCGCCAGGCGGCCGCGGCTGTCGTAGTGGCCATAGCCCTTGCGACGCTCCTTCTGTGTGTTGGCGCCGGCCGAAAATTGACCATCAAACGATGCGCGCGCCCACTTCGCCCGTCGTGGATAATCGCGACATCGACGCAGTATCTGATGCGCTTGTTTCGCATATTCCTGATTGCGCGCGCCGGGACGTCGAGGCAGGCCGGCTCGATGATTGATGGCTGGTGCATCGGAGAAAACATGAAGCCAACAGGTAACCCGGATAGCGAGGCCGCTTCGGCAAACATCACCCAGCGGATCAAGGAGCTGGGCGATTGGAGGGGAGAGACCCTCGCCCATGTACGCGCCCTCATCCACGATGCCGATCCCGACATCCAGGAGGAATGGAAATGGATGGGGACTCCGGTCTGGTCCCATGACGGCATCGTCTGCACCGGGGAGTCGTACAAGCAGGTCGTGAAGCTCACTTTCGCCCGCGGCGCCGCCATCAAGGACCCGAAGAAACTCTTCAATTTCAGCCTGGAAGGCAACACGCGGCGTGCGATCGACCTGCGCGAAGGCGCAAGGATCAACGAAGCGGCCTTCAGGCAGCTCATCCGCGCCGCGGTGGCGGCCAACCGCGCGGCGCTCGCCCAGCGGGCAGCGAAGAAGAAGCGGGCCCCGCCCCCACGGCCATGACAAGCGAGCGCCTTTCAGCCCTGTCGGCCGCAATGGTGTTTGCCGCCGCTCCCCTGATGGCCTGGGCGACGGGGGAGGCAAGCCGGCGCCAATGGCCTGTGCATCGCCCCCGCAGCAAGTGCTGGAAGAAGGATTCGTGCCCATTGGGGGCATCACGCGGCTGGGCGAGGTGTGATGAAGCTGCTTGAGGCGCTGCCGGAACTGGCCGGCGACATCATGGGTGCGTTGATTCGGGAAGGGCGCGGTCGCGTCGCGGACCAGCTTCAGGACGCGCCACTGGTATCGTGGAGCTTCGACGAGTTCACGCAGACCACCTACCTTCATCTGGCCGCGCACGGGGATCCCGACGCCGTCGAAGAGACCCTGTCCTACCACGACGACATCGGTGTCAACGTGGACCTGGGCAAAGGGGGCCAGGTCCTGGGGCTGGAAGTCTCCGGGTACGAACAGGTGCTTTCCCGCCTGGGGAAAGACATTGCTGTCTAGCGAGGTGGACCCCCCGCATCGCGCCCTGCTGGCCGCCTTCGGATGCACGCTCGCGTTGGTCCTGGCGCTGTTGCCCGCGGCGCGCGCGCAGACGATCAATCCGTTAGATCCGTCGAAGATGGCGGTCACGCAATACAAGATCGACGGCTGGCAAACCGAGCAGGGCCTTCCCCAGAACACCGTGCAGTCGATGTACCAGACCCGCGATGGCTACCTCTGGGTGGGCACCGGCGGCGGACTCGCGCGCTTCGACGGCATCCGGTTCACGACCTTCGAATCGTCGCCCGTGCCCGAGCTGGCGTCGCGCCCGATCTTCGGCTTCATGGAAGATGCGCAAGGCGCGCTCTGGATCGGCCACAGCCGCGGCGCCACGCGCTACAGCGATGGCCGTTTCGAACGTGTCATCGCCGACGATCTGATGGACGGGCGGCGTGTCTGGGCGTTTGCGCAGGCGCCCGACGGCGTCATCTGGGCGGCTAGCGAAAACGGGCTGGTCCGCTGGGAAAAGGGCGCCGTCACCAAAGTCTACAAGGAAGCCGATGGGCTTCCCACCAAGCGGCTGCGCACGCTCGAATTCGACAAGGACGGCACGCTGTGGATCGGTACCACGGGCGGCGGCCTCGTCTCCTACGCCTCGGGCCGGTTCGAGGTGATGAATCCGGAAAACGGTTTCCCCCACCTCGAGGTGCGTCACGTGCTCGCCGATCCGCAGGGGGGCATCTGGGCGGCCACCGCGGGCGCGGGCCTCGTGCGCGTGAACGGCAAGGCCATCAAGGCGTACACCGTTGCCGATGGGCTGCCCACGGACCAGCTCACGTACCTGGCGCGCGACAAGGCGGGTTCGCTGTGGATCGGCACGTGGGGCTCGGGCGTCAGCCGCTTCCGGGACGGGATCTTCTCGTCGGTTTCCACGGCCGGCGGGCTCGCGGGAGACCAGATCTGGTCCATCCACATCGACCGCGAGGGCAGCCTGTGGGTGGGCACGTGGCATGGCGGCTTGAATCGCCTCAGCAGTCGCGCGTTTGTGGTTTTCGGCAAGCCGGAGGGGCTGGCGGGCGACAACGTGCGCTCGGTGATCCACGCCCGCGATGGCGCGACGTGGGTGGCAACCGCCGGGGGCGGCGTGAACCGCATCGAAGGCGGCAAGCTCACCACGTTCTCCCGCAAGGAGGGGCTGGCCTCCGACGAGGCTTCCTCGTTGCTGGAGGATCGCGACGGCTCCATCTGGATGGCCACCTACACGGGAGGCGTGTCGCACCTGAAGGACGGCAAGCTCGTGAACTACGGCGTGGCGCAGGGGTTGCCAAACGTGGATGTGCGCGCGCTCTATCGCGATCGCGCCGGCACATTGTGGGCGGGCACCTCGTCGGGCCTGGCGCGTTTCGACGGCAAGCGCTTCAACCGGGCCCATGAGCCGGGCGCCCCGCTCGAAGGCGTCACCACCATCCTTGAAGATCGCAACGGCGTGTTGTGGTTTGGCACCGCGGGTGACGGCTTGGCGCGTTACCGCAACGGCGCGTTCGATGTCCTGACGCGCAAGGACGGCCTCGCCTCGAACTGGATCGTGGCGCTGTACGAAGATCGGACCGGCACGCTCTGGATCGGCACCAACGGAGAAGGCATCAGCCGCCTGCGCAACGGGAAGCTTGCCAGCATCCGCGCCGCCGATGGGCTGTGGGACGGCCTGGCGCAGGTGATCCTGGAGGACCGCGCGGGTTATTTCTGGATGACCACCAATCGTGGTTTCTATCGCGTGGCGCGCGCCGAGCTGGATGCCTTCGCGGACGGGCGCATCCGCAGGGTCTCCTCCACCGGATACGGGCCCGGGGATGCGTTGCGCGCCACCACGTTCGCCGGCGGCATCCAGTCGGCCGGCGCAATCGACAGCAACGGCAACCTGTGGCTGCCCTCGTTGAAGGGGCTGGTGATTGTGGACCCCACGCGCCTGCCGGATTCGGTGGATCCGCCGCCGGTGGTAGTGCAGGAAGTGTCCGTGAACGGCAAGGCCGCTGCGCCGGGCGCGCAGATCGTGCTGGACCCCGGCCCCGCGACGCTTTCGATCCACTACCGCGCCGGCACGTTGCTCAATGCCGACCGCGTGCGGTTCCGCTACTGGATGGAAGGGGTCACGCGCGACTGGGTGGACGCGGGCAAGAGCCGCGAGGCCACGTTTGCCGCGCTGCCGCACGGCCACTACCGCTTCCGGCTGGCCGCGTCGATCGACGGCAAGCGCTGGCAGGAGGCGCCGGCGCCGTTGCCCATCACGGTGAACCCGCATTTCTACCAGTCGTACTGGTTCGTGGCGCTGGTGACGCTGGCAACCCTTGCCGGGGCGGTGAGCCTCTTCCAGTTGCGCACGTTGCAGCTGCGCCGGCGGCACGCGGAGATGGAGCGCCTGATCGCCACCAAGACCGAGGAGCTGAAGGTTGCCAACGAGCACCTCTCGCGCCTTTCGTTCGCGGATGCGCTCACGGGCCTTGCCAACCGCCGCCGCCTGGACGAGGTACTGGAAACGGAGTGGCGCCGCGCATCGCGGCTGCAGACGCCGCTGGCGGTTATCATCGCCGACATCGATGCGTTCAAGGCGTACAACGACGCGCTGGGCCATCCCGAGGGCGACAACGCCCTGGTGCAGGTTGCCGACGTGATCCGCGACGCCACCAGCCGGGCGGGCGATTTCGCGGCGCGTTACGGCGGCGAGGAGTTCATGATGCTCATTCCCGGGGCCGACCCGTCGGCGGCAAGGGCCTTCGCCGAGTCGCTGCGGCAGGCGTGCGAGGACCGGGCCATCCCACATCCTGCATCGCCGGTTGCCACCGTCGTGACCATCAGCCTCGGTGTGGCCTCGCGCGTGCCGGTGGCGGGAAGCTCCGCGTCGGGCCTCGTCGCCGAAGCCGATGCGGCGCTCTACCGCGCCAAGCAGGAAGGCCGCAACCGGGCGCGCTGAGCGGGCAATTTGATCTTTGCGCGGGACGGCTGCATATTCGTCGCACGGACCCTGGAGCCACCCGCATGAAGCCCGCAACCAAGATGCCGTCGATCACGCCCGGGGTGCTCCGAAATCCTCGTGCCCATCGAGGACAAGCCCTATGGCCGGCGCGGCTACACCTGCCGGGATCCGGAGGCCACGTCGGGGCCTTCGGGTCGTACAACGCCTGGGCCGACTGACGCGCCGCGGATGAGCGTCCCCGGCCCGGAGGAAGTGCGCTTCATCGCGGAGGTCTGCTCCATCGCCGACAAGCCGTTTGTCGAGGCGGTGGAAAACAACTTCGCCGGCCATTTCAACGAGCTCGGCATCACCGTCAGGCTGCGGCCCGACGCCACGGATGACGAGGTGATCGTCCTGCAGAACGACCTGCTGGCCTACCTCACCCACGAAGAGAAGTCCCCCTCCTTCACCTGGCTCGTGTCGTTTTCGCGCGCGGGCCACAACCTGCGCTCCCTTTTTCCCGGAGACCTGCCGCGCAACCGCGGCGACAGCCTGGAGTGGGCGGAATGAACTCGTGCGCACCCTGCGTTGCGAAGCCCTGACGCTGGAGCCGCAGACCGCGGCGCATGCGCGCGAGATGTTTGTGGTGCTCGCGGACCCGGCCCTCTACGAATTCGAAAACGAGCCGCCGTCGTCGGCGCAGTGGCTGCGCGATCGCTTCACCCGGCTCGAGGCGCGTGTCTCCCCGGATGGGAAGGAGCAGTGGCTCAACTGGGTCATTCGCACGCCTGATGGCCTCACCGGCTACGTCCAGGCGACGGTATGTCCCGGCGGGAAGGCCGACATCGCCTACGTGCTGGGCAGCGCGTGGTGGGGCCGCGGCCTGGCCTTTGCGGCGGTGGGTACGATGATTGCGGAGCTGCGCGACCACTACGGGGCTCGGGCGTTGTCGGCGGTTTTCAAGGTCCGCAACACCCGCTCGCGCCGCCTGCTGGAGCGCCTGGGGTTTTCGGCCACGACGGCGCGGGAACGCGCGGCACGCGGACTGGAAGAGGGAGAAGGCATGATGAAACACGAACTCGGCGCGGCGCCCGGGATGTCGCGCACGTATTCACCATGAAGAAGGCCGACCTGGTGAAGGCCCTCGCCGCGCTGCGCAAGGGGCTGCGGCCCGACGCCGCGCTCTGGGTCTCATGGCCGAAGAAGTCCGCGAAGGTGCCCACGGATGTCACCGAAGACGTGATCCGCGCCGTTGCCTTGCCGATGGGTTTCGTCGACGTGAAGGTCTGCGCGGTCACGGATGTCTGGTCGGGCCTCAAGCTGGTGGTGCGAAAGGAGCTGCGCTGATGGCGATCCTCGAAGTGGCGGACCTGCGGGTGAAGGCGGGCGAGGGCTGCGCCTTCGAAGCCGCCTTCCGGCAGGCGCAGGCGATCATCTCCTCGATGCCGGGCTTCCGCTCGCACGAGCTGCACAAGTGCATCGAACACGAGGGCCGCTACCTGCTGCTGGTGCGCTGGGATACGCTGGCCGCGCACGAGGAGGGGTTCCGAAAGTCGCCGCAGTACCAGGAATGGCGCCGGCTGCTGCACCACTTCTACGATCCCTTCCCCACCGTGCTGCATTACGAGCGGCTCGAGGGCGCGCTGGCGGGCTGACGATGAAAGCCGTGAAGGTCCTGGCCGAGCTGGAGAAACACGGACCGCAAGCCAACGTCAAGGCGAAATGAGCGCCAGCGCGTTGGGTATTCGCGATCGAAAGGCGGGGGATGCGCCGCGGGGGCGGCGGGATGGCATCATTGGGGAGTGCTCGCGCCCCAAGGAAAACAATGAATACCCGAGCCGCCACCGGCGTGCGGCGCCTGGTGCCGTCCGATGCGCCGCAATACCGCTCGATGATGCTCGAGGCCTACGAGCGCCATCCCGATGCCTTTACCTCCAGCGTGGCCGAACGAGCCTCGCTGCCGTTGCCATGGTGGGAGGCGCGCCTGAAGGAAGGCTCCATGCCCGCGGACATGGTGCTGGGCGCCTTCCAGGGCGCGCGCATGGCCGGTGTGGTGGGCCTTTCGTTCGAGACTCGCGCCAAGGCGCGGCACAAGGCCACGCTTTTCGGCATGTACGTGCCGTCGCCGTTTCGCAAGGGCGGCGTCGGCAAGCAGCTGGTGCTGGGCGTGCTGGAGCTCGCGCGCATGCGCGAAGGTGTGCGCCTGGTGCAGCTGACCGTCACCCACGGCAACGACGTGGCGCAAGGGCTGTACGAGCGGTGCGGCTTCACCCAATACGGCATCGAGCCTTTCGCCATCCGCGTCGACAACAACTACCACTCGAAGGTGCTCATGTGGTGCGACCTGAAGATGGAAAGCTGAATTGAAGGCCCTGTTGCTGGTGGCGCTGGGCGGCGCGGTGGGCTCCGTGGCCCGCTACAAGGTTTCGGGCTGGGTGCTGCAGCACACCCTCGACTGGCGCTTCCCGGCGGGCACGTTCGCGGTGAACGTGATCGGCTGCCTCGTCGCCGGCATCCTCGCGGGGCTCGCGGAAAAACACAACCTGCTCTCCGCCGACGTGCGTCTGCTGCTTTTAACCGGCCTGCTAGGCGGGTTCACCACGTTTTCGGCCTTCGGGCTGGAGACCATGTTCCTGCTCAGGCGCGGCGATCTGCTGGTCGCCGGCGCCAACGTCGCACTGAGCGTCGCGGCCGGCCTGCTGGCACTGTGGCTGGGCCTGGGGCTGTCCTCGATCAAGTAGCACATGGCTTCGATCACATTCCGCGCGCTGTCCATCGACGACATGCAGTCCATCTTCCTGTGGCTGCTGCGCCCGCACGTCTGCAAGTGGTACGCGCGCGCGCCGGCGTCGTTCACGGAAGTGGTTGCGAAATACGGGCCGCGCACGCTTGCGGATAGCCCGGTGCGCGCCTATGTGATCGTGGTGGATGGGCGCGACGCCGGCTACATCCAGGCGTATTCGCTCGACCTGTTTGCCGATTACGCGGCGCGCCTGGGATCCGGGCCGGGCGTCACGGGAATCGACCTCTTCCTCGGCGAGGAGCTGATGCTGGGGTGGGGGCTGGGCACGCGCGCGATCCGCCGCTTCGTCGAAGAGGTGGTTTTCGCGGGCGACGGCGTGACCGCCTGCGTGGCCGGGCCGGTGGAAGGCAACGCCGCATCGATTCGCGCGTTCGGGAAGGCGGGTTTTCGCCGCTGGAAAGTGGTGGACAACGAGCGCGGGGAACGCGAATGCGTGATGCGGCGCGAACGCGTGCCCACGGGCCTGCGGTTGGCGCCGATCGACCTCGCGCGCGACGCGGCCACCTGCGCGGCCTTCCATCGCGACATGTACGTCGCGAGTTTCGGCACCAGCGAGGGCCTGGAAGAGGAGATGGGCCCGGGTGGTGCGCTGTACCTCGAGCAGCTGGGCGAACGCGTGGCGCAGCTGCCCGAAGGCAACATTCACCTGTGGGATGGCGATTGCATCGTCGGCCAGACCGAAATGCGCCTGTACGAGGACCCGGGCGTGGGTTATGTGAGCCTCTTCTACCTGGCGCCGGACTATCGCGGGCAGGGGCTCGGGCGCATGCTGCACAACCACGCGGTGAAGGTCTTCACCGAGCGCGGCATGGACCGGATGCGCCTGAGCGTGAGCACGCGCAACGAGCAGGCGATCGATTTCTACCGCAAGCTCGGCTGGGTCGGCGCCGGCCCGCGTCCACACCGCCTGCCGATGCAATTCATGGAGCTCGCACTTCGATGATCGGCAGGTTTCGTGCCGGTGGGGATCTACCGCGAGGCCGGCGACAAGAACGGCGCCTGGCGCGACACCAGCTGGCTGCAGTGCCGCCTGGGCGATGCGCCGGCCGACCCGCGGCCGCCCACGCTGCTTTCACAGCTGGGGCTTGGGGTACTCGACCAGCCTTGAGGCGCGGCGCTCGAAGGCGGAACGCTTGGTGAGCATCTTCTCCTGCTTCTTCGTGATCAGCGGGTAGTGGCGCAGCACCACCAGGCGGTCGTGCGCCTCCCAGCAGCTCCGGGAGTTGGTGACCCAGAACGAGGGATCGAGGCGGCGCAGGTCGAAGGGCACGGAATAGCTGCGCAGGGTCTTGTGCCCGCGCCGGTTCGAATATTCGTGGAAGTAGGAAAGCGCCAGCTCGCGCAGGTTGCGGTAGATCGGGTCTCGATAACGCAGTGGCGAGCCGTTGGTCTTCGAGATGGCGCCCCACGCCCCGTCGCGTTTGAAAAGCGTGATCACGTGGGGATAGTCGCTGATGTCGCAATCCAGGTGCATCACCCACGGCGGCTCCCCGTGCACCCACAATGCGCAGGCCGCCACCATGGCGCCCTCGATGCAATGGGCGCGGCGCTGGCGCATCACTTCGCGCACCGAAAGCACGGTCTCCCCGCCGATCTCGTGGTTGATGGTGATGGCGTTGAGGTAATCCTGGATCTTGTGCGGCGAGTCCAGGCGCGCGAGCTTGCCGAACTCCGCGGCGCTCAGGCCAAGGTCGCTTGCGGTTGCGAAACGCTTCATGGTTTTCCTCATGGGCGGCTGCTGCCGGAAGGGATGCAGACGCGCCGCGGGCTGCCAGCGGCGGACGGTACCAGCGCAACTTCCACCGGCCGGCCGTAAAGGGCCGAAAGATTTTCGGAATTCACCACCTGGTCGGTGGCGCCCGCCGCCATCACGCGGGCGTCGCGGATCATGACGACACGGTCGGCAATGCGCAAGGCATGGTCCGGATGGTGCGTGGAGAAAAGCACCGCGGCGCCCGAGGCCCGCAGGCGGGCGATCTCCTCCAGGATCAGCGCCTGGTTGCCGAAATCCAGGTTGGCCGCCGGCTCGTCCATCAGGATGTGTGTGGCCTCGGTGGCGAGCGCGCGGGCGATGAGCGCCAGCTGCCGTTCGCCGCCGCTCACGCGATGGATCGGGCGCGGGCCGAGGGCGCCGATGCCCAGGCGGTCGAGGGCGGCCTGCGCCCGGTCGTGGTCACGCGCCGCCGGCTGCGCGAAGACGCCGCGATGGGTGATGCGCCCCATCTCCACCATCTCCAGCAGGCTGAAATCGAAATAACTCTCGGCCGCCTGCGGCACGTATGCCAGGCGCGAAGCGCGTTCACGCGCGGGCCACGCGTCGAGCGCGCGGTCGTCGAGCGTGACCCCGCCCGCAAGCGGCGCCAGCAACCCCAGCAGCGTGCGCAGCAGCGTGGTCTTGCCGCTGCCGTTGGGCCCGAGCAGGCAGACCACCTCGCCGGGCGACAGCGTGAGGTCCACGCCCGCACCCACGGGGTGATCGCGGAACCCGAAGGTCAGGCCACGCGCGGCCAGCGTCATGCCGACCTCCGGAAGGAAATCGCCAGCAGCACGATGAAGATGGGAGTGCCGATGAAAGCCGTCGCCACGCCCGGCGGCACCTCGGTGCCGAACGCGATCCGGCAGACGGTATCGACGGCGAGCATGAAGCCCGCGCCCAGCACCAGCGAAAGCGGCAACACGCGAGCGAACGGCGCGCCCACCAGCAGTCGCGCGGCGTGCGGAACAATCAGCCCGACCCAGCCGATGGTCCCGGCGAGGGAGACGGCGGCGGCGGTGGCGAGTGTCGCGCACACAATCACCACGAATCGCAGCAGGCCCACGGGCAGCCCGAGCGAACGGGCTTCGTCTTCCGAAAGCGACAACACATCGACGCGCCAGCGCAGCAGCGCCAGCGGCACCAGTCCGATGGCGATGGGGATGAGCGTGGCGGGCAGGTCCCTCGGCAACGCGCCGGTGAAGCTGCCGAGCAGCCAGAAGGTGATCGCCGGCAGCTGGTTGTACGGATCGGCGAGGTATTTCACCAGCGCGATGCCGGCGCCGAACAACGAACCCACCACCACGCCCGTCAGCACGAGCGTCAGCAGCGGGTCGCGCCCGCCGATCCAGGAGCCGATCATCACCACCAGGCCCACCGCGAGAAGCCCGCCCACGAAGGCCAGCGCCTGGATGGCGCCGACGGGCAGCGACAGCAGCACCGCGATGCCCGCGCCCAGCGCGCAGCCGGCGGTGACGCCCAGGATGTCGGGCGAGACCAGCGGATTCTTGAAGAGGCTCTGGTAGGCCGCGCCCGCCGCCGCAAGCGCCGCGCCCACGGCCAGGGCACCCGCCACGCGCGGCGCGCGCACCTGCAGCACCACCGCGTCGACGTTCGCGGCCAGGCCACTCGACCCACCCGTGAGCGCCGCCCACAACGCGCGCGCCACGTCGCCGGGAGCAACCGGGAAGCGGCCCACGCTGAAGCTCCAGAGCACCAGCAGCGTGAGTCCCCCGCAGGCCGCCGCGAGCCAGAGCGGGAAGCGCGCGCGCGCGACGATCATCCGGGGGCCACGCCGCGCTCACCCACCGTCACGCCCGTCAGCGAGGCGTCGCGGCGGCCCCGGCGGCCGCGACGGACCCGAAAGACGCGAGGATGGCGCCGGGATCGGGCGCCGCGTAACCGGGCAGGTCCGCAACCATCTCGATGAAGGTGGGATGTCGCAACTGGTCGAGCAGTATGGCGATCGCGGGCGAATCCAGGTTCTGCGCGCGGCACGCCAGGTAGTAGCGCTCCGTGCACACCGGCACGAACCCAAGGCCGTATTGCGCCGCCGCGGCCTGCACCCCGAACCCCACGTCGGCCTGATGTCCCGCGATCAGCGCGGCCACGGCGGCGTGGGTGATCTCCTCGTTGTCGTAGCCCGACATGCGCGCGCGGTCCAGGCCCGCGGCGGAAATCATGAACTCGAGAAGCGCGCGTGTGCCAGAGCCGCGCTGGCGGTTGACCATGCGCACGTCCGGCCGGCAAAAATCGTTCAACGAGGCGAGGCCTTTCGGATTTCCGGGCCGCACGATCAGCCCCTGGGTGCGCGTCACGAACGAGATCAGGCGATGCTCATCCATCGGAAGGCATTCGCCATAACGCTGCTGCATCAGCGCGCCCATTCGGCCAACGGGCACATGGAACCCCGCGATGTCGCATTCGCCGCGGCGCAAGGCGGCCAGCGCGTCGAAGCTGCCCCTGTATTGCAGGTCCACCGATACACCCGCGGCGGACGAGATGCGCGCCAGCCCCTCGATGGCGAAGTCATGGCTTGCCTGGATCACGAGGGTGGACAGCGATTCCGACAGCGTTTCATTGAGCGAGCGCGCGAATTCGGAAGCCAGGTTGGCGAGTTCCGGGGCCAGGCGGGCCTGCGCGCGGCGCCCGGCCAGCAGCAGGCGCTTGCCCAGCGGCGTGAGGGTGGTGCCGCGGCCCCGCGCCTTGGTCACCAGCGACGAGCCGAAGAACTTTTCCCACTCCTCGATAAGGTTCCAGGCGTGGCGGTAGGAAAAACCCGCGCGCTCGGCCGCCTGGGTGAGTTTGGCCGATACGTCGAGCTCGGCCAGCAGCTCGATCAGCCGGAACTCGAACTCGCGTTCTTCTCCGGAACGGATGCGCCAGAGGGGGCGGATGTCGATGTGGATCATGGGGCCATTATCGCAGCCCTCGCGGGTTGCGCCCTGGTCAGGCTGCACGACGGCCCGAACTCGAAGCGCGCGTCGTCCGCGCCGCGGCGCCCGCCCGGGTCACGCGCCCGCCTTGTAGTTGGGGAAGAAAAGTTGCCGGCCCCCGATCTGGTAGGCGGCGATCGCGGCCTGGCCCGCGGGCGAGATCACCCAGTCGACGAACTTCTGGCCGAGGTCCTTCTTCACGTGCGCATGTTTCGCGGGGTCCACGAGCATCACGCCGTACTGGTTGAAGAGCTTCGTGTCGCCCTCGACCAGGATCACCAGGTCGGCGCGGTTCCTGAACGAGAGCCAGGTGCCGCGATCGGTGAGCGCATAGGCGTTCATGCCGGCGGCGGTATTGAGCGTCGGGCCCATGCCGGATCCGGTCTCGCGGTACCAGTCGCCCCTGGGCTGGTCGATGCCCGCGGCCTTCCAGTAACGCAGCTCGGCGGCGTGGGTGCCGCTTTTGTCGGCGCGCGAGGCGAAGGGGGATCTGCTCTCGGCGATTTTCTTCAGGCCGGCGGTCACATCGTTGCCCTCGATCTTCGCCGAATCGGACTTCGGGCCGACGATGACGAAATCGTTGTACATCACCTCGAAGCGTTTCACGCCGAAGCCTTCGGCGACGAATCTCTCCTCGGCCACCTTGTCGTGCACAAACACCACGTCGGCATCGCCGCGGCGCGCCATGTCGAGCGCCTGGCCGGTGCCCACGGCGACCACGCGCACGTCGAAGCCCAGCGCCTTCCTTGCTTCGGGCAGCAGGTGCTTGAAGAGGCCCGACTGCTCCGTGGAGGTGGTCGAGGCGACGGTGATGAAGTCCTGCGCGGCCGCGGGCCGCGAGGCGAGGGCGACCGAGGCCAGCAGGGCCGCCGCGATCCATGCGGTGGCGAACCGGCTCACGAAGCGGGCGATGTGGTGGTCCATGGCAATTCCCCTTGCAGGAAACGCGCCGCTTCCGGGGACCGTGGCACGGTGAAGAAACGATCGGCGGGCGATTGCTCGGTGAGCCGGCCCTGGTGGAGGAAAACGATCTCGTCGGCCACGCGCCGCGCGAGCCCGAGGTGATGGGTGGTGATGACGATGGCGGTGCCGCTAGCGTGGATTTCGCCGATCACGCGTTCGATCTCGCCGGCGGCGGCAGGGTCGAGGCTCGCGGTGGGCTCGTCGAGGAAGATCACGCGCGGGCGAAGCGACCAGGCGCGCGCGAGGGCGAGGCGCTGCTGCTCGCCGCCCGAGAGCACGCGCGCCGCGCGCCCCGCGAGCGCGGCGAGGCCCACGCGATCGATCGCCTCGCGAGCGCGCCGGGAGCGCTCCTCGCCCTGGACGCCGTTCACCGCGAGCGCGTATTCGATGTTGGCCAGCGCCGAGCGCCGAAGCATCACCGGGCGCTGGAACACCATCGCCTGGTCCGTGGGGCGCGCGCGCGATCCAGCCCACAGCACCTCACCCTCGGTGGGCACGATGAGCCCGTGCAGCGTGCGCAGCAGCACGCTCTTGCCGGCGCCGTTCGCTCCCAGCACGGCGATGCGCGAATGCCCATCGAGGGTGAAGTCGATGCGCTCCAGCGCCACATGGCCGCCCAGGCGCACCGTGAGGCCGCGGGCCACGAGCGGAAAACGCGGGGCGCTAGCCATGGCGCTTCATGCTCCATTCGCGCAGGGCATAGGCGGCGGCGTTCAACGCGATCACCAGGACGATCAGGATCGCGCCCAGCGCAAGCGCCAGGGGCAGGTCGCCCTTGCTGGTCTCCAGCGCGATCGCGGTGGTCATCACCCGGGTGACGCCGTCGATGTTGCCCCCGACGATCATCACGGCCCCGACCTCCGAAGCCGCGCGGCCGAACCCGGCGAGCGCCACGGTGAGCAGCGAGTAACGCAGGTCCCACAGGAGTGTTGGCACCGCGTGCGTGGCTGAGACGCCGAGGGAAGTGAGCTGCTCGCGATATTCACCCCAGGCGTCCTCGACGAACTGCCGGGACAGCGCGGCCACGATCGGCAACACCAGCAACGTCTGCGCGATCACGATCGCCGTGGGCGTGAACAGGATGCCGAGACCGCCGAGTGGCCCCGCGCGCGAGAGCAGCAGGTAGACCAGCAAGCCGACCACGACCGCGGGCAGGCCCAGCAACGCGTTGAGCATCACGATGACTGCTCGCCGGCCCGGGAACTCGCGCACGGCCACCAATGCGCCGAGCGGCATGCCAAGGGCACACGCGAGGATCGCGGAAGCAATGCTCACATTGAGGGACAGCGCGACGATGCCCCAGAGTTCACGATCGCCGCCCGCGAGGAGGCGAAGGGCGAGAGACAGGCTCGCCTGGATGTCCTGCATGCCCCATTGTCTCAGAGGGCGCACGCCCAACCCATATGAGGCGCAGCGCATATCTGTGGCGGGCGCTGGATCGAATCCCCCTTTCTCGTTATATTCGGGCGTATACATCGAAACAGAGGCGCTTTTGCATGTTGACCCGTCTTGCGGCCGCGTTTGCGATCGTATTTCTTCCCCTGTCAACCGCCGCGGGCGCCGACATTCCGAATGTGGCCGCTGCTTCCGACCTGCAATTCGCCCTCCAGGACGTTGCGGATGACTTCGCCAAACGCAGCGGAAAGGCCGTCAAACTGAGTTTCGGCTCTTCAGGCAACTACCGCCGCCAGATCGCCGAGGGAGCCCCATTCGAGCTCTTCCTGTCCGCCGACGAAGGGTTCGTGTCTGCGCTGGCCAAAGAGGGCAGGACTCTCGACGATGGAGCGCTGTATGCCATTGGTCGCATTGTGTTTTTCGTGCCAAAGGCCTCTCCGATAAAGGCTGATGCCGCCCTTAGGGATCTCGCGACCTCGCTGGACGACGGAAGGCTCAGGAAATTCGCCATTGCCAACCCGGAGCACGCCCCTTACGGCCGTGCAGCGCAGCAGGCGCTTGCCAAAGCAGGCCTCTGGGGAAAGATCCAGTCGCGCCTGGTTCTCGGAGAGAATGTCTCGCAAGCCGCGCAATTCGCGACCTCCGGCAGTACGCAGGGCGCAATCATCGCGTACGCTCAGGTCCTCGCGCCCGCGATGGCGCAGCTCGGCGAATTTGTCCTGCTTCCTGTCGACTCACACGAGCCCCTTCGGCAACGGATGGTGTTGCTCAAGAACGCCGGCAATACGGCGAAGGAGTTCTATCGATTCCTTCAATCCGCGCCGGCGCGCGCAACATTCGTGCGTTACGGTTTTCGTCTTCCAGAAGAAACGCCCCGTACTTCATGATGGATTGGGCGGCCCTGGGTCTGTCGCTCAAGTTGTCGGCATGGACCGCGGCATTGCTGCTGCCGACGGGGATCTGGATGGGCCGCCTGCTGGCGTGGCGCAAGTTTCCCGGAAAGAGCCTGGTGGAAACGCTGCTCGCCTTGCCTCTTGTCCTGCCACCGACGGTTCTTGGTTACTACCTCCTGGTATCGATGGGGGGGCAGTCGACCATCGGAAAGCTGTTCGAATCGCTTTTCGGCCATACGCTGATGTTCAGCTTCGGCGGCTTGCTCGTGGCTTCGCTGGTCTTCAACCTGCCCTTTGCCATCCAGCCCATGCAGCGCGGCTTCGAATCCATCGCGCCGGACATCCGCGACGCAGCTGCCTGTTGTGGCATGTCGCCGTGGCTGATTTTCTGGCGCATCGAACTGCCGCTTGCGTGGCCGGGCATCCTTACCGCAGCGGTATTGACGTTCGCGCACACCCTGGGAGAATTCGGGGTGGTCATGATGGTGGGAGGCAGCATTCCCGGGGAGACCAAGACCATCGCCATCGCAATCTACGACCGCGTTCAGGCGTTTGACACCGCGGGCGCCGGCGTCATGTCGGCGGTGCTTCTCGTCATCTCGCTGACGGCAATCGCAGTCGCCTACGCCAGCACCTCGCGGTTCGGTCGATGGCGGTGACCGGCCTCGATTCCGGACTGTCGGTTCGGGTAAGCCAACCGGGGCCGATTCCATTAAACGCGCAATTCAGTTGCGCACCTGGCGAAGTGTTGTCATTGGTAGGGCCTTCGGGAAGCGGCAAGTCCACCTTGCTGCGCGCCATCGCCGGCCTGTATCAGCCCCAGCATGGAAATATTGCCCTTGGCGGCAAGTCGTGGTTTGACTCTTCCACGGGGGTGAACCTGACCCCGCAACAGCGGCCGGCCGGCCTGGTATTCCAGAGCTATGCCTTGTTCCCGCACCTCGATGCGGCGAGCAACGTCAGGGCCGCGATGGAACATCTCCCGCCTGCGGATCGAAACGCGCGAGCACGAGATCTGTTGGCGATGGTGAACCTGCGCGGACTTGAAGACCGGCGTCCGTCGGAACTCTCGGGCGGCCAGCAGCAAAGAGTGGCCGTCGCCCGGGCGCTCGCGCGTGACCCGCAGGTCTTGCTGCTGGATGAGCCGTTTTCCGCGGTCGATCGCGCCACTCGGCAAAAGCTCTACATCGAGCTGGCTGAACTGCGACGAATGCTGCGGATGCCGGTGATCCTGGTGACCCACGATCTTGATGAAGCGGCGATGCTCGCCGACCGGATGTGCATCCTGCACCACGGGGAGACGCTTCAGGTCGGGACACCCGCCGACGTCATGTCTCGTCCCCTTTCACGGGAAATAGCGCGCCTGGTCGATATCAAGAACGTGTTCGAGGCTCGTGTCGCAAGGCATGACCATGACCGAAAGCTGACCTACATCACCTGGATGGGCCATGTGCTGGAGTCGGGCTACTCACCGGGTTTTGCGGCAGATGCACCCATCTCCTGGGCGATTCCGGTGGAAAGCGTGATCCTGCACCGGCGCGATCGACCCTCCCGTGGCGAGCATGAAAACCCCGTCGGCGGAACCATAGTGGAGTTTGTGGTGCTCGGACCGAACACCACCATCGGCATGCGAGTGGACGGTGGCAACGACGCTATCCTGCGCATGGCTGTCCCGACCCATGTGGCACATCGCAACAAGCTGGGTCCCGGAGAAGGCATTTCTGCGTCGCTGTTGAGCGAAGCCATTCATCTCATGCCCTGGAGCGCGTCGCCCCTCCGGCACGTGGCGCAGACTTCCCACGTTATCTAGGTCGGTCGGCGAGAAGCTCGGAGAATGCTGCGAGGTCGCTTTCGATTGCGGCGTCGATGCGAGATTGCATGGCACGGAAGTGGCCCAGCACCCGTGTGCCGAATTTGGTGAGCCGCGCTCCCCCGCCGCCCGAGCCGCCGGTCGCCGATGCTACGACGGGTTCGCGGAAGCAGCGGTTCATGGTGTCGACCAGCAGCCAGGCGCGGCGGTAGGACATGCCCAGGCTTTTGGCGGAAGCCGAGATCGAGCCGGTCTCGGCGATGGCGGCGAGGAGGTCCGCCTTGCCTGGCCCGATGGCGATCTCGGGGCCGAACATCACGCGCAGCTTGGTGGGGCCGCGCGCGTGGCGCATGTCATTTCTTCACGGTGGTGATCAGCGCCTGCAGCTCGCCCGACTGGTACATCTCCTTCATGATGTCGCAGCCGCCGACGAATTCCCCGTTCACGTAGAGCTGGGGAATGGTGGGCCAGTTGGCGTACTGCTTGATGCCATCGCGGATATCCGCGTCCTGCAGCACGTCCACGGTGAAGACATCGCCCGCGCCCACCGCCTGCAGGATCTTGGTGGCGGTGGCGGAAAAGCCGCACTGCGGCATCTGCGGCGAACCCTTCATGTAGAGCACGACGGGGTGGCCTTCGACCTGCTGCTTGATGGTGTCCTGGATGGTCATGGAATCCTCCTCTGGATACGGATTTATATCATTGCTGCAATCTGCCGCCGGCCACGCGGGGGATGCCCGCGAGGTCCGGTACCGGTTGGTCGGGAGTGAAGCCCGCCGCACGCAACAGCGCGGCCACGGCGCCCGCCTGGTTGTATCCATGCTCCATGAGGACACAACCGCCCGGTTTCAAGTGCCGCGCGGCGCCCGCCACGATGGCGCGGATGGAGTCGAGGCCGTCGGCGCTTTCGTCGGTGAGGGCGCCACGCGGCTCGAAGCGCAGGTCGCCTTCTTCCAGGTGCGTGTCCCGCGCCGCGACGTAGGGAGGATTGCTCACGATCAGGTCGAAGCGGCGGCCGGCCAGTGGCGCGTACCAGGCCCCCTGGAGGAATTCCACGCGGGCGCCCAGGCTCGCGGCGTTGGCGCGTGCAATTTCGAGTGCGGCGTCCGACAGGTCGGTGGCGGTGACGTTGGCCGTGGGCGCTTCGAGTGCAAGGGTCACGGCGATCACACCGCTGCCGGTCCCCAGGTCGAGGACATCGACCGGATTGCCGGCCCCCGAATGGCCCTGCCGGGAGGGGCAAAGGCAAATTTCCTTCGCGGCATCCACCAGCGTCTCGGTTTCCGGTCGCGGGATCAGGACCCCGGGCCCGACGGCGAAATCGCGCGAGTAGAACTCGCGTTTGCCCATCAGGTAGGCCACGGGCTGGCCCATGGAGCGGTGTGCCACCAGCATGTCCGCGCGTGCGTCTTCGCTTTCGGTGAGCACACGCATCGGGTTGGCGATGAGGTAGGCGCGGTTCACGCCGAGCAGGTGCGAGAAGATGGCGTGCGCGTCGACGCGGCCGATGGCGGCCTCGGCGAGTTCAAGCGCGGCGCCGAGCGTGAGCATCAGGGGTTGTCCGAAAGGCCCGCCAGCAGCTCGGCCTGGCGTTCCGCGGCGAGCGCGCCGGTGATCTCGCCCAGATCGCCGTCCATGATGGCGTCGATCCTGTGCAGCGTGAGGTTGATGCGGTGGTCGGTGACGCGGCCCTGCGGGAAGTTGTAGGTGCGGATGCGGTCGGAGCGGTCGCCCGAGCCGATCAGGCTCTTGCGCTCGCTTGCCTCCTTCGCCTGCGCCTCGCGCGTCTGCTTGTCCTTGATGCGCGCGGCGAGCACGCGCCAGGCCTGCTCCTTGTTCTTGTGCTGGCTGCGCCCGTCCTGGCACTCCACCACGATGCCGGTCGGGGCGTGTGTCAGGCGCACCGCCGAATCGGTCTTGTTCACGTGCTGGCCGCCCGCGCCGCTGGCGCGGTAGGTGTCGACGCGCACGTCGGCGGGATTGATGATGATGTCGGAAACATCGTCGGCTTCGGCCATCACCGCGACGGTGGCGGCGGAGGTGTGGATGCGGCCCTGGGTCTCGGTGGCCGGCACGCGCTGCACGCGGTGGCCGCCGGATTCGAACTTGAGCCTGGAGTAGGCGCCGTCCCCGACCACGCGCGCGATCACCTCCTTGTAGCCGCCGGCGTCACCGGGGCTTTCGGAAACCACCTCCACCTGCCAGCGATTGCGCTCCGCGAAGCGCGTGTACATCCGGAAGAGGTCCCCCGCGAAGAGGGCGCTCTCGTCGCCGCCGGTGCCGGCACGGATCTCGAGGATCAGGTTCCTGTCGTCGTTGGGATCGCGCGGCAGCAGCATGCGCTGGAGGTCTTCCTCGAGCGTGGCGATGCGCGCGCGCCCGGACTTGATCTCCTCCTCGGCGAATTCACGCATCCCGGGATCCTTCGCCATGTCCTCGGCGGCGGCGACGTCACCTTCGGCCTTGCGGTATTCACCGTAGAGCGCCACCACGGGCTGGATCTCGGCGCGCTCCTGCGAGAGCTTGCGGAAGCTCTCGCGGTTGCTGGCGACGTCGGGGTCGGCCAGGCGCGAGTCGATCTCCTTCAGTCGCGAGTCGAGGCTCGCGAGCCTGGACGCGATGGAGGCCTTCATGGCTGCCCGGGCTCGTCCGGGATTTCCGGGTACAGCGCCTCGATGGCGCGCAGCAGGCTTTCGCGCTCTCCCGGGCCGGCGCGCGACAGCGCCCGGCTGGGGTGGTGCAGGAATTTGTTGGCCAGGCCGTTGGCGAGCGATTCGATCACCGCGGCGGGATCGTCGCCGCGAACCAGGCGCTGGCGCGCCTTGGCGAGTTCGGCCTCGCGGTAGCCGTCGGCGCGTTTGCGCAAATCCACAATCGCCGGCGCCGCGGCGCGCGCGCCCTGCCAGCTGCGAAAGGCCTCGACCTGGCGCGCCACGATCTCTTCGGCCTGCGCGGCCGCGGCGCGGCGCATCTCCGCGCCTTCCTGCACGATGCTGCCGAGGTCGTCGATGGTGTAGAGGAAAATGTCCTCGAGGTGCGCGACCTCGGCTTCGACGTCGCGCGGCACGGCGAAGTCGACGATGAAGATGGGCCGGCGCTTGCGCGCCTTGAGGGCGCGTTCCATCAGGCCCTTGCCCAGGATCGGCAGCGTCGAGGCGGTGCCGGTGATGATGATGTCGAATTCGGCCAGGCTCGCGGGCAGCTCGGAAAGCGCGATCGCCCTGGCGTCGAAGCGCTGTGCGAAGGCCTCGCCGCGCGCGAGCGTGCGGTTGGCCACGGTGACCGAGAGCGGGCGCTGCGCCACGAAATACGTGGCCGCCAGCTCGACCATCTCGCCCACGCCGATCAGCAGCATGCGGGTGCGGGAGAGGTCGCCGTAGAGGTTCTGGGCCAGCTTGAGCGCGGCCGCGGCCATGGAGATCGATTGGGCGCCCAGCGCCGTTTCCGAGCGCACCTGCTTGGCCACGGAAAACGTCTGCTGGAAGAGCCGGTGCAGCAGGCTGCCCAGGGTGCCGGCGCCTTCCGCGGCGCGCACCGCCTGCTTTACCTGGCCCAGGATCTGGGGCTCGCCCAGGACCATGGAGTCCAGGCCCGAGGCCACCCGGAAGGCATGGCGGACGGCGGCGTCATCGCTGTGCAGGTAGAGCAGGGGGTCGACTTCCACCCCGGCGCGGGCCGCCGCCTGGACCAGCCAGGCGCGGGCGGCACCCGCATCTTCGGCCCAGCAGTAGACCTCCGTGCGGTTGCAGGTGGAGACGAGCACAGCCTCGGCCACGCCGGGCTGCGCGGCGAGTTCTGCCAGGGCTCCGACCTGGGTTTCCTGCGGGAAGGCGAGCTTCTCGCGGATCTCCAGCGACGCGCTGTGGTGGTTGATGCCGAGGACGTGAAGAGTCATGGGGTCGAAAATTATAGCCGAAGCGAGTAGCCTTTCTTTACAAGGAAAACTAAATAAGCGCATTATGGTATTGATTTAAAACAAATTGCCATGGCTGCATTGCCCAATTCCTTCAGCGCGCTAGGGCGCGCACTCGTCCAGCAGGGCCGGCTGCTGCAGGCTGACGCCAACTCGATCCAGCTGGAAGCGAGCAAGGAGGGCATGTCCTTCGTGCAGAAGCTGGTGCAGACCCGGAAGCTTTCGGCCAAGGACGTCTCGCAGTTCGCCGCGCAGACCTTCGGCTATCCGCTGCTCGACCTGAACGCGGTGGACATCGACCAGCTGCCGCTCAACCTCATCGATGCGAAGCTGGTGGTCAACCACCGCGTGATCGCGCTGGGCAAGCGCGGCAACCGCGTGTTCGTGGCGATGTCGGATCCGTCCAACGAGCAGGTGCTGCAGGAGGTGAAGTTCGCCACCGGCCTGAACATGGAGCCGGTGGTTGTCGAGGACGACAAGCTCGAGAAGGTGGTCAAGAAGCTCTCGGATTCCTCGGGCAAGGCGCTGGACCTGGCCACCGAGGAAGTGGATCTGTCGGGCGTGGAAGTCACCGACGGCGATTCCCACGCCAGCGACACGGCGGCGATGGAGGACATCGACGACGCGCCGGTGGTCAAATACGTGACCAAGATCCTGCTCGACGCGATCAACGGAGGCGCCTCCGACATCCACTTCGAGCCCTACGAGAAGTTCTACCGCATCCGCTACCGCACCGACGGCATCCTCTACGACGTGGCGCAGCCGCCGCTGGCGATCAAGGAAAAGATCGCCTCGCGCATCAAGGTGGTCTCCAGGCTCGATATCTCGGAAAAGCGCGTGCCGCAGGACGGGCGAATGAAGATGGTGCTGTCGAAGACGCGCGCCATCGACTTCCGGGTCTCGACCCTGCCGACGCTCTTTGGCGAGAAGATCTGCATGCGGATCCTCGATCCCTCCAGCGCCACGCTGGGGATCGACGCGCTGGGTTACGACCCGGACCAGAAGGAAGCGCTGATGAGCGCCATTGGGCGCCCCTACGGCATGGTGCTGGTCACCGGCCCCACCGGCTCGGGCAAGACGGTCTCCCTCTATACGTGCCTCAACATCCTCAACAAGCCGGGGATCAACATCTCCACGGCCGAGGACCCGGCGGAGATCAACCTGCCGGGCGTGAACCAGGTCAACATCAACGACAAGCAGGGGCTCACCTTCCCGGTGGCGCTGAAGGCCTTCCTGCGGCAGGACCCGGACATCATCATGGTGGGCGAGATTCGCGACATCGAGACCGGCGAGATCTCGATCAAGGCCGCCCAGACCGGCCACATGGTCCTTTCGACCCTCCACACCAACGACGCGCCCCAGACCCTCACCCGGCTGATGAACATGGGCATCGCCCCGTTCAACATCGCCTCCTCGGTGATCCTCGTGACCGCCCAGCGGCTGGCCCGCAAGCTCTGCGTGTGCAAGAAACCGGTGGTTATCCCGGAAGAGGCCCTGAAAAGGGCCGGTTTCCGGGACGATGACCTCGACGGCTCGTGGCAGCCGTTTGGGCCCGCCGGCTGTGAGGTGTGCAAGAATACCGGCTACAAGGGCCGGGTCGGGATCTACCAGGTGATGCCCATCTCCGAAGAGATGGAGCGGATCATCATGAAAAACGGAACCGCCATCGACCTGGCCGACCAGGCAGAGCGGGAAGGGATCAAGGACCTGCGCAAGTCGGGCCTGATCAAGGTGAAGAAGGGTCTGACGTCTCTCGAAGAGGTCGAGGCCGTCACCAACGAGTAGGGAGAGCCGAAAAATGGCAGCCGTAGCGAAAAAGCCCGCAGGCAAGGACGTCAAGCAGTACAACTACACCTGGTCCGCGAAGGACAAGAGCGGCAAGGTGGTCAAGGGCGAGGTCCGCGCCGGCGGCGAGCACATCGTGCTCGCGCAGCTGCGCCGCCAGGGCCTGCTCAACATCTCGGTCAAGAAGATCTCCGCGCGCGGGGGCAAGAAGATCACCGAGAAGGACATCACCATCTTCACGCGCCAGCTGGCGGTGATGATGAAGGCGGGCGTGCCGCTGCTGCAGGCCTTCGACATCGTCGGGCGCGGCCACAACAACCCGTCGGTGGGCAAGCTGCTGCTCGACATCAAGACCGACGTCGAGACCGGCTCCTCGCTGGGCCAGGCGTTCCGCAAGTACCCGCTCTACTTCGACGCGCTCTTCTGCAACCTGGTGGCCGCGGGTGAAGCCGCCGGTATCCTGGACACGCTTCTCGAGCGCCTCGCGACGTACAAGGAAAAGATCCTCGCCATCAAGGGCAAGATCAAGAGCGCGCTGTTCTACCCGATCTCGATCGTGGTGGTGGCCCTCGTCGTGACGGCGGTGATCATGATCTTCGTGATCCCGGTGTTCAAGGACCTCTTCAAGAGCTTCGGCGCCGACCTTCCGGGGCCCACGCTCTTCGTGATGGCGATCTCCGACTGGATGCTGGCCAACTGGTGGTGGCTTTTCCCGGGCGGCGGCTTCGGCATCTGGTTCTTCTTCTACTCGTGGAAGAGATCGGTGACGATGCAGCGGGTGATCGACCGCATCGTCCTGCGCATCCCGGTGTTCGGCGACGTGATCCGCAAGGCGACCATCGCACGCTGGTGCCGCACGCTGTCCACGATGTTCGCCGCGGGCGTGCCGCTGGTCGAATCGCTCGATTCGGTGGCCGGCGCGGCCGGCAACTACGTGTATTACGAGGCCACCAAACGCATCCAGACCGAGGTGTCCACCGGCACCGGCCTCACGGTCTCGATGGGCAACGCCAACGTCTTCCCGAGCATGGTGCTGCAGATGGTGGCGATCGGGGAAGAATCCGGCGCGCTCGATGCCATGCTCTCCAAGGTCGCGGACTTCTTCGAGCAGGAAGTCGACGAGGCGGTCGATTCCCTCGCCTCGCTGATGGAGCCGATGATCATGGTGGTGCTGGGCGGGCTCATCGGCGGCATCGTGGTTGCGATGTACCTGCCGATCTTCAAGATGGGCCAGGCGATCTAGGCGCCGGCCGGGGACGAAGGGCGCGGGCCAACCCCGCGCCCTTTTGTTTGCGACGATGGACTACTTCCACGCCATGCAGGCGTACCCCCCGCTTCTCTACCTCACGGTAGCGCTGCTGGGCCTTTGCGTGGGCTCCTTCCTCAACGTGGTGATCTACCGCCTGCCGAAGATGATGCAGGCGCAGTGGCGAACCGAGTGCGCGCTGCTCGAGGAGCGCGAACCCCCGCCGGCCGAAGTCTTCAACCTGGTGCAGCCGCGATCGCGCTGCCCGTCGTGCTCGACGCCGATCACCGCTTGGCAGAACGTCCCGGTGGTGAGCTGGATCGCGCTGGGCGGCAAGTGCGCAAAGTGCAAGGCGCCCATCAGCTTGCGATACCCGGCGGTGGAGATCGCCGCCGCGCTGATCGCCATGTTGATGGCGTGGCGCTTCGGCTACTCGGCGGCGCTGGCCGGCGCGCTGGTGTTCGGGTGGGCGCTGCTCGCCCTCACCTTCATCGACCTCGACACCCAGCTGCTTCCCGACGACATCACCTTGCCGCTGCTTTGGGCCGGGTTGCTGGCGAACATGGGCGGGGCGTTTGTCGACCTGCGCTCGGCGGTGCTGGGCGCGGTTGCCGGCTACATGCTGCTGTGGCTCGTCTACTGGTCGTTCAAGCTGATCGCCGGGAAGGAGGGCATGGGTTACGGGGACTTCAAGCTGCTGGGCGCGCTGGGCGCCTGGATGGGATGGCAGGTGATCCCCTTCATCGTGCTGGTCTCCGCAACCGCGGGCGCAGTTGTCGGCGGCGTGTTGCTGTACCTGTCCAAACGCGGCATGGAAACACGCATCCCGTTTGGTCCCTACCTCGCGCTGGGCGGCCTGGCCGGGCTGCTCTTCGGCCGCCAGGCCGTCATCTGGTGGATCGGGTACTTCCCGGGGTGAAGCCGCTCGTGGGCCTGACCGGTGGCATCGGGTCCGGAAAGTCCACGGTCGCGGGCCTGCTCCAGGACCTGGGCGCAACCGTCGTCGACACCGACGAGATCGCGCGCGCCCTCACCGCGCCCGATGGCGCCGCGATGGACGCGTTGCGCGCCGAGTTCGGCCCCGGATACGTCGCCGGGGACGGATCGCTCGACCGCGCGGCGATGCGGGCGCTGGCCTTCGGGGATGCCGGCGCCCGGACGCGGCTGGAAGCGATCCTGCACCCGATGGTTCGCGCCGGCGCCGACGAGCGCCTGGCGCGGGCGCCCGGCCCCTACGCCATCGTGGTGGTGCCCCTTCTCTTCGAGACGCGCGGCTACCTCGGCCGGGTGGCGCGCACGCTGGCGGTTGATTGCCCGGAGGAATTGCAGGTGACGCGTACCGTCGCGCGTTCCGCGCTTGATGCGGCCGAGGTGCGGCGGATCATGGCCGCCCAGTGGCCGCGCTGGCGGCGCCTGCAGATGGCCGATGACGTGATCTGGAACGGCGGTCAGGCCGCCTTGCTGGGCGCGCAGTGCAGGCGCATCCACGGCCAATACATGCAAATCGCCCAAGCGCCAGCGCTGAAATCTGGCATTGACGCGGGAATTGCCCCACAATCCCGCCAACCCTGAGGGCGGGCGGTTGATCACCTACGAATATCCACTTAACGAGCGCATCCGAACGCTCCTGCGGCTCGAGGACCTCTACGAGCGCGTGTTTTTCTTCCTCGAGGGTCTGGGGCCGCACGAGCACCACTCCTGCCTCACCGGGATGTTCGAGATCATCGAGGTCGCCAGCCGCGCCGACCTGAAAAGCGACCTGCTGCAGGAACTCGACCGCCAGCGCACCTTCCTCGAGGCCCTGCGCCACAACCCCGCGATCTCCGAGGAAAAGCTCAACGGGGTGCTGGCCGAGATCGAATCCGCGTTCGCCAACCTGCACGCCACTTCGGGCAAGACCGGCCAGTCGTTGCGGGAAAACGAGTGGCTGATGTCGATCAAGCAGCGCGCCGGCATCCCCGGCGGCACAAGCGAATTCGACCTGCCCTCGTACCACGCGTGGCTGCACCACCCGGCCGAGCGCCGCCGCGCCGACCTCAACACCTGGCTCAAGCCCCTGCTGCCGATCCATGCCGCGCTTTCCATCGTGCTGCGGGTGCTGCGCGAAAGCGGGCGCACCACCTCGCTCATCGCCTTCCAGGGCGTGTACCAGCAGACCCCGGCCGAGAAGCCGGCCCAGATGCTGCGCCTGGCCCTTGGCGACGCGCTGCCCTGCGTGCCCGAGATCAGCGCCAACAAATACGCGCTCAATGTCCGCTTCCTGCTGCCGGAAGGGGTCCAGAAGACCCGCGTGTACGAACACGACGTGCCGTTCGAGCTCGCCTTCTGCAACCTGTGAGCAGCATCCCTCCCAGGTCCGCGCGCAGCGTGCCCTGCCCGGCCTGCGGCAAGACCGCGCTTTTCGCCCCCGCCAACCCATTCCGTCCGTTCTGCAGCCAGCGCTGCCGGACCCGGGACCTGGGCGCCTGGGCTGCCGAGCAGTACCGCATTGCCGCAAAACCGGGCGAGGGCGACCTGCCGGGGGGCGAGGAAGACCCGAATACTTGATTGCCTGCCGTTGATTTTTGCGCGTGGTGCGCGGGTCGGCTAAAATGGTGCGGTTTGAAGCGGCTCTCTCTGATGGCCGGTTGCATGGAATCCCCGCCGTTTGTGTTTTTGTCGAGGCCCAACAGGTCCCTGGGCCTCGCGGCGCAACGCTGGGTACTGTGTGCCATGGCCGTGACGACGCTTGGCGTCGCGACGGTTGCAGCAGCCTTTGGAGCGTGGCCGGTGATGCCGTTCGCCGGCGTCGAAGTCGCGGCCCTGGTTTTCGCCTTCCGCGTGCTGCGCAAGCACGACGCGGATTTCGAAAGGCTGGAGGTCGGCGAGTTCGAGGTGCGGGTGGATTCACGCGATGCGCGCACGCTCACGCGCTTCGTGGCTCACCGGCCCTGGGCACGTGTGGTGCTGCGTGAAAGGGGCGCGTCGTGTACGCTGCGCCTCGCCTACGCGGGCCGCACGGTGCCGCTGGGGAGGATGCTGTCGGATGAAGGGCGGCGCCAGCTTGCGGAAAGCCTCCGCGGCCGGTTGCCCGTCACCGCAAACTAGAAACTGTTAATAAAGGGTTGGCCATGTTTGTGAAACACCTGCGCGCCCCTGCCGCCGCCGCGTCGCTTTTGCTGGCTTCATCGGGCGCCGTAGCCGATTACGCCGTCGATATCCTCGCACCCGCCTCGCCGATGGCGAAGGACGCCTACGACCTGCACTGGGGAGTGATGTGGGTCTGCCTGGTGATTTTCGTCATCGTCTTCGGGGCGATGTTCTGGTCGGTGTTCAAGCACCGCCGCTCGGCAGGCGCAAAAGCCGCCCAGTTCCACGAAAACACGACGGTCGAGATCATCTGGACGCTGATCCCGCTGGTGGTGCTGGTCGCCATGGCGTGGCCTGCGACCAAAACCATGCTTTCGATGAAGGACGCCTCCAACCCTGACGTCTCCATCAAGGTCACGGCCTACCAGTGGCGCTGGGAATACGACTACCAGCAGGAAGGTGTGCGGTTCCTGTCCAACCTTTCGACGCCGCGCGACCAGATCGACGAGCGCGAAGGCACGGGCAAGCCGAAGGGCGAACACTACCTGCTGGAAGTCGACCGCCCGCTGGTCGTTCCGGTGGGCAAGAAGGTGCGCCTGCTGGTCACCTCCAATGACGTGATCCACGGCTGGTATGTCCCGCAACTGGGCGTGAACCAGTACGGCATCCCCGGCTTCGTCAAGGACGCCTGGTTCAGCGTCGACAAGGTCGGCACCTTCCGCGGCCAGTGCAGCCAGATCTGCGGCAAGGAACACGCCTACATGCCGATCGTGGTCGAGGTGAAGTCCGCCGAGGATTACGCCGCGTGGGTCAAGGTCGAGAAGGCCAGGATGCCCGCTGCGGCCGCCGCGGCCGCCCCCGCAGCGGCG
>Ga0163153_10002377_pt1 | contig 27658 bp, 26 predicted proteins | sample OliLakLV19MP6IB1_FD_148629 | JGI IMG/M metagenome (GOLD analysis project Ga0163153, IMG submission 148629) | Freshwater microbial mat bacterial communities from Lake Vanda, McMurdo Dry Valleys, Antarctica - Oligotrophic Lake LV.19.MP6.IB-1 | ecosystem: Environmental > Aquatic > Freshwater >...
ATCAGGCGCGCGACATGATCGCCAAGCTGGCGCGTTCGCAGGCGCCGGTCTACATCACCGGCGAATCCGGCAGCGGCAAGGAAGTCGCCGCGCGCCTGATCCACCTCGGCTCCTCGCGCGCGGATGGGCAGTTCGTGGCGGTCAACTGCGGGGCGATCCCCGAAAACCTGATGGAAAGCGAATTCTTCGGCTACAAGAAGGGCGCCTTCACCGGCGCCGACAGCGACAAGATCGGTTACCTGCAGGCGGCGCAGAAGGGCACGCTTTTCCTCGACGAGGTGGGCGACCTGCCGCTGGCGATGCAGGTCAAGCTGCTGCGCGTGATCCAGGAAAAGAAGGTCCGGCGCGTGGGCGACACGGTGGAGGATTCCATCGACGTGCGCATCATCTCGGCCACACACCGCAGCCTGTCCGAGCAGGTGGATGCGGGCGAGTTCCGCCAGGACCTCTTCTATCGGCTGAACGTGATCGAGCTCAAGATGCCGAGCCTGCGCGAGATCCCGGAAGACATCCCGCTGATGGTGGCCGAGGTGCTCGTCCGCCTCGCGCGCCAGGCCGGCACCACGCCGCCGGCGATTTCGGACGACGCGATGCTGGCCCTGCGCCGCTACGATTTCCCCGGCAACGTGCGCGAGCTGGAAAACATCCTGGAGCGTGCGCAGGCCCTGTGCAGCGACAACCAGATCACCGCCACCGACCTCTACCTCACCCAGAACACGCGCAGCGAAAAGGCGGCCTCGCTCGACGGCGCCCTCGGCACGCGTGGCCTTCCCCTGCACGATTTCCTCGACCAGGTGGAGCGCGAGGCGATCACCAAGGCGCTCGAGGCCACGCGCTTCAACAAGACCGCCGCCGCCAAGCTGCTCGGCATCACCTTCCGCTCGCTGCGTTACCGCCTCGACCGGCTCGGCATTGACTGACAAGGACAAAACTGGTGTCAGAGACGACTTTCCGGGCGGGCCCGCCCGGAAAGTCGTCTCTGACACCAGTTTTCGCCGTTCGCCGCATTTCGACGAGCGCCCCGAAGGCGAAAAGGTCACGCTGCTGGTGATCCACAACATCTCGCTGCCCCCGGGCGAATTCGGCGGGCCGTGGATCGACGACCTCTTCATGGGTACGCTGGATCCGCAAGCACATCCCTATTTCAGGGAAATCGAGGGCCTGCGCGTGTCCTCGCACTTCCTCATCCGGCGCGACGGGTCGTTGATCCAGTACGTGCCGGCGGACAAGCGCGCGTGGCATGCGGGCGAGTCGACGTGGAAGGGGCGCGAGAAGTGCAACAACTTCTCGATCGGCGTCGAACTGGAAGGAGCCGATGATGTGCCGTTCGCGGAGCCGCAATACGAGGCGCTTGTGCGCCTCGCGAAGATGCTGCAGGTGCGCTACGGCAGGCTCGACGTCGCCGGCCACAGCGACATCGCCCCCGGCCGCAAGACCGACCCGGGCCCCTGGTTCGACTGGGAGCGCTTCCGGGCGGGGCTGGCATGAGCAAGCGCTGGCGCCGATTCAATGCGCAAGGTTTGACGCGGATCAGTAGGCGGTAGACGCCGCGCTCCCACCATGGCGGTAAGGAACCCTTAAGGCTCCGATCCAAGGATGTGTCCAGGCGAACCGAATCCGGTCGCCACCATCCAGGAGAATCGTCATGAAAATGAAACTGCTCGCCGCGGCGCTGCTCGCGGCCGCGCCCTCTGTGTTCGCCGCCGACAACAACTGCCCCGCGACGCCGAAGGAGAAATGGCTGCGCGCCGAGGAGATCCAGTTGCGGCTCGAGTCCAGGGGCTACGAGGTCCGGCGCATCAAGCGCGAGGGCGGCTGCTTCGAGGTCTACGCGAAGAAGGACGGCAAGCGCGTCGACGCCTACGTGAGCCCGGCCGACGGCGCCATCGTGAAGGAAAAGGTGAAGCCGTCGTGAGCGCCGCCCCGGCGCCGCGCGCCGCGACGATTCGCGTGTGGGACCCGCTGGTGCGGGGCCTGCACGGGACGCTTGCGGCCGCGGTGGTCGGGGCCTATGCGCTGGGCGACGACGGCGGCGTGTGGCACGAGCGCTTCGGCTACGTGGCGCTGGCGGCCGTCGGCGTCCGTCTCGCCTGGGGCTTCGTGGGCTCCCGTCGCGCGCGTTTCGCCGATTTCGTCCGCGGGCCCGCCGCGATCAAGGCTTATGGCCGCGAGCTGGTCGCCGGGCGCGAGCCTCGCTACCTGGGCCACAACCCGCTGGGCGGCGCGTGGATCCTCATGCTGCTGGCGTTGGTCATCGCGACCGGTGCGACCGGCTGGTTGCTCTCAAGCTACGGCGAGGACGAATTCGAGGCCCTTGAGGACGCGCACGAGGTCCTGGCCAACGGGCTGCTCCTCGCGGCTGCGGTCCACGTCACCGGCGTGTTCTGGGAAAGCATCAGGCACGGGGAGAACCTTGCGCGCGCCATGGTCACCGGGCGCAAGCGCGCGCCCTCGCCGGACGATCGCTAGGCGATGGGACGCATCCTCGTCGTCGAGGACGACGCGCCGCTGGGAGAAGGGGTCAAGGCGGGTCTCGAGGACGAGGGCCACGCGGTCGAATGGGTGCGTGACGGTCGCCTCGCGCGCGAGGCGCTCGCGGTCGAACGGTTCACCGCCGTGGTGCTCGACCTCACGCTGCCGCGGCTCGACGGCCTCGAGGTGCTGCGCGAGCTGCGCGCGCGCGGCGACCTCACGCCCGTGCTGATCCTCACGGCGCGCGACACTATCGAGGACCGCGTGCGCGGCCTGGACGCGGGCGGCGACGACTACCTGGTGAAACCCTTCGACCTGGCCGAGCTGAAGGCGCGCGTGCGCTCGCTTTCGCGCCGGGCCGCGGGACACGCGACCAACGCCGTGTCCCACCGCGGCGTGACGGTGGACCGGGAATCCCATCGGGTCTCGCGCGAGGGCGAGGCGGTCGAGCTCTCGCCGCGCGAATACGCCCTGCTCGAGGCGTTGATCGAGCACCCGGGGCGGGCGCTCAGCCGCGCCCAGCTCGAGGAGCGCATCTATCCGTGGGGCGCGGAGATCGAGTCCAACGCCATCGAGGTGCACGTGCACCGGCTGCGCACCAAGTTATTCCCCGAGCTGATCCGCACGGTGCGTGGGGTGGGCTACGTGATCGATGCGGTCGATGGCTGAACGGCGCCCATCGCTGCGCGGCCGGCTCATCACACTTCTGGTGGCGGGAACCGGGCTGGTCTGGGCGGGCATCGGGATCGCCACCTACTTCGACGCGCGCTACCACAGCGGCCGCATCTTCGACGCCCAGCTGGCCGAGTATTCGGAGGTGCTCGCCGCCGTCGCCGGGCACGAGGTCTACGAGATCGCCGGCAAGACCACGAACCTCGACCACGATTACGGGCAGACCTCCACCTACCAGGTCTACTCCCGCGCGGGCGAGCTGCTGCTGCGCTCGCACGCCGCGCCGCTCTCCCCGATCGCACTGAGTGACGGGTTCTCTGACGAGCAGGTGGCCGGGGAGCGCTGGCGCGCCTACCGCCGCGTGGACGCGGAGAACGACTTCGTGATCATCGTCGCGCACCGGCAGGACGAGCGCGACGCGCTGGTGCGCGACTTCGCCATGCGCCTGCTCGCGCCCTTCGCGATCGGCCTGCCGCTGGTGGCGCTCGCCATCTGGCTTGCGGTCACGCGTGCGATCGTGCCGCTCGTGCGCCTGGCGCGCGACGTGGGCCTGCGCGGCGCCGATCGCCTGGCGCCGGTGGACGCGGCCGAGGCGCCGCGCGAGATCGTGCCGCTGGTGGACGCGTTGAACCATCTCTTCGCGCGACTCGAGCGCTCGTTCGAGAACGAACGCCGCTTCACCGGCGACGCCGCCCACGAGCTGCGCACGCCGCTCGCCGCGCTGCGCACCCATGCCGAGGTGGCGCTCACTACCGCGAGCGACGAGCGCCGCCGGCGCTCGCTCGAACAGGTGGTGGCCGGCGTGGAGCGCGCGGCGCGGCTGGTCGAGCAGATGCTCACGCTCGCACGCCTGGATGCGGCCAGCCCGAGGGACGAAACGGCGGCGGACCTGGGCGAGATCGCGCGCGAGGTGGTGGAGGCGATGCGCCCCGAGGCCGCCGCGCGCCGCGTCACCGTCGTACTGGAGGCGCCGTCGAAGGGCCCTGAGGTCGGCGGCGAGCCGGCGATGCTGCACGCGCTGGTTCGCAACCTGGTGGAGAACGCGCTGCGCCACGCGCCCGAGGCAGGCATGGTGCGTGTGGGTCTCGGCGAGGAGGGCGGGCGCGCGAAGCTCGCGGTGGAGGATTCGGGCCCCGGGGTGCCGCCGGAGTTCCTCGAGCGCATCTTCGAGCGGCACTTCCGCCTTCCGGGCGACAGCGGCGGCGCCGCCGGCCTGGGCTTGTCGATCGCGCGGCGCGTGGCGCAGCTTCACGGCGGGGCCATCGGCGCGGACGCGAGCCCCTCGCTGGGCGGCCTGCGCGTGACGGTGACCTTTCCCGCGTTCGGTAAGGAAACCTTAAGCCACGGAGCCGACAGTGGGGTCACTCACTTCAACAAGGAGACCGATTCATGAAAGCCCGCTTCCTCGCAGCCGCAGTCGTCTCGGCCCTCTCGCTCGGCTTCGGCGCCACGGCGCTCGCCGCGGCCGACCACGGCGCAGCGCACGCGCTCGAATCACATCGACTCACGCTCGACCACGGCCGCAAGTGGGGCACCGACGAGGCGCTGCGCCGCGGCATGGACGAAATCCGCGCGGCGCTGGAGTCCCGGCGCAAGGCAATCCGCGCGAGCTCGCTCGGCGCCTCCGAATACCAGGCGCTCGCCGGCAACGTCGAGAACCAGGTCGCGTACATCGTGGCCAACTGCAAGTTGCCGCCGGCGGCGGATGCGAACCTGCACGTGGTAGTGGCCGAACTCGTCGCGGCCGCTGGCGCGATGAAAGGCACTTCGACGGCCGACGCGGCCCAGGGTGCCCGCCGGGCGATCGGCGCTGCGAACGCCTACGGGAAACATTTCGACCACCCCGGGTGGAAGTCGCTTTGAGGAAGCCCCGATCCAAGCCCCAAGATCAAACCTGCAATCCATTCCACAAGGAGAGACTCACATGCTGAACCGCAAAATGCTCGCCGCGACCGTCCTCGCGGCATTCGTGATCCCCGCCATCGCCGCCGACGCGCCCAGGCGCCCGCTCGACATGGGCCAGGCGATCGATCTCATCAACCAGACCTACCCGGGTCGCGCGATCGCCGCCCAGGCCGATCCCACCGGAGGCGACGGTGTCCACTACCACGTGGATGCGCTGCTCTCCAACGGACGGGTCGCGAAGTTCGACGTCGATGCGCGCAGCCATCGCATCTACAATCGCCTGCCGCCCGAGTCCGGGCCCGACGTGCCGCTGAGCCTGGCCGACGCCGTGAAGAAGGTGCAGTCGCAGACCCGGGGCCGCGTGCTCTCGGCCGAATACGACCCGGACCCGCGGCCGCACTATCACATGAGCGTGCGCGGGCCGAAGGGCGAGTTGAGCCGCCTCGACCTCGACCTGGAGACGGGCAAGGCCGCGCGCCACGTGCCGCGCAGCTGAAACCCCCGACAACCCCTTGAATGGCCGGGCCTTCGCGCCCGGCCTTCTTTTTGGGGCCATCGCGACCCCATCCTGTTGCTCAAATCTTCAGCAAGAACCCCTCGCAACCCCCTGAATCTCCGCGCGAAAAAAGACTTGAAAAAGTCTCTTGCTTTGACGATGGGGGCTTACTACACTTTGTGCCCATGACCGCTCCAACCACAATAGGTTGTGGATATGACGGTGGGGAAAGTGTGAACAGGCTGTGGAAAACCCCGGCCCTTTTAGGCAGTTACTCACAATAATCCGCAAGTTAGCGGGCCCAAGAAGCCCGCGCCACTAATAACCCGGGGTTGGCGCCGGCCCCGAGCCCGAAAACAGAATTCAGGAGATACATCCATGCGCTTGGCATCCGATATCCATCCCGCCGCCCCCCTCGCAACTCCGATCCTCGGGGAGGAAAGCAGTTCGGTCGCCGCGGAGCGATATGCGGATTACAAGATCATCCGCCGCAATGGCGCGGTGGTGGGTTTCGAGCCGGACAAGATCGCGGTCGCCATGACCAAGGCTTTCCTGGCGGTTTCGGGCAATACCGCCGCCGCCAGCGCCGGCATGCGCGACAAGGTCGCCGCGTTGACCCATGCCGTGGTGCAGTCGCTGATGCGCCGCCATCCGGCCGGCGGCACGTTTCATATAGAAGATGTGCAGGACCAGGTCGAACTCGCCATGATGCGTGCCGGCGAACACCAGGTTGCGCGCAGCTACGTTCTCTATCGCGACGAGCGCGCGCGTGAGCGCTCCAAGCGCGTGCAGGAAGCGGCGGAATCCCGCGCCCCCCGCATCCACGTGATGATTGGCGGCGCCAAGGAGCCGCTGGATACGGAGAAGCTGGAACAGCTGCTGATCGACGCCTGCGAAGGACTGGGCACCGAGGTCGATCCGAAGAAGATCATGGACGCCACGCTGCGTGACCTCTATGACGGCGTGCCGCTGGAAGAAGTGCACAAGTGCGCCATCCTCGCCGCCCGCATGCTGATCGAGCAGGATCCGGACTACACCTACGTGACCGCCCGCCTGCTGCTGCACACCATCCGCCGCGAAGTGCTGGGCGAAGAAGTGCTGCAGTCGGACATGAACGCGCGCTACGCGGAATATTTCCCCACCTACATCGGCCAGGGCGTGAAGGCCCAGCTGCTGGATGAGAAGCTCGCGTCCTTCGACATGAAGCGCCTCGGCGCCGCGTTGAAGCCGCAGCGCGACCTGCAGTTCAACTATCTCGGCCTGCAGACGCTCTACGACCGCTACTTCCTGCACATCAACGAACGCCGCATCGAACTGCCGCAGGCGTTTTTCATGCGTGTGGCCATGGGCCTGTCGTTGAACGAGATCAACCGCGAAGAGCGCGCGATCGAGTTCTACAACGTCCTGTCGACCTTCGACTTCATGTCGTCGACGCCGACCCTCTTCAATGCCGGGACGCTGCGCAGCCAGCTTTCCTCCTGCTACCTCACCACGGTTGCCGACGACCTGGACGGGATCTATGAAGCCATCAAGGAAAACGCGCTCCTCAGCAAGTTCGCCGGCGGACTCGGAAACGACTGGACGCCGGTGCGCGCCCTGGGAAGCTACATCAAGGGGACGAATGGAAAATCCCAGGGTGTGGTTCCGTTCCTCAAGGTCGTCAACGACACCGCGGTTGCGGTAAACCAGGGCGGCAAGCGCAAGGGCGCGGTCTGCTGCTACCTGGAGACGTGGCACCTCGATATCGAGGAATTCCTGGAGCTGCGCAAGAACACCGGCGACGACCGCCGCCGCACCCACGACATGAATACCGCCAACTGGATCCCCGACCTCTTCATGAAGCGGGTGATGGAAGGTGGCGAGTGGACGCTGTTTTCGCCGTCGGACGTGCCGGACCTGCACGACAAGTTCGGCAAGGCGTTCGAGATCGCCTACGTGGAATACGAGCGCAAGGCCGCGCGCGGCGACCTCAAGCTGCACAAGAAGATCCCGGCGCAGAGCCTGTGGCGCCGCATGCTGACGATGCTGTTCGAAACCGGGCACCCCTGGATCACGTTCAAGGACGCCTCCAACATCCGCAGCCCGCAGAGCCACGTGGGCGTGGTGCACTCGTCCAACCTCTGCACCGAGATCACGCTCAACACCAACAGCGAAGAAATCGCGGTCTGCAACCTGGGCAGCGTCAACCTGCTGCGCCACATCAGCAACGGCAAGCTCGACCACGACAAGCTGCGCAAGACCATCTCCACGGCCATGCGCATGCTCGACAACGTGATCGACATCAACTACTACGCGGTGCGCAAGGCGCACGACTCGAACAAGCGCCATCGCCCGGTGGGCCTGGGCATCATGGGCTTCCAGGATTCGCTGCACGAGCTGCGCATCGCCTACGCGAGCGACGCCGCGGTGGAATTCGCCGACAAGGCGATGGAAGCAGTCTGCTACTACGCCTATTGGGCCTCCACGGACCTCGCGAAGGAGCGCGGCCGCTACTCCACCTTCCCGGGTTCGCTGTGGGACAGGGGCATCCTGCCGCACGATTCGCTCAAGCTGCTGCTCGAAGAGCGCGGCGGCTACGTGGAAGTCGACCAGTCGGAGACGATGGATTGGAATTCGCTGCGCGCCAGGATCAAGGAACACGGCATGCGCAATTCCAACTGCGTGGCCATCGCGCCCACCGCGACCATCAGCAACATCATCGGCGTGTCCGCCTCGATCGAACCGAACTACCAGAACCTGTTCGTGAAATCCAACCTCTCGGGCGAATTCACGGTGGTCAACGAATACCTGGTGCGCGACCTCAAGAAGCTCGGCCTCTGGGACCCGGTGATGGTCAACGACCTCAAGCACTTCGACGGCTCCATCGGCAAGGTGGACCGAGTGCCGCAGGAGCTGCGCAGCCTCTATGCCACCGCGTTCGAAGTCGACGCCACCTGGCTGGTGGAGGCCGGAGCGCGGCGCCAGAAGTGGATCGACCAGGCGCAGTCGCTCAACATCTACATGGCCGGCGCATCCGGCAAGAAGCTCGACGAAACCTACAAGCTCGCCTGGCTGCGTGGCCTCAAGACCACGTATTACCTGCGCACGCTGGCGGCCACCTCGGCGGAAAAATCCACCGGCAAGGGCGGCGAGCTGAACGCGGTGTCTTCGTCGGGTGCGATGACGGGTGCCGCCGCCGCGGGTGACGGCGCGGCGGAGGATGCGAAGTTCTGCTCCATCGACAATCCCGAGTGTGAGGCCTGCCAGTAAGGTCTCCCTCTCCCGAGTGCCTGCCAGCAAGGTCTCCCTCTCCCTGGGAGAGGGCCGGGGTGAGGGTCAACGAATTGAAGGTGTTTGTTTGGGGAGGCCCTGGCCTCCCTTTTCTTTTGCGCTTCGCGTGGGAATTACAGCCGGAAACACAAAGGTCACGGAGGAAAGGCGATAGGGCAGGACCGGACGCACCTGCGAAGACTGAACGCGGATCGACCTGGACACACGCGCATCGGAGGGCAAGGAAGGTCAGAGGCATCAGAGGTGGCTGCGGTGGGCGGACCTGACGGTCAGGTATTCGACTTGCGCACGTCGCGCAACGGCGCCGGGGTGAGGTTGAAGGATGGCATCGAGCGTTTCGTCATGTGATTCCAGGCGTATTTTCCCGCCTGCTGCCATTTCACGAAGCCCAGTGTTTTGGGCCCGACCGTGAGGTCCGCCCACCGCAGCCACCTCTGATGCCTCTGACCTTCCTTGCCCTCCGATGCGCGTGTCTCCCGGTCGATACGCCTTTTCATTCACGGAGTCGTATCCGCTTTTAGCCTTCTTGCTTTTCCTCCGTGACCTTCGTGTTTCCGGCTGTAGTTCCGGACCGCGCGCAGCGCCCAGCCTAACGGCGACGAGCCAGCACCCTCTCGGCGCGCCGAACGACCGGCACGTCGATCATCTTGCCGTCGATCTGGAAGGACCCGCGTCCTTCGGCCATCGCCGCTGCGTTGCCCTCGACCACCTTGCGGGCGTATTCGAGCTCGGCCACGCTGGGCGAAAAGGCCTCGTTGAGGACCGGGATCTGGGAAGGATGGATCGAGGTGCCGCCCTCGAAGCCGAATGCCCGGGAGCGCTTCACCATCGCCCGGAATGCCTCCGTATCGCGGAAGTTGGCGATGGTGCCGATGTAGCCGAAGGGCAGCACACCGGCCGCGCGGGCGGCCACGATCATGCGCTGCTTGAGCGTGACCAGCACCTCATCGCTGGGCTCGGCGCCGATCTCGAGCGCGAAGTCCTCGCTGCCCAGCATCATCGCCACCACGCGCGGCGACGCTTCCGCGATCTCGCGCATGCGCTCATAGGCCTCCGGCGTCTCGATCACCGCGATGAAGCGCGTGTGGCCGTGGCGCATGCCTTCGCGCGCCTCGCAATCGCTCACGAGCTCGTCGAGCAGGCGCACGTGGGAGGCGCTATCGAGCTTGGTGAAGGTGATGGCGTCCACGTCCGCGCACACCGCCTCCTGCACGTCGGGCAGCGTCTGCCAGATCGGACGATTCACGCGCACCAGCACGTCCGCCCCGTTCACCCGCACGCGTTTGGCCGCCGCGCGCACGTTGGCCCTTGCAGCCTCCTTCTGCGCCTCGGGTACGCTGTCCTCGAGGTCGAGCTGGTAGGCATCAGCACCGAGGGAGGGCGCCTTTTCGATGAATTTCTCGACGTTCGCCGGCACGAAATGCACCGACCGCCATGCCGGCAGGTCGCGCGCGCGCGCGGTGCGGTAGAGCGGTTGCGAAGCCATCAGTCCACCTGCAGGTTGATTTCGCGCGCGACCTTGCTCCACTTGTCGGATTCGGCGGCGATGTAGGCCTTGAAGCTGGCGGGCGTGGTGGCGGAGACTTCGCCCCCGTTCATCTTCGTGCGGAATTCCTCGCCCTGGATCACGGCCACCACGTCGGCATTGAGCTTGTTGATGATATCCGCGGGCGTCCCCCTGGGCACCGCGATGCCCGCGAACGTGGTCGATTCGAACCCCTGCAGCCCGAGTTCCTGCAGCGTGGGCACGTCGGGCAGCAGCGGCGATCGCCTGGTGCTGGTGACGGCCAGCGCCCGCACGCGCTTCGCCGTCACCTGCGGCGCCCACGAGGTCACGTTGTCGAAGGCGATCTGCAGCGTGCCGTTGATCATGTCGGCCTGCACCGCGGGCGTGCCCTTGTACGGCACGTGCTGCAGATCGATGCCGAGGTTGCGCGCAAAGAGCGCCCCGGTGAAGTGCCCGGTGGTGCCATTGCCGGGCGTGCCGAAATTGATCGAGCCCGGCTTGGCCTTGGCGATCTTCACGATGTCGGCCACCGACTGCGCCGGGAAGTCGTTCGAAAGCGTCACCACGTTGGGCGTGCGCACCACTAACGCAACCGGCTCGAACGCCGTGGCGGCATCGTAGTCGAGCTTCTTGTAGATCGTGGGATTGATCACGTTGCTCGCGGTGTTGGCGAGGAAAAGTGTGTAGCCGTCGCTGGGCTGCCTGGCCGCGTAGGAGGCGCCGAGGGTGCCGCCGGCGCCCGCGCGGTTGTCGACGATCACGGGCACACCCCACCGGGTCGAAAGCCCCTGGGCCACCAGGCGGCCTACGTTGTCGGTGAAGCCTCCCGCGGGGAAGGGCACGACAAGTGTCACGGGCTTGGTGGGCCAGGCCTGCGCCAGGGCGCCGGTGCCGAGGGCCAGGCAGAGCAGGCCGGTGGCGAGCGAGGTCAATCGGTTCTTCATGTGTTCCTCCTTGTTGTAGTGGTCTTGTTACCATGGGCCCAGTGAAAACGAAGCGCACTCCCGCCTATCTCCAGATCGAAAAACACCTGCACGCGCTCATCCACCAGGGCGCAGGGCGCAACGAGCCGCTGCCCCCGGAGCCGCAGCTTGCCGCGCAATTCAAGGTGAGCCGCATGACCGCGCGGCAGGCCTACCAGCGCCTGGCCACCGCCGGCATCATAGTGCGCCGTCCCGGCGTGGGCACCTTCGTGCAGGGGCACGCGGTCGAGGAGCTGCCGGTCGTGGGATCGCCGGATTTCTCGGCATGGATCGCGGGCAAGGGCACCACGCAGCGCGTCTACGACTACAAGGTGATGCAGGCGCCCGCCGAAGTGGCCGCGGCCATGGGCCTGAAGCCGCGCGCGAGGGTCACCTACCTGCAGCGCGTGCGCCACATCAACGGAGTGCTCAGCATCGATACGCGCTACATGCCGGCGCTGGTGCACGCCAAGGTGGCGCGCGCCCGCATCGAGCGTGAATCGCTGCTCACCATCCTCACCGAACATGGCTACGGCATCACCGCGGGCCAGCTGGAGATCAACGCGCACCTGGCCGGCGCCGAGGAAGCCGTGAAACTGGGCATTCCCGAAGGCCACCCGGTGCTGGAGCGCAGGCTCTCCTACCGCGACGCGCAGGGGCGCTGCGTGCTGATCGGCGCCTCGCGTTATCCGGCGGGCGACGCCTACACCTTTCGCTTCCAGTTTCAGACCGGCACCGGGCCTTCCACGCCGGCGCGGTGAAGGCGCCGCGGCGTCGCGCCGTAGTCGGTGATGGCGAGGTGCTGCGTGGAGCAGTTGTCCCAGATCAGCAGGTCGCCCACGCGCCACTTGTGGCGGTAGACCAGGTCCGCCTGCTGCAGGTGTTCGAAGAGCTCCTGCAGCAGCGCGCGGCTCTCGGCATCCGGCAGGCCCGCGATCGCCTTGGTGTGTCCCTCGGTCACGTAGAGGCACTGGCGTCCGGTCACCGGGTGCGTGCGGATCGCCGGGTGTTCGACGTCGGGCTTGTTGTCCTTCACGTCGGGCGGGCGGAAGTTGCCTTCCTTCTTCTTCACGATGTGGTGGCTCAGGCTGTGGACCGCCCTGGCGCCGGCCAGGCGGCGGCGCATGACGTCGGGCAGGCGATCGAATGCCGCCGCGGTGCTGAGGAAAAGTGTGTCCCCCTGCGCCTTGCCGTCCTTGTGCGGGATCTCGAGGGAGTAGAGCACCGTGTACATGTCGGGGCGCGGCAGGTAGGAGCCGTCGGTGTGCCAGAGGGCGCCCGCGTCCACCAGGCCGATGGGCTTGCCGTCTTTCTCGATGTTCGAGACGACGGTGAGCTCCTGCTGCCCGGGCGCCGCGAGGTGCGTGAGGAAGGAGACGCGAAGCTTGCCCAGACGCCGCGCGAAGACCACCTGCTGCTTCGGCTGCAGTTTCTGGTCGCGCAACACCACCACGCCATGGCGATGCAGCGCATCGCGCACGAACGACATCTGCCGCTCGTCCAGGCCCGCCGCCACATCGACGCCCTTCACCTCCGCGCCCACCAAGGGGCCGAGGGGCACCACCTGCATTTCGCGCACTGCGTCCATGTCTTTCCTTTTGTCGGATGTTCCCAGCACCTCGCGCAGGATCTCGTTGGTGTCCTGGCCCAGCTTGCGGCCGGCGTGGCGCACTTCGCCTGGCGTGCCGCTCATGCGGAAGAGGAGGTTCTGCATGCGCACCGCGCCCAGCTCCTCGTCGGGCACGCTCACCACGCTCTTGAGGAAGCGGTACTGCGGGTCGCTGAATACCTGCGAGACGTCGTAGACCGGGGCCACCGCCGCGCCAACATCCTCGAAGGCCTTCAGCACCACCTCGGCGTCGCGGCCGGCGATCCACGAGGCCACGAAGCCGTCGAGCATGTCGCCGTGTTTCGCGCGGCCCACGCCGCTCTTGAACCACTCCTCGGTGATCACCTCGGGATGGCCCACCAGGGTCATCACGCGTTCCGCGATCGCCTGCGCCGCGGTGGATATCGCGAGCCAGCGCCCGTCACGCGTCTTGTAGTTGTTGCGCGGCGCGTTGTTCACGCTGCGGTTGCCGCTGCGGCCCTGGATCGCGCCGGTCTGGTCGTAGATCACCGGCTGCCCGCCGAGCAGGTGGAAGATGGGCTCGATCAACGCAATGTCGATCATCTGGCCCTCGCCGGAGCGCAGGTCGCGGTGGTAGAGGGCCAACATGGCGGCGTACGCGCCGGAAAGCGCGGCGATGCCGTCGGCAAGCCCGAAAGGTGGCAGCGTCGGCGGCCCGTCGGGATAACCGTTGATGTGCGCGAAGCCGCTCATGGATTCGGCCAGCGTGCCGAAGCCCGCGCGGCCCGCATACGGCCCCTCCTGGCCGAAGCCGGTGACCCGAAGCATGATCAGCTTCGGGTTCAACGCGTGCAGCTGCTCCCACCCCAGGTTCCAGCGCTCCATCACGCCGGGGCGGAAGTTCTCCACCACGATGTCGCTCTTGAGCGCGAGCTTGCGAAAGGTCTCCTGGCCCTCCGGTGTGGAGAGGTTGAGCACCATGTGGCGCTTGTTGCGGCCGTAGAACTTGTAGTTGAGGCCCGCGCCGTTTTTAGAGGGCCCCGCGCGCCGCAGCGAATCGCCGTCGGGATGTTCGATCTTGATCACGTCGGCGCCCCAGTCGGCCAGCAGCGTGGCGCAGTAGGGCGCGGCGATGATGGTGCCGCAGTCGAGCACGCGCACGCCTTCGAGTGGCTTGGGCTTCGGGATGTCCGTGGTGTCGTTCATGGGGCGAAATCGCGCAGGTAGTTGCCGCCCAGGATCGCGGCGCGATCGGCGGGCGAGAGGAAGGTGCTTTCGGTGCGAACGAAATCGAGAGCCTGCTTCCAGCTGCACGCGCGCTGAACCGGCGGGAAGTTCGAGGCCCACACCAGGCGCTGTGCGCCGGCGTGATCCACCAGCTCCCGGAAGCGCTGCTGGGCGGTGGGGTACGGGTAGCCCTCGGAGCCCATGGCCGCTTCGGGGAAATAGGAGCATTTGATCCACGCGTTTGGCAGCGCGGCGATCTCCAGCAGCAGTGCCCATTGGCGGAAGGCGGTGGCAACCGTCTGGTCCCTCTCGTGGCGGATGCCCATGTGGTCGACGATGAAGCGCACACCCGGGTGGCGCTCCACGGTCTGCCGCAGCACGGCGTTCTGGAACGGCGCGTGGATGCAGATGGCGACGCCGATCTTCGCGGCGGCCACCAGGAACGGATCGAGCGCGCGGTCGTCGAGCCAATGCACGGCGGCCGGACTGTGGAAAAGCGTGATGCGGATGCCGAGCTGCTTCGGCTGCGTGGCGTATTCGCGCAGGCGATCCTCGACACCCGGCGCGATCGGGTCGAAGCGCCCGACGACGCCCAGCACCTTGCCCGGCAGGGCGGCGGCGCCCTCGAAGGAATAGCGGTTGTCCTCACCCATGGTCGAGGCCGTCACCTGCACCACGCAGTTGATCCCCGCCTCGTCCGCCAGGCGCGCGATCTCCGCATGGGGGATCGGGCCCATGGTGGCGGGGTACGCATACGGCCTTCCGGGGACCTCGGGCTCGAGGTAATGGGTGTGGCAATCGACGATCATCTCTATACAGTTTCCATGTATAGACATGGAAGCGTCAAGCTTGGGCTTTGCCCTGGTTCAGGCGACTACAGCCGGAAACGCAAAGGTCACGGAGGAAAGGCTATAGGGCAGGACCGGACGCACCTGCGACGACTGAACGCGGATCGACCTGGACACACGCGCAGACGAATTGAAGTTTGTTTGGGGAGCCCATCGGGGCGTGCGCATTTTTCTCGCCCAGCCGCCATTTGAGGAATCCCTGGGTTGCCTGGCCGTCAGGTCTGTCCGGCGCAGCCACCTCTGATGCCTCTGACCTTCTTTGCCCTCCGATGCGCGTGTCACCCGGTCGATACGCCTTTTCTTTCACGGAGTCGCATCCGCCTTTAGCCTTCCTGCTTTTCCTCCGTGACCTTTGTGTTTCCGGCTGTCGCTGCCCCAAGCCAGCGACAAGCAACAACAGCCAACCCCGCGCCCGCAAGCTGCGCGCCGATGAACGCGGGCACCCCGGCGGGAGCAATCCCGGCGAAGGTATCGGTGAGCGAACGTGCAACCGTCACCGCGGGGTTGGCGAAAGAGGTCGATGACGTGAACCAGTACGCCGCGCCGATGTAGGCGGCGACAGCCGCGGGCACCGAAGCGGGTGACGACCGCCCGACCAGCCGTATGCAGGCGATGAGCCCGAAGGTGGCGATGAATTCACCCAGCCATTGCGACGGGCCCGTGCGTATCTTCGTCGAGGTTTGCACGATGTCGAGCGCGAACATGGCATGGGCGGTCCAGGTGCCCGCGATGGCACCGGCGAATTGCGCGACGACATATCCGGCGGCCAGGCGCGCCTTCACCTGGCCCTCGAACACCGCCATCAGCGTGACCGACGGATTGAAATGCGCGCCGGAGATCGGCGCGAGGGCCAGGATCAGGACGTAGAGCCCGGCCGCGGTGGCGAGTGCATTGGCCAGCAGCGCAATCGCGACGTTCCCGCCCGCGAGCCGCTCGCCCATGATCCCGGATCCCACAACCACCGCGAGCAGGCCCGCGGTACCGAGTGCCTCTGCGGCAAGGCTGCGTGGCAGCCCCACTATTGCTTGCCGATTTCCCGCAGCTTCGCCTGGATCGAAAGGGCGTCGAGCTTCGCCAGCGGCAGGGCGAGGAAGAGTTCGATGCGCCGGCGCAGCACGGTGGCCGCGGCCCGGAATGCGGCGCGTTTTTCCTCGTCGCTGCCTTCCACCGCCGCGGGATCGGCGACACCCCAGTGGGCCGTCATCGGTTTGCCGGGCCAGATCGGACACGCCTCGCCCGCCGCGTTGTCACACACGGTGAAGATGAAATCGATCGGCGCCGCGCCGGGTTGCGCGAACTCGTCCCAGCTCTTGCTGCGCAGGCCCGCGGTCGGCAGGCCGTAGGACTGGAGTATTTCCAGGGTGAACGGATTGACGCGCCCGCCCGGATGGCTGCCGGCGGAATGGCCGACGAACCTTCCCCCGTCGAGGTGGTTGATAAGGGCCTCGGCAAGTACCGATCGCGCGGAATTACCGGTGCAGAGGAAGAGGACGTTGTATGTAGTGGATGTCATGGGCGCCGATCATGCCGAAGCTGTGTGACGATTTCGCGTCGCCATCGAATACGTTCCCATCCCGGCAATGGCCAGCGCACCGAGTGACGCCAGCGCCGCGTTGCGCGTGAGCCCGAAGGTGATCAGGGCAGAAAACGCCGCCGGCGCCACCGCCTTGGCGTAGAAACCCGCGCGCGAGAGGTAACCCAGCAATCCGCCGAGCCCGTGGGCGCCGAAGATTTCCACCGGCGCCGTGCCCTTCACGATCGTGAGGACGCCGTTGCCGCAGCCGTAGGCGATCACGAACACAAGCGCCGCGATGCCGAATCCCTCGACGCTGATCAGGGCCACCAGCGCCGTCAGCATCAGGATGAACGCAACAACACCCACCGTCACCGCGCGAACCCGTCCGGCCAGCCCCAGCTCGATCACGCGGCCGGCAACCTGCATCGGTCCCACCAGCATCGATATCGTCACCGCCTGGGCCGCGGTGAGCCCCGCGCTTGTGAGCAGGTTGATCAGGTGCACCGAAATCACACCGAAGATGAAGGTTGCTATCGCAAAGCTGACCGCCAGCCACCGCAGGCGCGGATCGGTCATCGCGGGCGAGACATCCGCGGGTTTCGCGGGCGCGCCCATCGCCTGCGCGACGACGTGCCGGGGCACAAACAGCAGGTGGATCGGCAGGCACAGGAAAAGGTGGAATCCCGCATAGATCCCGAACGTCACGCGCCAGCCCCACGCCTCCAGCAGAAGGTGCGAAAGCGGCCAGAACACGGTGCTCGCGAACCCGCCGAAGAGCGTGAGCGCCGTCACCGCCTTGCGGTAACGCGCGCCGGTGTGTTGCGAGAGCGTGGCGAAGGCCGGGTCGTAGAGGCAGCCCGCCATGGCGGCGCCGGCGACGAGCCAGCCGACGACCATCACCGCGGCGTTCGGCGCGAGGGCGAGGATGGCCATGGAGAGCGCCCCCAGCACCGAGCCGATGGAAAGCCCCAGGCGCCCGCCGCGCCGGTCGATGAGGCGCCCCATCACGGGCGCCACGGTCCCGGTGACGAGCAGCCCCGCGGTGAACGCGCCGAAGAGGAAGAGTTCGCTTACGCCGAGGTCGCGCCGCATGGCGGCGCCGAGCACGCCGATGGCATAGAACAACGTGCCCCACGAAACGATCTGCGCGATCCCGAGCGCGGTGATGAACGGCGTGAGCCTCAATTGCAGCAGCCTTTCCCCGCGGGCTGGGCAATCGCAATTTCCCGCTTCGGTTGTCCACAGCCGCCCTTGCGGATCTCCGGGGCGGCAACGGCCACCGTCGGATTGTCAGCCGCCTGCGCGGTGCCGCAGCATCCCGAAGACGCCTCGTCGAATTGCGTCGAACACACGCCGGTTTCCGGAAGCTCCAGGCGCACGTCGTCGGCGGCCACCATGTCGCCGGCGAGCGCGGCCACCACCGATCGCACCTGCTCGTGGCCGGTGGCCAGCAGGAAGTTGGGCGCCCGGCCGTAGCTCTTGGCGCCCACGGCGTAGAAACGCGCCTCGGGGTGCGCCAGCTCGCGATGGCCGTGTGGGCGCACGGTGCCGCAGCTGTGCACGTTCGGGTCGATCAGCGGTGCCAGTTGATCCGTGCTTTCAAGCAAGGGATCGAGTCTCACGCGCAGCTCCGAGGTGAGGGACAGGTCGGGCCGCCCACCCGCGGACACGATGATCTCGTTGATGTTTTCGATACGCTTGTTTTCCCCATCCGCGCCACGCCCGCAAACCACCAGCGCGCCGTTTTCCCTCGTGACCGATTCGGTGCGCAAATCGGCCTGCACCTCGAGCTGCCCGCTTTCGGAAAGTTGCTTGAGGCGTTGGCCCAGCGCGCCCCGCGCGGCCAGGCCGTCGTTTTCTCCGCCGCCGAAGATGCGCGTGAAGTTGTGGCCGCGAATGGTCCACACCAGGCGCGTGCCCGGCGCTTCTTCCGCCAGCCTGGCCAGCGCCAGCAGGTTGCCGGCCGCGGAGTGACCGGCACCGGCCACCAGCACACGCTTGCCGGCGTAGCGGTCGCGAAAACGCCCGAGGATGTCGGGCATGCCGTACGCGATGTTCCGGGCGGCCTCACCTTCGCCGATCGCGGGCAGGCCGTTGGCACCGAGCGGGTTGGCCTTGCCCCAGCTGCCCGAGGCGTCGATCAGTGCGCCGGCGCGGATCTCGCGCACACCGTCCGGAGTAGCGCAGCGGATGGCGAAGGGCGCCGATTCGCGGCCCGCGGACTTCACCTTGTCGAAGCCCACGCGCGCGACATCGAGCACCCGGTGGGATAGCCGCAAGGCCTGCGCCATCCGCGGCAGCGCGGCCAGGGGGGCGAGGTACTGGTCGATCATCGCGCCCGCTGTGGGCAGCTCGTCCAGGCGCGGCTCGATCCAACCCGACGCGGTGAGCATGCGGCGCGCGGCCGGGTCGATGTTGAAGCGCCATGGCGAAAAGAGCTGCACGTGGCGGAACGAATCGAAGTGCGCGGCGATCGCCGTGCCGGCCTCCAGCACCACGGTGGGCATGCCGCGTTCGATCAGGTGGGCCGCCGCGGCCAGGCCGATGGGACCCGCGCCGATCACGGCGACGGGCAATCCGTCGAGGTCGTTTTTCAGGAAACATTCCTTTTGAGGGGTGCGGCGGTCGGGGCACAGCACGAAGCAACGGCCTGCCCGATGCGCGCGACTTGCGGCGCCGGCATCCCCTGGCAGCACTTCTCCGTGAGGAAGGTCAGCAGATCCGACATGGCGGCGAAATCGGTGGAGTAGAAAATGAAGCGGCCCTCCTGGCGCGGGCGCACCAGGCCCGCGGCGGCCAGCTCCTTGAGGTGGAACGACAACGTGGAAGCGGGCGCGCCGACCGCTTCCGCAATCCGTCCGGCCGACAGGCCGTCGGGCCCGGCCTGGACCAGCGCGCGGAATATCGAGAGGCGTGTTTCCTGGGCCAGGGCTGCGAGCAACGGCACTGCTTGAGAGGTTTTCATGATTCTAGAATGATAGAAATGAACTAGGATTGTCAAGCACCCGTCACACCACATCGGGAAAGATGAAAAAGAAGCCCATGGAAACGCGCCCCGGCACTGCATTCCCCCTGGAAGTCACTCCCGCCCTGCCCGATGCGCTGCGCCGCCTCGAGGAGCTCGCCGGCAACCTCTGGTTCAGCTGGAACCGCCAGGCGCGCGCGCTGTTCGCCCGGCTCGATCCGCTGCTGTGGGATGCGGTGGGCCACAGCCCCAAGGCGCTGCTGAAGGGCGTGTCGCAAAGCCGGCTCGAAGAAGCCGCGCACGATCCGGGGTATCTCCACGATCTCGATCGCACGCTCGCCACCTTCGACGCCTATCACGGCCGCGGCCCGGCCCGCAGCGGCGCACCCCTGCTGGGCGAAGGCGACGTCATCGCCTACTTCTGCGCCGAATTCGGCTTCCACGAAAGCCTGCCGATCTATTCGGGTGGCCTCGGCATCCTGGCCGGTGACCACTGCAAGACCGCCAGCGACATGGCGTTGCCTTTTGTCGCCGTGGGGCTGCTCTACCGGCAGGGCTACTTCCAGCAGGCCATCGATGCCGAAGGCACACAGCTCGCGCACTACTACGACTCGGATTTCAGCGACCTGCCCATCACGCCGGTGACCGATGCGGCGGACCAGCCGCTCGAGGTGAAGGTGGAGTTCGCGGAACACGACGTCTACTGCAAGGTGTGGCATACCCAGGTCGGGCGCATCTCGCTCTACCTGCTGGATACGGACCTCGATCGCAACCGCCCCGAAGACCGCGCCACCGCCCATCGCCTCTACGGCGGCGATCGCAACACCCGCATCCAGCAGGAAATCGTGCTCGGCATGGGGGGCTTTCGCGCGCTCCAGGCGCTGGGCATCAAGCCCGCGGCCTGGCACATGAACGAGGGCCACGCGGCTTTCCTGGTGCTCGAGCGCATGCGGGCCCTGATGAAGGAGGGCATCGACCTGGAGACGGCCCTGGAAGCGGTGGCGTCCAACACCATCTTCACCACGCACACCGCGGTGGCGGCGGGGCACGACCACTTCGTGCCGGAAAAAATCGACCGCTACTTCCACCGGTTCGCGCAGGAGTTGAACCTGCCGCGCGACGCGTTGATGGCGCTCGGCCGCACGCCGAAAAGCGCCGATTTCAACATGACCGCGCTGGCCGCGCGTGGATCGCGCTTCATGAACGGCGTCTCGCGCATCCATGGCGACGTCTCCGCGCTGATCCTTGGGGACCTGTGGCCGGAAGTGCCGGAAGAGGAAAACCCGATCGGCTACGTCACCAACGGCGTGCACGCGGGCACCTTCCTCGCCCCCGAGATGGCCGAAGCCTTCGAGCGCTTCATCGGCAGCGACTGGAACGGCCGCCTCGACCATCCCGGCGCCCTCGATGGCATCAAGGCGATCCCCGACCCTGTTTTCTGGAGCATCCGCCAGCACCTCAAGGCGCGCATGTTCGAGCTGGTGCGCGAGCAGTTGCGCAAGCAACACGCGCGCAACCGGGGGAGTGAATCACACCTGGATCGCATCCTGCGTTTCGCCGATCCCGCCAATCCCAACGTGTTGACGGTGGGCTTTGCGCGCCGCTTCGCCACCTACAAACGCGCCACATTGCTGTTCCAGGACCTCGACTGGCTGCGCCAGATCGTGGGGGACGCGGATCGGCCGGTGCTGTTTGTCTTCGCGGGCAAGGCGCACCCCGCCGACGAGCCGGGCAAGGACTTCATCCGCCGCATCACCGAACTGGCCGCGATGCCGGAATTCGAGGGCCGCTTCCTGATGGTGGAAGGTTACGACCTGCGCCTGGCGCGCCGGCTTGTCTCCGGTGTCGACGTGTGGCTCAACAACCCGATCTTCCCGCTGGAAGCGTCGGGTACCTCGGGCATGAAGGCGGGCTTCAACGGCGTGATCAACCTCTCGGTGCTCGACGGCTGGTGGGGCGAGGGCTACACCGGCGACAACGGCTGGGCCATCAAGCCCGCCTCCGAGACACTCTCCGACGACCGGCGCGACGCGGAGGAAAGCCGTTCGCTCTACGAGCTGCTGCAGGACAAGGTGATCCCGATGTATTACAACCGCGACCCGCTGGGCTTTTCGCCGGAATGGGTCGCGATGGCCAAGCGCTCGATCATGACGTTGCTGCCCCAGTACAACAGCGAACGCATGGTGGGGGAATACCTGGCGCGTTTCTATGCGCCGGCCTGCCAGCGCGGGCGCCGGTTCGCCGACAACGGGTTTGCGATCGCGCGCGACGTGGCGTCCTGGAAGTCGCGCGTGCGCGCTTCGTGGCCGCAGGTGCAGGTGCGCGCGCTTGGCATGCCGGCGCGCAACGCGCGTTTCGGCGACAAGGCGCGCTTCACGGTGGGGGTGCGCACGGGAGATCTGTCACCGGCCGACATCGTGGTGGAGTTGCTGCTCTCCCCCGCGCTGACCGAACTCGCCGCCGGCCGCCCACCCGAAAGCCATCCCTTCCTCGATACCGGCGAAAGGGGCGAGGGGGGTGAATGCATCTTCGCACTCGATCTCGCCCCGGAGCTCTGCGGCAAACTTTCCTTCCGCATCCGCGCCTACCCGCACCACGAGGCGCTCTCCCATCGGTTCGAGCTGGGCCTGATGAAGTGGATTTGAAACTGGTGTCAGAGACGACTTTTGCGCCTTGGCGGCTACTTGCCGCCAACTGCAAAAGTCGTCTCTGACACCAGTTTCCGGTAGATCTCGCGATAGCGGCGAGCCGCGGCGTCCCAGCCGAAATCACGCGCCATGCCGTGTAACTGGATCGTGCGCCAGCGTCTGGGGTCTTTCATGGCGGTCACGGCGCGGGCGACAGCCGCCACCAGCGCTTCGGGTGTGGCCTCGCGCATCAGGAAGCCGGTCTGGCGGCTGTCTTCGCCGTCATCGATGATGGTATCGGCGAGCCCCCCGGTGGCGTTGGCGACGGGTGGGGTGCCGTAGCGCTGGCTGTACATCTGGTTCATGCCGCAGGGCTCGAAGCGCGACGGCATCAGGAACATGTCCGCGCCCGCCTCGACCAGATGGGCCAGCGCTTCGTCGAAGGCGACGACCAGCGCAAAATTCCCCGGGTGGCGCGACTGCGCGGCCTGCAGCTTCTCCGTCATCGCGCGATCGCCGGCGCCCACCACCGCCACCTGCACACCCGATTCGATCAAGGCGTCGGCCGCGGCCGCCACCAGGTCGATGCCCTTCTGATGCGTAAGCCGCGTCACCATAGCGGCCACGGGCTTGTCCGAGGGTTCGAGCCCCATGCGCGACCGCAGCGCGCGTTTGTTGGGCGGCTTGCGCTCGAGGGTGAGTGGTCCGTAGGGGTTGGGAATGTGCGGGTCCGTCACCGGGTTCCAGAGCGCGGTGTCGATCCCGTTGAGGACCCCGTACAGGCTGGCCGCGCGCGATCGCAACACGCCATCAAGGCCGAAACCCAGCTCGTGGCCCTGGATCTCGCGCGCGTAGGTGGGGCTCACGGTGTTGATGGCATCCGCATAGACCAGGGCGCCCTTGAGGAACGACATGCGGCCGTAGAATTCGAGGCCTTCCATGCTCAGGCTCGCCGGCGGAAGGTTGATGCGCGCGATCCGGTCGGCATCGAAGAGGCCCTGGAACGCGAGGTTGTGGATCGTGATGAGGCTCGCGGCGCGCGGCCGGCCGCCGAAGTGCATGTAGACCGGCGCAAGCGCGGTGGGCCAGTCGTTGCAATGCACGACGTCCGGGTGCCACGCCAGGGGGGATGCGGGACTGCCCAGGATCGCCGCCAGTTTGGAGAACACGCCGAAGCGAACGGCGTTGTCGTCCCAATCGTCGCCATCATCGGCCTGATACGGGCCGCCGCCACGCGCGTAGAGCGCCGGGCAATCGGCCACCAGCAGCGGCACGCCGCTCGGCAGCCGCGCATCGAGCAGGCGGATGTCGTGGCCCAGCACGTTGAGGGTGCCCGCATCGGGCGCACCGGCCACGGCCGCCATCACCGGCGGATAACCCGGCAGCAACACGCGCGCATCGAGGCCCAGCTCACGCAGGGCGGCGGGCAATGTGGCGCTTACGTCGCCCAGGCCGCCGGTTTTCACGAGGGGGGCACATTCGGGCGTTGCGAAGAGGATCTTGAGCGCGGAAGTTTTCACCAACCGCGATTCTGCCGCATAAGCGCAGAAGGGGCGCCGCCGGCGCGCCTTCCGTGATTCACGCGATTGCGATCAATCGCGCAGGCTGTCGGGCACCTTGCCGCCGTTTTCGGCCAGCTTCTTGAATACGGCTTTCTGCAGGGCGATGTTCTGCTCCGCGCTGCCATGTTCGCCCGCGTGCACGTTGAGCTCTTCGGCGAGCTCCTTGCGCGCGGCCAGGCTCGAATCGAGGTCCAGCAGCTTCAGGGTGTCGACAATCGAGGTCTGCCAGTTGCTGGGCCCGCCCTTTTTCTTCGCGAGGTCGGTCAGGATGGCGTTGACGTCGACGTTCTGCAGCTGCGGGTTGGCGGTGCTGCCCTGCTGGCCGGCCGGCGGCGCATATTGGGTCTGCTGCGGGGTGCCCGCGGTGGGGGTGAGCTTGGGGTCGTGATGACCGCGCAGCTTGTCGATGATGCGGCTGAAGAATCCCATGGGATGTTCCTTTTCTGGTGAACGGACCGACAATGGATTGCGAGCGAATGCCACGCCACCAAATTTGCGGCATCGCGAACGAATTTGATGCCGGAGGGCTCCTACACACGTGATACTGGCCGCGGACATAGGCGCCACCAAGGTGCTGCTGGAGGCAGGCGACGTCGACGAAGGGCGCTGGAAGCCCTTCCTCGCGCGCCGCTACGCCGTCGCCGATTTCCCCAGCATGGCCGCGGTGATGCAGGTCTTCATGAAGGAATGGGATGGCGCCCGCCCCAGCCGCGCGCGCCTGGTCGCCGGCGCCATGGGTGTCGCGGGGCCGGCGGAAGGCAACTGCGTCAGGATGACCCACCGGCCGTGGGTCGTCGATGGCGATGCGCTCGGCGATCAGTTCGGCATCGGCCGGTTGCGCGTGGTGAACGACCTCGCCGCCACCGCCAGCGGCATCGCAATGTTGTCGTCGCGCGATTTCTTCACGCTGCAGGCCGGAAGGGTCGTGGAAGGCGCCTCGCAGGTGGTGCTGGGCGTCGGCACCGGCCTGGGCGTCGCCTACCGAGTCCCGAAAATCGGGGACGCACCCTCGAAAATCCGGGACGCACCCTCACTCAGCCTCGGTGAGGGTGCGTCCCGGATTTTCCGGTCGATCCCGGGCGAGGGCGGGCACGTGGGCTTCAGCCCCGCCAGCGCGGAACAGGCGAACCTCTGGCGCGTGTTGTTCGAGACCCACGGGCGTGTGGAGGTGGAGGGCGTGGTTTCCGGGCGCGGCATCGCCAACATCCACCACGCGCTCACGGGCGCCACGCTGGAGCCCGCGGAAATCTGCGATCGCGCCTTCGGCAAGGGCGAGGCGGCGGCCGTGCGCACGCTGGATGTTTTTGCCGAATGCCTCGGCAACGTGGCCGGCGATCATGCGCTGGCGGTGATGGCGCGCGGCGGCGTATACATCGCGGGTGGGGTGATGTCGAAGATCGCACGCTCGCTCAACCGCGAGAAGTTCGCGGCCGCCTTCTGCGCCAAGGGTGCGATGTCGTCGCTGCTCGCGCGTATCCCGGTGCGTGCGGTGACCAATGAAAGGCTCGGCATCCTGGGTGCCGCGCGCATCGCCACCGCGCCAGCCACGTGAAGGGCGCGCTGTAGGCGAAATCTGGCAGAAAGCTCAGACAGACGCCGTCGTTGAAACCTGGCGTGCCGTGTCATCTTCTCCCCACGACAGGCAGTGCGGGGAAAGGGAAACGGCATGGTCGAAATCCTCGAACGCGAACGCGCCACGGCGCAGCAACCCGCAATCCGCGGCATCGATGCCCGGCACGCCGCCAACTCGGTCAGGAACACGGTGGGGATCGTGCTTGCCGGTGGACGCGGCGCGCGCCTGAAGCAGCTGACCGATTGGCGCGCCAAGCCCAGCGTGGCCTTTGGGGGAAAATTCCGCATCATCGACTTCACGCTCTCGAACTGCATCAATTCGGGCATCCGCAAGATCGACATCTGCACGCAATACAAGTCGCACAGCCTGCTGCGGCACCTGCAGCGCGGCTGGAACTTCCTCGACGGGCGCTTCGACGAGTTCATCGAGGTCATGCCGGCCCAGCAGCGCACCAACGGCGACTGGTACCAGGGCACCGCCGACGCGGTGTTCCAGAACCTCGACATCCTGCGCCGCAAGAACCCGCAGCTGGTGCTGGTGGTGGCCGGGGACCACATCTACAAGATGGACTACCGCCGCATGATCGAAGAGCACATCGCGCGCGGCTCCAGGCTCACGGTTGGCTGCGTGGAGGTCCCGGTGGCCGAAGCGCGCGCCTTCGGCGTCATGCGCACCGATTGGCGCGGGCGCATCACCGCATTCCAGGAAAAGCCCGAGACCGATCCCTACACCGTGCCCGGCAACCCGGAACTGGTGATGGCCAGCATGGGCATCTACATCTTCGATGCCGCCTTCCTCTTCGATGCGCTGCGTGCCGATGCGGCGATGGCGGATTCCAGCCACGACTTCGGCAAGGACATCATCCCGCGACTGGTCGCCGGCGGCTTCGAGGTCTATGCCCACGATTTCCACGACAGCTGCGTGAACATGACCGACGGCAAGCCCTACTGGCGCGACGTCGGCACCCTCGACGCGTATTGGGAGGCCAACATGGACCTCACAAGCGTCACCCCGCAGCTCAACCTCTACGACCGCGACTGGCCGATCTGGACCTACCAGGAGCAGTACCCGCCGGCGAAGTTCGTCTTCGACGACCCCGATCGCCGGGGTTGCGCGGTGGATTCGATGGTCTCGGGGGGCTGCATCGTCAGCGGGTCCACCGTGAAGCGTTCGCTGCTTTTCACCAACGTGCGGGTCTACAACCACTCGCGTGTCGAGGATTCGGTGGTCCTTCCGGGCGTGGAAATCGGCCCCGGCGCCCTGGTGCGCAACGCCGTCATCGACAAGCGTTGCCGCATCCCCCAAGGCATGCGGATAGGCTTCGACCTCGAGGAAGACCGCCAGCGTTTCCACGTCACCAACAAGGGCCGCGTGCTGGTGGCGCCGGAGATGCTGGGGCAGAAGCCCTGACCCGAAAAGCGGAAACTGGTGTCAGAGACGACTTTTGCGCTGGCGGCATTTGCCGCCCTCGGGGGAAGTCGTCTCTGACACCAGTTTCCGTCCCGCTTGCTTACCGCTTCCAGCTCGCGCGAAGCAGGTTTTCGTCGCGCGAATAGCGCAGCTTCAGTTCGCCCTTGTAGGCGCTGTGCAGGGCTTCGGCGATGCCGCGCGCCAGGTGCGAATCCGTGGTCGTGACCTCGGTGGAGCCGTCACGCGTATCCGAGATCGCCATGATCCGCTGCAGCGGCCGCGACGCCTTTTCCTTCTTCTCGTTGCACTGGATGAGGTTCACGATCTCGTCGCGGTGTTCCTTGAAGAATTCGCCCCTGATCGTGAGGTAGCCCGCGGGAAACTGGTCCGCGATGCGATGGCATGCGGGGCACACCAGCTCGTAGGCGTCCTTTTCGGCCGGCTGCCAGGTCCAGCGATTGACCTGGTAGGTCGCGTGGCACTTGGGGCAGGCCGTGCCGTTGGGCGGGCGCTTGGTGTTGCGGTACGGATCGCTTTCGTCTTTGGCGCTGTGCAGTCCGGCATCGCGCTTCGGGAGGTAGGGTGCGCTGCGTTCAGGTTTCATCGGGCTCGCCTCTGGGTTCGCCACCGTTGCGGTGCTGTTTGACTTCCCCGCGCTTGATCCGGATGTCGTCCTCGAGCTGGCGGTAGGCCACATCGAACGCGTGGCCGATGGCCACATACGCGTCTTCGTGTTGCTCGGAAGCCACGATCTCGCGCCCGGGCACATGCATGTCGATGCGAACCTCGAAAAGGTTGCCCTTGCGCTTGTGTTTGTCGATCTCGTCGATGACGACGTGGCAATGGGAGATCTTGGGATGGAACGCCTCGAGCTTGGCCGAAAGTTCGTTGATCCTGGCGTCCATGGCGGGGGAGTGGGGCATGCCGCGGTAGGTGATCTGGGGTTCGGTCATTGGGGATCGGCTCTTTTTGCGGTGGGTTCTATATCTGACATCGGGCCGGGCGCTTGGTGTCACAAGTCGACTGCATCACTTCGCGGGCGAGGCTGTAGTCCGATTGGACCATACGAGTGCCCT
>Ga0163153_10002378_pt1 | contig 27654 bp, 20 predicted proteins | sample OliLakLV19MP6IB1_FD_148629 | JGI IMG/M metagenome (GOLD analysis project Ga0163153, IMG submission 148629) | Freshwater microbial mat bacterial communities from Lake Vanda, McMurdo Dry Valleys, Antarctica - Oligotrophic Lake LV.19.MP6.IB-1 | ecosystem: Environmental > Aquatic > Freshwater >...
TCGAGTTGCAGCGTCGGCATCACAACCAAATCGGAAGCCTGGTAGTACTTCGCTAATTGATCTTCCGGCACAAACCCGAGTAACGTGACGACATCTTGTAATCCCTTGCTGCAAATATATTCTTCCAATCGCGAGCGCAGTGGGCCCTCCCCACCAATCAGAAGAAGCAGATCCTGCTGCTCCTCTCCGAGCATCGTCATGGCATCGAGAAGATGCTCTAATCCCATGCGAGGAACCAGATTGCGAACGGTAAACACAATCGTGCGGCTCTCCGGTAATTTAAGTTCCCATCTGATCTCATTCCGATCGTGCGGTGGGTAGAACGTGGTTGGATCGGCTGCGCCTGGAACCACGGTGATGGACTTCGGAATGATGCCGTGCGTGGCCATGACTTGTTGCTTCATGAATGTGCTCAAGACGATCACATGATGACAGCGGCGGATCACCATTCGTTCAATCCAACGCCGGGCACGCACGCTCAGCCGTCGCCTGACACGTTCAAGCGTCGTCGCAGCTCGCTCTGCTCTGGTGAGATATTCCTCGTGCGCGAACGAGTGACAGACGTAGACCCAGCGACTGACCATCCCATAACGGAACAAAATCGGACCGAGACCAGCCAGCGATTGATGAATCATGGCGATATCGACAGGGGAAGCCTGCATCATGCGGTCAAATGCCCGAAGAGAATTCTGTACTGAAGACCAGACAAAAGCAGGCTCGCTGGTTCGCATGACGGGATACCGTTGTTCGCTCACATTTCCGATCACCAGGCTGGCCTCCGCAGACTCAAAGGGAGCTCGCGCGAGCACGCGCACATTGTGGCCCAGCTTGGCAAGCCCCAGCGCTTGTTGCCGAAGCACTCGCTCGGCACCGCCGATGACCTGTTCGATCGTGACTTCTGCAAGTAAGACGACGTTCATGCCGCGCCGACGCCCATTGGATAGGAAGAGACAGCCTGTGCCACTTGCCCATGCCATAATTCCAACACCATGAGCGCATAGAGTTGATCCGTAAAATTTCTCCGGCCACTGTGGTGCTCTGCGAGCAGCCACTGCACATAGGCCGGATTGACGTACCCCCGTCGGCGGATGGCCTCATCAGAAAGCAAATCCTGACTCATCTCGCGCAGGTCTTCTCTCAGCCATCGTGCGAGCGGAAGCATGAAGCCGCGCTTTTTTGCCGAGAGAATACTTTCAGGCAACATACCTTGCAGGGACGATTTCATAAATCCCTTTAACTTCCATCCTTGAAATTTTGTCGAGGCCGGCAACGTACAGGCAAAGGCCAGCAGATGGTGATCGCAGAAAGGGACACGCAGTTCGAGCGAATGGACCATGCTCATCCGGTCACCCATCCTCAATAAATCGTCCGGTAAATACGTCTGTAGGTCAACACCCATTGCACGATCGGAGGGGTCGCTTGAAGGCCATTTTTGGAAAAGGTCCCGAACACGGTGACGTGCCGAGTCGTCGGACACGGCAGAGCGGAGTCCATCGGCAAACAACGGCGCATCCCAACCGTCAGGCTGAAACGTCGTCCAACGGAGGTATTGCTCGCCTAACGGGCGATGGCCATCCAGGAGAAATCGTTTGATGCGGCCACGAACCTCGTGGCCCCCTGCCCCATCCGATAGGCAGGAGACAGCGCGAGACGCAATCCATGAACGCATCCCCACAGGAAGCGATGCATAGCGAGCCGCGGTTCGTAGCCCAAGATAGCGTGGATAGCCGCCGAAGAGTTCGTCGCCGCCAATGCCGGATAACGCAACCGTCACGGACTGTCTGGCCACCTCGGATACCAAATACGTGGGAATGGCCGAAGAGTCGGCAAATGGCTCCCCCATACCGGCCACTACGCGAGGCAGTAATGAAACCGCATCAGGGCGCAGTATGGCTTCCGTGTGGTCGGTCCCGAAGTGTGTCGCGAGGAGCCGAGCTGCTTTGAGCTCGTTGAATGATTGGTCTTCCGGCGCATCATACCCGAGGGAAAATGTTTTGATCGACCCAGGAATCGCCTCGCGCATGCAGGCCAGAATCGATGCGGAATCCAACCCACCGGACAGAAATAGACCGAGCGGGACGTCGCTGACGAGATGCGCCTGGACAGAGTTACGCAGCGCACTCAGAAACTGGGCGTGTAGGTCGCCCTGCGGAGTCTCGCCCTGATTGCCTGCTTCTTCCGCCGGACGATAATAGCGCCAGAACTCCACACGACCCCGTACAATCTTGAGTGCCTCGCCGGGTCGGAGCTGATAGACGCCCTCCACGATCGTATCAGGGCCCGGGACATAGAGCAGTGAGAGGAAATCAGCGATGGCCTGCGGACGAATCGTCCAATGAGGCAGTCCTTCCAGGAGTGACGGCAGTTCTGAAGAAAAGAACACACGTTGGGCGGCCCCCGCTTTGCCAGGTTGGACAGCGTAGTACAGGGGTTTGATCCCCAAGCGATCGCGAACCAGCAACACAAGATCCTGCTCTCGATCCCAAATGGCGTAGGCAAACATTCCCCGCAATCGATAAACTGCCTCTGGCCCTTCCTCTTCATAGAGATGCACCAGAACTTCAGTATCGCAACGGGACTGAAAGCGATGGCCTTTTTGGATCAACTCCTCGCGGAGTTCGCGATAGTTGTAGATCTCCCCGTTCATCACCGCCCAGACGGAGCCGGTCTCGTTCCTGACCGGTTGACGTCCACCGGCAGGATCAATCACCCTCAATCGCCGTACACCAAAGGCCACGCCTATGCCATGATGCGTCCCTTCCTCGTCCGGTCCTCGATGGACAAGCCGATTGAGCATCCGGTCAAGCAGGGCTGGATCATTGTCCCCTACTAAGCCGCAAATACCGCACATAACATGGCCTCTCCAAATAAACGCAGCTACCGACTCTTCTCCATCAAAACTCGCTCTCGTCGTTCATACTCTTCTCGCTCCTTCTGGTGGCGGGGCGAGATCTCTTGAGGCGGCACGTCGACCGGCTCATATCGGATATGCTTGGCAGATCCCACTGAGGTAAACAGGGACCGCACTCCGAACGTGGCGACTGCGGCAAGCAGGCAGAGCACAACAACCAAGCCCAAAAATCTGATTGCACGCCGCCCACGGAGACTGAACCAATGGGATCTACTCACAACACTACCTTATTCCGCTGGGCTATGAGCTCAAATGAAGGTGCCCAGACCATGCGCCCTCCTGTCACCTTATAGAGCACCTCCGCACAGGACCAGAACGCCGTCGCACCGATCCGCCACTTGAGGCGACTCATCCACGGGTTCGCCGAGACGAGAGGCCCTCGACTAGGAACCGAGTTATGGATCGCAGTGGTGTGTAATCCGATCCCTTTGAGCAATGAGCGGAGGGCGTGAGGCGAATAGAGAAAAAGATGAAATGCCTGATCAAAGCGGGACCCGACCCACCGGGCCGGTGTCCGCATCGGAAGATGAAACACCCCATTAGTCGCTCTGATGACGACAAGACCTGATGGCGTCAGGGCGCCGGCGACCTGGCGCAGGAGGCTCGCCGGATTCGGCACAGTTTCCAGTACGTTCACAAGGGTGATGACATCGAACGGTTCGCCATCGCCGGTCCGTTCCAACCAATCAGACGGCAGCACCGTGAGCTGACGACGAGCCGCACGCTCGGCTGCTTTTTTCGACAACTCCAACCCATAACATGTCCATCCTGCCGACTGACAGAGCGACAAGAACGCGCCGTCGCCACACCCGATATCAAGTAGCCGACCGGGAGGCCGCCGATACAGGCCAAGGCGGCGCACGACACTTTCAAAAACTGGGTCGCGGTCCGACGACGCCTCGGCCTCGCCATAGGCCTCGTCGTAGTCTTCCCGATAAAACTCTTCGACCGTGGACTCCAACGGGCGAGGATTCAGAAACACAAGCTCACAGCTCGGACAGCGCACATACCGTCTGGTCGGAGTCTGAAACACATCAACCGGCATCGCCTGACTGCCACAAGGACAAACAATCTGTTCTGTCTCTGGCATGGCTACCTGCTTCACGCTGCCATCCGTTTCTCAATGGGTACCCCAATACCCGCGTCGTGCAACGCCGCATCGAAGATCGCCGTCGTATTCCCAACCATATGGTCCACCGTAAACCGCTCTCGAACCAGAGCTTGCCCCTCTGCCCCCATCTTCGAGGCAGTGGTCGGATTGCTCAGCACTTCTCGAATCGCATTCGCCAACGCTCGTGGATCTCGCGCCGGCACGAGCAATCCAGTCCTGTGGTCTTCAATCAACTCGGGAATCCCGTTAACCCGCGACGCGACCACAGGACAGCCCATCGCCAACGCCTCCAACAAGACAAACGGAAATCCTTCGGATAAGGATGGCAGTACGACAACATCCGCAGCAGCCAGAATATCCGCAATATCCTCACGAACCCCGACAAACCGACAGGATCCTTCGACAGCAAGTTCGACTGCCAGGCGATGTAGTTGGCCGCGAAGCTCGCCGTCTCCCACGAACACACAGCACAACTGCGGCCATGCCTCGATCAGGTGCGGAAGCGCCTGCAACAGGACGCAATGACCCTTTGCTTCCGTCAACCGGGCGATCATAACCAATACCGGCCCCGAGACAATACCAAGCTCCTCTCGAACTGTCTTGCGATTCGGCTGCAAAGGAAAAGCGGAAGGATCTACGCCGTTGTAGACCGTCTGAATCCGTGCCGCGGCAGCCGGGGATTCATCTACCAGATCGCGACGATTGGAGTCCGAGACACAGATGATCCGATGAGCGAGCGGGAGCGTCAGACGTAGTGCCGTGATATAGAACCATCGTGTCAGTGAACAAACCCCATAGTCTTTCAGTGAATTATGGACCGTCGAGATAATGACCGGCACGCCGGCCAGACGTCCCGCAATCCGTCCATAAAAGTTCGCCCTGGCTCCATGTGTTTGCAGAATCGTCACTCGCTCCCGCCCAAGCAACCGCGTCAACCGCCAGAGGGCAAGTGGGTTGAACAGCGGCGCCAAGTGGACGAGGTGCGTCTCCACCCCGCGCGCTTTCATACGCCCTACGAACGGACCAGGCTCGGGACAGATCAGCATCGCTCGATACCGCCTGCGGTCGAGACGGCCAAAGAGGAGCTCCAGATACCGTTCACCGCCTCCATAGGACGCAGACCCGGCCAATTCTGCAAGAACGACCGGTGTCATGGTTTTCTCCCCAGGATCAATAAGCTCCCGCGCAAATGCGGGATGAGATAGAACGGCACCTTGGCCCAATCGATCACGCTCTGCCGTGCGGTCTGTTGGCAGTCCTGGGTGTCCTCACCCAGAAAAAACCGCGACAGAGCGATCTCAAACCCGATATGGCGTAGCATCTCTGCCAACTCGTGCATCGCATATTCCCTTGCGTGCGGACGCCATTCATCGTTTGGATCGTTATAACCGGGAGGGGCCAGCCGATCATTGGGCGATCGACCGATCAATAACTTGAAAATATTACCGATTCGGGTGACATTCGGAGTCGTGATCACAAGGTGGCCTCCGGACTTCAAAATTCTGTAGGCCTCCGTCATCAAATGAAACGGCGAGGTAAGGTGTTCAACGATCTCCAGTGCAAAGACGAGCTGTGTGGAATGGTCGGGTAATGGTACTTTTTCCTGGTACCCTTTGGACAAGAATTGTTGCCCGGCAGGATCAAGATTGACGGTGAGAATCTCGACATCGGCATCCTGCTTCATGAACTGCACAAACTCGGGACTGGCCATCAGTCCGGCACCGAACAAACGCGCCGCTCGTGTAGGCTCGAGGCCACGCGAGAGACGCAACAGACTGCCCGGGAAGGGACCAAAATCCACGATCGTCTGTGGCCCATCCGGCAGCCGCTGCAATCCGCTTCGAAGCGCCACATGGAGACGATCTCGACATTTCAATGCGTGATTCATCGGCGTGGTAAAGCGCGCGTCCTGTTCTCCAAACGTCTCGTATGGAGACGGTCGGTAGGTTCGGATGATTCGATTGAATTCGCGCCTGGTCAGTTCGTATCCCACGAGATCACGGTTTCCTTCCAACGATCAGCAGGGTGTCGCAAAGCAATGTAAAATGGAGCTGACTGAGCCGATTGAATCGTTGACGCAGGCCCGTCAGCTGCACCACATGAAGCCCGGTCTTCTGGACAAGGTGTTCGAGCAGGGATGCGCTGAATGAATGCAGATGGCGATCATCGGCGGTCACGGATGGCACCTGGCCGCTCAATGCCTGGAAGCGGAATCGCCAAAACGCAACGTTCGGAACGGTCAGCAAGACATGTCCCCCTTGCTTCACCACGCGGGTGAGTTCCTCCAGGACGCGACCCGGCATGATCAAATGTTCGATCACTTCGCTCGCACTCACCAGGTCAAAACTCTCGCCGGGTTCTGGCAACGCCTCGCAATTGAGGTCGACGGCGTATTGCCGATCGAGTCCTTCACTTCGAGTGAGAGCCGCTGTGGACAGATCACAACCATGAATCACTACATCGCGACAATTCGCTCGGATCGCTCTTGCCAGTCGTCCATCTCCGCACCCTATGTCCAGAACCTTCCGCGGAGCAAGCAGTTGAACCACGCTGCTGATCTGATCGTATCGGCGTACGCCGTCAAAGGCTGTTGCCTCGGATTTCCACCCGTTCCATTCATCGTTGTACCGCTCGCGTTGGCTTGCGCTGGAGCGATTCATTGAGCACCCACACCTTTCCTCACGCCGAGCAGGCACACCCCGTTTCCCCGTCGTGGAGCTATCAACATTTCGCGGACCACAGACAGCACAACAACAGGGAGCAAGAGCAGTCCAATTCCTTGCACCCTCCGTCGTTCCTCGTATGAAAATACTTCCTTGGCCACGACGTGACTCCATTGAACGTTCACCGCACCTCGACGACCTAGACGGAGCGGTGCTCCAAATTGGAGATCAGGATTGCTGTGTCGAATCTTTCACATACATGATTATCGCCTGCTGATGTTCACGAAAATTGTTGGCCGTCTCTAGACGCGTCGCCTTGAATCAGATGCAGTGTTCGGTGCTAGGAACAGGGATCAAGCCCGGAAAACATACAGGTCGGATACCACCCTGCAAACATAGCAACTAGCCGGGCTTCCAACCCACGTTCTGCACCGAGAGCCCGTTTATGCGTTACCGTAGAAACGACACGGCCATCCAGTACAGGTAGAGCCCTTTGATCACAAGGTCAGCGTGCAAACCTCCAGGCCAACAATCTTAAATCGTTTGTGTAAGCCCTCGATATCGTTGATTGAACACCATCACCATGAGTATCTCTCTGTCATGTTCATACACCACGGCCTTTCCCGTATCATGCCTATCCTCCGACTGAACAGGCTGCATGATCTTTAAAATGATCTCGTCCTACCCATACGCGCCATAACATCGTCCTCAACGTCTCCATCTGCTGTTGACGATCGGAACGACCTGAACAGACAGCCCTGAACATTTTTGCGAGTACTCCCCCTCCAATCCATACCTTCATGATGAGCCGCTCGAGCCACCAGAAATGTTTCTCCACATAGCGAATCCGGCTGAGCTCCCATTGCACATTGAGTTGATCTCGATGCTTTACACTACTGCGTCCGATCAAATGGACGATCTCACAGTCCGCCGCATGCCACACGCGATAGCCTCGTTGATGAATCCGTCGACACAGATCGACGTCTTCGAAATACATAAAAAACCGATTGTCGAACCCCCCTATTTGTTCAAACAATCCCTTCCGCACCATAAGACAGGCGCCATTAGCCCACTCCACGTCTTGCGAGACCGTGAAGTCTATTTCAGAATCACTACCGACTATCCGTTTTATGATCGTTGGAATCCAAGCCGAATAGCGGAGATGATCGCGGACCGAAGGGAATGGAAAGCAGGACTGCAGCACTTGGCCTGCCTCATTACATTGGAGACAACTTACGGCTCCGATATCAAGCTGCCTATCCAAACACGATACCATCTTGGCAAGAGTACACGCTCTCATCACCGTATCACTGTTCAGAAAAAGGACGTACTGTCCTCTGCCGATTACAACAGCCTGGTTACACGCATTGGCATACCCACCGTTGTTTTGATTAGCAATGACCCTAGCCTGCGGAAACTGAGCCTGTACGGCAGCGGCACTGCCATCACTGGATGCGTTATCAATCACGATCAATTCATACTCTACGTCCTTCGTCATGTCCTGAATGGATTTCAGACAGGTCAGCAGCAAATCCCGCGTGTTATAGCTGATGATGGCAATCGTGAGGTCCACGGGATGACAATCCTATCGTTTGACTGCACTAAGCATGAGTTCATTGCCGGCCCATCGCCAGAATGGCAATAGCCCTCGTTCGAGCCGATGGAGCCCTCGGGCGATCAGACCCGCATCGCATGGTTGCAGGTTCCCGCGCGCATGCCCTTGGCGACGGATCCGCAAGCTCTTTTCGTAGTTCACATGGGATAGGAATGGCCTTGTCAACAGCCGCTCGACACGAAACCCTGCTCGCTCCACACACACCTGCAACGTATGTGGTGTAAACAGCCACAAATGCCGTGGAGGTTCCAACGCCATCCAATCCTCTTTAAATAGCCGACTCATAAGCCCTGCCATATTCGGTGTCGTTAAAACTAACCGCCCGCCGTCTTGCAACACCCGATAGCACTCGCGCAAATGGGTCAGCGGATCTGGAACATGCTCAATAGCATGCACCATGGTCACCACAGCGATACTGCGATCGGATAAACCTGATGTTTCCAACGTCCCCACCTTCACAGGCACTTCATAATTCTCGCGAGCGATCCGAGCGGCTTGAGGGGACGGATCGATCCCCATAACCGTCCATCCGAGCGCCTTCATCGCCGAGAGGTACCCACCCGCACCGCATCCGATATCCAGAAGCGTCCCCCCTTCGACAAAGGGAGGACAGAGTTCGTCGCGTCCATACCGTGCGCGGTTTTGCAGCGCAGGAATCAGACCGAGAACACGCCCCCCCACCGAAGCCCACCACTCATCCCGTTTAAACTGGGTATAGCCGAAGATCTCACTCAGAATCAGTGCACGCAACACATCTCGAACTCCAGCTGCCGGTCGAATTGGCGCCTCGCCCAGCGCTCCTCCCTCATGCGGTTCATAGTCGTCGGGATAGCATTTCGGAATCTCATCAATCGTCGGTCGTGGGCTTTCCCACACCAATCCGCATCCAGAGCATCGGGCGAAGCCAAACTCGCCTTCGACTGAATAGAGGCGGTCGTGTAGTCCGCGAAACAATGTCTCCCCAGGCGTGCCACAGAGCAGACAAAGAGCAGCTTCTTCCGTTCTTAGTGTCGGCATATTACCGCACACGATATCAGGTCTGGATTCATGTCTTTGGGGTAACGGAAGGTCTCTTGCCCAACGGCCAGTCGAATACGCTTGCCTAGCTCATGCCCCCACCACTTCAGCGATCGACGGCCCAACACCACCTTCCCCAATCCTCCTCCAAGCACCAGCAAGGAATTGACGGTCAGAATCAGCCAGAATGTTCCGGCACACAGAAGCCCTTCATGCTTCCGATAATAGCGAACAAGTCCGATCAAGCTATCGATGATTCCCTGGTCGGGCAACTCATGAACTCCCCCGGCGCCTCCGTGATGCATCACCTCGGCCCCCGGAAGCAGGAATAGCCGATGTCCGTGATCGTACAGCCACCGGCACAGATCCACATCGTTATAAAAAATGGGAAACTGTTCATCGAACAAAGACGGTGGCATGAGGATGGACTGCCTCAGCATCAAGCACGCAGCCGGTGGTTGCTCAACCTCAGTCATACTCTGAAATGGCTCATCGTGCATGTAAAAGGCCCGAATCCAGCGATTGCATGGGAATAGATTCCTCAATATCGTCTCCGAGAACAACACGTACCGCCAGCGAGGCAGCCGTTTGTGGTAGCGCTGCATCGTCCCGTCAGGATTTCGTAAGACCGCCGTCACCCCCGCCCGCTGTGAATCAGCGTCGAGAAACTGAACCATCTTTTCAATCGATCCGGATCCCACTTCTGTGTCCGGATTCAACAGCAGTACATAGCGGCCTTGCACTCGTTGATAGGCTTGATTGTTGGCTCGGGCGAAGCCGACATTCTCCGGGTTTCTGAGCAGTTCGACCCTTGGAAATTCTTCCGCCACAAGAACGGGACTGCCATCGATCGACCCGTTATCAACCACAAGAATTTGAGCATGAGCCCCTCCTATTCCACTCACAAGCGCCCGCAGACAAGAGCGTAGCAAGTCCCGAGTATTCCAATTCACGATGATGATCGAGACATCCACTTCATGTCCTTGGAACACCGAGGCCCTCCAATCAGGCGCTCCATAAGGCCCGCAAACGGGGATACTCTCGCGCCCAGAGATGCCATCCATAAATACTGATGCCAGCGAGCCCACATATCATCGCCGGCCACTGTTCCATGCTCCTCGAAGGAACTGTATGGCTGAGCAGAAAACCGAGCACAACAATCGCCACTAATCCACCCGCCCATCTCAACGGCTCAAACGCCGGCCAAGCTTCCTGTCCTAATAGTTGGACCGTCGCCATGACGTGCAAAACGAGACCGATCACGAAAGTCAGCGAGATTGCCCAGGCCGCTCCGACAAGTCCCCACATCATCGTAAATGGAATCACTATCGCGACGTAGCACACACACATCGCGGCCCAGATTTTAGTTTGTAATTCAGGGTGATTGGCCCCGCAGTGAAACGCTGCCATTACACTGCAGAACGCCGCGGCAATGGCAAACAAACAGAGGACCCGCAATGGGTCGATCGCCGCTATCCACGATGGGCCGAAGACGAACGGGACAAGATACGGTGCGAGGGTTGCCGTCGCCAAGGCACTGGGCACAATGACCATTCCTGTTAAACTCATTTGCAGGCTTAAGGCACGCATCACACCCGGCCGATCCTTCTGTAACATCGCGTATGTGGGCAAGCTGATTTGAGAGATCACGCTCATGGCCCGAATGCCGATCATAATCGGAATTGCCATGGCAACTTGGTAGTGGCCCAACGCTGCGACTCCGTACAGACGTCCTACTACAAGATCTCCTCCGCACATGACCGTAAAAAGAAACCATCCTGTAAAATTCTGATATCGGCCATAGTTCCAGAGATTCAGCAATGACGCGCGATTGAGCGACCATCCGATACGGCACGGCGCAATCCAGTGCGATAAAAGCGCTCCGAATAAGAACGCGATCAGCTGCCCACCCAATAGCGCCCACGCGCTCTGCCACCACCAGGCCAAGCCGATCGTGACACAAGATTCGAGCACACGGCGACTGAGATCAAACGACACCCGTTTGCGAAGGTCCAGCTTCTTCAGCAATATGAACAACTGAGGGCTCTGAATAGATTGGAGAAGAATCCCCACCGTATGGACACGAAGAAATAGGCTGAGTTCAGGGATCTGCATCCCGATCGCAATTACATCTGCCAGCCCCCAGAGCCCGACTGCCAGTACGAGCCCTCTGATAATCGACAAGGTCCACGCTACGCGAAGGTCTTCCTCACTGACATCCGGCTTCGCAATGACCGCCGGCTCTAATCCCAATTCAGAAAAGGTTTGCACCGCAAGCAAGATGGCAGCGGATGCCATCATTAATCCAAAATCTCCTGGTAGCAGTAGTCGTGTCAGGACCACAAGCTGGAGAACGGCAATGCCCTTCTCGACAGCAAACCCGGAAAGCGCCCACCCTCCGGCTTGCAGAACGCGATGACGGATTCTCGTGGATCCGGCCACTGACTCATCGTGGTCAACCGAGCGGACCTGGTTCTGAATCGATGGCCTATTCATCACACACACGCCCGGCCTCGAACATGTTCAGCCGCCACCATCCTGCACACCTGTTCCAGTTCCCTCGCTCGCGTGTCCCACGTATGGGAGTGCACAACGGCAACACGCCCGGCTTGCCCCATCTTTCTCGCCGAGGCAGGATCCCGGAGTATGCGAAGCACCCCCTCAGCGATCGCCACCGGATCCTCTTCCTTTACCGAGAGCCCGGCACCCAACATTTCCACCATGTCGCCATATCCCTCACCGGCCGTCGCAACGACAGGCCTCGCGCAAGCCAGATATTCCCAGAGCTTCATGGAATCACCAGAATAGAAGCGGACCGACCGATGGAGAACCACACACACGTCACTTGCCCCAATCCACCACGGCACCTCATCAACTCGCACTCGCCCCACAAACGATACTGTATCTTCAAGGCCTTGTTGACGCACCATTGCTTGCAGCTCTGGCCTTGTATGGCCATCGCCGACAAGCAGAAGCTTGACGGCTGGGCATTCACGGCGGACTATCGACATGGCCTCAACGAGGGTATCGAGCCCATGCCAGGGGAAAAACCCACCGACAAACCCGATGTACTGTGCATCGGGGTCAAGTCCAAGTCGGTGACATGCATCGTCTTTTTCTCGAGGCACACAGACGGAAGAATCGACCCCGTTTCGAATCACATAGCAACGGTCACCTGCGATGCCCCACTCTCGCTGCATCCAGAGAGGAATTTCACGACACACACTGACAATTGCCTGTGCTCGCTTCCCCGACACTCGTAGGGCCCCTTGAATAACATTGCGGATGGGTTTCCATCCCCACAGACCAGTCAACTCCTCTCCCGCTAATCCATTGACGAACAGCACATAAGGGCAGCGCATCACACTGGCACAGATCAAGGGAGCGACCTGGCCCGGCGAATCGAACCACAACATGACGTCTGGCTTCTCTCGCCACATTGACCAAAGCAATGTGATCGCCGAGCCGACCAAATAGGCCCATGGTCTGATCATCGGGACGCGAGGAACCCATACCCACACCCTCCGCGCACTGATTAGGCCGGCATCATCCTTCATATCGGCAGACGGCGTCGGCGCCACTACCCGCAAGGCATGTCCTCGAGCCGCAAGCGCACGCACAAACTGCACGACCTGCTGAGCCCCGCCACCGCCAACTCCAAGATCCTCATCACAAAAGACCAGAATATTCATAGTTCGGACCGTGCGTTATGAGGCGGCCGGCAACACAGCGTGGCCCGGTGAAGCGATCGCGGACATATTCTCCGTCGAGCGTTGCCAGAAGACCCCCGTCCAATCGATCTGATAAATCCGGTCGGTAATCCCTCGCGCCTGGCGAAAATCTTCGATTGCGGCGCGACAGGTTGGCAACCCGAAATCATCCACGATGACAAATCCGCCAGGCGACACCTTGTGATAGAGTGCGGTCAACGCGTCCATGGTCGACTCATATAAATCACCATCGAGCCTCAAGACCGCCAATTGATTGATCGGCGCACCCGGTAATGTGTCACGAAACCAGCCCGGCAGAAATGCCACCTGGTCGTCCAACAACCCATACCTGGAAAAATTGGCCTTCACCTCCTCTAATGAAATTGCCAACTCCTTATAGGTCCACAGCGTGTCACCCTGATCGACTGGATAACGGGCCGAATCAGGTTGTGGCAATCCACGAAAGGAATCAGCCAACCAGACCTTTCGCGAACACTCACCATAGGCTTTCAATACCGCACGCATAAAAATCGACGATCCACCACGCCATACTCCTGTTTCGATCAGATCTCCTGGTACACCATTTCGAATCACCGAAGTCACACAATGCTGGAGGTTCTCCAGCCGCTTCAACCCGACCATCGTTTCCGCTTCAAGCGGCCAATCACGTCCATCCTGTCTCTCGTCCATTCGATCCGGTTCAATTTTGACAACTTCCAACTGGACTCGACGCAACAGCGAATGAAGGGGCTCAAATACGACTTTTCGCCACCCACTGACCGACGTCATCGGCCGATATTTCTCTCTCCAGAGCATCCGCGTCAGACACTGCTTCATCAGGTGCAAATACAACTCCTCAGGGGTGACTCCACCGTTGTAACCTGCCACAGGCTGACTCATGTTCCCCCACTTCTATTTGCCATTGACCAGAAGCCGATGCCGATCATGATTGTGTGGAACAATCTGTCGAGCCAGGTCACGTAACGTGCGAACGATCGCATCCCACCCAAACCGCGTCTCGACAAAAGCGCGACCTTCACGCCCCAATCGGCACGCCTCGTCAGGACATGCCAGCAGGTCCAAGACTGCTTCAGCCAGCGCATCGACCTGATCAGGCTGGACCAGGACTACTCCATTCGCACGAGAAAACAGTGCGGTCACTGACGGAATAGCACTCGCGACGACAGGCTTCCCACAGGCTAGGTAATCGAATACCTTCACCGGTGATGTTTCACCCCGATCTCCACAGAAGGGTGCGACACACACATTCATGGCGCCAATCCATATAGGGACGCGGGTGTATTCGACTCGACCAGCCCAGGTAATCCAAGAAGAAAGACCTCGCTGTATTGCCTGCTCAAAAAGCGCCGTCGCTTCTTCCCCTTCACCAATCATGAGCAATCGTGTCGAGGGACGGCGATCATGAATGCGTGCAAACGCCTCCAACAAAGTCGCTAACCCTTGATATCGATAAAAGCTGCCGACAAACCCGATGTATTGGCACGCAGGGTCTAAATGTTCTTTTTGCCTGCACATATGAATTTCCTTGGGTCTAAACACCTCTGTATCCGACCCGCTCGGCAACACGACAACGCGATCAGCCTGCACACCGTACTGCGATTGCACAAGACGACGTAGTCCATCTGTTAGCACTACCACTCGATCACACCGGCGTAGTGCAAAGGTAGCCAAGGCATGAGTCATCCAACTTCTCAACCCCCTCGCGCACCATGGAGGAACTGGCTCTCCGTTGACTTCGCAGATGCACTGCGCCCCAAACAGTCTTGCAAACAACAGCGGATGCGGACTGTCCATCCACCGGTAATACACGACGTCCGGCTTTGACCGGCAGGCTCGTGCGAAGCTGACGACGAAAGAGAGAATCGCGTAGGAAATCGGACGGCAGACCGGCCATGGAAGGAGCCAAATCGGAGCAATCGAAAACCCTCGCTGGAGCAACGAGGATCGATAGCGTGGAGGAAAGACTGTGACGCTATCGCCCTGTTCAGCAAGTTGTCGCGCCAATGCCCAGAGACGAACGAGCCCTACGGGATCGGATGGTGCATCCGGCTCATACCAATAACAAAAGAGGAACCACTTCATACAGGCACTCGCTGAATGCCAGGATTCGTCTGCTCTGATGTCAAACGTGGCAAGATCATGACGAGCCCCGCGCACAACCAAAATGGCTCCATGATGCGGATAATGATGAAGGTGTTAGCTCCAATACCATGTGCGAGCATGGCCACCAGGCCAAGGAGCAATCCGTGGGCCAATCCCTTACAAAATGGATCCTGCTCGGTCAGAAAGGTCTCCCGTGCGCGCCGCCACAAGCGGATAATCAAAAAGATGAACGCGACAAGGCCGACGAGACCCGTTTCGCCGAGGATCTTGACGTATTGCGCGTCCGCCCAGGCGTAACCGGTGACACCGCGCCCGATCAGAGGACTATGCAGCCAATCTTTCAGCACATACTGCCAAGAACGCAGCCGCTCTGTCGTGGAGAGATCTAACCCAACACGCCCCACTGTGATTTCGCCTCCGTATTGACGTCCAAAGAACGTCTCATTGACCCGATCCTTCACATTAGCAGGCGCGGCAAAAGGGAGGGCAACCGCGAGGAGGAGTATGAGTGCGAGTACACCGGGTCGCCGCCATTGCGTCACAGCAACAGCCAGCACCAACACACCAGCCGCCAGGTAGGACGAGCGGGAGAGTGTGGCCATGAGAGCCAAACTGATAAACCCCATGAGCAGCACGAGCATGACCCGAACCGGTACGGACTTTAAGTGAAGGAAAAGGCCCATGACCACAGCCATGATAAAGACCAGGTATCCACCGAGGGTGTTCGGTTCGCCGCTTTCCCCTTCAAACGGCGCACTCGCCCGTTGCCCGCTTGGAATCTGAGCGATCGCATACACACTAATCACGAAACAGATCGCCAATAACGCCGTTACCAAACTGACCACCTGTCGTTTGGTCGAAACATGGTTGACGACCATGAAGAAGACAAAGAAGTATTCAAAGTACTTCATAATAAAAAAGAATCCCGTCAGCGGACGGACGCGACCGGCGATGACACCGATTAGCGTCGCGAGCACACAGGCCAGCATGTAGTAGACGATGGGTCGATTGAGCGGCGTCTCGCGAATGAGGGCCAGATCGCGATAGATGATGGTCTTGACCAACCAACTGAATCCAATAATCACGAGCAAGAGATCGTCCACGCGCAGCGAGAGTTCTCGCGCGCCAACACCTCTCCCTTCCACTCGCCCAACTGCAATTTCCGGAGAGAGCAGCATGGAGCCAATCAGAAGGAAGAGCGAGGCGGGAACCGACGTGAAAGCCACCAGTATAATGAGAAAACCGAACACGGCCTGTAACCCCATCGTTGGAGTCGCTAGCGTAAGGCCGAGAGCAAGCACGGCGGCCAACACTGAAACGATGACGGCATCTTGAGGTTTCACCATCGACGCATGCATGGGATGTTAACTCCTGCTGCCACGTCAGCGATATTCGTAACGGTAGGCACCGTAGTCCGATGCGACCTCGGACTTTACGTTTGTCAAGACGATCCCCATCACATTGGCCTGCGCATGGTCCAAGAGGAACTTGGCACGCTTGAGAGCATTCCGACCGATCCGCCCGACTTGGTAGACCAGGATCGTACCGTCGACACGCGAACTGAATGCAACCGCATCCGTGACCGGGAGTATGGGAGGAGAATCGAAGAGCACAAGGTCGTATTCTTCATTCATCTCACTCACCAGCGTCTTAATCTTGTTCATGTTGAGGAACTCATTTGGATTGCCGATCTCAGACCCGCTGGTCAGAATATGCAGGTTGTCCAGTCCTGGCGTGCTCATCACCCGATCTGCCCCCATCGCCCCCAGCATCAGATCCGTGGTGGAACGCACGTGACTGCGCCAAGAGGTACTGCCTACCAAGGCATCTGCCAAACCTGGGCCACGCTCGAGACCTAACCGCTGATGCACAATCGGCCTCCGGAGGTCTGCGTCGACGAGCAAGACACGCTGCCCTTCCTGGGCGAGCGTAATCGCCAAATTCGTAACACAAGTGCTCTTGCCTTCTCCAAGGCCCGCGCTGGTGAAGAGAATAGATTTGACTTTTCGATCCATACTGGCGAATTGAATGTTCGTCCGTAACGACCGCAAACTCTCGGACAGGACAGATTTTGGATCAATCAGGCAAATTAGTTTCGAGAAATTTTCTACCGTCGACGCAGAGGCATCGGCTGGAAGCGCCGCACGAGCGGCTTCCTCCATTTCTTTACTGTCGAACTGCGGGATGACGCCGAGGACCGGCACCTTGAGAAACTCCTCGATCCCTTCGATAGTACCGATCGACGTATCGAACGATTCACGTGCAAAGGCGATGACGATGCCGAGAAAGACCCCCATCAGAGAGCCAACCATGAGATTCAACGCCGTATTGGGCGCATTGATCGGTGCGCTGGGCATGATCGCCGGCGCAATAATCGTTACTTCTTCGATCCGTTCCGCACTTTTGATCTGCAGTTCTTGCAGTTTACCCTTGAGCGTCGCCAACAAATCAGCGTTGATTTTCACATCGCGCTCAAGGCGGCTCATCTCTATCGTGGCTCGTGGAAACTTCAAATACCGGCTCCGATAGCGATCACGCTGATCCATGAGAGTGGCTTCCCGATCTTGCATGGTCTTGAGTTTGGCTCGAAGTTCAAGAATCATCTCGGCTCTGACGTTGTCGACCTTCTGCTGCTGCTCACGAACTTGTGGATGATCCGTCGTATAGTTGATCAGAAGAGTGTTTCGTTCCTGGATGAGATCAAGGAGGCGCTGATTCAGGATTGTGAGCAGCGCATATGGCTCCTCCGTGAATATCCGGCCGGTTTGATTTCCGATCACCGCATCGCTTCGGCTGAGCACCGAGATCTGCCGCTCTCCCTCCGCGCGCTTTCGCACCACTTCATTGTACTGTTCTTCCAGCCTGGTGAATGTCTCCAGAGCAGCACGCGCCTCCTCAGACAGGAATACCTGCCCTTCTCGTTCTCTAAAGGCTCTTAGCGCTTCTTCTGCAATATTCAACTGCCGTTCAAGCCCGGCTAGTTGTTCCTCAACAAACTGCCTCGACTCCATGACGAGACGGTTCCGGGTCATAATATTTTCGAGACGATAAGCATTCGCCACTGAATTGGCTGTCTTCTCAGCCGTCTCCGGTTGATCCGAGGTCGCCGTGATACGGATGATATTCGTATCGCCTTCGCGTTGGGTCTGGATTTCCTGGCCGAGGTTGTACACTGTATTGAGATAGGCGGACGATCGCTTCTCTTCCGACACCATATTTGCCGGTACTCGGCCTAACTCCATCGCCACACGCTCCATCACGGGAAACCCCCGGATAAACTCGGTCTGGGAGTTGAGGTCGTTGGCATTTGAGAAGGACATGGTCTCGATCAACTGTTGGGCTACAGTGCTCGTTCGATCGAACTTCACTCGTGCAGACGCTTCATACAGCGGGCCCGGCTTGAACAGTTCTGAAAACAGGAACGTGAATAACACCACAAGTCCGGCTGCCAGCAGAATGAGATACTTCCGTTTCTTGACAATCAGCCAATAATCGATGACGTTGAGTTCGTATTGGGCCATAGGGTCAGCGTCCTTCTCTCGTCTCGATTCCGCCAATCATTACTTCAGCAATGCAGGAAGAATAAACGCCGGGTAGAACGGTACGATCGCAGTCGAAATAACCGGCATAATCTTTTTTGCAGCTTCAGTAGCATCGCCCAGATGTTCGCGCGGGACAAATACGATATCGTTTTCTTCCAGCGACACGTTCCTGCTTAAATCGCCATACGTAAATGCACGAGCGAGATCGGCCATGAGAATGTTCGGTTTTTCGAGGTTACCGCCTCGAATCACCCGGACTTCTTCCATCAACGCTGTTTCCTGGTACATGTCAGCCGCCGCAAGAGCTTGTAACACCGTCATGTGTCTCGGCATGGGAACCATCCCTGGCTTCTTGACATCCCCAAATACAAAAACGCGTTTAACTTTCAACACTTTCTTCTTCAGCAAGACCTGCACCCGCGGGTTGCGCATATATGCCACAGCAGCTTCATGAATACGGGTTTCCGCCACAGCTGCGGTCACGCCCCCGACTTCCATCTCCATAAACCCAACTGAAACCTTTCCGTTCTCCCGCACAACGCCGGAGAACTTCTCCTCGCCGGCACCGCGACGAATAACCACTTCAAGTGTATCCCCTGTTTCAATGGGCGTTTCTGAGGTCGGAACGGTTTCATCGGCATAGACATCGCCCTTCGGCAGCGGTGGGACCACTGTTCCAGGCGGACTGATTGCCGATGGCGGCAAAGACGAGTTGGCCGGATTATGGCACCCGGTGAATGCTGCAGCGAGCATGACCCAGGTACTCAACAGACCTATGAGATGTCGTGGTATTCGCTGTCGCACAGCCTCATCTCCTAAAGTTTTACTACGATCACCCGATAATCAACCGATAGCCACCACTTCCACAATGTGCAGGGAGGTCTCGGCTCGCAAATCCACCGTCTTCGGTACCGGGCCATGACCTGATTGCAGGACTCTCAAGATTGGACGCAACGGGTACTGCCGATTTAACTGAGACACGACTCCGGTTTCACCAGTGTTCAGACGAACCGTCGTGCCTAATGGATAGATCGAGAGTTGATCGACCAATGCCTTCAGAAGATGATGAGGAAACACCGTTTTCCCGCTTACAAGTAACGTGCGAATCGCCTGATGAGGCGACATGCCACGTCGATAGGGACGCACATTCATCAGGGCATCAAACACGTCTGCCAATCCGATGATGAGGGCCATCTCATCGATGTGATTGTCAGTCAGCCGGTTAGGATATCCGCTGCCATCCCATCGCTCATGTTCTTGGAGAATCACCCTCCCCACCCATGGATAGGATTCTCCAACGTCCTTGAACAGGCGGGATCCCTGCTGTGGATGCTCCCGCATGATCTGACATTCCTCTTCCGTCAACGTTGCGGCCTTGTAGACCAGAGAGTCCGGCAGGACAAACATGCCGAGATCGTGTAACAATCCCGCTAACGCAATTTGTTCGAGCTTCGCCGGCTCATATCTGAGCCCCTCCGCAATCTTCACACTGACGATCGCAACATTCACGGAATTGGTGACAAGAAAATCTCCGGCATCGCGCTGCAGAACCGTCTCAAGCAATTGGTCGTTGGTTCCAAGAGACGTCACAATGCCGGCTGCGATGCCCACTAAATCACCGATTACCCAAGGCTGCTTCATTTGAACCGCACGCTTGATTCCCAGAATTTCATGGCACCCACGCTGATGCCAATCGATCTCAGTGACAGACGGTGAACGCGTAAGAATTGGATGGGGAAGGCTCGTCGGCCTCATGGAGAGGGCGGAGTGTTTCGCCTCAGGAGTACCAGCGTCCTGGCTCGACTGTCCTTGAATAAGATCGGTTAACCGCGTCACAAGTCCTTAAGCCTTTCTGTACATGATCAGAGCTAGTACAACCTGCTACCGACTACTGACACGTTTCCCGCTTGGAATAGAGGGCGCCGGATTCTCCTCCATTTTGGCAAACTCCCGTTCCAACATAGCTCTGATGAAGCCGCTAGTTGTGTACCCTTGCTGTTTCAGATTATCGAGTTGTGTTTTGAGGTTCACAGGTAGCTGAATCACGATCCGCACGAGATGTGGCATATCATGAGTTCCCTAGGAGTTTTGATGGCATAAGCTAAGACAAGCATAGGTGTATGCACATGCTATGCCTTGATCTCAGATGATGAAAGCTGAGTAAACTTAGAGACTTATGCTATCAAGGGTTCACTACTGGGAGGGAGACTGACGAATTTCGCCTTGCAGACACTTGAAATGTGCACTCGCTCATGCACCTGGAGTCTTCATCTAAGTATCGGTGGTAGCAGGTCTATGACATTGCCCTGCATGATCTGGCGAAACAGCAATTAATGGCCGTCACGCCACTGTTTCCATATCCGGATCCAGTTTGCCTTCTCACAAGGCAACAGGCACGAGACGCTGTTGGTTGGCTGAAGCATCCATTCACTCGTTCGATGCACATAAAGCGTGTCACCGGATGCTCTTCCGGTAAACCAGACCCCTCCATCATGATCGGTCCGTAACACCATACTGCCCTCCGACTTATATGCATCGAGAACAGCCTCGGCAGGGTGTCTGTAGGAATTATGGCGCCCTGCCGAAAATACGGCATACTGGGGATGTAGCGATGCCAACCAGGCATAGTTCAATGAGCTCACCGCTCCATGATGCGGCACCTTGAGAACCTCGACCGGACTATGAAACGGTGAGCGGGACATCCGCGACAAACCATTGTCCTCGACATCCGCGGCAAAGAGCATCGTATGATTGCCACACGTCAGACGCGTGACCACAGAACGATTGTTCAACGCATGCCCGCCCGCATGACTTTCCTGGGACGGCAGAGCAAGGTACCCATCTCTCTTTGGATTGAGGACCACCAACCGACAGGGACCGGATGAAACGATCTCCTGCCCTTCACTGGCAACCCCTTCCTGGAGTCCTTGAGTCACTAATGATTCCTGCAACCGTCGATAAAATAATTCCTCACGAGTCTCTCCAGATCCCCAATATTGTTTCACAACAAAATGACGGACTACCCAGGCAAGGCCTCCGACATGATCAAGTTGAGGATGCGTGCCGATGACCTGGTCAATAGTGCGAATGCCTCGATTCCAGAGAAATGGGGCCACCACCGCGCGCCCCATGTCGAATCGTTCATACGTCGCTCCCCCGTCGATCAATACCACCTGTCCATCAGGCAGCTCAATCACCGCGCTATCACCTTGCCCGACATCGAGAAACGTGACGCGAAAGTGATCTCCATCCAGAAACATCCGTGGAGACCATGCCCACCACAACAATACCAATAGGACTCCGGCGCTTACTGTCCACCGGAATGCCGCACCACCCACTCGCTGCCAAAGCAGAGTGAGGCAAGCATAAAATAGAACCATGGTGAACACTGACGGGGCCGCAACATGCCATTCCCCTCCAGAGACCATCGATATCAAGCGGATCACCATCACAAAGAATTCAAGCAGCCACTGATTCAATGTCGCCAGGGGTAGAACGGCTCCCCCTATCGCAATCTCCCACACGGCAGACACGAGACCAATCGGAACGAGCAAGATTCCCATCACAGGAACCGCCACTACATTGGTGAAAAGACCGAGCCAAGGCAGTTGATAAAAATAGTATGCAACAAGAGGAAGAGTCACCAAGGTCACGACGCCGCTCATAACTATAGAGTCTCTCCCCCACCGGATGCAGGTTCTCACATACGATCCTTCAGATGATTTATTCAGTAATCCTTCCTGCTCAACCACCGTCTGACGAGAGAGCCATCCGGCCATTGCGATAACGGACAAAAAGGAGAGCTGAAAGGAGATATCAAATAGCGCCTGAGGATCATGCAGCAATATCACCACTGCGGCGGCAGAGAGGGCATGAAAGAGCCGGCGCTCCTGACCAAGCCAAATCGCACTCAGCCCAACAGTTACCATCAACAACGACCGAATCGTAGCGAGTTCCGCCCCAGCCAGGCAGGCATAGCCAGCGACCGGAAGGAGCGTGCAGAGAGCAGCTATGCGAGTCGGTGTGATTTTCCGAGACATTGCAAGTAGCCAATCGGAAGGCAACAGAATCGTTGCCCATCTGACAAGCGAGAAAATGAGTAGCGCGACGAGACCCAAGTGGCTCCCTGAAATAGAAAGGAGATGGACTGTCCCAGTCGTCATAAACTGATCACGAAGCTCTGGGTCCAAATACCCTCGATCACCGATGATGATACCCAGATACAATCCTAGTGCAGGCTGTGAAAGAGTCTGCACCGCAGCGAGACGAATATTGCCTCTCCACTCATCGAATAGAGTCCAAATCGCCCACCAGACATGCGCATACCCCGACTCAAGAAACTGCACCGCATTCGGTCCGGTCACTGTAGCGATCGCCTCAATCCCTTGGCGCTCAAGATACGCCCCATAGCTAAATCCACCAGGGTTCAATGACCCGCTCGGGCGTCGCACTATCGCCCGAAAGCCAACCCGATCACCTTGGAAGAATACTCGTTCAGGTGTGCGCCACGTCAGCCGTACATGCCTAGATGGCGCCGATGCATCCACTGGATTGTCCGAGCTGATGATCATGACCAGGCGATCGGGCGCCTGTTGCACAGGCGCCACAATACGGCCAGTGACTTCGATCGTTGCATCGGAAGGATCCTCGGCTATTGGAGCATGGGCAGTCAGATTGACGACCAGCAACCAATAGACCACTCCAACTAAGAATATTCCGTAGTGCCAGGTAACCTTTGGAACGGATACGCGATTGAATTGTTCCAGGGCGACTGCACCTAACCCAACAAGGAGGAGTAGGAAGGAGGTGACGAGGGGGAAGTAGGGAATCTGTGATCCGAGCAAGAGCCCGGCAATGAAGGCAACGGTGAGGGACGGCAGCATAAGCCTCCCTCAATGGAGGGTGACACCTTAACCCAGATGAACCTTGATTACGTCTACAAGATGATTGGCTACCTCACGAATCTGATCATCACGCTCACCCTCGACCATCACTCGTAAGAGCGGTTCCGTTCCCGAATATCGCACCAACACGCGCCCACTGCCGTTCAGGCGCTGTTCACTTTCATGGATCGCACGTTGGAGTTCTGGGATCGTGTCGAGAATCGGTTTCTGTGTGACCTTCACATTGAGTAATATTTGTGGTACCGCCGTCATGGATTTGGCCAGCTCAGACATGGGCTGCCCAGTGCGTTTCATGAGGGACAAGACTTGCAACGCCGAAATCAACCCATCACCGGTCGTATTATGGTCTAGGAAAATGAAATGGCCTGATTGCTCTCCTCCGAAGTTGTAGCCCTCAGCCGACATGACTTCGAGTACATACCTATCACCGACGGCAGTCCGCACGAGGACAATACCCGCTTTCGTCATGGCCAACTCCAATCCGAAGTTGCTCATGACAGTCCCCACAACTGTCTGTTTCAAAAGCTTCCCTTGACGATGAAGATCAAGCGCCAACATCGCCATAATATGATCACCATCTATGATGCGTCCCTGTTCGCAGACAAAGATGGCGCGATCAGCATCCCCGTCCAACGCCACTCCAAGATGAGCTCCCTGCTCACGGACTGCCTTCTGCAGCAATTCAGGATGGACCGCCCCACAGCCGGCATTGATATTCATCCCGTCCGGCATATTGCCGATCACTTCAACCTTCGCTCCAAGTTCGCGCAATACCGTTGGGGCAACCTTGTAGGCTGCGCCATTGGCACAATCGACAACCACTTTGATCCCCTGGAAGTCCAACTCTCTTGGGAGAGACCGTTTGACAAACTCGATGTACCGCCCCTCGGCATCGTCGATACGATAGGCTTTCCCAATGGCATCTGCGGTCGGCCTTAGATGAGCGATCTCATTTGAGACGATGAGGCCTTCAATGCGAAGTTCCATTTCATCAGGCAATTTAAACCCATCATTGGAAAAAAACTTAATGCCGTTATCTTGATAGGGATTGTGCGAGGCAGAGATCATCACCCCTGCATCGGCGCGAAGACTCCTTGTCAAAAATGCGATGGCCGGCGTCGGCATCGGACCGACCAGCAACACATCAACACCCATCGAGCAAACCCCGGAAGTTAACGCTGACTCCAGCATGTAGCCGGAGATCCGGGTGTCCTTGCCGATTACAATTTGATGACGCCCGGATCGGCGCATAAACAAATGTGCTGCGGCTCGCCCCAGCTGCATCGCCATTTCGCTGGTCATTGGATCAAGGTTCGCGACCCCTCGAACCCCGTCGGTGCCGAACAGTTTACGCATGTTGTGCTTTCATGGAAATGGCCGGCTGCCGACTAATCGCCGCTGCGACCTGCACCACATCTCTCATTGCTCTCACGTCGTGGACGCGGAGGATTCCAGCCCCTCGATCCACTGCGATCGCTACTGCCGCCGCTGTACCCCATTGCCGCTCCTGAACCGGGCGGCCCACGAGTTGGCCAAGAAACGCCTTCTGTGAGACACCGACCATCAAGGGACATTCAAACTGCTCAAACCGGCATAACTGAGCTAGCAGCGTAAGATTATGTTCCAGCAGCTTACCAAATCCAATACCCGGATCAAGAATGATTTGTCTTCGTACAATGCCATGTGCCATTGCAAAACGGATTCGTTCCTCGAAAAATTCCGAGACCTCTGCCGATACATTGTCATAACATGGATCCATCTGCATCGTACGCGGCGTACCATACATATGCATCAACACGATTCCAGCTCCCGTTTCGGCGATCACATTCACCATTGTGGGGTCGCCACGCAACGCGGTGACGTCGTTCACAATAACCGCTCCAGAGTCAAGTGCCGCGCGTGCAACAGTGGCCTTTGAGGTATCGATTGAGATTGGAACAGAAACAGACTTTGCCACCGCGGTTACAACGGGAATCGCGCGACGACATTCCTCTGCCTCGGTCACGACATCGGCGCCAGGGCGCGTCGACTCTGCACCGATATCCAACAGATCGGCTCCTTCTTCTACTAATCGAATGGCATGCGATACAGCAGCTGCTGTATCCAAATAGTGGCCGCCATCGAAGAATGAATCAGGCGTCACATTCACCACACCTATAATCAATGGTCGGCCAGAAAACTCGATCAGCCGACCTTTTGCCTGTCGTGTCAATAACATACGCTCTCACACTAGACGGCATATTAGAGGCCGTTATGTAACCTTACACTTCCACCTGTCGTGGATGTATGGCTCAACACAGCACGTGTAAGAAGGACTCCCTTCTCCACTATTATCTTTTAGATATACCGTCCCGTGGCGCCAATGCCCTGAAATGGCGTCACGGGATCAGCGATACAGAAGTTAGGCAGGAACTGGTTGGGATGGAGACTGCATCAGAATCTGATCAATATCGGATCCGTCGAGTACTTCTTTTTCTAAGAGTGCTTCTGCCAAACGCTTCAGACTGGCCATATTATCCGTGAGCAATCGCTTCGCCCGCTCATAGTTTTCTGTCACAAGCCGCGTGACTTCCTTATCGATCTCCATTGCGATGTGATCGCTGAAGTCGCGCTGGCTCCCCATCTCCCGCCCAAGGAAAACCTGTTCATTTTGTTTGCCAAACGTCAGTGGCCCCATCTTTTCGCTCATGCCCCATTCACAGACCATCTTTCTCGCAAGATCCGTCGCGCGCTCTATGTCGTTTCCCGCTCCGGTCGTCATCTCGTTCAGGACCAACTCTTCTGCCACACGTCCTCCCATGAGGATGGCAAGCTGGTTGAGCAAATAACTCTTTGAGTAACCGTGTCGGTCATCGGTGGGGAGCTGCATTGTGACGCCCAAGGCGCGGCCTCGAGGTATAATGGTTACTTTGTGTACGGGGTCTGTTCCTGGAAGCAGCTTGGCGATCAGTGTATGCCCGGCTTCATGATAAGCCGTCGTCTTTTTCTCCTCGTCGCTCAAGAACATACTCTTTCGCTCTGCCCCCATCAACACCTTATCTTTAGCCATCTCAAAGTCGATGACTTCTACTTCTTTCTTGTTGAGTCTTGCAGCCCAAAGTGCCGCTTCGTTAACCAAGTTTTCAAGATCGGCACCTGAAAATCCCGGTGTGCCGCGCGCGATTTTTTCCAACTCCACATTCGCTGCAATCGGAACTTTCTTTGTATGCACCTGGAGAACCTCAACACGACCCCGCATGTCCGGTCGATTCACCACGACTTGCCGATCAAACCGCCCCGGTCTGAGCAAGGCAGGGTCGAGAACATCTGGCCGGTTAGTCGCAGCAACCAGGATCACACCTTCTGTCGTATCAAACCCATCCATCTCGACGAGCAATTGATTGAGCGTCTGTTCACGCTCATCATGACCTCCACCCAACCCTGCTCCACGAAGTCGACCAACGGCATCAATTTCATCGATAAAAATAATGCAGGGTGCATGTTTCTTTCCCTGTTCGAAAAGGTCACGAACACGCGACGCTCCAACTCCCACAAACATTTCGACGAAGTCCGATCCACTAATACTGAAAAACGGAACATTGGCTTCGCCGGCAATGGCCTTAGCCAGTAACGTTTTCCCTGTACCGGGAGGGCCGACTATCAAGACACCTTTAGGAATGCGGCCGCCCAGTTTTTGAAACTTGCGAGGATCCTTGAGAAACTCGATGATCTCGAGTACTTCGTTCTTAGCTTCTTCAACACCAGCCACGTCGGCGAACAATACCTTTTTACGCTCCTCCGTCAGCAAACGAGCTTTGCTCTTGCCGAACGACATAGCCTTGTTGCCCCCCATCTGCATCTGCCGCATCAAGAAGAACCACAACCCCAGAAATAGGACAAACGGTCCCCAGGTCACAAGGAATGTAATGTACCATGGGCTTTCGTCCGGTGGTTTTGCCTCGATCTGCACACCCTTGTCCCGTAAGACCTGCACCAATTCTGGATACTCTACCGAGTAGGTTCGAATATGAGTCTTATCTTTGAGGATGGCGCTGATGTGGCTGGATTTGATGATGAC
>Ga0163153_10002379_pt1 | contig 27653 bp, 24 predicted proteins | sample OliLakLV19MP6IB1_FD_148629 | JGI IMG/M metagenome (GOLD analysis project Ga0163153, IMG submission 148629) | Freshwater microbial mat bacterial communities from Lake Vanda, McMurdo Dry Valleys, Antarctica - Oligotrophic Lake LV.19.MP6.IB-1 | ecosystem: Environmental > Aquatic > Freshwater >...
GTGCCGCGGTCTCGGTGTCGGCTTTCGTGCGGGGTTACTGGTACGCCTCCGGCTCTGCCACCGTCGTCCCCGACGAAACCGCGCACGTAGAGGTCAAGCTGATTCGCGAGTGCGCGCCGGCGACGATCACGGGCCGGGTGTTCAACGCAGTGACGAGCGCGCCCCTCGAGGGCGCCTATGTGCGCAACACGTTCGATTCCTCCCAGTACGTATTCACGGACGCCGGCGGCCGGTTCACGTTGGGCGGCATCCGATTCTTCAACAACGCGCCGTTCGCCATGTCGCTGTCCGCGACCAAGGAGGGCTTCCTCCCCGCGACAAAAGTCGTCCAGGTCTTCTGTGGTGCTCGTATCTCGGCCGACTTCGGTGCGCCCGACACGGGTCACGCGTCGCTGTCCGGAATCGTGACCGAAGCCGCGACCGGCGACCCGGTTGTGGGCGCGTCCGTCGGCACCGAATGGGGCGCCATCGACACCACCGACGCGGCGGGCGCCTACGCGTTCGACGACGTGCCCATGGGTGGCGAAGCGACTGCGAAGACGTGGCACGTCGACGCCATCCCGCCGGCGGGCGCCGGGCTGGTGGCCCTGTCGAAGGACGTCACCGTTCACCCGAACGAGGAGGCAACGCTCGACTTCGCGCTCGGCGCGCCGACGAACCGCCGTCCGGTGGTGCAAGAGGTGCGCGTCACGGTTCCGTCGACGACGACGTTCGTGCCGCTGTTCCTCACCGGCACCGACCCCGACGGCGACACCTTGAGGTTCCGCATGTTCACGCCGACGGGTGGCAACATCGACAACTCGAACGAGTTCGGCGGTGTCAACTTCTCGCTCGCCGCGGGCGTCACCGAAGGTCGCTACTGGTACACGGCCACCGACGGCAAACTCGACGCGGTCCCGGCCGAAGTGATCATCACGAGGGGCGCACCCATCCCCAACGTTCCGCCGACGGCGACCATCACCGGACTCCCGACCGCGCCGGAAGGCGCGACCGTGAACCTCACCGTGACGGGCAACGACACCGACGGGTTCATCAACAGCCGGGGCTGGGACACCGACGGCGACGGTGAGTTCGATGATGGCAACGCGTCGACGCGGTCGCTGACCCGTGACGACGACGCGGTGGTCACCGTGAAGGCCCGCGTCACCGACGACGACGGCGCGACGGGTGACGACATCCATGTGGTCACCTTCACCAACGTCGCACCCACGGTCGCGGCGTTCGACGCGGTCGCGCCCGAAGCCGGGCAGGAGTTCTTCCGCTCGGCAGCGTTCGCCGACCCGGGCAACGACGACTGGACCGCGACGGTCGACTGGGGCGACGGCGCCGGGCCGCAACCGGTCGCGGTCGGCGCATACATCGACTTCCTCGGCCTCTACGACGTTCCCGTATCACACTCGTACGCGGCCGCGGGCTTGTACACGATCACGATCGAGGTCTGCGACGACGACGGCGGTTGCCACAACGCGGAGACGGAAGCGAACGTGGCCGAACCACCGCCACCGGCACCGGTCGCCGACATTTCGGTGTCAAAGCACCACGAGGGCGACTTCGCCCGAGGCGGCCGGCACGAGTACGTGGTCGAGGTCGTCAATGCCGGCCCCGACTCGATCGCCGGCGTCCAGGTCGGCGACACGATCCCGGCCGGCATGACGCTCGTCTCCGCCACTGGGGGCGGCTGGGACTGCGCCAACTCGTCGGACAGCTTCGCGGGTTGTATTCGCGACGATGCGCTCGGCGTGGGCCCGGCACCACTCCTCCACGTCGTCGTCGACGTCGACCCGCCGGTCGAGGACGACGTCGTCAACTACGTCTACGCGGTCCATGGCGGCGACGACCCCGACGGCGAGGACAACCAGGACGAAGACCCGACCCACGTCGTCGCCACGCCGCCCACCTCGACGACGACCACAACGACATCCCCGTCGACCACAACGTCCACGAGTACGAGTACGACCACGACGTCGGTCCCGGGAACAACATCGACATCGACGTCGACGTCGACCAGCACCACCTCGACTACCGCGGGACCCACGACGAGCACAACCGTGGCGGTCGCGGGTTCGACCACGACAACCGGTGGGCCTACGACGACCAGCACAACTACGACGACCTCGGGGCCGTCACCTCGCCCGACCGTCGGCGGGGCGAGCGCCACGACAACGAACGCCCCCGTGGGTGCGACAGGCACGACCGCGGGACCGGAGGCATCCGGCGGCGGATCACAGGCGGCCACTCCCGCCGCCACCTCGGGCTCGGGGAGCAGCGCCGCCCTCCCGAGAACCGGCGGCGACACGCACGGGCAATTCCTGCTCGGTCTCGTCATGGTGGCTGCCGGCCTCGTCCTCATCGCCCGCCGGAGGCGTACACCCAACTGAGCAATTCCGGCGCGCAGGGCGGGTCCCGCCGTCGATTTGCATCGCGATGAGAGACTGACCTTCACGGCCCAGCGGTTCCGGGAAGCGAGGTCAGCGTTGGCGCGTGCGGCCAGAGGATCGGGAACGGCAGATTCGAGCGGTGTTGCGCCCGGCTGGAAGTTTGTCGGGCGCGCCGACGAACTTCGGGCGATCGACGAGGCGCGGCACACCGAGCACGGATCGACGATCATCGTCGGCCCTCCGGGAGTCGGAAAAACCCGACTCGCCCGCGAGGCCGCCGCGCGCGCGGCCGCCGCCGGCTGGCAGGTCGAGTGGGCCGTCGGCACCGCGTCGGCCCGCGACCTTCCGCTCGGCGCGTTCTTGCACCTCGTTCCCGAAGGACGCGGCGGGCGCGGTGAGGCATTGCTCGGTGCCATCGTCGACGGCCTGCTCGAACGCGATCCGACGGCATCGCTCCTCCTCGTCGTAGACGACGCCCACCTCCTCGACCCCGCGTCGGCCACACTGGTGCACCGGCTCGTCATGACCGGCCGCGCGTTCGCGGTCGCGACCGTGCGCACGGGTGAACCGGTCGCCGACTCGATCCGGCTGCTCTGGCGCGACGATGCCGGAACGGTATTGGAACTCCCGCCGTTCGACCCCGCCGGGACGACCGAGCTCGCGGCGACACTCCTCGACGGAAGCCTCGACGCCGCCACCGCCGACACACTGTTCGAGATAACGCGCGGCAACGCACTGTTCCTGCGTGAGCTCCTCGCTGAAGGCGTGCGCCAAGGGACACTGCGCTCGGACTCCGGGCGCTGGACATGGCGCGGCCCGCCCGTCGTCTCGATGGGGCTACGCGACTTCGTCGGGGCCCGCATCGCGAACCTCGACCCGGTCGCGCGGGCCACGCTCGAAGTCGTAGCCGTGTGCGAGCCGATCGGACTCGCACTAATGCGCCACATCACCGACCCGGCCGCGGTGGAGGCACTGGAACGCGAAGGGCTGCTCGAAGTTTCCCTCGAAGGCGCCCGCCGCGTCGTGCGCAGTGGGCACCCGTTGTTCGGTGAAGCGGTACGAATCGACGTGCCCTCAGTCCGGACCGAGCAGATACAGGCGGCGTTCGCCGACGAGCTGGCAGCGACGGGCGCCCGCCGCACCGACGACCTGCTCCGCCTCGCGCAGTTGCGCCTCGACACCGGCGACGACTCCGACACCGAGTTGCTGACCCGGGCCGCGCGCCAAGCCCGTCACACCGGCAACACGTCGCTCCTCGAACGCCTGGCCAGGGCCGTGACGAGGCGCACACGGAACGTCGAGGCCGAGTACCTCCTCGGCGAGGCCTTCGCCGACGAGGGCCGGTTCGAGGAAGCGTTGGTGCAGTGGGAACCGCTCGGCGCGTCCGAGTGCGACGACGAACTCACGATGCAGATCGCCAAGGCCCGCGCCACGGTGCTCACCAACATCTTCAACCGCACCGAAGAGGCCGGCGTGGTTCTCGACACTGCGATCAAACAACTGTCGAATTCCGACCTACGCGCAGTGCTCCAGCTCGTGCGCGACGACATCGACTCGCATTGGGAGGTGCGCGACCTCGCGGGGGCGCCCAACGACGAAGCCGCGATCTGGATCTGGATGGCCAACGGGCGCACGTTGATCATGAACGGCCGCTTCGACGACGTCGCCGACGACCCGACCCCGATCGAGGAGATGGCCCGGGCCGGCAGCGGCGAATGGCCGCTCGCGCTGATGTTCACGCAGATCATCCGGTTCTTCGCGCTGGTATGCGGTGGTCGGTTCGATACCGCCGAGGCGCTGGCGCGCCGCGGCCTGACGAGCGCCATCGGCGACGAGCGGCTCGCGATCCGCGCGTACTGGCTGGAAGCACTCGGCATCACCGCCCTCGGCCGGGGACTCCCCCACGAGGCGACCGCGCACCTGACCGATGCCACCAACACGCTGCGCGAGGCCAACAACCCTGCGCTGCGCAATGCGCTGTACGAGCTGACCGTGGCCCGGGCCCAAGCGGGCGATATCGACGGCGCCGCATCCGCGATCGGCGAGGCCGAGATCGCCGAGGCCGGCATGATCGATCCATTCGTGTCCGAAGCACGGGCCCGCGCCGCGTTCGAAGCCACTCGGGGTCGGGTGAGCGCCGCGGTAGAGCTGCTGAACGACGACGCGCGTGTCGCCCGCGACGGCGGTATGCATCTGTTCGAGCTGCACGCGCTGTTCGACGCGGTTCGGTACGGCGCGGCGCGCGAGCACGCCCCGCGGCTACGCGAGCTGGCCGCCACCATGCAGAGCCCCGTGCCGGACCTGTACGCACGGTTCGCGACCGGGTTGGAATCGGGCGACGCCGACGAACTGGCCGCCGTCGGCCGCGGCTTCGCCGAGATCGGCTGCATCCTTCACGCCGCGGAAGCGACGGCAGCCGCCGCGCGCGCGGCCCATGCCTCCGACTTGGTCGGTGCGTTCGCGCTGGCCGACCGCGCCAACGAGTACGCGGCCGCGGCCGGCAACCCTGTCACGCCCCTCCTCGTCGGAGGTGTCGAGACCGCGCCGTTGACACCGCGGGAGCGCGAGGTCGCCACCTTGGTCGCGCAGGGCCGAACCGACAAGGAGGTCGCGAGGGAACTCGGCTTGTCCGTGCGCACGGTGAACGCCCATTTGCGATCGGTATACGCGAAGTTGCGGGTCGCCGGCCGCGAAGATCTCGCTGTCGCCCTCGGCGCGCGCTGACGTGGGTTCGGAACCGCCCGCGACGACGGCGATCCGCGTGCAGTGCGCCGGTGCCGTCGGGCGGATCACACTGGCCCGGCCCGAGAAGCTGAACGCGCTCAATCGGGCGACGCTCGAAGAACTCGCCGTCGCCGCTACTTGGTTCGACCGTCAGTCGACGGTCAAGGTTGTCGTCGTCGCCGGCGAAGGCACCGCGTTCTCGGCCGGGTTCGACCTTGCCGACGAGCGCTGGCGCAAACTCGGTCCGCCCGAGCGGTCGGCGGTGGTCGGACGCACGATGGCCGAGGCAATCGGCGGCATGCAGGCAGTCACCATCGCGTCGATACGCGGGCACTGCATCGGCGGCGGAGTCGTGTTGGCATCGGCGTGCGACCTGCGTGTCGCGTCGGTGAACGCGCGGTTCCGGATACCGGAGATCGACTTGGGTATCCCGTTGTTGTGGACCGGCGTTCCGCGCCTGACGCGCGAGGTCGGCCCCGCGCTCGCCAAGGAGTTGATCCTCACCGGCCGGTCGTTCGACGCGGACGAGGCGCGGGCGATCCGGTTCGTCAACCGGGTCGTGCCCGACTTCGATCTTGAATCGGCAACGGCCGCGCTCGCGGCCGAACTGGCGTCGAAGTCGGCGCGCGTGCTCCGGGTGACGAAGCAGCAAGTGGAGGAAGCGTCGTCAGCCGCGTCGGCGGCCGACGGCGAGGCCGATGTCGCGGCCCTCGCTGCGGCTTTTGCCGACCCTGAGTCGCGGGCGCTTGCCGCCGCGTACTACGAACGGCTGCGCACAACCGACTGACGTCGCCTACCTCCGGCGTCGTTGCTTCGCGAAGTACGCCACGATGCACAGCACGGCGACAAGCGAGAAGATGCCCATTCCGACGTATTAGTACATGCGGGCGAGCGTATCCGTCCTACGGGAGCGGGCGACGCGACTCGGAGAACGTTCCCGACGCGGCACCGTCGAAGCCGTGTTGGCGCCACGCTTCGTAGGCGACTACGCCGACCGCGTTCGAGAGGTTGAGGCTGCGGTTCTCGGGGCGCATCGGAATCCGGAGTTGGTGCTCGTCGTCGAACTCGTCGAGCACGGCCGGCGGGAGGCCGTCGGCCTCGCACCCGAACACCACGACATCGCCCGGTTCGAAGGCGACGTCGTCGTAGCGACGCAGCGGGGCGCCCGACGTCGTCGCGAACATGCGGCGTTTACCGAGACCGGCACGGCACTCGGCCCACGAATCCCACACCGTCGTGTCGGTCAGCTCGTGGTAGTCGAGCCCGCCGCGCCGCAGAGCGGCCTCGTCGAGGGTGAAGCCGAGTGGCTGCACGAGATGCAGGCGCGCGCCGACGTTCGCGCACAGCCGAATGATGTTGCCGGTGTTCATCGCGATCTGCGGTTCGACGAGCACGATGTCGAGCATGGCTACCGGTAGCGACGCCGGACGTGTTCCTGCATCGCGGCAAGGCACTCGGGCGCGGCGTCGAGCACGCGCCGGAGCTGCTCGCGCGAAATCGCGTAGGTAATCATGTGCGAAGTGGCGGTCACCGTCGCGGCCCGGGTCGCGCCGAGAATCACGCCCCGCTCCCCCACCACGTCGTCGGCACCGACGGTTGCGACCCGTTCGCCACCCATCACGATGTCGGCATCACCGGCCGCGATCACGTAGCAATCGGGCGCTTCCGCGCCTTCGACGCACAGATGCTCGCCCGGATCGAAAGAGATCGGGTACGCGGTGGCGGCCAGGGTCGCGAGGTCCGCGTCCGAGCACGGCGCGAAGAACGGCACGCGCCGCAGCAGTGCGATGCGCGCGGCGCGCGCGTCGCCCGCGAGGATCTCGGGCCGGTCGTCGAGGCGGCGGCGGTAGTCGATGCGCCACTGCGTGTCGTCGCCCGCGGGCCGGGCCGCGAGCGGCGACTCGTCGACCACCCTCGTGCGCAACTTCAGGGGCACCGCGGTCGGCGCGCGCAGTGTGAGCCGGTCGCGGTGCGGTGGCAGCTCGTCGCCGAGTTCGATGACCTCGAAGCGTTCCGAAAGCTTGCGGAACACGATCTCGATCTCGAGGCGGGCGAGGGGCGCGCCCAGGCAGAGGTGCACGCCGCCGCCGAACGCGAGGGGCGCAACCTGTGTGCGCGTGAAGTCGATGCGGTCGGGATCGGGGTAGCGCTCCGGGTCGCGGTTCGCCGCGCCCAGGATGATGAAGATGCCGTCGCCCGCGGGGATCGTCACGTCGCCGAACGCGACGTCGGTCGACGCGAACCGGCTCGCGAGCTGCACGGTCCCGTCGTGGCGGAGCAACTCGTCGGCCACGTTCGCGCACAGGTCGGGCTGCGCCCGGAGCGCGTCCATCTGGTCGGGCTGCGTCAACAACGAGATCATCCCGTTGCCGATGAGGTTCGTGGTGGTCTCGAATCCGGCGAGGAACAGCAGCGCGGCGAGCGTGTTCAGCTCCTCGTTCGTCAGCCGGTCGGGCTCGCCCGCCTCGGCGTCCTGGTTGGTGTCCGCTTCGATGAGCCGGCTCAACAGGTCGTGCTGCGGGCGGGCCCGGCGTTTGTCGATGAGCCCGTCGAAGTACGCGTTGCACTCGAGCACCGCGGCGTCGGCCGCGTCGAGCATGGCGCGCGTCGCGCCCAGTTCGAAGACGGCGGTGAGTGCCTGCGTCAACTCACGGAACTGCGGACGGTCCTCGGCGGGGACGCCGAGCAGCATGCCGATCACGCTGATCGGCAGCTTGAACGCGAGCGCATCCATCAGCTCGGCGACGCCGCGATCTTCGATCTCGTCGAGCATGCCGTCGACCATCGCCTCGACCTGCGGGCGCAGCACTTCGACGGTACGCGGCGTGAACTCGCGTATCACGAGGCGTCGGAGCCGGGTGTGCTCGGGCGCGTCGAGGTTCAGCATCGTCCGGGCGCTCCACTGGAGCCCCGGCCGCGCCCGCCACCCGGGCGCGCGGGCGTCGAGCGACTCGGCGAAGTGCTTCTCGAGCCGAGGGTCGCGCAGCGCCGACTTGCAGTCGCTGTAGCGCGTGAGCAGCCACGCCTGCAGCGTTTCGCTGCGGAACACGGGCGCGAGGTCGCGCAACCGGTGATAGCGCGGATACGGGTCGGCCCGGCCCTCGGGCGTGAAGAACAGCTCCTTGACCACGGCTTCGGCGGCAATGGCGGTCTCTGTCACAACGCCTCCAAGAGCGCACGGCCGCGCGGCACGATGCCGAAGGGTCCGGTCATGCCGAGTTCTTCGCCCATCACGATCGAGATCTCGGCCTGCTCGCGGGCCCGCGCCGTGTCACCACGGTCTGCGAGTACCCGGCTCCAGTCACCGTGCGTGCGGGCGAGCCAACAGCGGGCCTGGGCACGCTCGCACAGCGCGAGCGCCGCCGCGAAGTGTCGATCGGCGTCGTCGTGGCGGCCGAGCGTCGCCGCCGCCATCGCGAGCCCGAGGTCGTTGGGCCCGCTGATGCCGACGCCACTCCAGTTCATGAAGCCGCGGAACGGGAGGAGCCGGTCGTAGATCGAGTGCAGCACCGTGTCGGGCGGTCGTACGCGGTAGGCCATGCGGGCGAGCCCGTCGATCGTCACGGGATACTCGACATCGTTCGGCACCTTGGCGCAGTCGTCTTCGGCCAGCCACATGAAGTGGACGCGTGCGTCGTCGATGCGATTGCACTCGACCAGCACACCGGCGAGCGCGACCCGCCACACCGGTGCACCCGGTTGCGACTCGACGAGCCCCTCGATGGTGCCGACCAGTTCGTCGGGTCGACCTTGCGCGAACCGCATGTAGAAGAAGAGACCCCCGACGAACGCACTGAGGACGTCTTCGGCGGTCCCGGCCCGGTGCGCGACCTCCATGCCCTCCAGCGTGAGACGCTCGGCGTTGGCCAGTCGCCCAGCTTGCGGTTGTGGCGATCGACCGCGCGCTGCATCGTCGCCGCGCCCGCCAGCGCGTCGGCCGCGCCGGAGTACGACACCATGAGCGCGTCGCCGATCGTCTTCACTTCGGTCCCGCCCGTCGCAGCCACGGCTTCGCGGAGCGACGCGAAGTGGTCGCGGCGCAACTCGTCGGCGGCCGCGTCGCCGATCTCCGACGCGAGTTCGGTCGAGCCGACGAGGTCGGTGAACAGGATCGTGATCAGACCGCGCGCCATGATGTCTCCTCAGGCTTCCAGCGTGTCGAGGACTGCTGGGCGAAGCCGACGTCGGTCGATCCGACGAGATCCGTGAAGAGGATCGTGCACGGGCGAGAGGAAGTCATAGCCCGATGCTCATATGGAGGCGAGGATCGCTTGCGCGCGCGGCACGACGCCCTGCGGGCCGGTCATGCCGAGTTCCGTTCCGAGCGTGATCGCGAGTTCACCTTGTTCATGGGCACGGGCGACATCGCCGCGGTCGGCGAGCACCCTCGTCCAGAAGAAGTGGAAGCGGGCGAGGTACGAACGCGTGCCCGCCCGCTCGCAGAGCGCGATGCCCTCGGAGAAGTGGCGGTCGGCGTCGTCGGGGCGACCGAGGGCGGCCGCGTTCATCGCGAGGCCGAGGTCGGCCAGATCGCTCATTCCCGCGCCGCTCCACCCGAACAATCCGGCGAACGGGAGCGTGCGCTCGTAGACGTCGCGCATGATCGACTCGGACGGGCGGAGGAAGTACACCTCACGGGCGAGACCGGCCACCGTCACCGCGTACTCGGTGTCGTGCGGCACGTTCGCGCAACTGTTCTCGGCCAGCCAGAGGTGGTGCTCCGTCGCCTCGTCGTAGCGTTCGCTTTCGAGCAACGCGCCGGCCAGCGCGATGCGCCAGACAGGAACGTCGGGGTTGCCTTCGACCCGGCCCTCGAGGAGCGGGATCAGCTCACCGACGCGACCCTGGGCGGTACGGATTTGGTAGAGGTACGTGCCGTAGAAACTGATATTCGTGTCGTCGCTCACGCCCGAGCGCTGACCGAGCTCGAACGCCTCGTTGGCGAGCTGCTCGGCGCGGTCCAGCTCACCCAGATACGCGGCGAGCGCCGATGCATGGCACCGGGTCAACCAGGTCAACCGGGGCCGGCGCATACCGTCGGCGATGCGCGCCGCCTCGTCGAGGTGCGCGGCGAACGCCTCGCTGTTGCCGCGGCACGCGGCCATGAACGCCTTGCTCTGGAGCACATTGACGAGCTGATTCGGGTCGCCGGCGGCGCGCGCCAGCGGCTCGGCTTCCGCGATGAGCGCTTCGAACTCTCCGACCATCGGCTGCGAGCCGTCGAGCAGAACCCATCCGCGAGTGAGCACCATGGTCAGCGCGAGAGGATCTTGCGACGCGCGCGCGACAGTGAGTGACTCGCGCGCGAGCTGCATCCGCCGCTCGGCTTGCGGGCTCCACTGGAGTTCCGTCGCCAGCGACGACAACAACTGAGCGCGGAGCCCGGTCGGCGGGTCGCCGACGGCGGCGAGCGCGTCCTCCAACAGTGCGACCAGCTCACCGTCGAAGACAGCGTCGCTGGTCCCGCTGGTCATCGTAAGTACGAGCGCGGCGCCCGCCAGGCGCTCGCCGGCACCAAGCGCACGCGCGGTCGCGGCCGCCGCGAACACCGCGTCGCGGCGACGCTCGTCGCCCGCGTTGAAGAGCGCGTGTGCGAGTGCCAGCTGCAGGTCGCACCGGACGATCGGGTCGGGCACGTCGACCAGTTCGAGCGCGCTGAGTGCCCGGTCGTAGTGCGTGACCGCGCTTTCGAAGGCCAACTCGTTGTCGGCCCGCTCGCCCGCGCGCCGGCAGTACTCGACCGCCTTGGTCGCGTCGCCCGCGAGCGAACCTTCGGTGAAGTGGTACGCGAGTTCGTCGAGGTGCTCGTCGATGCGGTGCGCGTGACGCGTTTCGAGCGCCGTCGCGATCCGCGCGTGCATGCGAACGCGCCGGTTGGTTGTGAGTTCTTCGTACAGCGCCGAACGCATGAGTGCGTGCGCGAACGTGTACCGGCCGACCGTGCCCGGAACCTCACGAATGATCGAGTGCTGCACGGCTTGGTCGAGCGCGTCGAACAGTTCGTCGCCCTGGGGGCCGCCCGCGGCTTCGATCGTCGCGAGGTCGAAGTGCGCACCGATCACCGCGGCCAGCGCGAGCGCGCGATTCGCGGGCTCGGACAGCCGTGACAGCCGCCGCCCGACAACCTCGCGGATGCCTTCGGGCAGGCCGACATCGCCGAGGGTGAAGTCGCTCGTCCAGCGGCCGTCGCGCTGTACGAGCACCCCCGATTCGGCGAGGTGGCGCAACACCTCGCCGACGAAGAACGGGTTCCCCTCGGTTTCCCGTTGCAGCGCGAGTGCGAGGTCGGCGCCGGGCTCGTCGAGATCGTGGCCCGCACTCGACTCCATGAGCGCAGTGACCTCGGCCGGGTCGAGACCGACGAGGTCGAGGCGCGAGACGCCGGGCTCGCGCCGGAGGTCGGCCAGCACGTCGGCGAGCGGATGCGTGCGGTCGAGGTCGGTGTCGCGGTACGTCGCGAGCACGAACAACCGCATCGGCGTACCCGAACGCAGCAAGTGCCGTAGCAACAAGAGTGAAGGCTTGTCGGCCCAGTGAATGTCGTCGAGCACGAGGATGACCGCGTCGGCGTGCGACATCTCGGCGAGAAAATCGGTCACTGCTTCGAAGAGGCGGTGACGTTCGGTGTCGGCATCGGCGGGCATCGGGGCCGCGAGTCCGGGCACCCGCGCCGTGAGTTCGGGGAGCAACCGGGTCAGCTCGCCGCCGAGCGGACCGATCTCGGCGCGCAGCCGGTCGGGTGGCACCGACTGCGCGTAGTGCCGGAGCGCTTCGGCGAAGGGTTCGAACGGTGCGCCGAGTTCTTCGTCGCAGCGGCCCCAGAGGATCGTCGTGCCCACTTCGTGCGCATACCGCACGAGTTCGGTAACGAGGCGCGTCTTGCCGATGCCGGGCTCGCCCGAGACGAGCACCGCGCGGCGTGCGCCTTCGAGCGTTTCCTTCCACGCCGTCAGGAGCGTGTCGTACGCGTCGACGCGACCGGCGAACGCGAACCCGGGCGCGATGTCGACAAACGTCGGGAGCGGAAGGCGTGTCGCATCGTGCGCGAGGCGCCAGTCGACCTCGCAGATAGCGATCGGGTCGGGTAGGCCCTTGAGTTCGCGCGTTCCGAGCGGACGCAGTTCGAACTCGCAGCGCGAGCCGGCGAGGGCCCGTACGAGGTCGCTCACGAGGATCTGCGTACCGGTCGCGGCCGCGCACAGGCGCGACGCTTCGATGACCGGGGTGCCGAACCAGTCGCCGTCTTCGAACGACGCGTCGCCCGCGCTGATGCCGACCCGCATCTCCAAGTGGACGTTCTCGTTGCCGCGGTTGTGCCGGTCGACGGCGCGCTGCATCGCTACCCCGCCGGCGAGGGCGTCGGCGGCGCCCTTGTACGAGACCATCACCGCGTCGCCGATGGTCTTCACCTCGGTGCCGCCCGTCGCCGCGATCGCCTCCCGCAGGTGGGCAAAGTGCGCGCGGCGAAGTTCGTCGGCCGCGACATCGCCCAGGTCCGCGGCCATTTCGGTCGAACCGACGAGATCGGTGAACAGGATGGTGACGAGCCCCGCATCAGCCACGGTGCATCCTCTCATACGTCCTTGGAACTACGCCGGGCATGGTCGTCGCTGACCGTGATGACGACGTTGCCGGTCTTCTGCTCGGTTTCGACATAGATCGGCCTCGTAGCCATCGAAATTGCGTCATACGGCGACCGTTTCGGTCGCCAGATGGCGCAATTTCGAGCATTGGATCGCCGGGCCGGGGGGCACGGCTGAAATCAGCCCAGCTTGTTCTCGAACCGGCGGAAGATCTGCACGAGAACGGCAAGGAACACGCCGGGCAGCAGGAGCCAGACCGGCCGCTGGAGCCACCACGCTTCCGTGGCGTCGGCGAGCAGTGTGTGGCCGAGTACCCGCCACGCACCGACCGCCATCACGTAGGCCGTCATGTGCCACGCGAAGACCGTCATCGCAATCGCGTTCACCGCGATCACAATCTTCCACGTGGCCGGGTTGGCGAGCCTACGGTTGAGGTACGGGCGCAGCAGCAGTGCGAGGCCGGCTTGGAACACACCGAGCGCCGCGATGCACGCGTTCGGCGGCATCATGTTGCTGATCTCGCCACCTTCGACGGCGACCATCGAGTGCGCGTAGGGACCGAACGTCGTGAGCGCGATCAGCGCACCGAGGCCGGCGAGTGCGAGCAACACGGCAGGGCGGCGCGACGTCGTGAGCGTGCCGTCGCCGAACCAGTAGCCGATTTGATGCACGAAGAGGAAGACGAACACGAGGTTCGCGTAGCCGACGACCTCGACGCCGCCTGCGAAGCGAATGAAGTCGACGAGTACGACGATCGCGCCGAGCCCGGTCAACGTCGTGCCCGGTGCCCGTGCGTGCAAGCGCGCCGTGAGCGGAACCAGCACCGTGACCGCGGTGTACACACCCATGAACCACAGCGGGACGGCGACGACCCAACCCCAGTGCAGCACGCCCGTGTAGCCGGGTACCACAAGGTATGCGCCGATTTCGAACACGGTCCACACCGCGACGAGCACCGCGAGCGGGCGGAGGAGACGCTGCAATCGCTGCGCGAGGAACGCGCGGTCGCCGTGCGGCCGGCGGGACGCGGCGCGGTAGCCGACCAGGTTCGCGAAGCCGCCGACGAAGAAGAACAGCGGCATGATCTGGAGCACCCAGGTGACGAGCCACAGGAACGGCACGGCGCCGATCGGGTTGGGCATCGTCAGCGCCGCGTCGGCGTTCCAGTGCGTCACCGAGAACACCCAGTGCCACAGCACGACGATCACGATGCTGAAGGCCCGCAGGAAGTCGACGCTGCGGTCACGGGTCTGGGGCGTGGCGGCGACAAGGTCGTCGATCGACGGAGCAGAAGTCATGCCTCCACGATGCGGCCGAATCGGGCCCAGCGGTATGCGGCGAGCCCCCTATCGAGGGCTGGGGGTAACCGTGCCGGGCGCGTCGAGCGGCGGCCGCGTGTCCTAACGTCAGGTAATGGCGCGCTGGCTCCTCAAGTCGGAACCTGATGTCTTCTCCTACGACGACCTGGTGAAGGCCAAGCGGGAGGGCTGGGACGGCATCCGCAGCTATATGTCGCGCAACTTCCTCCGGGAAATGAAGAAGGGCGAAGAGGCGATCTACTACCACTCGAACGCCAAGCCGCCCGGTGTCGCAGGCATTTGCAAGATCGTGAAGACTGCCGAGCCGGACCCGACCCAGTTCGATCCGACGAGCAAGTACTACGACCCCGCCGGCAAGCCCGAGGACCCTCGCTGGGACTGGGTCACCGTCGCACCCGTACGCCCACTCCCCTTCGTGTCACTCGACGAACTGCGCACGGTCCCCGACCTCGCGAACTGCCGCCTCCTCGCCAAGGGCAACCGCTTGTCGGTGCTCCCGCTCACCGACGAGGAGTTCGACGCGATTGTTCGCGTGGCCGAGCAGCGCCGGTTCGGCGCGGTGCGATGATCCAAACCTCGCCGAAGCCGCGGCCTACGTGACCGGGCCGTGAGCCTCAGAGCGCCGCGTCGAACGCCTCGATGTACCGCGTGTAGTGAACGAGACTGCACACCGACCCCAACACCAGCGCCGGGTCACGATGACTCCACAGGAACCGGGCGTTCGGACACGCGTCGAGGAGCGCATCCAACGCAAACATGTGCACGGTGCGGAAGCTCATGCCCATGAGGTCCTGACACTCGGACGCGGTCGTCGCCTCCGAGTGGTACATGGTCTGCATGAGCGGGAACGCCTCGTTCATCATCGCGAGCCCGGCTTCGGTCGCGGCGATGCGCGGGTCGGTGTGGTGCGTTGCTGCTTCGGGCGGGGGTACCGGCGAACCCGGCTCCCATAGTCGTATCGACCGGAACTGCGGATCGGCCGCGACGAGTTGGCTCAACGCGGTCGTTCCCGTGCGCGGGAGACCGATCACGAACATCGGGCCTTCAACGACTTGCTCGTCGATCTCGGGATGCTCGCGGTACGTCGCCGCGACGTGGAGCCGGGCAACCAGGTGCGTGCCGAGCCGGCCGCGCTGCATCATCTCGCCGGTGCCGATCAGATCGGCCACGTCGTTCATCGCCGAGACAAGCCGCTCCAAGCCCTCGCGGTGGTAGCCGTCGCCGAAGTCGCGCAGCCCGGTCTGTTCGCACGCCGCCGCTTCGAGCTCGTCGGCGACGAGCGTCACCGCACGAACCGCCGGCTCACCGCGATCTTGCGGGCCGTCATCACCGCGGCGCGCTCGTCCGCTGTCACGCGCCGAGTGTCCGCCGGCAGTGCCGCGGCGACGTCGGCCAGCGGCACGACCTGCGTCGTCGGCACGGGCGCGGTCTCGGTGCGCACGCACCGCAGGATGACCGGCCCTTCGCTGTGCCCGGCCGTGTCGAGCCAGTTGGCGATGCCGGGGTCGTGGTGCGCGATCACGACGCGCAGCAGACCGTCGTCGTCGACCACCGCCTGATGGCCGTTGAGGCTCGATTGGTGACTGCCATAGTCGATCGTCTCCCACCAGGGGTTCCCGATCGAGTAACTCCAGTAGAGGCCCTTCGGTGGTTCGACTTCGACCACGAGCGCTTCGTCGGGCCCGAGTTGGAACGAACCGATCACCGGGCGGTTCTCGGCCGCGGCACCCATGGCCGTGCCGTCGAACGGCGGGTTGAACGTGTTCGGTCGCTCGGGCCGCGCGAACTGCAAGAAGAAGTCGAGGTTCGCTTCGACGAAGTCGCCCAACGCGACGATCTGACGCGCCATCGCGGCGCGCGGCTCGACCGGCTCGGACGCGGCGGCCGGGGGCGGGCCCGACAGCTTCTCGATCGACAGCGACGACGCGACTTCGGTGTCCCAGTCGTAGAAGAAGTGGCGCACGACGAGTTGTGTCGCGTTGTCGGCGATCTCCATCCAGTTTCCCGGATGCTTCTCGGCCGAGAGGATGATCTCGAAGTCACCGTTCGACGCGAGATCGATCTCGTCGAGCAACACGTTGGCGGTACTCGCCATGCCGCCCATGCTCTGCAGCCCGACGTAGCGCGCCGTGCCCCGGTTGCCCCACAGCCGGTACGTGTCGCCGCCCCGCAGCCCGGAACCCGTGTAGATGCAGTCGGGGCAGTCCATCCCCCACTTGAACACCGCGTCGGTGTTCGACGGACGCACGGCGAGCACGGGGCTGGAGTCGCGGCGCAACGCATCGTCGACGCCGATCCACAACAACACGAGGAGGTGGCGAAACCCTGCGGCCATGTCGTGCGGGTTGCGGGGCACGGAGTCCGACAAGACGGTCTCCGACGCGGTCTGCAACTTCGCAAGCAGATGCGCCCACGCCGCGCCCGATTCGAGATCGTCGGCCGTGGCGTCTCCGGCCTTGGCTGCCTCGCGCAATGACGACGGCATCCATGCCGGGCTCACGAATCCGGACACGATGTTCCCCCAGACGTCACGCAGGAGCGTGTACTACTCCCGCTTCTTCTGCATGACGAAGAACGCGACGACACAAAGCACAGCGACGAACGCGAAGATCCCGAATCCCACTACGTACACGCGGGTGACAGTATCTCTCGGGGTTGTCGCCGGCCGCGTGAGTGACATGACGTTCGATGCGGCGACCGACTTCTCCTACTCGTCGATCCAACTGAACGAATACAGCAGCGGCGGCTGATCCGCTCGCCTCGGTTCCCCAACCAGGGGCCGTATCCTGAGCCGTGATCCTGATCGATGCACAAGGCCTCGGGGCGTCCCGCCCGGACCGGCCACTGTTCACCAATCTGTCGCTCACGCTCAGCGCCGGCGACCGCATCGGCGTCGTCGGTCTCAACGGCTGCGGGAAGAGCACGCTGCTCTCGATGATGAGCGGCGAACGCGAGCCGGAAGCCGGCGTCGTGCGTCGCGGCCGCAACGCCCGGGTCGGCGCGCTCGCCCAGCTCCCGGTGTTGCCGGCCGGGACCGTGCGCGCGGCCGTCTGCGCCGGCTTGGCTGAAGCGTGGCAGGGCGAAGCGATGCTCTCGCGCCTCGGCATGGGCGGGGTGCTCGACGCGCCGACTGACCAGCTGTCGGGCGGGCAGAAGAAACGCGTCGCGCTCGCCGCGCTGCTCGCGCGCGAATGGGACGCGCTCATCCTCGACGAGCCGACCAACCATCTCGATCTCGACGCGATCGCGTACCTCGAGGATTGGCTCGCTGCGTTCGCGGGCGGGTTGTTGCTGGTCACGCACGACCGGCACGTCCTCGACCGCGTCACCAACAAGGTGCTCGAGATCGACCGCGGCAAGTACTACGTCCACGTTCCGCACGAGCGCACGGGAGGATCCGGGTACGCGGCCTATCTCGCGGCGCGCATCGAGCGCGAGGCGCAGGCCGCGAGCGATGAGCAGACGCGCAAGAACCTCGCACGGCGCGAACTCGCGTGGTTGCGGCGGGGCGCACCGGCGCGCACGTCGAAACCGAAGGCGCGCATCGACACTGCGAACGCGCTCCTGACGCGCGGCCCGCAGGCGGCGGCACGCGCGGGCGACATCGGTTTGTCGCTCGGAAGCGCCCGGTTGGGATCAAAGGGAATCGAGATCCACGGCGTCGGCTTCTCGTGGCCCGGTGAATCGCGACTCGTCTTGCGGCCGTTCGACCACATGTTCGAACCCGGGGACTGTGTCGGCGTCGTCGGCCCCAACGGCGCCGGGAAGAGCACGCTCCTCGACCTGATGGCCGGGCGACTCCAACCCACCCACGGCTCGGTCGAGATCGGCCGCACGGTGAAGATCGGCTACTACGACCAACTCGGCCGCGACCTCGACGTGAATCTGCGCGTGCGCGACGCGGTCGCCGGCAACGAGCGCGAGCCCACGCTCGCGCACGTCAAGCTGATGCGACAGTTCTGGTTCGACGGCGACGCCCAGTTCGCGCCGATCGGCACCCTGTCGGGTGGCGAACGGCGGCGCCTCCAACTGCTGCTCACGTTGATCGAGCAACCCAACGTGCTGTTGCTCGACGAACCGACGAACGATCTCGACCTCGACACGTTGCGCGCACTCGAGGAGTTCCTCGACGACTGGCCGGGCATCGTCGTGCTCGTCAGCCACGACCGCGTGTTCCTCGACCGCACCGTCACCGAGGTGTTGGCGATCGACAGCGACGGCCGCGCGACCGTCGTGCGCGGCGGCGTCGCCGGGTGGCTCGCGCAACGCGTGGCGCAACCGCTGACGACGCCCGCGCCGAGTCGCAGCCCGTCGGCGCCCCCGAAGGCCGTGTCGAAGAAGAGCCCGAGCACGCTGCGTCGCCAGCTCGCGGTCGCTGATCGCGCCCTCGCCGAAGCGACTGCATGCCGCGACACGGTGCAAACCGAACTCCTCGCGGCGACCTCGAACCACACGGAGTTGGTGCGCCTGAGCGCCGAGTTGGCGACCGCCCAAAGCGCCGTCGACACCGCTGAGGAACGTTGGCTCTCACTCGCGGCCGAGGCCGAATCATTGCACATGGAGTTCTGATTCTGGCAGCGCGTAACTCATCGACCACTCCTGCCGCGCGCCGACCAGGGCGTCGAGCGCCTGTACGCGTGGTTCTGCGACTTTGCCCAACCCGCGACACTCGCCGAGTTAGGCGAAACCGCCATCGGGCTGGTCGCGACCGACCTGCGTCGCACCCTCGCCTTCTACCGCGCACTCGGGCTCGACATCCCCGCCGCCGCCGACACCGAACCGCATGGCGAAGTGGCGCTGCCCGGCGGCCTGCGCCTCTTGATCGACGAGTGCGATGCCGCGATGGTCGCGGTCGGCTTCGACGGGCACAAGGAACCATGGGACGCGTTCCGGGGCCGGCGGTACGCGACCTTGCGCAACCCCGACGGCACCGGCGTCGATCTCTTCGACGCGATCGCCGGCTAGCCCACGGCTAGCCCGGAGGCTAGCCCTGCCCTAGTCGTCGCAGTCGTCGCAGTTGTCGCAGCGGCCGGTGGCCGGGAGCTGCAAGAAACACGTGGGACACACGGCGCGCGTCGGTTCGAACTTCTTGGCCTTGATTGGCGCCGGTGTCTTGGTGCGCGGCGTGCGCGTGCGGGTGGTCTTCGCCGGCTTCGGCGCCGACGCACGCAGCTTCGCCAGCTGTGCCGGCAGCGCGGGCCGGCCACCGTCGACGGGAAGGACGGCGCCGTGCGCTTGGTGCGCTTCGAGTCGCTGGGTGGCGGCGTGCATTTCGATGTCGACCGCCGCGGTCGCGTCGAGGCTGACGGCCAGCCGCTCGTAGCGGTCGCCGATGCGTCCGTCGGGACCAACGCAGAACGCCGACAGCAACGGTTCGGCGCGGGCGACACACTCCACGTCGACGCCGTCGAGCACGTCGTCGATCCACACCGCGGCTGGTACGCGCGTCCGCACCCCCGAGCGCACCTGCACCTCGTGGGCGATGTCGTTCGCGGTCGTCACCGCGCCGTACCGGCGCGCGACCTGTACGAGCACCGGCCGCGCGGCCCGGCCCCATGCTTCGAGCGCGGCCGCCGCGTCAACGGCCGTCCCGTCGTCGCTGCGGTACGCCTCGAACGTCATCGGGCCGCACCGTAACCCGGGCTTCCAAGTGCGGCTCCCGACCGCGGGACGCGCGGTTACCGAACCTGAATGTGCTGGTGAATGATGTTGACGACGTAGGGCTTCTTGAGCCATGCACCCAGCGACAGCGTCCGGAACTCGTTGACCCTGTAGACCGAGTAATGACCCTTGAAGTTCGGGATCCTCGCACGACAGGAGAACTTCACTTTGATCGCGTGGGCGTCGCCCGCCACCCCAGTCGCCGTGACTTCCACCCGCCCGGCCTTCGCCGTCCCGTTGACGAGCATCCGGCACTGCAGGTCGCTCGCCACGAGGCTCGGCACCTCAGCGGCACCTGACCAGCAGATCGAGCTCGTTGCCGTCATTTGCATGAACACCTGCGCGCCGGGAGTGTTGTACGGGATGGTGAAGTTGAAGTTGTTCGTCGTTCTCAGTTGCTTCTCGCACGACACCGCGGCCGGTTCCGCGGCCGGTTCCGTGGCCGCCTGGGCGGATGGCGGGGCAACGAGGCTGCACGCAACCGCGCACGCAACGACGAGAACGAGTTTCTTCACCGTGACCTCCGTGTCTTGGAGCGATGCGACTCGAACCAGCAGAAATAGTACCTATCTATCGATTCCTGCGCAATACTCGCTATAGGTGCCCCCGATCCGGCCCGTAACCTGAGCCGTGATCCTGATCGATGCGCAAGGCCTGGCGGCATCTCGCCCCAACCGGCCCTTGTTCACCGATCTGTCGCTCACGCTCGGCGCCGGCGACCGCATCGGTGTCGTCGGTCTCAACGGCTGCGGGAAGAGCACGCTGCTCTCGATGCTGAGCGGCGAACGCGAGCCGCAGGCAGGCGTCGTGCGTCGCGGTCGGAACACTCGGGTCGGCGCGCTTATGCTGTCGCGCCTGGGCGTGGGTGGGGTGCTCGACACACCGACCAACCACCTCGATCTCGACGCCATCGCGTACCTCGAGGAGTTCCTCGACGACTGGCCGGGATTTCTCGTTGCTGTCAGCCACGACCGAGTGTTCGTCGATCACACCGTCACCGAGGTGTTGGCGATCGACAGCGACGGCCGCGAGAGTTGTGCGCGGCGGCGTCGCCGGGTGGCTGGCCCAACGCGTGCCGCAACCGGCCGCGCCGACCACGGCGCGCCGGAGTGCCACTCCCCCGAAGGCCGTGTCGAAGAAGAGCCCGAGCACACTGCGCCGCCAGCTCGCCATCGCGGATCGCGCGGTCGCCGAGGCGATCGCGGCGCGAAACACGGTGCAGGCCGAACTCCTCGCAGCGAGCACGAACCACGCGGAGTTGGTGCGCCTCGGCGCGGAGTTGGCAACCAGCCAGAGCCAAGTCGACGCCGCGGAAGAACGCTGGCTTTCACTGGCCGACGAGGCCGAATCCCTCGAAATGGAGTTCTAGAGGTCGCTCGCACTGCCGCAGGGGTGGACGACGCGGTAGCGGTCAGTTGTAGGGCACGAACCGTTTGCGCTTGCCGCTTGCTTGACGATCAACGCTGTCGACGGTCGCGATTGTCACCGTAGGTGCGGGCAGACCGAGGTTCCGGAGTGCGTCTTCGATTCGCGCTGCCAACGCGTTGGTGTCCACCGCGTCTGAGGTCACTGCGGAAATGTCCGCGCCGCGTGCGGTTTGGCGGACTTGGTACTCGACGAGATGTTGTTGGCTCAGACATGTTCGAAAGACGTGCGGGTGGATCACAGACCCGCACGGACAGGGCTCTTCCAAGAACCTGACTTCGTCGGTGACCTCGAACCGGATGAGCGGGACGACAGTGTTGTACAGATTCGTGACGTACACCTTTGCGGAAGTTCCGCCGGCCTCTACCTGCGTCCCGTCCACGCGGACGAGTTCGAGCAGGCACAAGTCGTCGGGCAGATGCGAACCGTAGCCACACGAACCGGCGAAGAGACCCTCGGACATGCCGTAGCCACTGGCCACGGGCACACCCCACGTCGCTTCGACATCGGCGCGCACTTCCGGCAACAAGGGCTCGGAGATCGCGACAACGCGTTGCGGGGCAATGCGCAACCGTCGGGCGCGAGTCTCCGCGGCGAGGCGAGGGAGAAACGAGCTGTAGCCCATGAGCGTCGTCGGCTGCAGACGGTTCAACTCGTCGACAATCTGCTCCATGGGCCGGCTGACCGGCACCGAGTGCCGTGCACGATCGGGCGTCGAGAACGTCGCACCGATCGCGGCGGAGATGTGCGACGCGTGAGCCGCCGCGACGGTCGCGACGACGGGCGGTCTGCTCGTGAGTGGGGATGCTGCTTCCGGTCCCGGGCGGGGAAACGAGCGATGGACGAGTAGCAGGTCGCCCACGCGTCCCATCCGTAGACGAAGACGCCGCGCTGTCCGCTCGAGCCGCCCGACGCGATGACGTGGAACTCGTCGAAGAGGTAGGCGTCACCGCGCCGCGCATCAACGTGGCGTGGCGTTCGCGGTGCCACCCTGGCGTTGTTGCATGATCAGCGGTTGAGCGCATAATCGCAGGTCAGTGGTTGTTTGGGTGCACCCCGAGGTACCGCGGTTGACCGCCACTTTCCGCCGGTTGTGTCACGCGAGTGGCACGACACGGCCGTGGTTTCGTAGTACGATACCGGCTGGTGGACGTGCACCAGTCGGCGTTCAAGCACGACGTCGAAGACATCGAGCACGCACTCACGAATGCGATGGTGATCGAGGACTGGCGATTCACGCGATGCCGATGCGGGCGAAGTACCGGCGACTCCTCCCCGAAGAGTGACGATGAAGAAGAAGACCCACGGACGAACCCGCAGCGGCAAGCCGATCACCGACGCGCTCGTCGACGAGGTGGCGAACAAGGCCGAAGAAGGCTACGACGTCGACGAGATCATCCGCAGGCGCGGCGGGCGACCGCCCATGGGATCGGCCGCCGCATCGGTCGAATCCGTCCGCCTCGATCCCGAGCTGAGCGAAGCCCTCCGCCACCGTGCCGAAAAGGAACGTCGCACGAACTCCGACGTCATCCGCGACGCTCTCCGGCGCTACCTCAAGGTGAGCTGACCACACTCGCGTTCCTCGCGCCGAACGCGTCACCGGGAGCGAAGCGTGGCTAATGCGTTGTGAACGCTGCGACCAAGCCGCCCGAGTCTCTGTACGACGGGCCAAGACCGCCGAGCGCGACGGCCGTGTCGCTGTCGTGCTCGCACCATGGCCACCACGACATCAGGTCCGCGATTGAACTGCGCGGTCGACATAACGCACACTGGCCGCTCTTTCGTTCCGCTGAGATCGGCGTACGGGAACGGCGCGAGGTAGACGTCTCCCCGCTGCAAGTGCTGGGTCCGTGCCTGCCCTACGCGCCCGGGCCGGCGTCGTAGACGGAGTCCTCGTCCGAAAACCAGTCAGAGACAAGCGCCGCACGAGGCGCCCACCCCGGGCGACGCCACCCGAGCAACTCCTCACGCAACCGCCACAGCTCGGCCTCCGCCGTATCGCCGGCCTCCTGGGCCTCCGCCATCTCGCGAGCGTTGTGCGCGGGGACGTCTTCACCGGGAGTCAGCGTCGTTCCGATAAACCGCTCGTAGCCGGCGACCGCCTCCCTCAACTACCTATGCGCTCGCGTCAGCTGGTCGCGTTCCTGCTCCGTCAGGTCAGCCACTTGGCGAACGGGATCGACAGCCGACGTCATGAGACGAAGGCTACCCGCTGATCGCGGTTCGACGATCGGGCGAGCTGTGCTGATCGGCGTAGGTATCAGCTTGTTCCGTGTCTGAGTGGCCGAGGTCACTTCAAGGACGTTGTGCAAGAGCGTGCCCCGGCGCACGTGTCGGCTGCACTGTGTGAAGTCCGTCTCGGCCCGGTGGCGACGCCGCTGCGCGCGGCGTTGCTGTGAGTGTGGCGCGATGCAACTCGGTCAGGTGTCGGCCGCGTTCGACGTCCCGGGAGCCAGTGGCAAAGTCATCGAGCCAATCGCGCCGTCAAATCGTCCGCCGGCGCGCTCGTTGACGACCTCGATCCGCGCCGCCTTCCCAGTTCGGGCGACGCGCACGGTGATGGAGTGAGTCGGTTCCGAGTCGGCCGCGGCGGACTCGATGAGCGACGCGAACTCCCGCCGGAACAGCACCGGATCGGCGAGCACGCGCAAGCGAGACATCTCGATGTCGACGATGCGCCCGACAAGGAGCGGCTCGAGCTCGTCGAGCGCAGCCCGAAGCTCTTCCAGGAGGTCGACCGACGTCACTGACATCTAGTCGGCGAAGACATCCCGGCTGAGCTGGATGAAAAACGTGTGGTCGTGGCCCTTGTTCTGATCTTCGGAGTTGTACTTCCTCTTCGACGATCCGTCGGGCACCACCTCTTCGGAGTAGATCGCGCCGACGGGACACACGTCGGGCTGGTAGCACGCGGTGCACGACGTGCACTCGTCGATGTTCACGTACAGGATGCTGTCGCCGAAGATCGCGATCGCGTCCGAATTCGGCGCATGACTGTTTTCGATCTCTCCGTTGCCGGCCTCGACCTCCGAGAACAGCAAATTGGTCTTGGGATCGAACTCGTAGATGCATTGCACCGGACAAACGTCGACGCACGCACGATCCTTCACGTCGATACAAGCTTCGGTGATGATCGCTATACCGGACACGAGTCAGGTCACAGCTTGGCTTTGGCGATGCAGATTGCGAGGTGCGCGTCCAGCACCGCTTGGCGAGTGGCGTCAGCCACGCCGGTGTCGGCTTCCGCGGCCACCTTGGCGCTATCGCCGGCTTGTTCGAGCTCGATCACCGCCGTCCGCTCGTCGTCGGAGTGCGTCGCCTTCTCGGCCTTCTTCGCGAACTCGCTCACCACCGCGACTAACACTGGCGAAGCGCCCGGATCGGCACGGACGCAAGCCAGCGCATTGTCGGTCTTCGTACGAGCGTCGCGCAGCCGCTCTGTGGAGGTCGTCACGGGCCGAGCGTACTTCCTGACCCGGGCGCGCGCGAAACCACTGCCGACCGAACCCGGCCAGTACCGTCGTGGAGATGACGAGCTTCGGCCCCGAGCTCGACGCGGCCCGCGCCCTTGTGGTGGAGCGCGGCCTCACAGCCGTTGCGGTATCGCAGCTCGCGGACGTGATGAACGGACTGTCACTCGAGGCGCTCGCGCCGGTGAAGCAACTCGTGAAGCGCTTCTTCTCCGAGCAGCCCTGGATGCACGAAGACGACGACGCTCTCGCCGATGCCGTCGACGCCGGACGCGGTGGGGGGCGCTACGAGCTCGAGCCCGGCATCGCGCTCGTGTGGGGATACGACGAAGGCCGGTTCCGCTTGCGGATCGAGCGGGTAGGCGTCCCGGCACCCGCGGCGCAATCGCCGGATGTCACAATCGCGGCCGACCTGAGTGAGACGTTCGACGGCCCGGTACTCCCAGAGGCGACGCCGAGCCCGCGTACCGTCCGCTTCACGACTCCGCAACTGCATAGGGGTCCTAGCCGCGCCTACGACGCGACCACTGCGGCAACCGACGATCAGCGCGTCGCCCATCTGTTCGAAGAGTTCCACGACGTGACAAGCGTGTTGGTCGGTCCGACTTTCGTCGCGGTCACGATCTCGCACGCCGACCGTTGGGAAACGCTCCTCGCTCCGATGCTGCATGCTGTCACCGACGCGTTCGCCGGAGTTCCGACCCACGAGCAACTCGCGGCCGAGCCGCGCCCGACGCTCGGGTCTCATGCCGAATCGAGGGTGGAAGGAGACCACGAACCGACCCGGATCGAGCGCGCGTGGACCGAGCTCGGGACGCTACGCGCGGACCGACCCGACGATCTCGACCGTATCGTCGCGGCAAGTCGCGACGCCGAGCCGGCGCGTCGCCAGGTTGCCGCCGCGCTACTCGCCGACGCGCCCTTCGAAACCGCCGCCGCGGCGTGGGAACGCATGGCCTCCGACCCGAGCCGCATGGTCCGCCGATGTGTCCTCGACGCCGCTGCCGACGCGGGCCGCGAGGAGCTGCGATCACTTCTCGAACGTGCGCTTGACGACATCGACGGATGGGCGCGGTGGAAAGCGCTGCGCGGCATCGTCGTGCTTGGCGTCGCCCCGAGCCATGCGGCGATCGCAGCTCACGCTACCGATACCGACTTTCGCGTCCGCCTCGAAGTCGCCCGAGCACTCGCCACGGACGCCAGCTGACTCCCTACCGGCCGGTTAATCAGGTTCGAAGTGCTGTAGCGAACCAGCTCTGGATGACCGACTTCACCGCGACATTTAGGTTCCAGATCAGTGGAGGTGAGCGGACTCGAACCGCCGACTTCTACGTTGCGAACGTTTTCGGACCGCGCTTCGGACCTGCGGCGACGCGACGAATCGTTCTCGATGTCGTGGCCGCGGTAGAGCACGCGCTCGATGGCGTCCCAGGTCGCCCAGTCGCCCTCGTTGCGCGCCGCGTCCCAAAGCACGTCCAGCAGAGCTACCTGCTCAGGAGTCGGCTGGTTCAGCAGCGGTTCAAGCTTCTTCCCCCCGACGCGGTTCGATCAGCGGCGAGTCCGAGTCCCTGGCTGCACGACGCTACTCAAGCCGGCACGGTGGTTACTCTCCGACAGCAGAGATGTCGCGAGCGACGTGGAGCTCGCGTTCGGCGCACGCGAAACAGTGCGCGGCGCGGCGTGCTGGGCGTCGGGGCGCCACGCGACTGCCGGATGGTGTATTCGTTGCGGTTAGGTGTCCGGAGACGTCGATGTCGAGGTATTGCGCGGGCGGCCGCTGGCCTGAGATCCAGGCGACAAGTTCAGCGATCGCGGCGTATACGGCGAGACCGTTGAGGTGCACGACCGACGGGACGCCGCCGCGAGCCCCGTAGCCGTGCGCTCGGTCGATGGCCTGCTGCGCGGGCTCTTTCGTCCATCGGCCGACCTCGGAACTGTCGAGTTCGCCGAGACATTGAAGGCAGGGCCCTCCGGGCGAGACAAGAACTACGCGGCCACCGGCTGTTAGTGGTGTCGTCGATACGTCGATTCCAGTGGCGATGTCAATTAGCGGTGTGGCGGTGACAACAGCGATTTGGTTAAGGCGGTCGCGTGGACCGTCATGGTCGACGCAGCCGAAGATGAGATCGACGTCGTGAAGCTCTGGGTGTTCACCATCCGGTGTTAGTCCGGGTAGGGCATGGACGCTGAGGTTCGGGTCGATCTCGCGGGTACGTCGACGGGTGACGAGGTTCTTCGGGGCGCCGACATCGGCATGACTAGCAGTGACAAGTCGGTTCAGATTGGTGAGCTCGACGTGGTCGTCGTCGAGGACAAGGAGTTCGCGGACGCCGAGGTACGCGAGTGCCAGTGCCGCGTGCGATCCGGTGCCGCCGGCTCCGACGACGGCAACGCGCAGCTCGGCGAGAGTCGCGGCGCCAGTTTCGCCGAGGAGGTCGGCTTGGCGGTCGAGACGTTCGTTGTGGTCAGTAGTGGCGTTGAGCATGCGGAGTTGGTTGCCGATCACGACCACCGAACGGAACTGCCCACGGCGCATTCCCAACTCGGTCCTTGTCCAGTGCTCTGCGTGGACACGGCCTTGGGCAACGACGGCAGCTCCGTATGGGCGGTCCGGGCACAGCCCCGTGACGTAGTCGGCCATTGGGTCGAGTCCCGCCTCGTCGGTGGGTGAGAATCCGGGTGGCCCGATACGGTGGTTGTGGAACTCGATCAGTCCGTATCCGCCGGTGACGGCCCCGTTGTGGACGCGGTCGAGTGCAGCGTCGGTCAGACACCAACCTGTCGCGTCGCGTTCGACATCCTCGTCCGGAATGAGGTCTACGTTGATGACCTCGAGCACGGGTCCGGAGTCGAGTTTGGCCAGGACGTTTACGTGAGCGAACGCGAACCGTTCGCCGCGGCCGCTGCGTCGGAGGTGATCTTCGATCGCGTCCCAGTGGGCGGCCCTTACGAACTTGAGGCTTGACATGTCAACTCGGTTCTACGAAACGGCTGAGCGCGCCGATCAGGTAGGTGACGAGGTTGCTCCCCTGCTTGGGGTTGGCGGTAGGCATCCAGTCGGCCGGCTCGATGTGCCACGAAAGCTGTAACCAT
>Ga0163153_10002381_pt1 | contig 27644 bp, 27 predicted proteins | sample OliLakLV19MP6IB1_FD_148629 | JGI IMG/M metagenome (GOLD analysis project Ga0163153, IMG submission 148629) | Freshwater microbial mat bacterial communities from Lake Vanda, McMurdo Dry Valleys, Antarctica - Oligotrophic Lake LV.19.MP6.IB-1 | ecosystem: Environmental > Aquatic > Freshwater >...
CAATACCAGTGATGGGCTCGGTGTGATCAGGGACGTCGCGAACGAGCACCAGGCTGCGGGACGGCGATTGTTCGCGCGGCTTCGGGGCGCGGATCTTGGCGAGCACAGAGCGCGGATCAACTCCCATCGCAGCGATAAGGTCGCTGATGGTCCTAATTGTCAGATTACGCGGCTCTCTAAAGGATCTCGTAATGACGCCCGGCGTCTTACGGAGTCGACAAGCGATCTCTTTCCTCCTGATCCCAAACTCAGCGGTTGCTCGCTCCAATTGGTCGATGAGCAAGCTATGAATTTCCTCCTCTAAGAGAGTGCCATAGTATTGGAGTGTCGTCTCTGGGAGCGGCGATATTTCAGCGGACAGGCTGGGCCTTGGAGAGATAGGCATCTATCGATGCTCCTTTGTGTGGTTCCTTGATTCCAAAGAGCCGTCGCCAAGTGTCGTCGCATTCCGACATCGCCTCGGTATAGTCGAGCTGGTCACGATCGCGCCAAGCGATCGCAATGAACCAGTCCATGCGCGCAAACCGACCAAAGATGCGCAGCTGTTCGAATCCCGGAATCTGAATCCTGAATTCCCAGATTTCAGCGCATTGGCCCTTGCCCTTAAAGGGTGGCAAGTAGGCGAGTGTGGACGGCTGCTTCCGGTCTCGATCCTTGCGATTGCCGAACTTGCGTACCGGTATCGGGCGCCCTTCGGCGAAGCGGTTAAGGCGAGCGCGGGCCTGGCTCCATCTCGGGTCCGAGTCGGACGTGGCCAAATCGTAGATGTCGTAAGCGAGGAACAGGGGGCGGGGTTCGTCCTCTGACTCGTCGGGCGATTGATACTCCACAAGCTCGGGCCGTGGGCCGGCGCAATGGCGCTTGATCTCGACATGGCTAATTGCCATATAAGTCAACTTGCGAGGCCGTGGCAACAAGAAACGGAGGGCAGAAAAGAGCATCGCCGCCATTCATAAATGACCAAATTGCTTGACTGCTCATGCATCGGGGTCTATGGGACTCCTATGAGGAAGTTGGCCCGCACCGATCGCGCGCAAATCCTTGGCATGATGGTCGAGGGGATGTCTATCCGCTCGATTTGCCGCCTGACCGGCGTCAGCAAGAACACCGTCGCCAAGCTCCTCAAGGACGCAGGCCAAGCCTGCCTCGCCTACCAACACGAGACGCTGCGCAACCTGACGTGCCGCAGGATTCAGTGCGACGAAATCTGGAGCTTCGTCGGTGCCAAGGACAAAAACGTCCCGCAGGAGAAGCGCGGGAAGGGCATCGGCTCCGTGTGGACGTGGACGGCCATCGACGCCGATACCAAGCTCATCGCGGCCTGGATGCTCGGCACGCGCGACGCGGGCGCGGCCTGGGAGTTCATGAACGACCTCGCCTCTCGTCTCCGCTATCGCGTGCAGCTCACGACGGACGGGCACGGCGCTTACCTCTCCGCCGTCGAGGACGCTTTCGGCGGGCAAATCGATTACTCGATGCTGGTGAAGCAGTACGGCGCGGGGCCGGTCGAGGCGGGGCGCTACAGCCCTCCGGCCTGCACGGGCGCGGTCATCAATGCCGTCTCGGGCAACCCCGACCCCAAGCCCATCTCGACGAGCTACGTGGAGCGCCAGAACCTCTCAATGCGAATGGGCATGAGTCGCTTTACGCGCCTGACCAACGCGTTCTCGAAGAAGGTCGAGAATCACATGCACGCGCTGTCGATCTACTTCATGCACTACAACTTCGCGCGGGTGCACTCGACGTTGCGCGTGACGCCCGCGATGGAAGCGGGCATCTCGGATCACATCTGGACGCTTGAGGAGATCGTCGGCTTGGTCGAGGCGGGCGAGCGCACCGATTCGGAGGTTGTCGCGTCGGGCTGGAAGAAGCGTCGCGTAATAGCAACACCATGAGCAAAGAACCGGCGCATAGGCGAAACCAGAAAGGCCGTTTTGACCAATGAATCACACCCACGAACGGCGCGCGGCAGTCCTCGACGAGGAAATTTTCGAGCGCGACGGCTTCAAGTGCGTCTACTGCGACTTTGATGGCTCGACGTTTAAGGGATGGGCCTTCTTGGCGATCGATCATCTCAAGCCGCGACATCTCGGTGGCGGAAATGAGCGCGAGAATCTGAAAACGGCCTGCATTGTCTGCAACGCCATGAAGGGTGGAGCGTCATACCCGGACCAGCAGCACGCGCGGGAGGCCCTGCGGGCAATGTGGGTGGCAATGGAAGGTTACTGGGAGAAGCACGTGCGTCGTCGCGTAACCACCAAGCGCGCGGCTGATGACTGACCCACTACCCGGGGCCGCGCGGGGGTGTGTGGCCGTCCGCCCGTGGTTGGCGTGCCGGCGTCGGGGCCGCTAGGAAGGACCCGTGGGGCCGGGCTTCGCCTCCGTTCTGGCTGGGCTGCTGATCCTGGGCGTCGTGTTCGGGGTGCTGGAACGGGTGTCTCCGGCGCTCGCCGGGCAACCGCGCTGGCGCAGCGGTCTGCGGGTGGACGTCGCCTGGTGGTTCGTGACGCCGCTGGCGACCAAGTGGATCGCCCGCCTCGCGATCGTGCTCGTGCTGGTGGTCGCCGCAGCACTCGCCGGCGTACCCATCGACAAGCCAGGTCTGGAAGGGTTTCTCGCGCCGCGGCCGGCGCTCGCGGCGCTGCCGTGGCTCGTTCAGCTCGCGGCATTCCTGCTGCTGGCTGACCTGCTCGCCTACGCCATGCACCGCTTCCTGCACGCGAGCCGGCGGCTCTGGCCGATCCATGCCGTGCACCACTCGTCCACGCAGGTCGACTGGCTGTCGTCGGTGCGGGTGCACCCGCTGAACGACGTGCTGACCCGTCTTGCGCAGGCAGTGCCGATCGTTCTCGTCGGCTTCGACCCGACCCTGGTCGCGGCCTACGTTCCGATCTTCCTCTTCTACGGCATCCTCGTGCATGCCAACGTGCCGTGGACCTTCGGTCCGCTGCGCCACGTGCTCGCCAGCCCCTGCTTCCACCGCTGGCACCACGCGGCCGAGGAGGACGGGCTCAACCGCAACTTCGCCGGCATGTTCCCGTTCATCGACCTCGCCTTCGGCACCTTCCACATGCCGCGCGATCGCCAGCCCGAGCACTTCGGCATCCCCGGCGGCGACGTCCCGAACGGGTTATGGAGTCAGATCCTCTACCCCTTCCGCCGTAGGCGAATCGATCAGAACTGAGCTTCGATCTTCTCGCCGTTCGTGACCTGGCACTCGCCGACGCCACCGCCCGACATGCCGTCCTGCGGGTTGGCGAGCTGGAAGCGGCAGCGCATGGTGTTCTTGCGGTCGCCGAACAAGGTCGCGACCACCTTGCCGCTGTAGTTCTGCACGAAGGTCGCGTAGTCGGCGCCGCCGCCCCAGTCGCCCCAGCCCGGACCCCATGGACCCCAGCCGCCCCAGCCGGGTCCGAAGGTGTCCGCGGTGGTCTCGGAGGTGATCTGGAGATAGCGGCCGGTGAAGTACTCGCCGCTCGGCAGCTCGGTGTTGATCGTGCCGCCGGCCCCGAAGCGCTGCGTCTGGAAGTTCATCGTGATCGGCTTGGGCTGAGCGCCCGGCGCTTCGACCCGGCCGGCGATCGCGCCCTGATAGACGCACCCCGAGAGCGTGCTCGCCAGCACCAACCAGCGCGTGAGAGCTGCCGTTCTTGCCATCGTCACTGCCCCCTGTCCCGTTTGCGATCCACGCCCCCGGCTGTGTCGCGGCGTCACGCGTGCGATTCTGACGTGGATTCCGGCGACGGCGCAACTCTTACCCCCATCCTGGCGCCGTGCTAAGCCATGGCGCCGCGAGCGGGTGAGGGTGGAGCGAGAGAGCGAACGAGGTCCCGCGGCGCGCGCGACGCCGTCGCTCGTTCGCCGCACCGTGGTCCAGATCGTCGTGCCCGCGGCGATCGGCGGGGCGACGGGTGCCTGCGTCGCCGGAGCGTCGCTGCTGGTCGAGGATCGCGCGCTCGAGGCGCTGGCGTCGCTGCCGGGCGCATTGCCGGCGCTGCCGTCGCTGGTCGCGCTGCTGTTGACCTTGCTGGTGGTGCGCCACGTGACACGGGTCGCGCGCCCGGCGACCGCCGAGGTGTACATCGTCGCCTTCCACGATCCGCGCGCGCGGATCTCGCTGCGCGAGCTGCCGGGCCGCGTGTTGGCGGCTGCGGTGACGGTCGCGGGCGGCGGCTCGCAAGGGCTCGAGTCACCCTCGGCCCTGATCGGGGCCTCGCTCGGCCAGCTCGCCGGCGACCGGCTGCCGCGCATCAGCGCGCCCGAGATGCGCGCGTGGATGATCTCTGGCGCGAGCGCGGGCATCGCGGCGGTGTTCTCCTCGCCTGGGGTCGGAGCCATGTACGGCATCGAGGTGCCGTTCCGGCGCGATCTCGACGCGCCGCGCCTGGTGCCGGCGGCGGTCGCGGCCGGGGCTGCGTACTTGACGCGCGCCGCGCTGATCGGTCCGCACCATCTGGTCACCTTCAGCGGTGCACCGGTACTCGACCACGTCTTCGTCCTCGGCTGCCTGCTGGTCGCGCTCGGCTGCGGCATCGGCGCGCGCCTGTTCGCGCTCGCGACCGAGGCGCTGCACCATCTCGCGCCGCGCATCGTGCCATGGCGGCGTGCGGCGCTCGGCGGGCTGATCCTCGCGGCGCTGGCCTGGTCGGGGCACGCGCTCGCCGGGACCTGGATCACCTTCGGGCCGGGCTACGTTGCAGCGGCTTGGCTCGAGGGCGGCGAGCACGCGATCGCCCTTCTCGCCGTCACCATGCTGGTACGAACGGCGGGAACCCTGACCTGCGTGTTCGGTGGCGGTGGTGGCGGCGTGTTCACGTCGCTCGCCGTCACCGGCGTCTTCGTCGGCGAGATCGTTGCGCAGGGGCTCGCGCGCAGCGAGAGCAACTTCTTCCCGATCCTCGGCGCGGCCTGCTTCCTCGCTGGCGGGTACCGGATTCCGATGGCGGGAATGCTGTTCGTGGCCGAGTCGACGGGCGATCTGGTGCTGACGGTGCTCGGCTTCGCCGCGGTCAGCCTGGTGCAGGTGCTGATGGGCGACGACTCGGTGTCGGATGCGAAGCACGACACCAGAGCCGACGCGCTGGTGTCGGGGGCCGTTGCCGCCGATGCTATACCGGCAGCCGAAGCGAGCGGGACCGGGGCGTCGCCCCGGCCGGGCAAAGGGTAGGGGGCAGATCGGTATGGCAAAGCATCAGGTGGTCTCGCTGTTCGACGTCGACAACACGCTCCTCGACAACGACCGCGTCGTCGCCGACATGATGCGCTACCTCGAGAAGGAGGTCGGTCACGAGCGTCAGCAGCGCTACTGGGCGATCTTCGAAGAGATGCGCAAGGAAGTCGGCTACGCGGACTACCTCGGCGCGCTGCAGCGCTACCGGATCGAGAATCCGCGCGACTCGCACCTGCTCGCGGTGTCCTCGTTCCTGGTCAACTATCCGTTCGCGAACCGCCTGTTCCCGAACTCGCTCGACGTGATCGAGCACTTCCGGCAGTGGGGGCCGGTGGTCATCCTGTCCGACGGCGACGTGGTCTTCCAGCCGCGCAAGATCGAGCGCTCGGGCTTGCAGGAGGCGACCGAGGGCAACATCCTGATCTACGTGCACAAGGAGTTCGAGCTCGAGGACGTCGAGCTGCGCTATCCGGCCGAGCGCTATGTGCTGGTCGACGACAAGGTGCGCATCCTCGCCGCCGTCAAGCAGACCTGGGGCAGCCGCGTGACGACCGTCTTCCCGCGCCAGGGCCACTACGCGCACGACGCGAAGGAGGTCGCGAAGTATCCGGCGGCCGACGTCACCGTCGAGAGAGTCGGCGACCTCGCCGGTGTCGAGCTGGCGGCGCTCGTGGCTGCGGCCGGGGGCAAGTGATTCGGCTCGCGGTGGCCCCCGCGCTGCTGCTCGCTGCGCTGGGCGGCAGCGCGTGCTCGCTGTCGAGTGCTGCACCCGAGCAGACGCCGGCCGAGATCGTCGCCGCACCCGGGCAGCGCTTCACCATCGAGCTCGACGGCAACCGCTCGACGGGATTCCAGTGGGAGCTCGGCAAGCCCCTCGACACCGCGCTCGTGACCTCGGTCGACACCGAGTACCGGCAGGCACCGGGGGCGGCCGTGGGCGCGGGCGGCAAGGAGATCTGGACCTTCGACGCGGTGGCCCCGGGCTGGACCAAGATCCAGCTCGTGTACCGGCGGCCGTGGGAGGAGATGGCCCCGGCGCGGATCGCCGTCTACTCGGTCGACGTGCGCTGAGCTGCGCGCGCGACCGGGCTCAGGTGCCGTCGCCGGTTGCGCGCGAGCGGCGCCGGCGTGCCGCGCCGTCCTCCGCCTTGCCGTCGGGAGGCCGCGCACCTTCGTCGAGCAGCCGCATCACGCGCTCGACCCAGCCCTCGAAACGCAGCTCGATGCCGAGCGGTGTCGGCTTCAGGTAGCGCACCTCGAGCTTGCGTGTCGGGCCGGCCACGCCGCGCATCAGGTTCGCGACGTTGAACAGCTGGTCGAAGGTTGCGGCGATGATGCCGCCGTGCGCGCAGCCCGGCGGACCCTCGTACGGCACGCGGAAGCGCACCAGGCCCACGGCGCGTGGATCCTGCCACTCGATGCGCAACGGAGGCGCGAGCGGGCTGAGCCTTCCTCCCTTGCTCCGCGTCATCGTGGACCCTCCTAGCCGACGCGTGCCAGGGACGTCACGCGCGGCGCGAGACGTGTCCGCAGCCAGCGCGCAAGCGCGGACCACGGCACCACGAGCGGGTACACCGCCAGCACCGGCCAGAAGATCAGGTCCAGCAGCAGGTGGTTGCCGATGTGGAAGCAGACGCCCGCGGCGAGGAACCAGGGGCGCAGGCGGCGCACCACGATCGCGAGCGGGAAGCCGACCTCGAAGAGCAGCGCGCCGGCCGACAGCGCCGCGCACAGCCACAGGTGTGGAGCGACCCACGACCCGGGAGCGCTGGCGTACTTGAGCAGGTGGTGCTGCAAGGTGTGGCCGTCGGCCCAGGCGAGGCCGCTCGCCGACAGCTTCGAGAGCCCGGCGTCGAAGTAGTAGAAGGCGAGCTCGACGAACAGCAGCTCGAACGGCCAGCGCGCGAAGCGCGACAGCCGCGACGCGGGCGCGACCGCCTGCTCGAGCGGACGCCGTTCTCGCCACCGGCGCAGCCAGGCGTCGACCGAGAGCACGCGGCCGCACGGCGCACAGGCGAAGAAGAGCATCGCGTGCAGCAGCGGGATCGTCGAGTGCGTGACCTTGCCGAAGCAGTTGAGCAGCCCCTCCTGGACGAGCTGCAGCGCGAACGCGCTCAGCAGGGCGACGTTGGTGAACAGTCCGGCGGCGGCCGCGAGCAGTGCGAGCCGCGTCGCGTCGCGTAGCCAGCGCAGCTGCTCCCAGGTCGGCTGGCCGATGCCGAGGATCTCGATCAGCGGGATCGGGTCCCAGGTGAACGCCGGCGCGCGGGCGACGTTCAGGAAGCGGATCGAGCCATCGAGGTAGAGCACGGCCGCGACCAGCAGGACGCGGGCGACGGCGAGGTCGGCGAGCGGGGCCGGCGCGAACCAGTGCGCCCGCCAGGCAGCGAGCAGGCGTCCGGCCAGCGATCCTCGGACCGCGGCGCTCATCGATTTTCCACGGTCAGTGGACAGTCGCTGCGCAGCTCGCGGTCGCCGCCCGGGGTGTCGGGACGCGCGATGGTCAGCTTGCTCACATAGGCCGACGCGAACCGCCGTGCCGGGATCCGGGTCGCGTTGAACTGGCGCACCAGCTCGCCGCACGCCGGGCCGGGATCCGCGTCGCGCAGCAGGTGCCGGTTCAGCTCCGCCCGGTTCAGCCCGAGCTGGAATGGCTGGATCTCGACCCACGTCCCGGCGCGCAGCCCGTGCACCGCGAGCCGCACCGGCAGCTTCTCGGGCCCGTAGCGCGCGGCGAACATCGGCACGTGCGACAGCGGCCACGATTCGAGCGCGAACCAGCCCTCGACGATCTTCAGCGCAACGAAGGCCGCGAACAGCGCCGACAGGATCCGCTCGCGGACGGTCATCGCGGCCGAGCCTACACCGCGATCGACTGCCAGTCGCCGCGCTTGAAGCGCCAGGCCTTCAGCGACGCGCGCACGACGTAGTCGCCGATGATCGCGGCCCAGAGCCAGGAGAGGCTCAGGTGCAGCACCTCGACGACCAGCAGCGACATGCCGAGCCGGCAGCCGTAGAAGGCGATCAGCACGGTCAGAAGCGGAAAGCGGGTGTCGCCGGCGCCGCGCAGCGCGCCGCCGATGGTGAAGTCCATCGCCATGAACGGCTGCGAGGCGGCCAGCATGTGGATGAACGCCACCGTGCCCGCGACAACCGCGGGCGTGTCGACGAAGAAGTGCGCGATCGGCTCGGCGAAGATGAAGATGACGATGCCGGTGGTCGACATCAGCGCGACCGACATCCAGGTGGCGTGCCAGCCGGCACTCTCGGCGCGCCGCGGCAGGCCCGCGCCCAGGTTCTGGCCGACCAGCGCCGAGGCCGCCGCGGCGAAGCCGAAGCCGGGCAGGAACGACAGCGCGAGGATGCGCACGCCAATGAAGTAGGCCGCGATGGCGTCGGTGCCGTAGCGCGCCGCGAACAGCAGGTAGACGAAGAAGCCGAACTGCATCAGGAGCTGCTCGGCCGCGGCCGGGTAGCCGATCGCGAGCACCCGCCGGATGGTCTCGCCGTGCAGGCGCAGATCGCCCCAGTCGAGGCGCAGCCGCAGCCGGCGCGACGCGAGCAGGAACAGGGCGAGCGCCATGCCTGCGCTGAAGGCCAGCGCGGTCGCGAGGCCGGAGCCACGCACGCCCATCGCCGGCATGCCGAGCTTGCCGAAGATGAACACGTAGTTGCCGGCGACGTTGAGCGCGTTGACGGTGAGCCCGATCACCAGCGGCGTGCGCGTGTCGCCGGCGCCGCGCAGGCCGGACGCGATCACGAAGATCACCGCCGAGGCGGGAATCGAGAACATCACGATGCGCACGAAGCCGGCGCCGAGCTCGACCACGTGCGGCTCGATGCCGAACGCCCGCACCAGCGGCTCGGCGAACAGGATCACCGGCACGATCACCAGCGCCGCGAGCAGGGCTGCGACGATGATCGACTGGCCCATGACGCGTTCGGCCTCGGCGATCCGGGAGGCGCCGATGGCGCGTGCCACCAGCGCGAGCGTGCCGGTACCGACGGCGGTCATGGTCACCGCGACGCCGCCCAGGATCTGCGCGCCGACGCCGACCGCCGCGACCGACGATGCCCCCAGCCGGGCGACGAACAGCATGTCGACGAGCCCGACCAGCGACTCGGACAGCATCATGATGATCACGGGCCAGGCGAGCGACCAGATGACACCGCGCGAGTGCGTCACGCCGCCGGTGCGGGTGACCGGCCGCTCGGCGGCGAGGATCAGGGTGCTCGGTTCTCCCTCCATGGCCGTGCTCGTCAGATGAACCGGACCGGACTGACCATCGCAAGCGAAGGTCGACGGGCGTGGGATCGCCGCCGTCTGCCGCTGTTGGCGAATCGTCACACGCCGCCGCTTGCGTATCGGCCGGGGGCAGCCGAAGATCCGGCCCGGTCGGTCGACGCGGAGGGAATGCCGGTGAGCAAGAAGAGAATCCGAGAGCAGATCGAGGCGGCCGAGATGTCGCGCCGCGAGTTCCTGGCCGGCCTGGCCGCCGCGACCGGCGCGCTGGCGCTGGGCGGCTGCAGCGACGCGTCGAGCGGCGATCCCGAGAACGAGCCGCTGCCCGACCCTGCGCGCTCCGGGATCGAGCACGTCGTCGTTCTGATGATGGAGAACCGCTCGTTCGACCACTTCCTGGGCTGGGTGCCGGGTGCCGACGGCATCCAGTCGGGCCTCGAGTACGTCGACAAGCAGGGCAACCTCGAGCAGACCTACCGCCTGGCACCGGAGTGGCAGGGCTGCCAGTACGGCGATCCCGACCACGGGTATCGTGGCGGGCGGATCCAGTTCGCCGACGGTGCGAACGACGGCTGGCTGCAGGCGTCGACCAACGACCGCTTCCCGATCGGCTACTACACGCAGGCAGATCTCGCGTTCTACGGTGGCGCCGTCCCGGCCTGGACCACGCTCGACCGCTACTTCTGCTCGATCATGAGCTCGACCTTCCCGAACCGCCTGTACATGCACGCGGGCCAGAGCGATCGCATCCGCAACTCGCTCGAGGTGTCGACGATGCCGGCGATCTGGGAGCGGCTCGCCGCAGCCGGTCTGAGCGGCGCCTACTACTACAACGACCTGCCGGTGACGGCGCTGTTCGGCTCGCGCTTCCTGCCGATCTCGTACCTCTACGAGAAGTTCTTCGAGGACGCCGCCGCGGGCCGGCTCGCGAACGTGACGTTCGTCGACCCGCACTTCATCAATGCGGAGCTCGGCACCTCGAACGACGACCATCCGTTCGCCGACATCCGCAACGGGCAGATCATCGTGAACCAGGTCTACGAGGCGCTGATCTCGAGCCCGAACTGGGAGAACACCGTCTTCATCATCAACTACGACGAGTGGGGCGGCTTCTATGACCACGTGGCGCCGCCGCTGGCGCCGCTGACGGACTACGACCCGGTCATCGGCAACGACGGCCGTCTCGGCTTCCGCACGCCGACCTTGATCGCATCGCCGCTCGCGCGGCGCGGCTTCGTCGGCCACAGGGACTACGACCACACCTCGATCCTGTCGATGATCGAGTGGCGCTGGGGGCTCGCTCCGTTGACGGTGCGCGACGCGACCGCCAACAACATCGCGCACGCGCTCGACTTCAGCCGCCCGAAAGACTTCTCGACACCGCGTTTCGTGGTGCCGCAGGGACCCTTCGGCGAGTCCTGCGCCGTCGACGAGGCGGTGCTGGCCGACGTGCGTGGGCTGAAGAGGCTGGCGTTGCAGTACGGCTTCGACGTGCCCGTGCGCTGAGCGAGAGCCGCTCGGCTACGCCGCAGCGTCCGGGCCGCGCAGGTTCAACTCGATGATCGCCGGGGCCGCCAGGGTGAAGTGCTCACCCTGGATCGGTGCGCCGTTTGCTGTCCGCCACCGCGGATCGCAGTCCGCCACTGTGCACATGGGTCCGGCGAAAATCGCACGACGGCGACGGCCAGGGCGCGCCCTGCTCAGTCCGGATCGTACGCCAGGTTCGGCGACAGCCAGCGCTCCGCCTGCTTGACCGAGACACCCTTCCTGCGCGCGTACACCTCGACCTGATCCACGTTGACCCGTCCCAGCGCGAAGTAGCGAGCCTCCGGGTGCGCGAGGTAGATCCCGCTCACCGACGCCGCGGGCAGCATCGCGAACGACTCGGTCAGCGTGATGCCCTGTGCCGGCGCATCGAGCAGCTCGAACAGCTTGGTCTTCTCCGAGTGCTCCGGACACGCGGGGTAGCCGAACGCGGGCCGGATGCCGCGATACTTCTCGGCGATCAGGTCCTCGCTCGATAGCGTCTCGCCGGCACCGTAGCCCCAGTCGCGGCGCGCCTTCGCGTGCAGACACTCGGCGAACGCCTCGGCGAGGCGATCCGCCAGCGCCTTCACCATGATCGCGCTGTAGTCGTCGTGCGCCGCCTCGTACGCGCCGACGACCTCACCTGCGCCGATGCCGGCGGTCACCGCGAAGCCGCCGACGAAATCGGGCAGGCCGCTGTCGATCGGCGCCACGTAGTCGGCGAGCGAGCGGTAGACCTTCTGGCCGTCGAACTTGGTCTCCTGCTGGCGCAGCATGCTGAAGCGCGCGAGCTCGCGCTTGCGCGTGTCGTCGGTCCACAGCACGACGTCGTCGCCGTCGGAGTTGGCGGGCCAGAACGCGTAGACGCCGCGCGCCTCGAGCAGACGCTCGTCGATGATGCGCTTCAGCAGTGCCTGCGCCTGGGTGAACAGGTCGCGCGCGGCTTCGCCCATCTCGGGGTGCTGCAGGATCTCGGGATACTTGCCGCGCAGCTCCCAGGCGTGGAACAGGAACGTCCAGTCGATGTGCGGCACGAGCTCGCCGAGCGGGAAGTCGTCGAGCACGCGACGGCCGTTGAACGACGGCCGCGCCACGTCCTCCGGCCGCCATTCGATCTTCAGGCGCTGTTTCAGCGCCTGCTCGTACGGCAGCAGCGGACGGCTCTGGCGCTGCGCGTAGAGCTCGCGCAGCTCGTCTTGCTCCTTGCGGTTCTTCTCGTCGAAGACGGTCTTCCGGCCACCGTCGAGCAGCGACGACACGACGCCGACCGCGCGCGACGCGTCGAGTACGTGCACCGTGGACTCGTGGTAGCCGGGCGCGATCTTGACCGCGGTGTGCTGCCGGCTGGTCGTGGCACCGCCGATCAGCAGCGGTACGGCGAACTTCTGGCGCTCCATCTCCTTCGCGACGTGCACCATCTCGTCGAGCGACGGCGTGATGAGACCGGACAGGCCGATGATGCTGACGCCCTGCTCGCGCGCGGTGGTGAGGATCTTCTCGCACGGCACCATCACGCCGAGGTCGATGATCTCGTAGTTGTTGCACGAGAGCACGACGCCGACGATGTTCTTGCCGATGTCGTGCACGTCGCCCTTGACGGTCGCGAGCAGGATCTTGCCCTGCGCCTTGATCACCTCACCGGCGTCGGCACGGAGCTTCTTCTCCGCCTCCATGTACGGCATGAGGTAGGCAACCGCCTTCTTCATGACGCGCGCGCTCTTGACGACCTGCGGCAGGAACATCTTGCCGGCGCCGAACAGGTCGCCGACGATGCGCATGCCGTCCATCAGCGGCCCTTCGATCACCTCCAGCGGCCTGGCGAACTTCTGCCGTGCCTCTTCGACGTCGGCGTCGATGAAGTCGACCAGCCCCTTGACCAGCGCGTGTGACAGGCGCTGCTCGACGGTCGTCGCGTCGCGCCACGCGAGATCCTCTTCCCGTGCTTGCCCCTTGCCCCGCACGGTCTCGGCCAGCGTGACCAGGCGCTCGGTCGCGTCCGGGCGGCGGTTCAGGATCACGTCCTCGACGTGCTCGAGCAGGTCCTTGGGGATGTCCTCGTACACCGCGAGCTGGCCCGCATTGACGATGCCCATGTCCATTCCGGCGCGTACCGCGTGGTAGAGGAACGCCGCGTGCATCGCCTCGCGCACGATGTCGTTGCCGCGGAACGAGAACGACAGGTTCGAGACGCCGCCGCTGATGTGCACGCCGGGGCAGAGGCGCTTGATCTGGCGCGTCGCCTCGATGAACGAGATCGCGTAGTCGTCGTGCTCCTCGATGCCGGTCGCGATCGCGAGGATGTTGGGATCGAAGACGATGTCCTCGGGTGCGAAGCCGACCTCGTCGGTCAGGATGCGGTAGGCGCGCTGGCAGATCGCGACCTTGCGCTCGACGCTGGTCGCCTGGCCTTCCTCGTCGAAGGCCATGACGACGACGCCGGCGCCGTAGCGACGCACCTTGCGGGCGTGCTCGCGGAACGCCTCTTCGCCCTCCTTCAGGCTGATCGAGTTGACGATACCCTTGCCCTGAACCCACTTGAGGCCGGACTCGATGACCGACCATTTCGAGCTGTCGACCATGATCGGCACGCGCGCGATCTCGGGCTCGGTCGCGACCAGCTTCAGGAAGGACGCCATCTCCTGCTCGGAGTCGAGCATGCCCTCGTCCATGTTGACGTCGAGCAGGTTGGCGCCGCCGCGCACCTGGTCGAGCGCGACCGCGAGCGCGCTCTCGTGGTCGCTGCTCTTGATCAGACGCGCGAACTTCTTCGAGCCGGTGACGTTGGTGCGCTCGCCGATCATGACGAAGCCGGTCTCGGGCCGGATGGTGAACGGCTCGAGCCCGCTGAAGTGCGACAGGCCGTTCGACTCGACGGGGACGTGCGGCGCCAGTCCCTCGACCACCTTCGCGATCGCGCGGATGTGATCGGGCGTGGTGCCGCAGCAGCCGCCGACGATGTTCAGCCAGCCGTTCTCGCCGAACTCGCGCAGCACCTGCGCCGTCTGCTCGGGCAGCTCGTCGTACTCGCCGAAGGCGTTGGGCAGGCCCGCGTTCGGGTAGAGCGAGATGAAGGCCGGCGCGACGGTGGCAAGGGTCTCGATGTACGGCCGCATCTCGGCTGCGCCGAGCGCGCAGTTGAGCCCGACCGCGAGCGGCTTCGCGTGCTCGACCGAGTACCAGAACGCTTCGATGGTCTGCCCGGACAGCGTGCGCCCGCTGCGATCGGTGATGGTGCACGACAGGACCACCGGGATGCGCACGCCGCGCTCGGCGAAGACCTCCTCGATCGCGTAGATCGTGGCCTTCATGTTGAGCGTGTCGATGCTGGTCTCGGGCAGCAGCAGGTCGACGCCGCCGTCGAGCAGGGCGCGCACCTGGTCGGCGAACGCATTCTTCATGGTGTCGAAGTCGGTGGCGCGGAACGAGGCGTCGCTGACGTCGGGCGAGATCGACAGGGTGCGGTTGGTCGGGCCCATCGAGCCGGCGACGAAGCGCGGCCGCGACGGATCGCGCTCGCTGAACTCGCGCGCGGCTTCCTTGGCGATGCGCGCGCCGTGGAAGTTCAGATCGTAGATCAGGTGCTCGAGACCGTAGTCGGCCTGCGCGATCACGTTCGAGCTGAAGGTGCTGGTCTCGATGATGTCGGCGCCGGCGTCGAGGTAGGCGCGGTGGATCTCGCCGATCACGTCCGGACGGGTGAGGACCAGGACGTCGTTGTTGCCCTTCTGGTCCTTGGGGTGGTCCTTCAGGATGTCGGCGCGGAAGTCGGCCTCCTCGAGCTTGTAGCGCTGCACCATGGTGCCCATGGCGCCGTCCAGGATCAGGATGCGGCGGCGGAGGAGGTCCTCGAGGGCGGTCTGGGTATGGGTGTCGGCCAACTGCGGTTCCTCGTAGCCAGGACGCGCCGGGGCGCGGGAATCGAGTCCTCCAGTCTAGCCGACGGGCACGCCCGAGGCACCCCGATTCGTGCGACGCTCGTGGTGAGCACTATAGCGGTCGGCTGCCAGCAATTGCCCCGAGGAGATCAGGACATGTCGCTGAAGACGTCGGGATGCACGGGGTTCGGCCGCATGCCGACCATGCGAAACTCCGGCCGGTCGGGGTGGGCCGGATTCACGATCAGCCGCTGGCGTAGCGGGTCGACCAGCACGTCCATGTGCTCGAGCGCGTTGGCGCCGAGCAGGACCTCGGCGTTGCCCGGCATCACCACCGCATCCAGGTTGACGCGACGGTTGGCGAAGCGCAGCTCGACCGGTCCGACGACGTCCACGGTGATGCGCGAGCCGTCGGCGAGCCGCACCAGAGCCTGCTCGACGGTGGGCAGCCCGAGCTCGGCGCGGATGGGCTCGTTGATCGACAGCATGAAGGCGCTGGTGTCGACCACCGACTCCACGTGCACCCTGCGGATCTGGTCTTCCGCGAGTCGGCCTTCGCGTGCCGCGATCACGTCGGGGCCGCTCAACAGATCGATGTCGGCATGAACGATTCCCATCACCGGGAGGCTACACGAGGTGTCTGGCCCTGTCACCAGCGCCGCCCTGGATCATGCTCGCGCAGCATGGCGAGCGCGTCAGCCGCGTACTGCCTCGACGACGCGCAGAAAGTTCGCGCCCAGGATCTTCCGGATGCGCTCCGCACCCCAGCCGCGCTGCAGCATCAGATCGACCAGGCGCGGCAGCTCGAGCACCGTCGGCATGTCGCGCGGCGGGTTGATCGCGCCATCCCAGTCGCTGCCGAGCGACGCGTGATCCTCGCCGACCGTGTCGACGATGTGCGCGAGGTGGCGCACGATGGTCTCCGCGCGCCCGCCTGCCCACGGATCGCCGAGAAACGGCGCGTGGTACATGACGCCGATCGTGCCGCCAGAATCCGCGACCGCACGGAGCTGCTCGTCGTCGAGGTTGCGCCAGTGGCGGTGCACGCCGGCAACACCGGTGTGCGTGACGAGAAACGGCTGCGTGCGATCGTGCACCGCGAGCGCGTCGAAGAAGCCCTCGCGGTTGATGTGTGCGAGGTCGAGCAGGATGCGCTTCTCGTTCAGCCGCCGCACGTAGTCGCGGCCGCGCTCGGTGAGCCCTTCGCCGCGCCGCAGGCGAGTCGGCGCGCTGGTGACGCCGAGCGCGGAGTTGCTCAGGTGGACCAGCGTCACGCGCACGACGAGATCGTCCGGGATCAGGTCGAGCGCGCCGGGATCGCGATCGAGCGCGTTGCCACCCTGGATGCCGATGAAGGCCGCGTGCTTGCCCGCGGCGCGCGCGCGCCGGTACTCGGCGACGTTGCGCACCACCGCGAAGTCCTCGGGTACGCTCTCGAAGATGCCCTGCAGGCGGCGGACGTTCTCGAGCAAGACGTCGGGCCGCTGCGCGGCACTGCGCAGCGGGTGCGTGGTGATCACCCAGATCGCGCCGCTCAGCGCGGCCTCGCGCACGCGCGGGAAGTCGACCTGGGAGTAGAAGCGCGCTCCGGTCAGGCCGTGCCCGTGCCGGCGGCGCAGGTCGTAGCCGAACACCCGCGTCCAGATGAACGAGTCGACGTGCAGGTCGATGACGTCGCTCGCGAGGTAGACGTCGATCGCCTCGCGCGACACGCCGAGCTCGCGCGCCCAGGCCGCGGGATCGGTGCTATGGTCGCGCCAGGCGTCACGCACGATCCCGTACGTCCGCGGGCTACGGCTTTGCCTGGGTGTGGGTGTAGACGAGGCGGCGCCCGGTCGCCTGGTGCAATGCTGCGTCGGTGTACGTTTCGCCGCCGGCCTCGATCGTGAGCTCCATCGCGGGCCCGATGTCCGCTGGCAGCGTGAGGTTGTACGACTGCACGAGCACGCTCGCGTTGTTGCGCTGCGCGAAGGTCAGCGGCAGGAAGATGTTCAGGCGGTCGAGTCCGAGCGGGCGCCAGAGCTTCGGATCGGCAAGCCTGCAGCGCTGGCTCGCGCTGCCGCTGCACCGGAACGCGTTGCCGGGCACGGTGACGTCGACGACCGGGGCCTCGCCCGCCTCACCGAGCATGACGCGAATGCCGCCACTGAAGTCGAGCGTCGGCGGCAGCGGATCGGTCGGCGACGGCCAGCCGACACGCCCGACGTCCGCTGCGGCGATGATCCGGTCGCGCCCCGGCGTGGCGCTGAAGTTGACCCGCCCCTTGCGGATCGCGAGCGAGCCGACCGAGGTGTAGACGGTGTGCTGATCGGATGGGAAGTCCGCCGGGTTGGTCGAGGTCGCGACCGCGGTGGCTTGCAGCACGGTGCCGGCATCGACCGACGCGTCGACCCGCACCAGCGCCCAGATGTCGGCGCACGCGGGCAGATCCTTGCCGTTGCAGGACGGCTCCTCGCCGAGGTCGAAGCGGACCTCGTCGCCGACGACGTCGCCCGAGAGGGGCGCATAGTCGGGCTGGCGGACGGCCGAGACGAACGTCGTTCCCGGCGGCAGCTGGAGCGCGACCAGGACGCCCGGAGCGGGGCCGCTGGAGGTCACGTCGAGGCTGATCTCGTAGACCACCTCCTCGCCGGCGGGCACGGGATCGACGCGGTCGTCGAGGCTGACGTCGAGCGACCTGGCGCCGGCAGGGTGCGCGAGCGCGAGCAGCAGGCCTGCGAGCAGCGCCGACTTGAGCGTCACCATGCCTTCAGCGCTAGCAGCGCGGCCATGCTCGAGGCAAGATCAAAACGACGCCCGCCGCGATCGTCGCGAGAACGCCTCAGCCCGCGACCGCCGCGGCGCTCCTCATCTCGGCGTCGTCGCGCGTGAGGCCGAGGCTCGCGCCGCAGCGCTCGAGCGCCGCGAACAGCAGCTCGGGCCGGACGGGCTTGCTCAGATAGTCGTCCATGCCGGCCGCCAGACATTCGTCGCGATCCTCGCGCATCGCGTTCGCGGTCAACGCGACGATGTAGGGGCCCCGCCCCCCAGCCGCGCGCGTACGCAGGCGGCGCGTCGCCTCGAGGCCGTCCATCTCGGGCATCTGCACGTCCATCAGGACGAGATCGTAGGGGGCGCGCTCGAGCGCTTCGAGGACCTCGAGACCGTTGGCCACGACGTCGGCCAGGTAGCCGCCGCGCGCGAGCAGCTTCAGCATCACCTTCTGGTTGATGCCATTGTCCTCGGCGATCAGGATGCGCATCGGTAGCCGGCTCGCGAGCCCGCCGTCGAGCGCCGTGTGCGCGGCCCGGGACGGCAGCTCGCGCGCGCTTCCGCACAGTGCGGCGTGCAGCGCCGCCTGGAGCTGGGCCGCGCGTGCGGGCTTGGGCAAGATGCTCGCGAAGAGGCACGGGCTCAACTGCTGGCTGGCAGCGATCGAGCTTGCCTCGGCGGCGTCTGCCGAGCTCAGCAGGACGAGCGGCAGGGCGCCCGCACGGAGCCGCCCGATCTCCTGCGCGACCATGATGCCGTCCATGTCGGGCATCACCAGGTCGACCACGCCGACGTCGAACGCCTCGCCACCGCGCACCAGCTCGAGCGCCTTGGCGCCCGACGCCACCGCGCGCACCTCCATGCCCCAGTTGCTGAGCTGCCGGGACAGGATCCAGCGGTTGGTCTCGTTGTCGTCGACCACGAGCGCCCGCCGGGAGCGCAGCGCCGCGATCATGTCCTCGCCGTTCGACCCCGGCAGCGCCGCAGCCCGGGCCACGTGGATCGTGAAGTGGAAGGTCGATCCTTCGCCGACCTTGCTCTCGACCCACATGCGCCCGCCCATCAGCTCGACCAGCCGCTTCGAGATCGCGAGACCGAGCCCGGTGCCGCCGTAGCGACGCGTCGTCGACGCATCGAGCTGCGTGAACGAGCGGAAGAGCCGCCCCGCGAGGTCGGGCGGGATGCCGATTCCCGAGTCCTGCACGGCGAAGTGGAGCTCGTGCAGATCCTCTTCGCCCGCGAGTGTGGAGGCGGAGGCGTTGATGATCACCTCGCCCGCCTCGGTGAACTTGAGCGCATTGCCGACCAGGTTCACCAGCACCTGCCGGAGCCGCGTCACGTCGCCCACGACCGCCTCGGGAACGTCGTCCTGGTAGGCGTACGCGAGCTCGACGCCCTTGCGCGCCACCTGCGGTCCGAACAGATCGAGCGCTTCCTCGATGCAGACGCGGAGCTCGAACGGCTGCCGCTCGAGCTCCATGTGCCCGGACTCGATCTTCGAGAAGTCGAGGATGTCGTTGATGATCGTGAGCAGCGAGTCGCCACTGGTGCGCACGGTGTCGACCAGCTCGCGCTGCTCGCGGTCGAGCGGCGAGTCGAGCAGCAGCCCGGTCATGCCGATCACGGCGTTCATCGGGGTGCGGATCTCGTGGCTCATGGTCGCGAGGAACGTGCTCTTGGCACGTACCGCCGCCTCGGCCTGGTCGCGCGAGCGCTCGAGCTCGCGATTGGTCTGTCGCAAGGAATCTTCTGCTTGCCATTGCGCACTGAGGAACGACCAGACGAACGCCAGCGCCACGCCGCCGAACAGGAGCTGGGCGGCGACCGCGAACGCCGCCTCCGCGCCGGGCGGGAGGATCGACTGCAGCTGCACGCCGGAAACGGCGAGCAGCCCGAACCCCAAGGTCTGGAGGAGCCCGACGGCGGTGTAGACGATCGCGCTGCCCACGCCGAGGACCAGGCCGGCGTACATGGCGGGCACGAACACCCAGCTCTGGCCGGGCGCCTCGATGCCGCCCAGCGAGGCCTGCAGGACCACGAACGTCAGCACGCCGAGCAAGATGTTCAGGTGCGTGACGGAGCCGATCGCGGCGCCGCGTTGCATCGCCCGCAGCGAAGCCAGCGACAGCACCGTCGAGAGCACCACCACCGCGGCGAGCGGCCAGGCGCCGAGGCTGACGAACAGCGCCACGGTGAACGGGGATGCGGCTGACAGACTCAGCAGGCAGCCGCGCACGGTGCGCAGACGGCGAAGCTGATGCTGGTCCGCGAGCGGCGAATCGGAGACGATCCCGCCGTCGATCAGCCGGCGGACACGCGTGGCAACCGAGCCCATGGTCCCTCCACTGGTCTCCTCGACGAACTGTCGGCAACCCGCCGCGCAATCTTTAGGCACGGGCAGCCGGGTGGCGGGCAGGCATCGCCGCTCATGTCGTTCCTGCGATCGACCGAAGATGGGGCGGTAGGGCACCACATGAACGATCCCGAAGTCTCGACGCCGCTCGATCATGCCGACCTCGAGCGGTCCTGCCTGGGCGACGTCTCCTTCGAGAAGGAGCTCCTGGCCGAGTTCCTGGACAGCTCGGGAGGGATGCTCGCGGCGCTGTCCGGAGCGGTTGCGGCCAGCGACCCGACGCAGGTGCATCTGGCCGCGCACAGCTTGAAGGGCTGCTGCTGGACGATCGGGGCCCGTGCGATGGGCGCCGAGTGCGAGAAGCTCGAGTTCGAGGCGCGCGCCGGCGGGCTCCAGGGTGCGGACGGGATGGTCGCGCGGATCCACGAGCTCGCAGCACAGCTCGACGCCTACGTCCGGCGGCACTGGGGCCTCTGACGGCCGCTTGCCGGTCTGGTATGGGCCTGCCATGGCGCAGGCCCGATACCCGCTGATCGACGAGACCACCGACCGGCAGTTCTTCGTCTTCAACGCGATCGTCTCCTCGCTGGCGCTCGCGTTCATCGCGTACATCCTGCTGGTCCGCCGCGCGGGGCCGTCGGGGGAGATCGATCTTCGCTTCCTGCCGGGCGTGAACGCGGCGCTGAACTCGCTCGCCACCGTCTTTCTGGCCGCGGGCTGGGTGGCCATCAAGCGCCGCGCGGTACGGGTCCACAAGCGCCTGATGGTCGCGGCCTTCGCAGCGTCGGCGCTGTTCCTGGTCAGCTACTTGACGTACCACTACGTGCATGGCGACACCAAGTACCAGGGCGAAGGCACGCTGCGGATCGTCTACTTCACGATCCTGATCAGCCACGTGCTGCTCTCGATGGCGGTCGTGCCGATGGCTCTGAGCGCTTTCTACTTCGCCTGGAAGCGGCAGTTCGTGCGCCATCGCAAGCTGACCCGGATCGCGCTGCCGATCTGGCTCTACGTCTCGGTGACCGGCGTCGTCATCTACTTCATGCTGCGCGGCGGTGGAACGCCGGCGCTGCAATGACAGGCGGCAGCGCCACCGTCCAGCATCGCGTGCCGTTCTACGAGACGGACGCCATGGGCATCGTGCAGCCGGCCGCGGCGCATCCCGGCCGAGCGCCGCGAGTGCCTCAGCGCGCTGGCGCGCGAGTCGGACGCGCGCGCCGCGCGAAAGCGGCGCGGAACGGAAGGCCGCTCGCGGTGACCAGCAGCGCGATCGCGCACTCGAGCGGGCGTCCCCGGAGCATGGCGAGCGCGATCGCCGCGTTCGCGATCAGATAGAGCGCGGGTACGACCGGATAGCCCCACGCGCGATACGGCCGGGGCAGGTGCGGCTTGCGCGCGCGCAAGGCGTACAGCGCGCTCACGTCGGCGATGGTCGCGACGACGATCGCGAACGTCGTGTAGTCGAGGATGCTCGGGAAGCGCTGCAGCACCAGGATCAGCGCGATCGCGGTTGCGCCCTGGACGACGATCGCGACGTGCGGCGTGCGAAAGCGCTCGTGCACGCGCTCGGCGCCGGCGAAGAACATGCCGTCGAGCGCCATCGCGTACGCGATGCGCGGTCCGACCAGGATGGTCGCGTTCAAGCAGCCGAGCACCGACAGCAGGATCAGCGCTGCGACGATCGAGCCGCCGAGCGGCCCGAACAGCGACAGCGCCGCGGCCTCGCCCGCGCGGGGCTCGCCGGCCAGCACCGCCATCGGCAGCGCGTGCAGGTAGAGCGCGTTGAGCAGCAGGTAGAGCGCCGTGCAGACGCCGAGCCCGATGAACAGCGAGCGCGGCAGGTTGCGCTGCGGGTCGCGGATCTCGCTGGCCACGTAGACCGACGCGTTCCAGCCGAGGTAGCTGAACAGGATGGGCGACAGCGCGAGGCCGAAGCCTGCCAGCGTCGCCCCGCCGGCGGGAAGGGACTCGACTGCCGTCGCGGTCAGCGCCGCGGGCGCGATCGGCGCGAAGAACCAGCCCGCGACGCCGAGCCCGGCGAGCGTCGCGACCTTGAGCGCCGCGCTGAGGTTGTTCACCAGCGCACCCGGCCGCACCCCGACGTAGTTGATCAACGACGTCACGGCCGTGATCGCGACCGCCACGACGATCTTGCCGGTGCCGTCGAGCGTCACGTAGTGCGCGAGCCCCTCGGCGAAGCCCATCGCCAGCGTCGCGACCGTGCCGGCGTAGATGACGAAGAACGACAGCCAGCCGACCAGGAAGCCCGCCGTCGGATGGTAGGCCTCGCGCAGGTAGACGTAGTCACCGCCGGCGTGCGGATACATCGCCCCGAGCTCGGCGTTGGCCAGCGCCCCGGCCAGCGACAGCAGGCCGCCGAGCGCCCACGCGAACAGGAAGAGGCTGCCCACCGGCAGGCTGCTCGCGACCACGCCGGGGGTGAGAAAGATGCCGACCCCGATCACCGACGAGACCACGAGCAAGGTCGCGTCGGTGAGCGACAACGTCCGCTCGAGGCGATCGTCCGGATGACGATCCGCATCCAGCGCCGGCCGGGATTCACTGTCCGTGCTCACTTGCCGCTTCTAGCAGACCCCGCGAGCGGTTATGACGAGGTCGATGGCTGCCACCATCCCGGAGCCGGTCGAACCCGATCGGCTGATCGACCTGGACGCGTACGCTGCTCGCCGCGAGCGGGGCGTGCGAGCTACCGGGGTCTCTCACGCCGGTCGCGACCGAGCGCATGGTTCGCGAGAACGACACGCTGGTTCCGCTCGCGCACCACGCCGCGGGGCCGATCACGATCTACCTCGACGTTGCCGACCCGAGCTTGCCCGAGAGCCATCCGCGCCGTCACCTCGGCAGGTCGTCGCTCGCCGCGATCGCCCACGACATGTTCCCGCCCGCGCACGCGCTGCGCGTGCTCTACGAGTGGGATCCGCTGCTGCGCTTTCTGGCCGCAGCGCTCGGTCGCGAGCAGCGCCCGCTCGTGGTGTCGGAGGCGGTGCTCGTCGAGGCGTGCTTTCGACGGCGAGTTCCGAACCGTCTGGCGCCGTCCGAACGGGACGCGCATTGCGCTCGCCGCGCGCGTGTGAGGCGCTGCTCGCGTAAGCGCAAAACGCGCTCGGGCCCGCTCGAGCAGGATGCGTTGCTCGAGCGGGCCCGGTGAGCGCCGAGGTGGCGTTGCGTCACCTCATCGTTCCAACACTCCGCCGCCCGGTGGCAGGAAGATAGTGCCCGGATTGGTCACGACGAGCGCCTTGGTGCACGTGCAGTGGGTCGTCAGCCAGCCCTGGATGCAGCCGATCAGCGCGTCGATCGAGGCGTCGGTGCAGACGCCGCTCATGTCCTCGCAGTCGTTCTCGATGGACTTGTCGCAGGTGCAGGTACCGCCGCTGCAGCGGAAGCCCAGACCGCCGCCGTTGTTGATCTGGGCGGTCGACTGGAAGACGTGCTCGACCGAGCGATACCCTTCGCCGCTCCTGTATCCGCTCACCGTGTCGTCACCCGCACCGCCCGACACCTCGAGGACCACCGCGGGATCCACGCCGAGGAACGCGAAGTCGTCGCCGCCACCGAGATTGACGTCCACCTTCACGACGCCGAGCCGGCCACCGGAGGTGAGAGCGACGCTCAGCGTGTCGGCGCCGCCAGCGAGACGGACGCGGACGGATTCCACCCCGCGCGCCGGGAAGCTCGCGATCGGCACCTGACCGGCCGACACCGCGATCGCCTCGGCGACGACGTCGAGGGTCACGGCGACTTCATTGGCACCCCCATCGCCGACGATCGTCAGGACGCGGCCACCCGAGCCCGACTTGGCGCGGACGCCGGCGTCTGCAGCCGCAGGCAGGCCCGCGAGGCCGACCGCGAGCGCGAGTCCCATGATCAGGCTGCGTCCCTTGCTTGCGAATGCGGTAGTCATCTTCTTTCTCCTTTGCCCCGTGGGGCGTTGTTGGACTGATTGGAGACAAAGCAACTGCGGTGCCGAACGCGCGGTCGCGACAAAACCCATGATTCGCGGGGGTTTTCGACTGGCGGCGCGCGCTTCAGATCATTCGCGTATATCAAGCTGACCCGTGCCGGACGGCGCCGGCTCAGCGCCGCGAGGTGGGCTGCTCGACGAGGTCGGTCGTTTGCTGCCAGCGCCCCTCGTGCACGACGTCGGCGAGCGCGCGCCGTGGCCGCCAGCCGACCTCCTCGAGCATCGGCTGCGAGCGGAACGCGATCGGGTGGCCCATGCAGAGGTAGGCGATCGGCTCGACGCCGGCCGGCAGCGCCAACTCGGTGCGCAGCACCGCCGGCTCGACGATGCTCACCCAGCCGACGCCGATGCCCTCGGCGCGCGCTGCGAGCCAGAGGTTCTGCACCGCGCAGCAGGCGCTGAAGCGCACCGCGTCGGGCTGCGCGGTCGCGCCGAGCACGGCCTCGTCCGCCGGGCGCAGGTCCACCGTGACGCAGACGTTCAGCGCGGCGTCGACGATCCCCTCGAGCTGCAGGGCCAGATACTGCGCGCGGCGCGCCGGCGGAAAGCGCTCGGCCTCGCGCGCGCGGCAGCGCAGAAAGCTCTCGCGGATGCGGGTGCGCTGCTCGAGGTCGCGCACCAGGACGAAACCCCACGGCTGTGAGAAGCCGACGCTCGGCGCGTGGTGCGCGGCATCGAGGATGCGCTCGAGGACGTCGGCCGCGACCGCGCCGTCCGGCGCGAAGTGGCGGATGTCGCGCCGGGTACGGATCACCTCGTAGACCGCGTGTCGCGCAGCATCGCCGAACGCCGCGGCCTCCTGCGGGACGAGGATCTCCTCTTCAGCCGCCACCGCTGCCGCCGCCGCGCGACTGGGCGCGCCCGCGCTCCTGCACGCCGGCGCGGCGCTTGGCGATCGCGTCGGGCGTGACCGCGCTCGCATGCTTGCGCGACGCCTCGGCCTCGATCCGCATGCCGTCCGCGAAGGTCGCCGCGAAGCCGTCGTCGATGACCTTCTTGTAGGAGCGCAGCACGACCGGGTCGCACGACAGCATGTCGCGCGCCAGCGCCTGGCAGGTCGGCAGCAGCTCGGCCGGTGCAACTACGCGGCTCACCAGCCCCCATGCCCCGGCGAGCTCGGCGCTCAGGTAGTTGCCGGTGAGCGACAGCTCCTTGGCGCGGTAGATGCCGATCGCGCGCGACAGCTTCTGGCTGAGAGCGTGAGCAAAAATTGCCGGGCACCCTGCGCGCCGCCGCCCGTCGGCTACCAGCTCCAAGTCGCCGTGAGGTGAGCCCGAGGGCTGGGGGTCATGGGCGCGTTCACGGTTCCCACCCCAACGCCGAGCTTCTTCGCGATCTTGATCTGGCCGACACCCTGCTCGTGCAGCTCCGTCGCCAGTCTCTCGTCGAAGTAGTGCCGAAGGTTCCCGACCTGTCGTCCCCGGGCCTTCGCCGCACGCATCCCAGCCTTCGTGCGTTCGCTGACGATCGACCTCTCGAACTCCGCCAGCGTCGCGAAGATCGCGGCCATCATCCGTCCGGACGCCGTACTGAGGTCGATGTTCTCGCGGAAGGAGACCAGCGTCAGGTTCCTCTCGGACAGGTAGCTGAGGATCTTGACGAGGTGGCTCAGCGAGCGGCCGAGGCGATCCAGTGCATGGATGACGAGGACGTCGATCTTGCCCTTCTGAACGGCGTCCCAGTACGTGTTCCATCCTGGACGACTGTCCTTCACACCGGAGACGCCGTGGTCCACGTACTCGACGGGCTCCCAGCCTCGGTGACGACAGTACTCGCGGAGGTCACGGAGCTGCGAGTCAAGAGTCTGGTCGAGGGTGGAGACGCGGGCATAGATGGCGACACGAGGCGTGGTGGGCATTCCCGAAGGGAATCACGACGACGTACACGCAACAATCGTTCGGGTCGCGCGGATCGATCTCACGGCGGACGGACCGAAGCTCCGAAGGCCGATGGAAGGGCGGGTCCTCGACCACGCTCTCGTCATCGACACCACCGAGACGACCGAAAGCCAGCTCGGCGCCAAGAACGATTGACCACGGGGGCGAACGATCGTACCCAGGCCGCCCGGCAACGCCGCCCAATGGGAGCACGCCCACTGCATGTGGGCACGGCTGTTCCCGAGCGCTGTGCGATCCCGACACGCGGCTCGTGAATTGCAGACGTCCTTGTAGGGCTGTACCTTGGGACGAAGCCGACCATCGACGAAGGGGGGAATTCATGGTGCGCAACGAATCTGAGCGCGTGACGAGACCGGTCGCCCGACATGACGTCCTGCGGTGGGTACGAGCCCTCGGCGTCGGGTGTCTGCTTACGGGGCTTGCCGTTGCTGCCGCGCCGGGCGACGCGCTCGCGGGCGCCTCCTGGCGGCAGCCAGGATACGGACGGACGAATCAATCCTACAATCCAGACGAAGCCACGATCACCGCGGACAACGTCCCGACATTGGTCGAGCGCTGGCGCGTGACCGACCTGGAAGGCAGCATCCGGCAACCGGTCACGGCGGATGGCCGGATCTTCGTCGTCCGGGGCGACACCGCTCGTGCGCTGAGCGTCGACGATGGACGCGAGCTCTGGCGACAGACCTACACCGAAGGCGATCCCGAAAATTGCTGCGGCTTGTCGCGGCCGATCGTGCTCAACAGCGGGCGTCTCCTGGTCGAGCTCTCCGGGAGTTTTGGGGGTGGCCTGGCATCGTTCGATCCCGTCACCGGAGACGTGAGCGGCTCGACGTGGTTCCATGCCGGCATGGATGAGGGCCTCTACTACGAGTACGGGTCGGGCGGGCCGCTGCTCGTCACGCTGGGAACGGAGCCATTCCCGAGCCTCGTCTACTTTGGCGACCTGTTCAACAGCCCGCGCTTCACGGCACCGATGTTCCTCGGCGACAAGGCGTTCGTCGGAGTCAATTCCGCAATCGGAGCGTTCGATGTGCTCGATTGTCAGCAGATCGTGTTCGAACACGAACCGCTGCCGTATTGCGGAACTCGGTGGGTGGACCGCACGCTCCCTGGAGCGGCGACGACGCCGGTCGGTTTCCGCCGCGACAAGGTCGCCGTCGCCAGCAAGGACGGCACGCTGCGCGTGTACAACGCCGCTACCGGCGAGATCGAGTGGTCGGCTACCGTGCCCTCGGCGGTCGCGTTCGCGCCCGCCGTCGCACGGCACCGCATCTACGTACCGGAAACGGCCGGCGTCATCCGCGCCTTCGATAGCCGCGGCTGTGGCAGTCCCACCTGTAGCCCGATCAACCGGTACAAGCTCGGCGGCGCGATCACCGTACGGCCGGTCGTCGCCGGCGACGTTCTCTACGCTGGCACGGCGAAGGGTCGCCTGCTCGCCTTTCGCGCCAACGGGTGTGGCACGAAGGGCTGCCGGCCGCTCTGGAGCATCGACACGGGTGATGCGGCCATCACCAGCGGACCCATCGTAGCCGGCGGCATGCTGTTCGCCGGCACCGCCGACGGAAAGCTGCTGGCGTACGGCTTGCCCGATTAAGGATCCCCCGGCAGAGCCGGGGGAATTCCTGTCGCTGGCCGTATACGGGCGCCGGACGCGGACAGGCAACGTCGCACACCGTGGTCCTGAACGCGCTGCTCGACCGGCTGCCGGAGCCGCGGCTCGATCCGGCGGAAGAGGACGTCCACATCATCGGCCTCAGCTTCCGCGCGCCGCGGCGGTTACCGGTCATTTTCGGTTGAAGCGGGCCTTGGTCGCACGCGGGGACATGGGCTATGGTCGCC
>Ga0163153_10002382_pt1 | contig 27639 bp, 38 predicted proteins | sample OliLakLV19MP6IB1_FD_148629 | JGI IMG/M metagenome (GOLD analysis project Ga0163153, IMG submission 148629) | Freshwater microbial mat bacterial communities from Lake Vanda, McMurdo Dry Valleys, Antarctica - Oligotrophic Lake LV.19.MP6.IB-1 | ecosystem: Environmental > Aquatic > Freshwater >...
GCAGTGGTTTGATCGTCGGGTCGTCGCAGAGGATCGACACGTGCCAGCGACCTGCAGCATCGAGGCTTACGGTGACACTGGACGGCTCGACGCCATCGGGCAGCGGGCGCGACCAGCGGATCATCAACGGCGCCACCATCTTCGCGAGATAGATCTCGCTGTCCTTCATTCGGAAGGCGCTACGTGTGTAGACCGCCGATCCCCCGTGGTGTCGCCGCTTGAAGCTGGGGTACTTCGAGCGCTTCGCGAAGAAGTTGGCGTAGGCCGTCTGAAGGTGCCGCAGCGATTGTTGCAGAGGCACACACGAGACCTCGTTCAGGAACGCCAGCTCTTCGGTCCTCTTCCACGCGGTCAACATGCGATCCTGCTCGGCGTAGCCGATGGATTTCTTGCCGCTGGTCCACGCCTCCGAGCGCGCATGCAGGGCTTTGTTGTAGACCAGTCGACAGCATCCCAGCGTGCGCCGCAGTATCGACTCCTGCTCCAGAGTTGGCTCGAAGCGGTAGCGGAAGGCGCGAATCACGATTACAGTCTACGCCTTGCGGATGTAACTGGCAAGACAACAAGTCGCCCTGAAGGGCGAGGCTTCAACCCATGGAGACAGCGGTGATCCGATCGTAATAGCGACGCTCGTTCAAAAACGCGCACGACTTCGACGTTTCGTTCGAGTAGTGCCGAGTGCACAGTTGACCAACTTCGACAAAAAGTTGAAGTTGTCGAAGTTCTCAGGTATCTGTTGTCGGCCACCATTTACCCGCGGCGAGGAGCCCCGGAATGCTCGACGACGACGAGATCCCCAGCGACGACCACGATTTCGAAGCAGAGGCCCAGCGGGTCTCTGTGCCGATCACCGACGCGTACGGCACGCCCTACACCATCGGCGCGCCGGTACTCAACTTCCACAACGGCGACAACGGCGTCGTGCTTGGCTTCGTCGATGGTCGCGTCGAGGTGTGCTTCGGCACGACCGTACAGCTGATGGATTCAAGGCGCCAGATCGAGATGATCGTTGACGGCCCACCGCGTAAGGTCCCACCACCTCCACCTCGTCCACCGAGGTCGCCAAAGTCGCCGAAGGTGCCGAAGGTGCCGAAGGTGCCGAAGAAGGCGCCGACGCGCGTCGACCAACAGGCTTCGACGGTCGCACAGCTGCAGTCTGACGCAAAGATCACTGACGACACGCCGAAGTCGGAGCCGGAGCCGGAGCTGGAGCTGGATCCGAAGTCGGAGTCGGAGTCGGAGTCGGAGCCGGAGCCGGAGCCCGAGCCCGAGCCAGAGCCCGAGCCAGAGCCCGAGTCCGAGCCCAACTCTCTCATCGCAACCTCTGTCGATCTTGCCGGCTACACGCTGTTTCCGCCTGTACCCGAACCATCGGACGCGAAGGCAACTACGTGGCAGATCTTCTGCGGTGACGGTGCAGCAGGTCTACTTTCGCAAGTCGAGGTTGATCACGTCATCTGCGACGTGCCGTACAGCAAGGCGGTCGAAGACGGAAATGCAGCTGAGACTACGCGCGACAACGCATTCGGCTTCGAGGCGATGACATCCGATCTGATGGAGCGACTCGCCCAGTCGATCGGCGCTCGCTGTCGTCGCTGGTGCCTCCTCATGACCAGCGATGATGAAGTCCACTTGTGGCGCGCTGCGCTCAAACGTGCAGGGATGAAGATCGTCCGTGTCGGACACTGGGTACGCGTTGGTACCAAGCCGCAGATGAACGGCAAGTGCCCTGCTCAAGCCGTCGAGTACATTATCATCGCGCACAGCAACTTTAGCGGGACGAAGTGGAACGGCGGCGGAAAGCCGGCACTGTGGTACGCAAACATCGTCCACGGTGACGAACGTCGCCATCCAACGCAGAAGCCTGCGGCACTACTCAAGCAGCTCATCGAAGACTTTACTGATCGCGGTGAGACGATCGCGGACGTCACTGCAGGCAGCTTCGTCACTGGAATCACCGCGGTGTCGCTCGGTCGTAACTTCCTCGGATGGGACATCGAGTCCAAGTATGTCGAGCAAGCGCGCGACTTGTTCACGATGCCGCTGTTCGACAATGTACCGATCAACGCAGCGCTGTTCGCCGAGCCGCGCGCATCTTCTCGTGTGGCAACTGCTAGATCCTATTTAGATCGCGAGATCCTGCGCGCCGTGACGACGGCACCTGGGATCCAGATGCCAGATCTACTACTACGCCTGTCGGATTCCGATCGCACTGAGGTGACGCGCGCTTTGAGTCGACTTCGCAAGAAGCAGCTACTGCGCAGTGATGGAAAGACGTCAGCAGCACGCTACTACGGCATGTCACAGAGTGATCGCGAAGAGATCGCACAGCGAGATAAGGCTAAAGTTCAAGCACTCGCCGCTCGTGACGCCGAGCTGCAGACACCTGAGCAACCTGTGGAGGCGTCGCTGCAACTCGTCGTGCAGGTAGAAGAATCGCCAACGTCGACCGATGTCGACGACCGCGTGATGCCTCACGGCGGCTTTGAAGACGATATCGAAAACCAGATCGAGCAAGACGACGAGCCCGACTTTTCCACCGACTGGATCCATGACGCCGAGCCGCCTTCGAGTGACGACGTGTTCATCGATCAAACCGTAGACTCAACAGGAGACGAACCATGAGCGACGACACAGACCGACGCGCCCAGATCCTTGCTAACGCCCAGCGCCGCGCCCAGCAGTCGCAGGCAGCACCTGTACCGAATCCATCGCCGGCCGAGGACGTCCCACAGGGTCAACCTGCGCGCGCATGGTCGGACAACAAGGATGTGCAGATCAGGGTCGTACCACGAGGTACCAAGCCCAGCTCGGCAGGACGAAACAAGCAAGCTCGACCTGGCGTCGTGACGATTGCGCCTAAGGCTTCGAATCCAGGCGCAGGAAACATCCGTGTTTCATCTCCACGTCCCGGTAGCGGTAGTGGCAGCGTCACCGTGCGCGGTGGATCGGGTGCGCCGAACACAGGCGCCCGTGTCACTACTGTCAACAGGGCGCCATCTGTCGCTCCGGTCCAACAGGCGCCCGCAGCCATGCTGCAGAGCAACGCGCCACAGATTGATCTGTCAGTTATGCTTGCGTACCAAAACCGCGGCAATCTCGTCGCCACGCAGCAGCGACATCTCGCAGCTCAGACGGTGCGTCCAGTCGGCGTCGCGGTGTGGATCAATCCAGGACCGACGTCCCATCTCGGTGATGCGGCAGTCAGCATGCTCAGCGGCGTTGCGCTGGTGCGCAGCTCGACCGATATGGGCCCGTGGATGCGCTGGAGCGTCGCGGCGCAGTGCGTCACCGAGTTCGTCGCCATCCTCGACGACGACTGCCTACCCGGTCCGCAGTGGCTACAGAGCGCTTTCGAGCGACTGCAGGGCGCAGGCGAGCACGATATCATCGTGGCGGCTGGAAAGATCTACGACGGCGACTTCCCCGAGGAATATCACCTGCTCGGTCCCGAGAATCCGCCGTTGGGTGAAGAACAAGTGGACCTCGGACGGTGCGGATGGATCATGCGGACCGAAACGGCACGTCGAATCGCCATGGCGCAGCGCTTCGGCGAGGTACTCAGCACCGAGATCCACATCGCCTCGATCGTGAAAGATCTCGGCGGCACACAGATCCTCTTGCCATACGCGGCCGATCGCCGCGGATGGGGCATGCTCGAAGCGCCTCGTACCGAGAATTCGACGTCGACGAGTATCGCCCAGTACGCAGCGGCCGGAGAGATGGAGACGCCGGAGTCGATACGCGCCATTCTATACTACGCGTACCGCGACAACGGCTGGATGCCGATCTGCGTCGCTGCAGCGCAGGACACCGTGCGCACTGAGAAAGACGAAGTGGCGCAGTGAGCGAGTTCACTGAAAATCTGTGGAAGATAAAAAAGGGACACGAAGTCTCAAGCGAGGATGGTGACGAGACTCAAAAGTGTGTCATCCGCAGCTTTGGATACCACCCGCCAAACGAGGATCAGATCAACGAGATCAGGATCTTCCGCAAGAACTACAGCGAGCTGGCAACAGCGATCCTGTCGCGGATTGGCATCGGTCCTGAGCGCGACCAGGCGTTCGCCGAACTAGAACAGTCGTTCATGCACGTCGAGGCCGCGATCGCCCGAGGACCGGCCGATGAGTGACGAGGCTCGCCACGCACCACCTGGACTAAAGTTGCAGTCCACTACCAGTGTCGTCCATCCCGATTCGAATCGGTTGCAGCACGCGATCTCGATGATGTTGAAGCACTATCGCGTCGAAGTCTTCGAGATCGAGGCCTTCGAACAACCTGGCCCTCTCGACGTCCGCGAGCGCAGCTACCAACTGGAGATCTTCGACCGCGAGAAGCCGCGTCTGATCTGCTACTGTGTCTACGACGGAGGCACGAGTATTACATCGTGGTCTACGGCGACCGACACTCGTGTCAGATCTTGCGATTCGAAGACAAGGACATCGGTCATCGAAAGCTTGGTGATCGCTCTTGAACGCGCCCAGTCCGCGTTGGCCATGTTCGCAGCGGAGCATTAGGATCGCTTGCAGGGGTAATGTTCGCGCTTGATCATCGCCGCGACTTCGACGCGATTCTGCGCGCCTCGGAGCCATTCGCGTTGATCCGCTTCGGCGACGGCGAAGCTGCACTACTGTCCGGAAAGTCTCATCACGCTGCGAACCGCGAGTGGGTTGCATGGGACGGTGCGCACTGGCTGCAAGCTCCTCTTCGAGCTGCGCTGCAGCGCAACGCACCAGGCATGTGCGTCGGAGTACCGTCGCGATGTTGTCTACACACCAGCATGGATGCTTACGTCGAGGCTCGCGTACCGCCGGGGCACATGACCTTCGCCACCTTGTTTCTGCACGGAAACCTGCGCCGCTTCGGTGAGCTACTCACCACCTACAAGCCCGTGGTCGTCGGACCTGACGGTCCCATCGTAGTGCCACGTCGAGGCGTCGAAACCGGGATCGATCTCGACCAGATCGTCAAGGAGATGATGGAAACGAGCGCACCGATGGTCGTTGCGGCAGGCCCCTTGGCCAACGTCATCATCGACACGTACTGGCAGCGTCAGGATCCTAAGCGCCGGCAGATGGTGCTCGATGTGGGCTCCGCTTTGGATTTTCACCTGTCGCGAACGCCGACGCGGCAGTACCATCAAGGAGTCACGCTCTCCCATCACTGCGAACTCAACGCTGCGCCTCTGGTAGCAGGTAGAGTTGCACCGAGAACCAAGATCGTCGCCTCCCGAGGAGTCAAGCCCATGCCCATCGTCGTCCACCAAGGTTCCGCCGCCACTTCGTCCAACCGCGCACGCAACGGCGCCGTGGTGATCGGAGGCCGCAGTCAGACCTCGCGTCGCTCCGTGCTACCCGCGATCAACGCCGCCACGTCAGGCGTCACCGTGATCCCCACGCCGTACACAGCGACCTGTCGGAAGTGCGCACGATCGAGTCGACGCCGGTAGGCTGCAATGGGCGTCAAATTGATCAAAGGAGGCGGGCGTCGAGGCGGTGGCGTGCAGGCGAATACCAATCGAAGCGTCAGGGTCGTCTCGGACACGCGACGGTCACGCTTCGCCAACGCGTCCGAATCTCCTCTCAAGATCGATGATGGGATGGCGTTGCGTGAGCAAGCGATCGTCGCCGCGCGTGCAGAGACTCTATTCTCGCAGACCATCGCCGTACTTGTTCCTGTCCTTGGTCGGCCACATCGAGTAGAGCCTCTCGCGCGCTCGTTTGCCGAGACGGCGTCGGTCGACGTAGCACGTCTCTACTTCATTGCGCAACAATCAGATCGGGACGAGATCTCTGCGATCCGTGATGCGGGTTACGAGCCCATTGTCGTACCCAATGCCGATCGAAGCTGGGCGCGCAAGATCAACATCGGGTATCGAGAGACGCATGAGAGATGGATGCTCCTCGGCGCTGACGATTTGCAGTTTCATGCAGGGTGGATTCGAGCGATCGGCGCCCTACTCATGAGTCACCCTGGCGTCATCGGGACCAACGATCTTGGGAACTCCGCCACGATCAGAGGCAGCCATTCGACGCACCCGCTTGTACGACGCACGTACGCCAAGATCATGGGCACTGTCGACACGCGCGATCGGGTACTCCATGACGGCTATGACCACAACTATCCGGATACGGAACTAATCGCAACGGCGCGCAAGCGGGACATGTACATCCACAGTCGAGAGTGCGTCATTGAGCATCTGCATCCCGCATGGGGGAAAGCCATAAGCGATGCAACGTACGAGCGTGGCCAAAAAAACTACCAGCAAGACAGCCAACTTTTCCAGCATCGACAGAAGGCTTACGGATGGGGGTGAAGGTGATCAAAGCATCGTCGCGGTACTCTCTGCGACCGACCCGATCTGACCCTCGTAGACTCGTACAGTCGTACACCGCGCCTCTCAAGGCGCCAAAAAGATCTCCTGACAAGATTCTTCTCTCCGTACTCGTGCCTACAGTTCCAGACCGCGACAGCAAACTCGTGACACTACTGCGAAGTCTGGATGCCCAGGCCAACCAGCGTACCGACGTCGAGATCATTGTTCTTCGAGACAACCGCAGCATGGTCATCGGCGAAAAACGCACGAAGATGCTCCATCTTGCGCACGGCGAATTCGTGAGCTTCGTGGATGACGACGACGCCGTGACCAACGACTACATAAAGTCGATCGTTGACAACTTGCAGACCGAAGATCCGGATGTGCTGTGCTTCTTCGTAATGGTCCATGGCCATGGCACTCCGAGGATCTGTCGGTATCATCCATCCTTGGAACACGCGAACCTTCCTAGCGAGTACCGACGCAAACCAAACCACCTGATGGTATGGCGTCGAGAGCTTGCGCTACGCGAACCATTTCCAGTCGTAAGTAACGGTGAGGACACCGACTGGGCCAACAGCATGATCAAGCACGTCAGTTCTGTCGGAATAATCGATCGCGTGCTCTACAATTACCAGTTCGACATCAACGACAACTCGCTCACGCCGAGATGAAGACGACGCCATGACCACCACCTTGCGAGAGAACTGCCGTGCCTGCGCCGGATCCATGACGGATGTCTTGAGCCTCGGTGACATCATCCCCGTCGACTTTATCGCCGAGGGCGAAGAGATCCGAGCGACCGCACCGCTCACGCTTGCGCAGTGCGACGCATGTGACCTCGTGCAACTTCGACACACCGTACATCGCGACACGTTGTACCGGCGCTACTGGTATCTCAGCGGTCTCAACCCGTCGATGGTTGATGCGTTGCACGACGTGCAGAACGGAATCCGCAAGCGCATCGATCTTCACGATGGCGACACTGTTATCGACATCGGCGCGAACGACGGCACACTGCTCAGCTTCTATCCCGAAGGCGTAATCCGCGTCGGCTTCGATCCTGCGCTCAACCTTGCGGAGCAAGCAGAGTCTCGCTGCGACAGGTTCATCAACGACTACTTCGAGACCTCAGATGTCGAGATCTTAGAGGCGAAGGTCATCACCAGCATCGCAATGTTCTACGACCTGGAAGACCCGGGCTTGTTTTTGCGCAAGATCGCGAATGAGCTGCGTCCGAACGGAATCTGGGTCATGCAGATGACGGATCTCGTTCGCATGATGAAGGCCAACGCGTTTGACAACATCTGCCACGAGCACCTCTGCTACTACCCCTTCGGCGTTTTCAAACGTCTCGCTGAGAAGTTCGGTCTCGAAGTGTTCGACGTCGAGTTCAACGACGTCAACGGAGGATCGATACGATGCTACGTCGGCCACAGAGAGCAACGCGTCGTGCAGGAGAGCGTTGATGAGGCGCTACGCGAAGAAGACGCGTACCTAACCGACGACGCGATGCGGAAATTTGCGACCCGTGTCGAAGACGCGAAGAACAAGATCGTCTCGTTTGTCCACGAGCAACGTGCCGCAGGTAAGACGTTCCATGCCCTGGGTGCGAGCACCAAGGGCAACACGTTACTTCAGTACTTTGGCCTGACGAGCCGCGAGATCGAGATGGCCGCCGAGGTCAATGCGTCGAAGTACGGCCTGCGCATGGTCGGCTCCGACGTACCGATCGTCAGCCAGGAGGCGTCGCTGGCCGCCAAGCCTGATTACTACTTGGTGTTGCCTTGGCACTTCACCAAGTTTTTTCTCAAGAGTCAGGCCGCCTACCTCGCGTCCGGCGGTCAGCTGCTCGCGCCGTTACCCGAACCCACGATCCATGCCTACCACGCGAAGCATCTCTGAGAAGAGCACAGGTCAGCTCGTCGATGAGCTGGTTACCAACGCGTTCAAGACCACGTTCGCGCTCGACACAGGAGCGTCGGACAGTGAGTTCGAAACGCGCTACCAGTCACTGCGCCAAGCGCTCCAAGATCGACTTGATATCGGTGTCGCATCAGCAGTGCACGACCTGTGCATCATCTCGTTTGCGACGTGGACTGCTCAAGAGGTCGTGATGACGAGCCACGACGACACAGCTGTGGCGATGGCGGCTCGACAAGCCCAGCAGATGAACGCGCGGCGTACGGCCCTGATCCGAGAGATCGATCGGCTTCTCGGCGAATCCAACATCACCATCACCACGAAGACCTATGGGTAAGATCGCGTGCGCCCACCCGGGCAAGATGGGAGATGCTCTCTACGCTCTTCCGGCAGCGCGAGAGTTGGCGCGTCGCCACGGTTCCAAGGTCGATTTCTACACGAGTCCATACTGCGCGCCGCTCACAAACCTGATCGAGGCTCAGGAGTACATCGATCGCGTTGTAATCGCTCATGACTACGTTCTCAAGGACTTCAGATGCGGCGCTTATCCTTGGAGTGTTTCGGTGCCCGGGGGTTACGACGCCGTCTATCAGATGGGACTTCGCGACTATCCCGCAGAGTCTATTCCAGATCACATCGCCGTTCAGTGCGGACTTCCGCGCGGACTCCCAGTGCGATACGACTTTGATCTACCACCTCCAAAAGTTGAAGGTCCGTACATCGTCACGGCGCCTCGGGGCCACACTGCGTACTCCCCAACATTTCGCGCAATCGCAGACCACTGTCCTATCAAGGTTGTCGAGATCGGTGCTTCTGGAGACGGCACCGGATCGCCGCGCGCCATCGACAAGACCGGGCTGGACATGCACGAGGTGCTTCCGTGGATTTCAGGCGCACAGGGATTCGTTGGACTCCATTCAGCCATGTTGGTGCTCGCGAACGGTTTTCCAATCAACAAGATTGTTCCTCAAGGTGATTGGGACATGCGTCACGTGGTACGTTCGGTGTACCATCAGTACCCGCAAGATCTCGACGCGGAAGAAGTCCTCAAGCGACTGAGAATCACAATGACGTACTGCAAAACTCTTGATCCCTCTGACTACCACGTGTTCCACGAAGCTCAGCACGTCGACACGATCCGCAACATGGTAGGGACACCAGGCGGCCGGGCGGATCACCCTCATCGAAACTGGGAGTACGGCCTCGTCCTCCATGCATTACGTGAACACGGTTGCAAGACGATCCTCGACGTCGGCGGCGGAGGGTCTGTCTTCGCACCAGCTGCAGCGTGGATCGACATGCAGATCACCGAAGTCGACTCTGAGGATTATCAGGAGTGGGTCAATCACCAGTCTCGTGTTGTCTCGAAGCCCATCGACTACCAGAGATGTGACTTCATGGACTACGCCGCACCTCACGAGTTCGACGCCGTCACGAGCATCAGTGTTCTCGAACACGTCCCGGATGACGTCACCTTCTTTCGCAAGCTCGCCAGCCACGTCAAAGTCGGCGGCATTCTGGCGCTGACAGTCGACTTCTGGCCCGATGGGGAGAAGCGACATCCGCTACCGGGACAGTTGCGCTGCTACAACCAAACAATGCTCGAAGAACTGTTTCGGCCACTCGAAAACTTCGAGACCGTAGGAGTCCTCGACTACAGCCATCTTGGTCTCTACGTCAACAACTACACGTTCGCGAGCTTGGTGCTCAAGAGGGTGGCATGAGCAAGCGCGCACTAATCACCGGCATTACCGGCCAGGATGCGAGCTTCCTCGCCGAGCTGCTGCTGGGCAAGGGCTACGAGGTCTGGGGAGTCATGCGCCGGTCGTCGACCACGACGACGAGTCGAATCCAACACCTACTCTCAGATGAACGCTTGCACATCGTGTACGGCGACATGGCAGACACGATGTCTCTGCTGCGCGCGATGCGAGACGCACAGCCTGACGAGGTATACAACCTCGCTGCGCAGAGTCAGGTAATGGTGAGCTTCCAGGCGCCTGACTACACGTCCGACGTCACGGCCACTGGAGCGCTGCGTCTCCTCGACATCATCCGTACAGACTTTCCGAACACGCGCTTCTACCAGGCGTCGTCTTCCGAGATGTTCGGCAAGGTGCTGGAGACTCCGCAGACTGAACGCACGCCGTTCAACCCACGTAGCCCTTATGCAGTCGCGAAGGTGCATGCGCATCACGCCACGCGCAACTACCGTGACGCGTACAGGCTCTTCGCGGTATCTGGCATTCTCTATAACCACGAAAGCGTCAGAAGATCTGAGGAGTTTGTCACACGTAAGATTACCCGTGCCGTCGGACGGATCAAGCACGACTCGCAGAGACGACTCAAGCTCGGCAATCTCGACGCGAAGCGAGATTGGGGATTCGCTGGCGATTTCGTCGAGGGTATGTGGCGCATGCTACAGGCCGACGCACCGGACGATTTCATCCTGGCAACCGGCAAGACACATAGCGTGCGCGATTTCGTAGAGCTGGCTTTCGGTACGGCCGGTCTCGACTGGACCGCATACGTCGACCACGATCCCGGCCTCGTAAGGCCATCCGAGGTTGACTTACTGTTGGGCGACGCAACGAAGGCACATGATATTCTCGATTGGCGCCCGACCGTGTCATTCGAAGAACTAGTACGCATGATGGTCGAAGCGGATCTCGAACTGGCAAGACGAGAGACATCACCATGATTCTCTTTTTGAACCATTTTCAACCTCGATGTGGCGTCTACCAGATGGGTCGCCGAATCGGATTGGCGCTTCATGACTCCGGAAAAGTCGTCTATCAGGAGAACCACAACACGATCGCGACAGGGATCATGGCGTTCCAGCACTTTCAACCACAGGCAGTGGTCTACAATTGGCATCCGATTACGATGCCATGGGCCCCGGATCTTGCTCGCCGTTTTCCCTCTGCGAAGCATATCGCAATCATGCACGACATCACACCTCGGACGACCTCCGCTGGATCTGAGTTGTTCCAACATCGAATTGCGTGCTACCCAGGACTACCTGTTGACAATACTTCCCTGTTCCGCTCTGTTCGTCACGTCCCTCGCTACGAAAAAAGCCGACCAGATAACGATCGCCTCACGGTTGGATCGTTCGGCTTTGCAGTCGGCGGAAAGATGTATCCACTAATCGTTAGATTGGTATCCGAGTCTCTCCCTGGAGCACTGGTTCGACTTCGAATCCCTCATGCCCACTATGGTGACGATGAAGGAGAGATGGCTAGAAGTCTTGCGCAGCAGTGCTATCAGCACGCTTCCAACGGCGTAGACTTCGAGGTGTCCCACGACTTTCTCGAAGAGGATGGACTCATTGACTGGCTTGCTGGCAATGATCTGAACGTGTTCTTCTACGACGGTCATCCTGGACGAGGACTCGCAAGCACGGTGGACTATGCTATTGCCGCGCGACGGCCAATCGCTGTCAACGATAATGCGGACGCGCTTCGACACGTCCATGACCGTCTTTCGTACTGGCCCAAAATGAACCTTCGCGAACTCTACGAGTGCACAGGTCCAGTCGTAGAAAGCCTCTACAACGAATGGACTCCTGACCGAATGGTTCGAGAATACGTCGAAATGTTCCAGACTTTGGGAGTATCATGAGCAACACGTTAGCCCTCTGCGTCGTCGGTAAGAATCAGAGCGAGGTACAGCTGTGGCTCGCCGCCCACGACCTGTCCATCGTGGACGAGCTTGTCGTCGTGAGCAACGACAACGGTCGCTACGGCGGCTACGGACATGTCTGTCAGAGAGCCCTCGATGGAACTTCATCCACCGTTTTCGGCATCTGCCATGCTGACACCCTATTTCGGGGTCCTGCGCTGCAGGTATTTCGCGACGTTACGGCAGTAGGGAATGTCACTGGAATGGTGGGACGCACCATGGATAGCCAGTATCACTGGTCTCGTGATGGAGGCATTCATTCTCCGAGCTGTCTTGACGGCTGCGCCGTCTTCTTTAGGCGCGACATGGGCCTTCGCTTCGACGTACAGCTGTTCGACGGGTTCCACTGTGCCGGCGAGGACGTTGTCCTTGCCGCTCGGAGTCGCGGTATCCCGATCGTAATCCCCCACGCCGATGCAGAACACACCAGCACGAGCAACTTCCCGCCTGGTGGAGATCACAGGCAAGGCCACCCCCCGTGGCTCACTGATTACTACATGTACGTCGATCGATTGCGCAACAAGTACCCGAAATTGGAGTTCTTGGTGAGCTAGCGAAGAGAACGTGCAGAACCTTCTACTCGGCGTTACCAGAAATCCACGCCGGATTCTCGACAGCGAAGTTCACGCCGCTGATCTCATCTGTCGCGATCACGCCTTCGCCCGTATCAAGAAGCAGCAAGAGGATGGTCGCGTCGTCGACGACGTAGGTCACAGGCGGATCAAAGTTCTCCTGGTATACCGGGGCCCCGGTGATGCGAACGTCGTCCACTGCAGCGTTCGACAGACGGGCAGACGGGTTGTCAGACGCGTTGCCACCGAGTGACCAGCGGATCGATTCGACGAACGACATGGACGATGGGACTACGACTGCTGTCGTAGCCACGCCATCCACGTGCAGTAATACGCTCTCGCCATTCTTCGTCGCGGCGATATGATGCCACCCTGTGCCGATGTCCTCGATTGCGGGCCCCATTACGACCTGATTCTGGTGGTTCTCGTCGAAGAATGAGAAGACAAGTACACGCCACTCGTCGTGCAGATAGATGACCCATCCACTCGTAAAATCCTCGGTAGTACTGTCGAAGATCACTCCCTGAGCTGCTTCGTCTTTGATGTCGAGCCACAGCTCGACCGTATAATTAGTCGATGGCCAGACTAGAGGATCTTTGCCCATTTGACGCGCGTAGCTTGTGCCGTCGAAGGCGAGCGCGTAGTCGACGACCTTGTCACCACCGCTCGACGACCCAGAATCGCTCGACGCGTCGTCATCTCCAGACGACTCGGTGCTCTCCGAGGACTCCGACGCCGAAGACTCAGTCGTCGTCGAGGTCGCGTTGGTCGTGAGCGTCGTACTCACGGTCGTATCCGACTCATCGTCGTCCGAACCTGAACTACTGGACGAGGCGTCCATATCCATCGGTTCGCCCTCCGACACGAATGGGCAAGCGGTGAGAAGGAGCGCAGGGATGATGTGAATGCGGTTCATGGGGTCGTGTCCTTGACAGAGTCGGTGGGCTCATCGGCTTCGGCGAACTTCGCCTTTCTGAACCAGTGCAACGCAAGCTCCAACTTCCTTTTCGCATTCAAAACGTGCCACCTCCTGTGCCAATCAGGCAGATCGAGGAGAGCCCACATAGCGTGCTCCTTTGCCCTGTGGAAGTAGTTGTCCGCAGCAACGATTGCTGGAACGCCATGCTTCCACGATACTTTTCGTTTGACTCTCATCGAATCCTCAACGGTGATGCGAAGTGGAGCAGGCCGCACTCTTGTTCGAGGCTCCACTGCACGATCCATCCGTGCTGCGTGCAGAAATCTCCGACGAAGAGAATCCCGTCGACGGCGCACGTGAGGATCTTGGGATAGACAACCACCTCGCGACCCTGTGGATCAGTGTGAATGAAGATCGCCATGCAACGAAGCATTGCCGTGTGCGCGGGGGCGGCCGTCATGCGAACCTCACGTTCGGCATGCGCGTGGCGAGCCCGGTCGTGCTCTCGATGATCTCGTGGAGCTGATCGGCATGCAGACCATGGACGACCTTGCGGGCGGTGTACGTCGTTCCACCTACCCACGGCGCACGAGCGGGCCGCGCCCAGATGAACGACATCGTGTAGGTATCGTCGGGATCGAGCACGATCGAGATCCGGTTGATCTTCGGTGTGCCCTTGATCTTGAACATGATGCCACGATCGTCGAAGACCGTCTCCACGGAGCCCTTCGCGCCGAGCATGAACAGAGTGCCGGCGCCGAGCTGTTCCACGATCTTGCGTGCGATGCTCATGCACCGCCTTGGAGCAGCGACGCGTACTTGCGCAGTGCAGCCTTGTGACGGGGGAGGATGTTCGCGTCGAGATCAGCGACGCTCAAGCCGTGCATGCGCAGGTCGACGATCTTCGTGAACGCGTCGCCGAGGCGCCCTTGTTCGATCATGTCGCTCGCGAGCGTCAGCTCGCGTTTGATGTCTTGGTAGGTCACGTTACTCTCTTCGCCTTCAGGCTCCTCGCCTCTGGCACTCGTTCCGACGCCCGCAGGCGCGGTAGTATTGCACCTCCTGGTGCGCTAGATCAACCACGACGTGCAAGAGGCACAGGAGGAGCGCACGAGGAGCGCACGAGGAGCTTGATCCGCACCTCCTGGTGCGCTACACCGGACTCCCCGTGCGCTGCTGACGAAGGTCGAGCGCACCAGGAGGGAAATGGACGCGGGGGCCGGGGCGTCGGAACAAGTGCCTGAGGCGAGGAGCCTGGGGCGGAGAGAGGGAGAGAAGATGACCAACACATGCTACGCGTCGAGCCCGTCGAGCCCAGTGCTGCCGAGCGCAACGATCCTGGCCGCCCTCGGCCTCGATACGCGGCCTGGCACGACAACCGTAGGCGCCCTTGCAGGCGCCCTCGCAGAGATCGACGCCACTTTGCGGGCCGCCGGGCTCGGGCACCGCGGCGCGCGATGTTGCGGCCGCGGCCGGCGATCGAACCGGCGCAACCGTGCGGCGCGCGTCGACACGATCACCGCGGGCGCGCTCGTGCTCGCATCGTGCGATGCCACCGCCACGGCCATCACGGCCGCCACCGCCACCACGGCGCGTGTCAGAATCGCCTGGGCCCGCGCAGCCACGGCCCAGCGGTAGTAGGCCACCTGCCATATCCCCGCCCCGCCGACGAAGGTCCGGCGGGGCTTCGGCGGTGAATGACCACCGCGAGCATCACCATCATCGTTCCCGCCGATCCCGACCTCGACGACTGCCTCGCGGGGGCAGCCAAGAAGTACATTGACGAGCATCCCTCGCTCCGCGGCTATGACCTCGCGCCGCGGTGGGACGACGAGGGCACGCGCGAGCACGTCTCGCTCACGATCCCGCAGTGGCACGCCGACGAGCTGGAGAGCTGCAGCGCGACGCTGTGACCATCACCCGCCCCATCCCCGCCCCGCCGTCGTGAGACTGGCGGGGCTTCGGCGGTGTGACCACCACAACTGAACCAGCAATGAAGTGCGGCACTACTACCGCGGGCTACGGTGGCACCGCGACCGCGGGCGACGCCGGCACCGCGACCGCGGGCGAGTACGGTACCGCGACCGCGGGCTACGGTGGAACCGCAATCGTTGGCGACCACGGCACTGCGACCGCGGGCGACCACGGCACTGCGACCGCGGGCGACCACGGAACCGCGCTTGCGGGCGACCACGGTACAGCGACCGCGGGCGATCACGGCACTGCAATTATTGGCGACCACGGCACCGCGACCGCGGGCAAGGGAGGTACGATTCTAGTGCGGTATTGGGACCCACTACTCGGTCGACACCGCGTCGCGGTAGGCGACATCGGCGAGGGCGGCATCAAGGCCGACACCGCATATGTGGCGGTGGGCGGCAAGCTCACGCGCAAAGGCAAGTAAGCGCGCCTTGCTACCCTTAGGATGCTTCGCGTCCACCTATCCCCGCCCCGCCGTCGAAGGACTGGCGGGGCTTCAGGCGTGTGACCACCACTACTGAACCAGCAATGAAGTGCGGCACTGTTACCGCGGGCGATGGATGCACCGCGACCGCGGAAGACTACGGCACCGCGACCGCTGGCTTCGCCGGAACCGCACTCGCGGGCTACCACGGAACCGCGACCGCGGGCGACCATGGCACTGCGGTCACTGGCGCCTACGGTACAGCGACCGCGGGCGATTACGGCACTGCGATTGTTGGCGACCACGGCACCGCACTCGCGGGTAGGGGAGGTACGATTCTGGTGCGGTATTGGGACACGCTGCTAGGTCGACACCGCGTCGCCGTCGGCGAAGTCGGCGAGGGCGGCATCGAGGCCGACGCCGCATATGTGGCGGTGGGCGGCAAGCTCACGCGCAAAGACAAGCTCACGCGCAAAGATAAGCTCACGCGCAAAGATAAGCTCACGCGCAAAGGCAAGCTCACGCGCAAAGGCAAGTAAGCGCGCCTTGCTACCCTTAGGATGCTTCGCGTCCACCTATCCCCGCCCCGCCGTCGTGAGACTGGCGGGGCTTCGGACGTGTGACCACCACCACCACTTCCACCGCCGCACCGCCACTACTCACGCTCGCCGACACCGCCACAGCGCGCGGAGACCACGACCTGGCCAGAGACCTTCAACATCTGGACTTGTGGGTGGCCGGCCCCATCGAGGTGATCAGCGATGGCTCGGGAGGGAGCCGTGTTCTGGTCCGTATCGGTACCGTAACGCTGACGCGTTATGGCTGCATGGAGCTGCGGGAGACAATAGAATCCGGGGACATCCGCACGGAGAACCGGCGCGACTATGCGCCCGTCGGCAACGGCAAGTGGGTCGAACTCGACGACTGCGCCGCGATGTGGGCGGCGAGCTAGGCCGCCCCCGTTCCATCCCCGCCCCGTAGCTCTCACGAGCACGGGGCTTCAGCGTTAGATGGAACCATTTATCCGCGACTACCCAAATAATCGCCTGCTCCTCGCCTCCGGCGAGCAAGTGTCCCGTGCTAGCCCTGGTCATCGCGCCGTCCGGTTGGACGGCTCGCCCGTGTCAGACGTAGAGCATCGCGAGATCTCGGACCGAGACCGCGCGGCGGATCTCGCTGCGCTACTCGCCGAGCCTATCTCGTGGTCGTCGCCAGCACTCCCTCGCGCGCTCGCGATCCGATGCTGGGCCCGTGCGGCCGGCACGGCCGGCGCGTACGTGCCCGAGGCGCTGGAGGATCTCGCGGACGATCCGCGTGATCTGCCCGCGCTGCTCGGCGCGGCGGCCGTCGTAGCGCTTGACCGGCATGACGCGGCGCCGGGCGGCGGCTGCTATGGCGGCTACCCACGCGGCCCGTCATGGGCGGGTGATACGCTGGTGTGGGACACCAGCGTGGCGGTGACGCTGAGGGTGTGCGGCTTCGTCGACGGCGCCGAACTGTGGCGAGTCGAGATCCATGGAGAGCACTCCGAGCGACAACGCGCTGCCGAGTACGCACTGGCACCGCCGGCCGATCACCCGGTGGACGACACCGGCTGGGTGATCACTTCGCGCGTCGTACTCGGGGCTACTGGCACCCCGATCACGATCTACAACACGCAGGAGCGGCAGTGACCCGCACTGCCGACCATTGGTGGTTGTGGTCCGAGGAGGACGCCGCTCACGAGCGCGCCGCTCACGAGCGCGCCGCCGACGAGAGTAAGCAGTGACGCTCCTCTGCCCCAACCACGCCCCGCCGACGAGAGACTGGCGGGGCTCCGGCCGTGTGACTACCATGACAATCTACACAACCGCAGAAACCCTGGTCGCCAGTCTCGCAGAGGTGCACATCTACACGATTACGCACCCCGCCAAGCCCGGCGACTGCTACCTCGGACAGACGCAGCGGACGCCAAAGCAGTGCATGTGGCAGCACCGGTACAATGCCGATCGCGGCCAGATGCGCCTGTATCACTGGTGGCGCAAGTGCGTGTTCAAGACTGGCGTCGAACCGGTAATGGTGGTCATCGAGAGCGCGACGTTCGACTCGAAAGACGAGGCTATCGCGTGGGCGAACGAGCGTAAAGTGCACTACGTCGCGCGGATGCGCGAGGCTGCGCGTGGTAAATGCGTCGAGTTCCGGTGCTTGGGATCCGCAAGGACCCCTGAGCAGCGCTCCGAGACGGCGCGTATGCGGGAAGCCGCGAAGACCCCCGAGCAGCGCTCCGAGACGGCGCGTATGCGGGGATCCAATATGACCACCGAGCAGAAGTCCGAGGCGGCGCGCAAAGGGCAAGCCGCGAGGACCTCTGAGCAGCGCTCCGAGACGGCGCGCAAAGGGCAAGCCACTAGAGCCCTGCGCCGCGCTGCGGATCGTCTAGGGCTCTAGCTCACGCCCGCCCCCATAACCGCCCCGCCGACGAAGGTCCGGCGGGGCTTCGGGCGTGTGAGCACCACCACCATGACCGCCGCCACACTCCCAGACGTACCCACACGACGCGACGCGCTCGCAGCTGCACTCGACCGACTCACGGCCGAGATCCCCGAAGACGCGCGGGAAGCCCTTGCCGCTGGCATGCAATTGCTCGCCGAAGCGGAAGCGAGCGCGGGCGCCAGTGCGCGCCACGCGGCCCGCACAGCCGCGGTGAAGACCGCGCTACTCGCCGAAGCGGCAGCGCTGGGCGAGCCCGACGAAGCCGCAAGCCGCGCACTGATTCTCGGGGCCGCGGCACTGCTAGGGGCAGGCGGCACGAAAGACGGCGGCGGGCCCGGCTGCGCGTCAAGTCTGCCGGTACTGCCGTGGCTCCGACACCAGGCCCGATGGGGCGACGCATGGGTCGCGGCCTTGCGCGAGGCAGTCGTACAGCTCTCGACAGGCGTCGACGTCCACACTACGGTAGCGGAGGACGGCCCGCACGATCTGCGGATCGCGGCGGTCTTGTACGACGACGCGCCGCGCCTGGCTCTGGTCGTTGGCGTACCCTACGGGGATGATGCCACCACCGACCATGTGGTGCAGTTGGCAGCGGAAAGATGCTCCGCGATCTACCGCGCGGACACGTGGGGCCCGCATGCTCCGGCCGTGTCGAGGCTGTGTCGTGAGGTAGCTCTACAGGACGCTCTCGCGGTCGACGGCGGCACGCTACCTGTGTGGCACGCGTACACGCCGATGGGGCGCGTCGTCTGGGCCGAGATGGCCCATCGGCTGACCGTCGCCGCCTGACCCTCACCTAGCCCCACGCCCCGCCCCGCCGACGAAGGTCCGGCGGGGCTTTCCCAGTGTGAGCACCCCAATCACCGCCACCACCGTCCGCACTGCACCTGCGTGCGTATCCCAATACCACGCGGGACAGATCGTCCAGCGCAACGTCACTCTCCTACGACTCGGACGCACCGAGCCCGGCGAGATCAACGCATTCGGCCAGCGCCTACTACAGTGGATCACTACATGGTATGGTGCGCGGATCACCACCACGGATCAGAGCGAGATCGGTCGCGAGTCCGTGACGCAGAGTCCCTGGTTTCTGACGTCCCTCGGCTGTGACGAGTGGATCCGAGAGCAAGGGATCTTGCTCTCGGGTACGACGCCAGTGGACGCTTTTCGCTGATTTGCCCCTGCTCCCATGCCTTGCCCCGTACCGCTTGCGCGGACGGGGCTTCAGGCGTCGTGAGCACCGCAACAACAACAACCACTATCATCGTACACACCAGCGCCGCGTCAGCGGTGCGTAACTGCTGCGCGTCCGGCTGGACGCGGATCGACATCGACCTCTCCGATTGGACAGCGGCGGAGCGCGAGTCGCTCGCGGGCGTCGTCGTAGACACCGAGCGCGGCCCGAAGATCTTGAGAGAGATAGAGGCGATTCTGATGCGATCAACGCAGGTACCGGCGGGATGGTCGATCACAAATGAGACTGGGAGCGGCTACCACCGTATGATTACGATCGCGTTGGACGTCGCGCCGCCGACCGCTGCGCGACTGCGGGAAATCGTCGCAGAAACCGTGCGTAGCGAAGCGGCGGAGGCGGCGGAAGCAGCGGTACGCCGCGATGCTGAGTACGTCGCTGAAGAGCATGAACTCGACTCCCTATTGATGCTTTGGCGCGACTGTCCGGCTGCTGATCTGGTCAATAGCTACGGCGAGAATAAGGTGCATCACAGCTCTGCGATCTTTAGGCGGTTTGGGCAGGGGTGTATCGCTCTGGCAGTCGCCGTCGATCGTCTCGCCGAGGCGGCTGCGGCTTCGGCTGAGATCGCCGCCACCCGGGCACGCGCCGACGAAGCGCGAGTCCTAGCCAAGGATGATGCCGCCGCCGTCATCGCCGCACTGCTGACGGCAACACTGGAAGGAATCGATCCTACGCTACTCCCGCGTCACGCTGATGGGCTACTGCCGCCCGCTGAGCTGCACCGCGCTCTGCGGTCGCTGCTCGCCCCGGCGTGTGCTGGTCTCTTGCGCCCATCGGGTCGAAAATGGAGAGATTCATCGTGGTCGCAGACTGGGCTGACCGCCGATCAACATCACGCGTGGACGAGCGTACGCGAGGCGGTGGCTGCTCTCGTGCTACCCGGCGGCGCGACGGCGAGCGCCTCGCTCGTCGACGTGGACAGCTGGCGCGACGCCATCGGCGATGACGGTGAAATCGAGGTACAGGTCACCATGCCCGGCGTATGCCTTCGTGCAGTCGTGTGCGACTACGCGATTAAGGTCGTGCGTATGTTGTAGTTTGACGAGATTTAATCGGCGCCCATCGGCCGAACCCCACGCCACGCCGACGAATGTCGCGTGAGGCGTGGGGTTCTTTGCGGTCGTTTGGCAGCGATCCGCCAGACGTCAAAGCGGACCGCGACGTCGACGACCGAGAGCTGGAACCCACATATTCAGTTTCGCTTGCCGATCTTTGCACGTCTTGCAGTCGCTCTTCATGCCGAACAGCTTCGCGATCGGCTTAGCGACAGCAGCGACGGCATCACCGAGTCCGAATCTCTCACGGATGATCGGATTCTGTTGGATCTCCGGCGGAAGTCCGGCGAACACGCGACGACGCTGCACCTCGATCTCTGCCATCTCCTCTGCGCTCTGGGTCGCCGCTAGGATCGCAGGCTCGGTCGGGCGCGTCGACTCATCGATCGCTACTTCTCCTTCGGGTTGAATTTCGAGATGGCTCTCGAAGATCTGCGACTCGTTTTGATCTTGATCGTTCATCAGAATTGTTCCTGGTGTTGGACAGGTCGATCGAATAGCTCGCCGAGAGCGATCTCGACATCAGCACGCCAGCTATCCGGTACGCCGCTTGACATGCGCACGGTGCCACGCTCGGTGATCCACACGTAGCTACCAGGTGCGTGGCCGATCTGAACGCGGTGCCGTGGCGCGTCCTTGCCGGGCACCTTAGCTGGTCGTAAGAACCAGTCTGATCGTGCCGCGGCTAGCCGTAGGTAGGCGATCTGCGCGATGGATTCGGAACGCCGGCCTGTCACAACCCTCACAGTACGCCTATGCGCACCGATGCGCCAGTTCTGGAGGATAAGTACCAACTTCCTCTGGTACCGTGGACGGCGTGCCGACCACACCCAACGCGTCCATCTTCGAGACACTGCAGACGATCGCGCTGGAATTTCGAGTCCATCAGCGCCTCGACGGTGTGACACCGAGCCCACCTTTCATCTTACCTCCCAACGTAGGCGCCATCACAGATCCTGACTCTGGCTGCGTAGTCATCGACGTCGACCGGCTTGGCCTTGTCGATCTGACCGGTGGTGGCTTGGGTGGAAATCGAGCTGACCGGATCGTGCGAGAGATCTTGGTGGTCGGGCCGACACCTGTCGCCGTTACCCCAGGCACCATCGGTCGTTCGTTCGACGGTGTTCCTGATCCTGGAGGTCAACTTGGAATTCCAGTAGGAGCGATCGGCATCGAGTCGTCCAACTGCATCTTCGTCCCATGTACTGCACAGCTACAGCTCAACGGGATCAACGCTACGCCGGGAAATCCGATCTTGGTGCGGATCTGCGTATGGCAGCCAAACTTCGTCGAAGCGCTTGCCGAGATGATCAAGGTCTGCTGCTGTCGCGCAGGCGTCGTCGACGATGTCGGTGATCCATTTTACACGCGTGCGCTCTACCCCGCTTCCACTTGTACAAGAACGGTGACGAGCGTGAATCCGGACTCCGGCCTCACTGGGAGCGGCGTTAATCCTCTGAACATCGGTGGTACCGGTTTCGCCGAGGGCGACATCGTCTACTTTATCAACCAAACCGACAGCACGCAGCTTACCGTCACCAGTACGGTATTCGTGTCATCGGTGCAGATCCAGGTGATCGTCGACATCCCGATCGCTGCGTCACTGGGCAACTACATCGTCGTCGTCGCGCCGCCGCTTGCACCGGTGCAGTGCCAAGGTGTGTTGCTCGATGCGTTTTTGGTCGTCGAACCGTAGGCGTTCGTCTTTCGCATCGCTGAAAATCTCATGGCACTCATCTTCCAGACCACTAAAGGCGCGTTGCAGCAGTGGACAGTGACGTACGAGATCGCAGGAGCGATCGATGGCGTCTCGCTTGTTCCATCTGCCGCGGACTTCGGTGTCGTCGACGAAGAAGGTGTTATCCGAGTTCAAACCGACCAGCTTGGCATCATCGATCCTGATCTACTCGGCGGCCGCGCGTCGATGGGTGATCGCTTCATCACGTTGATCCGCATCGAGACGGCGTCTCCGATTCCGATCGGGTTCGCGATGAGCGTGGTGGACGCGAGTCTCGCCGTACCAACGCTCGGCATCATCGAGGTTCGCAGGATCACGCCGCCGTCTGTTGTCGGTCAGACGAGCTACATCTCGACCGAGTGCACCTACGTACCGCAAGGCCAAGCGCTACGGTTATCGTCGATCGGCGCGCCGCCGCCAGGTCAGGTGCATCGCGTGACGATCACCGTACGAGCAGCAGTGACCAGCGACGATGAAGCTCGACTCGCCGCGGCGTGCTGCTGCCAGTCGGACGCAGATGGTGGTGGCGGTAGCAGGGGACCCGCGGGGCCTGCTGGACCTCCGACCGAGTCCGTACAGTCGTTTGACTTTAGTACCGAGCTAATCTCGCTCGGCGGAGATTCAACGCTGGCATTTTTTGCGTTCAACGCAGGGTATGTCACGGTAGATTCGGAGGTAGGTATTACCCGAAATCTCGCGCTGTCGATCCAGCCATCGTCTGGGATCGGTCCTGCGGAGCGAGCGTGGAACAAGATGGCCATGCGAGCGGGCACCGTCACGGCAATGACCCTGCGTGCGGACGTCGGAGCCCTGAGCTATCGCGCATTCGTCGATGTTGGACCAGGCGGCGGTGCCTACGTTCGGCAGTACCTGATGCCTGCAGGCGTTGTACTACCAGGTGCGACGGTGACCGCCGTGACGATCGTGACGCCGGTGTCGTTCGTGGCAGGTGATCGAATTCGCGTAGGAATCGAGATCACCGCTGGCATCGCCAGTACTGCGCTTGAAGCGACGGTCGAGATCACAACGCCGCTGTGAAGACCACATGATTCAACCTAACCCCAAGTCGCGCACCGTACTCTCCGTATGGATCGCAGCGGAGATCCTCATCGCGGGTTATGTCGGCTGGAGGATTTCAACTGCCCAAGAGAAGCCATGGGCTCCGCCATCGAGGAAGATACGTTGATGTTCATCAATCCATATAACCCTCACGTAATATTGCGTCGATTCGAAAATCCATCACGTGGCACGAAAATAGCGTTAGGTATCGCGCTTGCTGTGATAGCTGGCGGAGCCGTGTACTTCAGCACGCGCCGCACTGCTGCTGCGTCGGAAGCAGCAAGGGCATTCTCAGTGACACCTGGTTGCAGCTCGATCAAGATCGTCGACGAAGGTGCAGCTCGTGCGTCGGTGACAGCCGCTGCAATCGTGGTTCATCCGGCACCAGGAGACTCCGCTGTTGCAGCGGCTCAAGAGATCCTCGCGGTGCTCTTTCCGAGTTGCGAATGGTCAACGATCCCTGATGATCGTGAGTTCATCCACGGCGGCCAGTCCTACAGCTGGGGTGATCTCAAGCCGCTACTCGTGGGTCGCACCGTCGGCGAAGTGACGAGTATGGTTACCGGTGGGATGCAGAGTTCGTCGTCACCGTTACCCTCGTTCTTCTCCTGGATCCTCACCTCGGGTCGACAGACCCTAGCGCGACTACGCTGATGCGAGCCCAACACCAAGACGCGCTGCGCAAGCTCGCTCTGGCGACATTCGCAGCTGTCGTAATCGTCGGCATCTCCGAGAGTGTGTCGTCTTTGCGGCGTCGTCGACGAAGCCCCATCGTCACACCGGTGCAAGGTCCAGAGATCTTAGACATCGACTCAGAAGAGATCGATGAGTCTGAGCCTGAAGGTCTACAGTACGCCGACGACGAGCCATGTGTAGAACCGCCAAAACCATGGGGACCTGCAGTGTCGAGTCCGTACGCCTTCGAAGGCGACGATCCGGGTGCCGGATGCGTGCCGCCTGCCGACCTTGAACCCAAGCAGCGTACCGAGGTGGCGTTTGCCCAGGGCGCCGATCAACCTGCGTGGCCTTTGGCGGTCAGCAAAGATCCAAAGTTGCGCGTCTCGTACGAAGATGTGCGCGGACTATTTCACGGAAAGTGGGGTCGTCACTTCGGGGCAAAACGCACGTCTACAGATCCTGACACTGGCAAAAGCTACCAGCGCGTGCACGTCGGCGTCGATCTATTCGCTGACGATGGTGACATCGTCTACACAACCGAGCCTGGAGAAATCATCGCGTTGCTGCCCTACTACAAGGGTACGGGAGCCGTGTACGTGCTAAATGACTCTGGAATCATCGTCAACTACGGAGAGGTGAAGATGAATAGCTGGCGGCAGTACGACCTCAAGGTCGGAGATGTCGTACAAGCTCGCCAGCCGATCGCAAAAGTTGGCGTCAGCAGCGACGGATCACACATGTTGCACATCGAGACATTCACGGCCGACACGACCGTAGAACAGATCCGCTCCGGCGATCTGCGCTGGATCGCAGGTCACCAAGCTCCAGCAGGTGTCTTGGATCCGACCCGCTACTTGGTAGTCGCTCGTCAAGCCACGCTCGATGAGGCGTAGACCGGGTGCTCATTTTCTGGCATCGCGTCCCGTATCAGATGATGATCCCGTAGGGTTCTGGCATCTAGCATCGCACCCTCTCAGGCTGACATCGCGTCCATTTCTCCGCACCTGATGCGAGTCGATGGCCACTAGTTCACGGGCGGACACTTCCCCGTTCATTGGAGGCCCACGACGCCTTGCGGTCCTTCGTGTTTCGGCACCCTCCGGGGGCTTCACATCGGCCCTGCCCGGGCCTAGTTACTCGGGTTACCCCGAGGAAATATGTCGAGGCTTACGCGCCGAGGCGCTCGCCGTAAGCTTCAGGTTGCAACTCCTCGTTCACGCAACGGTGGATCCATGAGATGATCCCCGGGCTGCTGGCATCGCGTCCACCTCTCCGCACTTGATTCGAGGCGGCACAGTGAAGTGGAGATCTCATGATCTCTGGCATCGCGTCCACTTCTCCGCACACGGTACGAGCCGCTTGGCGGATTCGAACCGCCGACCTACTGATTACCTGGCATCGCGTCCACCTCTCCGCACCCGGTACGAGTCCTCTGCACCCGGCGCTCATTGTGGTCGGCCGTGACTGACATCGCGTCCACCTCTCCGCACCCGGTACGAGATCGTGGCGACGCGAGAACGTCTCGCAGGCGAAGTGAGCTGACATCGCGTCCACCTCTCCGCACCAGGTACGAGGCCTTATTCACGGATTCGGAGCGTGGAAAGACTGGAACTGACATCGCGTCCACCTCTCCGCACCCGGTACGAGCCGGCCTCATGCGGCTCTCATACTTCTGGATCCGCCTGACATCGCGTCCACCTCTCCGCACCCGGTACGAGGGCTACCCTGCGGCACGATGCGCGCAGGCCCAACGCCGTTCTGCTCGTCGATCTCCGCACGTACCGCAGTACGTGAAAGATCCTCGGTCTTGCGTGCGTGTACTTGGTCACCGTTCGTCTCGTATCGAGAATGGAGCTACGGACACTTCCCCGTTCATCGGAGGCCCACGACGCCTTACGGTCCTTCGTGTTTCGGCACCCTCCGGGGGCTTCACATCGGCCCTGCCCGGGCCTAGTTACTCGGGTTACCCCGAGGAAATCTGTCGTCTTGTTGAATTAATTTGCTCATCCGGTACGAGTCGCGTTTACCGTAGCTGCGGTCACGTGACTTGTGGGACTGACATCTCGTCCGGTTCTCCGCATCTTGTACGAGTTTGGCGGCGCAGCGACCACCACGCTCGCACATGCAGGCTGGCATCGCGTCCATTTCTCCGTACCCAGTACGAGACGGATCGCCGACACGAAGCACGCCGATCTACTGGTCCTGGCATCGCGTCCATCTCTCCGCACCCGGTACGAGACATGACATCATCTCGCAACCCAAGATCACCTGATCCTGGCATCGCGTCCATCTCTCCGCACCAGGTACGAGTTGACCACCCTGGGGGTGGGCGTGAGGGGGTATGGGACTGGCATCGCGTCCACATCTCCGCACCCGGTACGAGTTCGGGTCGGTCCACACGAGTGCGTGGCCCTTCAAGCGCTGACATCGCGTCCACCTCTCCGCACCAGGTACGAGGAGCGAACTCGCGGAGCGGCACCTGCTTCTGAAGCTCCTGGCATCGCGTCCACCTCTCCGCACCAGGTACGAGGGCTACCCTGCGGCACGATGCACGCAGGCCCAACGCCGTTCTGCTCGTCGATCTCCGCACGTACCGCAGTACGTGAAAGATCCTCGGTCGTGCGTGCTTCGATCATCGTCGTTCGTCTCGTATCGAGAATGGAGCTACGGACACTTCCCCGTTCATCGGAGGCCCACGACGCCTTACGGTCCTTCGTGTTTCGGCACCCTCCAGGGGCTTCACATCGGCCCTGCCCGGGCCTAGTTACTCGGGTTACCCCGAGGAAATCTGTCGTCTTGTTGAATTCACTTGCTCATCCGTCTTGGCAACATCGTTGATTGAGTTGAGCCAAAGATCATCTAGCATCGCGTCTATCTCTCCGCACCCAATGCGAGTACGATTACCCCGGACACCATTTTGGGTCCCAGGACTGGCATCGCGTCCACTTCTCCGCACCCAGTACGAGTGGCTCCTGCAGACCCGGGGCTGTGCAGAGGAACCTGGCATCGCGTCCACCTCTCCGCACCCGGTACGAGCCTGCAAGATACTGTACGACCTCGGGGTAGTCGCGTCTGGCATCGCGTCCACCTCTCCGCACCCGGTACGAGGTGTGCAACGCTTTGCGTGATAGTCACGAGCGCGCGATCTGACATCGCGTCCACCTCTCCGCACCAGGTACGAGTCGAGGATCTCGCCAGAGATCTGCGGGATCGCCTGTATCTGACATCGCGTCCACCTCTCCGCACCCGGTACGAGACGCGATGCCTATCTCTCGGACAGTGGGTGGCAGCTCCTGACATCGCGTCCACCTCTCCGCACCCGGTACGAGGGCTACCCTGCGGCACGATGCACGCAGGCCCAACGCCGTTCCACTCGTCGATCTCCGCACGTACCGCAGTACGTGAAAGATCCTCGGTCGTGCGTGCTTCGATCATCGTCGTTCGTCTCGTATCGAGAATGGAGCTACGGACACTTCCCCGTTCATCGGAGGCCCACGACGCCTTACGGTCCTTCGTGTTTCGGCACCCTCCAGGGGCTTCACATCGGCCCTGCCCGGGCCTAGT
>Ga0163153_10002384_pt1 | contig 27597 bp, 18 predicted proteins | sample OliLakLV19MP6IB1_FD_148629 | JGI IMG/M metagenome (GOLD analysis project Ga0163153, IMG submission 148629) | Freshwater microbial mat bacterial communities from Lake Vanda, McMurdo Dry Valleys, Antarctica - Oligotrophic Lake LV.19.MP6.IB-1 | ecosystem: Environmental > Aquatic > Freshwater >...
ATCACGGTTGGCGCGGATCGACACCCGACTTGGAACGGCGACGCTGCTCCCGTTTTTCGATGTCGACTTGCTCGGCTCGCCCGGGCCGGTCAGCACGGCCATCGCTATCTCGCCGCTGGAACCTGGCGTCGCCACCGTCGCGGCGTTTGAGTTTGATGCGCCGGGGGATCGATTGCTCTTTAAGGTGAGCCTCGACACCGGCGCCGTCCTTGGACCGGCGCTCGTGCTGCCGGAGCGCAAGGCGATCAACGCGCTCACCTACAGCCCCGACGGACAGACGCTCTACGCGACGGACGCGGATGGCGCGCTGGCGACGCTCAACACAACATCCGGCGTGTTGACTCGCATTGGCGATCCGGCCGGCCTCTCGTCATTCGTCACGGGACTTGCCTTCCGCCCGGAGGACGGCGCACTTTTCGCGATCGACGCAGGTTTTAATGATCGTCTGGTAGAACTCGATCCCAATACCGGCGCGTTGGTCGAAGCGCTGGGGCGCCTCGGCATTGGCGGCCCCTCCGGCCTGGCGTTTGCGGAAACGGAGTCGCCGGCGCAACCGGGCGATACGAACGGCGACAGCCGCGTGGACATCGCCGACCTCAATGCCGTGCGCAACAGTTTTGGCACGGCGGGCGTCGGCGTATCGGGAGACGCGAATGGCGATGCGTTAGTCAACCTGATGGATTTGAATCTGGTGCGTAATCATTTTGGCGCCGGCCCAGGCTCGCCCGTGCCAGAACCGTCCGGCATGGTGCTTGCCGCGCTCCTTTCCATGGCGGCATTCGCGTGGAAACGCTGCGATGCCCGGCGCTGGAACTAAGACGATCCGCTATACTGCTTTTGGCGACCAGCATCTTGGCTCGCGTCTCGATGAAGAGGAGTTAGTAGGATGTCGCACGAAATCCCTGCGGACGTTTGGACGAAAGTGGAGATGTTTGTCGCCACCGGCGGGTACGCGTCGGAAGCCGATGTGCTGCGAGATGCGCTCTCCGCATTGGAACGAGCCAACGCGGAGATCACTGCAATTCGCGAGGGCATTGAGGATATGGAAGCCGGGCGCGTTCGGCCGTTTGAAGAGTTCGATGCCGAGTTTCGTAAGCAACACGGGATTCCGCTTGAATCATGAAATACCAAGTTGTCGTTACGGAACGCGCGGAGCTTCAACTCCGTGAGGTGTATGATTGGTGGGCGGAGCACCGATCTCGGGCTCAGGCAATACGCTGGTATCGTGGGATTTATCGCGCGATATTGGAATTGCGATCAAGCCCTGATCGCAAACCAACTACCGCCGAACAGATACTTCCTTCCGAGACTCTGCATGAGCTCCGATATGGCCTGGGGCATCGCAAGTCGCATCGGGCTGTCTATGTAATACGCGACAATCAGGTTGTGGCACTACTCATTCGGCATCTGGCACAAGATGCACTCAGTCCTGGCGATATTTGACACTCACTCATCGAAGATCGCAGCGAACAGCACCTTCCGCCAACCTGCGGCGCTATGACGCCGGAAAATCTCGGTTAAACTGGGCGTCGCCGCACGTGCTCCCACCTTACTCGCGCTTTCGGTCGTCGGCCGGCGACTGACGGAGTTCTACGCCATGCCTGTACTTTGCCGTCGCGCAATCGCCATCGTCTTCCCGGCCCTTGTTGCCTTGGCAAGCTCGGGAAACAACGCCCGCGCCGAGGAAGTCACCGCGACACCCGGTCTGCGTGCTCCGGATGATTTGCGGCTGGAAGTCGTGCTTTCGGATCCCAAGATCGCGCAGCCTTTGCAGATCAGTTTCGACGCGCGTGGGCGAATGTGGGTCGTGGAATATCGGCAGTATCCGTTTCCGGCCGGACTGCGGGTCGTCAGCCGTGATAACTTTTGGCGCGTCGTGTACGACAAGATTCCCGCGCCGCCGCCGTATGGCGACAAAGGGAAAGATCGCATCACGATCCATGAAGATACCGATGGCGACGGTTCGTATGACGCGCACAAGACGTTTCTCGACGGCCTAAACATCGCTACGTCGCTCGCTTTTGGACGCGACGGCGTGTGGGTGTTGAACCCGCCGTATCTGCTGTTCTATCCCGACGCCAATCACGACGACGTGCCGGACGGCGATCCCGAGGTGCATTTGCAAGGCTTCGGTCTGGAGGACACGCATTCCTGCGCGAACAGCCTGCAATGGGGCCCCGACGGTTGGTTGTATGCCTGCCAAGGGAGCACGGTGAGTGGCGACATCATCCGCCCCGGCCTGGATGACAAGCCGGTTCACTCGCTCGGCCAATTGATCTGGCGTTATCATCCCGACACACGGCGCTTCGAAATCTTCGCGGAAGGGGGCGGCAACGCGTTTGGTTTGGAGATTGACTCAGTCGGCCGGATTTTCTCCGGCCACAACGGCGGCGACACGCGCGGGTTCCATTACCTGCAAGGCGGCTATTCTCAAAAAGGCTTCAACAAGCACGGGCCGCTGTCGAATCCGTTTGCCTTTGGCTACTTCCCGGCGATGCGTCATCACGCCGTACCGCGGTTCACGCATAGCTTCATCATCTATGAGGCGATGGGATTGCCGGAGGCGTATCGCGGCCATCTCTTCGGCGTGGAACCGCTGCAAGGCACCGTCGTGGAAAGCCGCATCTTTCCGGATGGCTCCACGTTTCAAACCTCGGACGTGCAGCGTGTCATCGCGGGCGAACAATCCGACTTCCGACCGGTTGATATCAAGGTCGGGCCCGACGGCGCGATCTATGTCGCCGATTGGCGCGACGCCAATGTGAATCATCTGAAGGGCGCCGAAGGCGAGGTGCAAAAGGAGACGGGCCGCGTCTTCCGCTTATCCGCCAAAGATGCAAAGCCACGAGCGCCGCGCGATCTGGGTTCGCTCACATCGAAGGAGCTCGTTGGCAAATTGTCGTCCGACAATAAATGGACGCGTCGCACGGCGTTGCAACTGCTGGCGAATCGCGAAGATACTACGATCGCGCCGCAACTGCGCGCGTTGCTGGCCGCGGAGCCAGGTCAAACGGCGCTCGAAGGGCTATGGGCGATCCATTTATTGGGAATGCTCGATGATGCGACGGTGAGACAGTGTCTCGATCATAAGAACCCTTATGTCCGACTCTGGGCGGTGCGGCTAGCCTGTGACGATCGAGAGATTTCAGCGGCGCAGGCGGAACGACTCGCCGAACAAGCTCAGCGCGAAGCGCAGGTCGAAGTCCGTGGGCAGCTCGCCAGTTCCGCGCGGCGTTTGCCGGCGGCGAAGGCGATGCCGATCGTGCGGCAACTGATCGCCCATGACGAGGATGTAAACGATCCCTGCGTGCCGCTGTTGATCTGGTGGGCGATCGAAGCGCATTGCCAACTGGATCGCGACGCCGTGCTGGCGATGTGCGGCGAATCGACCTTCTGGGAGGCCGCGCTTGTGAAATCGCATCTCGCGTCGCGCATGATGCGCCGCTTCGCGCAAGCCGGTACGCGGAAGGATTTGTTGACCTGCGCCGAATTGCTGAAGCTGGCGCCTACGGCCGACGACGCCAAGCGGCTGTTGGTCGGATTTGAGGAGGCTTATACGGGACGCTCTCTGTCGTCATTGCCCGATGAGCTAGTCGCCGCACTGGCAGCCACTGGCCAGGCATCATTAGCGCTCAGGCTACGACAACAGGAACCCGCCGCAGTTGCCGAGGCGTTGGCGCGACTGAGCAATTCGAGCGCTGACCTGGCGGAGCGACGTGAGTTGGCTCGCATGTTCGGCGAAGTGCCGACGGCGGATGCCGTTGCGCCGCTGCTGGCCCTGGCCAAGGCGGACGATGCCGAGTTGCGCAAGGCCGCCATCGGCGCGTTGCAGCGCTATGATACCGAGGCAATTCCTCGCGCGCTGCTCGAGGTGCTACCGCGATTGCCGGCGGACACGCAGTCGATGGCGCTGAGCGTGTTAACGAGTCGCGCCGCCTGGTCGCGGCTGTTGTTGGAGCGAATTAAGGCGGGCGAGATTGAAGCGGGTGCGATGCCGACGTCGGTGCAGAATCACATCTTGCTGCAACGAGATGATTTGAATTCAGCTTTGGTACGTGAAATCTGGGGCGATACCGCCGCGGCGGCGGCCGCAGAACTGCAGGCAGAGATTGTGCGGCTGACGGCAGTTGTTCACGACGGCAACGGCAGTCCGTACGCAGGCCGCAAATTGTTCAACGAGCATTGCGCGAAGTGCCACAAGCTTTACGATCACGGCGGCGAAATCGGTCCCAATCTGACCGCGTATCAGCGCGACAACGTCGATCGCCTGCTCGCCAGCGTCGTCAATCCCAGCGCTGAGATCCGAGAGGGTTTCGAGAACTTCCTGCTACAAACCACGGACGGCCGCACGCTCACCGGATTTCTTGCCGATCAAGACAATCAAGTCGTGGTACTGCGGACCGCCGAGGGACAGAACGTCTCGGTTCCCCGGGCAGAAATCGAGGAACTCCGCGCCGCGGGCCAGTCGCTAATGCCGGAAGGTTTACTCAAGCAACTCAGCGACGCCCAATCGCGCGACCTGTTCGCGTACCTCCGTGGTACGCAACCCTTGGCAGTGGACGACTGACGATCACACCAGCCCGTAGCGCCAGCGAGGGAGAATTGACGCCGCCATTAGCTGCGAAGGCCGGCTGCCTGTTGGATCAAATCCAGAATGCTAGAGCGCTGCTGGCTGAGGATCGCCAGGCTGGCGACGGCGTTGTTGATCAGCTCTTCGTTCTTGGACATCAACAAGCTTTCTTCGGTCTCGTCGACCTTGTTGATGGAGTCGATGTTTTCGTCCAGTTGATCGCTGAAGGCCGACATGAGCGCCGCAGAGGAACTAATCGTCGCGTTGGCAAAGCCGTCGACGAGGCCTTCGATGCGGTCCAGATCGCCTAAGGCCTCGTCCGCGATGCGGATGGCCCGCGAGGCGTTGGCGTCCAATCCGCCAAACGTTTGGCCGGTGGCGAGATCGGCCAGCGAGCCGCTTAACCCGCCAAGCCGCGCGGCGTGTACGCTGGAGACCGCGAGTGTGGAGCGCCGCTGCACATCGGGGGCGAGCGCGAATTGCAACGCGCCGGATTCCACGGAGATCGTGTCGAGCTCCCCGGTGAATCCGCCGGCGAACTCGATCTCGTAGCGAAAACGATTGTCCGTGATAAAGAAGCGATTGCCGTCGACGCGGCCGCTGTTGGTCACGGCTTCCTCGCCTCGGGCCGTGCCGTCGCCGTTGCCGCCATCGATGGCGAATTTGCCCGCCGTCACGTTGAGCGCAATCTCCGCCTCGTAGCCGGTCGTCTCGCTGGAGAGAATCAGTTCGGTGCCGTCAACGCTCGCGCCAATGCCCGTCGTGCCGCTTTGGGCGTTGATCAACCCCGCCACGGCGGACAGCGTATTGCCGGTCGCCACGACAATCGGCGTGGAAGTTCCGTCGGGACCCGCGATCGTGAACGTGGCGTTGTAGGCGATCGTGCCTGAGCTTTCGGTGTGGACTAGCTTCGCCGGCGCGGCCACCTGATTGCCGCTGTAGCGCACGCCGTTGATCGTGGCGATCGCGTTCAGGCCATTGGACGTGCCATCGCCGTTGCCGCCGGTCGTCGCGAAGGTTCCGGCGGTGACATCCACCTCAACCTCGGCCTTAAGCCCGTAGTTCACACTTTCCAACAGTATACGGTTGCCATCCACCGCAGCCGTGACGCCGGAGACATGGCTTTCTAGATTGATGCGCGTCGCGGCGTCGGCCAGCGTGTCCGCCGTGGTTACGGCGATGGAAACGCTGCCGCGATCGCCCGTGAGCGTGAACGTCGCGTTGGCGGCGATCGTCCCGCCGCCCGCATCGTAGACGAGCCTCGCGCGTTCGGCGGCGCGGTCGACCGTGCCGGCAATGCTTGGCAACAAGCCATGTTCCGCGTCGCGGCCATCCGCTCGGCCAGACCCATCCGCGCCGGTGACTACGAAGGCGCCGGAGTTGACATTCACGTCGACGAACGCGTGGTCGCCGTAGGCGGTGCTGCGAATCGCGAGTTGATCTCCGGAGGCCTCGGCCACCAACCCGGTCGTGCTCGTGTGAGCGTTCACATTGGCGGCAATCTGCGCCAGGCTGCTGTTTGTCGTCACGGCGAACGTGACGCTACCGCCGTTTCCGGTGAGCGTGAGATTCGCGGCGGCCGTGGCGAAACCATCCGCGCCCGTGTAAATTACTTCGGCTTGCTTCTCGACCAGCGACTGGCGTCCGCCGTCGGTCTGATAGACCGAGAGGTCGCTGACTTGCGCGCCGTTGCGGCCGAGAAAATCGAAGTTCGCCGAACCGTCGAGCACGCGTCGCCCGTCGATCGTGCTGCCCGCGAGTCGATTGATTTCGGAGATCGCCGCGTCAATGGCAGTCTGGTTGGCCGTGCGTTGCGCCGGCGACAGGGCCTGTTCCTGGTCTTCGAGCGCCTTCGTGCGGATCGTATTGAGCTGGGTCCGCACTTGGTCTAGCGCCAATTGCGTTTTGCTGACCATGCTCGAGGCGGCCGCAACGTTCGAGAGCGTCCGCGTGACGACTTCGCGTTCCGTCTCAAAGTGCGACAGGGCGATAAACGCCGAGGGATTGTCCTTCGCGGCGTTGAACTTACGTCCCGTGGCCAATCGGAGCGCGTTCAAGTTCGCCGCGGCTTGCGAATCGGCCAGCCGATTCAACAGCTTCCGCTCGATGCCGTTCAGCGTTGCGCCGATGCGGGACATGGGGGGAGGATGGGAAGTTTGAAGTTTTCAGTTTTCAGTATTTGAGAAACCGTCCGTCCCTTGATCGAGAATCGTTATGCTGGCCGGCTATTTGAAGTGTCGCGTTGTCAAATCACTGAAAACTGAACACTGAAAACTTCAAACTGTTTCCGAACACTTCAATCAATTCACTTTTCCGGCGACTTGAACGGGTTCAGCCATTCGCACGCTCGTTGCAGCATACCGGCCGGGGCGACCGTGGTTTGCGTTTCTTCTAAGGTGGCCATTAAGTAAGCGCGGAGACTGACCAGCAGGTGGCGAGCGCGGTCCAGGGCGTCGGTGCGTCGCCGGTCGCGTCCGGCGACGGGATAGATGCCCACGCGGACGCGCGTACACATGAACGTCCCGTCATGCCCTCGCAGTCCATCGCGCACTTCTTCGAGATCGACTTCCATTTCGAAGTTAACCGGCCGGTCGGTGGTGCGGCGCACTGGCGAGGCCTGCTCGTCACCCACGCGCAATACGACTTTGAATCCCTGCACGGAGACGACCTCCGCGCGATGATCGGCGATGAACCCGCGCAACTTCTCCAGCACAACTTGCAAGGGCACCGCGCTGACCATCGCTTGGACGATCATCTGCTCGCGCCCGCCGTATTTGCCGAGCAACCAGCGACCCAGCGACGAATTCGGTTCGCGCGGATTGACACCGGTGCCGAGTTGCACCACCTGGTTGCGGCCGCTGTCCTTGGCCATCAAGAGTGCGCGATCGGCGCGACGCAGTAGTGTGGCCGGCGTATCGCCGGCTTGCAGGGCCGTGACGCCGAAGCTGGCCGTGATTTTCGCGCCAGCTAGCGTCGATTGCGGGATGGCCGCAAAGGCCGCGCGCATGCCTTCGGCCCGATCGGCCGCCGAGGCGTTGTCGCAATCTTCGCAGAGCAACACGAATTCTTCGCCGCCATAACGCGCCGCCACGTCTTGCTGCCGGGCATGGGCGGCGATCACCTGGGCGAAGGATTGAATCACTGCGTCGCCGGCCTGGTGGCCGTAGTTGTCGTTGACTTGCTTGAAGCGATCGATATCGCAGATCACCAACGCACAGACGCTTTCGCGCGTCGTGTGGTCGGCGGAGAACGATTCCAACTTGCGATCAAATTCCGCCCGGTTCGCGAGTCCGGTGAGGGGATCCTTGGTCACCATCTCGTGCAAGTCGTGGCAGCGTTCTTCCAGCGTGAGCTGCTGCGTCACATCGTAAAGCATCAACATCGCGCCATGCGGCGCGCCATCGACGCCCAGGATCGGGATGCCATGCGCGTCGACCGTTTTGGGATCCCCGGAGCGACCATCCAGCATCAATCGCTTGTGCCAGGGCGTACGAGACTGCAGGCAGAAAACCAGCGGGCAATTCTCATCCGCGATGCGCCGGCCTTCGTTATCGCGTAACGATACTAAACTGGGGGACCATTCACGCTCGATTACGCTCGACGCGCTGATGCCGGTCAGGCGTTCCGCGCCGGGGTTCCATTCGGTGATACGGTGACGCAGATCGATTGCCACCACGGCGCCGAGCATCTGTTCCACGAGTCGCCGATGCATCAGCGATTCGAACCCGCCGCCGGCGCTTGGTTCCGACGGAGCCAATCGCTGCCAGGGAGATTGCGTCCACTCGCCGAGCATCGGCCGCAGCCAGCCACGGGCGACTTCTTCTTCGAACCGCCGGCGGTCCGCCTGGTGAAACTCGGTAAAGCGCCGGACCAGCGTCGGATCGAATTGCCGCCCGGCGTTACGATAGATTTCGAGTAGCGCTCGCTCCGGCGTCAACGGGCGGCGGAACACCTGGTCCGCCATCATCGCCTCGTAAGCGACCGCGATGGACAACATGCGTGCGCCGAGCGGCAATGAGTCACCCGACAAGCCTTGCGGATGATTGGAGCCGTCGTACCAGAGGTGCGCATCGCGCACGATCACGAGCACTTCGGTCGCTTCGCAACTGCCGTGCAGAATTTCCAAGCCGAATTCGCGATGCCGGTTCATCATGCCGGCTTCTTCCGAATTCAACGGCCCTGGCTTGAGCAGCACCCGGTCCGGCACGCCGATTTTACCGACGTCGTGGACCAGCGCGGCCAGCTCCAATTGCTCGCGAAACCGAGCTTCCTGCTCCATCCACAGCGACCAGGCCGAACAACCGAGTGCCACGCGCAGCGAGCGGCGCGCCGTGCCGGGGTCTTTGTGCTTCAGCGCCAAAAACAAACTTCCCGCGACGCCCAGCCGGGCTTGCGCCAAGCGATCGTGATCGTCATCGGAGAGTTCCAACCTCTGCGCGACGGTGCTTTCCTTGCCCCAGCCGTCCAGCTCCGCCAATAGTTGGCTGAGCTCCTGCACACGGCCGGTCGCGTCTACGGCATAATCCGTCGACGCTGGTGGCGCCGGGCCGTCGTTCGAGAGAGCGCTGGAGGAAGTCGCCGCTGGAGTCATCGTTGGGTCGAGCGAAGCTGTCAGGCGATGGGTAGAGCAGTGCGAGGGCCCGCGCGCGGCGTGATATCCTGATGCGCGTTCCCGGCGGATACGCGAATCCCCATCACCCGGTAAAAAGGCCCTCGAAGCTATCTAAACCCTAGGTCGGAAAAGGACTAACGGCAAATTGCCAGTTGGCATCCGACAATTCGCGCATAGCGGATTTACCGTCGCGCAGCTCAGCTCATCGCTCGTGTCGATCATATCAATTGACGCGAACTTATCGCGCGACATGGGCTCCATCTGTCGACGCGAGTCGTAAGCATTGGAATCGAACGCAATAGCATGCTTATCGCAATGCGCCTTTAAAGCCCTGTCGGGCAGCACGTTGTGGGCCCTGGGAGGCGGCGTTACAATGCCTCCTTTCCTCAATTTGAGCGCCTGTTGAGTCGGAAGTCCGTAATGGCCAAGGTTCGCAATATGGTCGTCGCGCAGAGCGGCGGCCCCAGCCCTGTCATCAATAACTCGCTCCGCGGCATCATCGAGGCCGCCCGCGATCTGGCCCCGATTGGCACCGTCTACGGCGCCCGGCACGGGATCGAGGGGGTGCTCAAGGAAGAACTGCTCGACCTGTCGTCCCAGCCCGCGGAAGAGATCGCGCTGCTGCGGTTCACGCCGGCGGCAGGTTCGATCGGCACCTGTCGCTATAAGCTCAAGCCCAATCAACTCGAAGATTTCGAGCGGGTCATCAACGTCTTCCGCGCGCACAACGTCGGGTACTTCCTCTACATCGGCGGGAACGACTCGATGGACACGGCCAACAAGGTCGCCTTGATGGCCCGGGAGCGCGGTGTCGACCTGGTCGGCGTCGGCGTCCCGAAGACCATCGACAACGACGTAGGCGATTCCGAGTTCAAGCTCATCGACCACACGCCGGGCTACGGCTCCGTCGCCAAGTACTGGATGCACATGGTCCAGAACGCGAACGAGGAGAATGAAGGTTCCTCGCCAGCCGACCCCGTGCTGGTAATGCAAGCGATGGGGCGCAAAATCGGTTTTATCCCCGCTGCCGCGCGACTGGCCGACCCGCGCCGCGAAATGCCGCTGCATATCTACCTGGCGGAAAGCCATTGCACGCTGGAACAGCTTGCCGATCAGGTGAACGACGAGCTCAAACGCTCCGCGCGCTGCATGGTCGTGGTCAGCGAAGGCTTCGACGTCGGCAGCCTCGGCGAAGTGAAAGATGCGTTCGGGCATACTTCGTTCAGCGCCAGTCAGATCACGGTTGCGCAAGTGATCGTCAACTACCTGAACAAAGTGGGCTTGTCGGCCAAAGGCGCCGCCCGCGCGAACGTCTCCGGCACCGACCAGCGACACGCCATGGCCTACGCCTCGGTCGTCGATCTGGAGGAAGCCTATAAGAGCGGCCAAATGGCGGCGTTGCTGGCCGCCCAAGGTGAAAGCGGGTTCATGTCGACGATCCTTCGCAGCCCCGGCCCGGTGTATAGCGTCCGCTACGACAAAGTCCCGCTGCCGGATGTGGCGAACAGCGAGCGCGCCTTCCCAAAGGCCTGGATTTCGTCCAGCGGTTACGACGTGACCGACGAGTTTCTCCGGTACGCCAAACCACTGATCGGTGACGACATGATCTCGCTCCCGATGGTCGACGGCCGGCAAAGATTAACCCGTTTCGCGCCGATCTACGCGGACCAAAAACTCCCGCGGTATGTCCCACAGGCGGACCGGAAGTAGGCGCATTGGCTGTTTCAACGCATGATTTAGGAATGACGAATTTCCCCTGCCGGCACTCAAGAAATCGCTCCACCACGCAATGTTTGATTTATCGCCCAAACACTCCTTCCTCGTCGGCATCGATTCCGACGGCTGCGCGTTCGACACGATGGAATTGAAGCACAAGGAGTGCTTCATTCCCAACACGATCAACTACTACGAGCTGCAAGGCGTCAGCAAGTACGCCCGCGAGGCGGCGGAGTTCGTCAACCTCTACTCGAAGAGCCGTGGGATCAATCGCTTTCCGGCGCTCGTGGAGTCGCTCGACTGGCTGCGCAAACGTCCTGAAGTGCAAGCCCGTGGCGTGAAGCTTCCGGAAGCGAAGGGCCTGCGCGATTGGATCGCGCGGGAAACCAAGCAGGCGAATCCGGCGCTGCAGGCGGCCGTGGAAGCGACCGGCGACCCGGACTTGAAGCAGGCCCTGGCGTGGTCGGTCGCCGTCAACGAGATGATCACCAAATTCGTCCGCGGCGTGCCGCCGTTTCCGTTCGTGCGAGAATGTTTGGAGAAGTTCAAGCCCAAGGCCGACTTGCTGGTCGTCTCCGCCACGCCGAACGAAGCCCTGCAACGCGAGTGGGAAGAGCACGACCTGGAAAAATACGTGGCCGCGATCTGCGGGCAAGAAATCGGCACGAAGAAGGAAATCCTCGGCGTCGCCAAGAAGTACGCCGCGGACCACGTGCTGATGATCGGCGACGCCCCGGGCGACCACAAAGCCGCGGTGGCCAACGACACGCTGTATTTCCCGATCAACCCGGGCGCCGAAGAAGCGAGCTGGGAACGCCTGCTCAACGAAGGCATCGACCGCTTCCTGAGCGGCACGTTCGCCGGAGCGTACCAGGAATCGCTGGTCAAGGAATTCGACTCGTACCTGCCGGCCAAGCCGAGCTGGAAGACTTTGGACTAACAATCGACTTCGGAAACAGCCACGACTTGTGGGAGGCGTCTCCGACGCCGATATTGGACGTCGATGCACGACAACACCTCGAATCACAAGATAGTTCAAGAGCCAAAACCGCAAAGCCAACTATTGCGGGGCGGTCGGCAATCCGAGGCAACAGCGGCCTACTTCGTGACAAAGGCTATTGAGGGTCGACACAAGCTATTTGAGAATGCCCATAATGCCCAACTGATCGTGGACAGTTTGGCATACGCAAGAACAAGTGAATGGCTGAAGCTACTTGCGTTTTGCGTTATGCCAGACCACTACCATTTGCTCTTCGTTCTGCTTTGCAAGAAGTCTCTATCGGATGTCGTTGGTAGTATCAGCAAGTTCACTTCAGCACGGTTCATTAGAAATGATGGGCGGTGTCGACAAATGTGGCAGGAAGGCTTTTTCGACCATCGTTGCCGTGACGTGGATGATGCCATCGAACGAATCAACTACATCGAGAATAATCCAATTCGGGCGGGGCTAGTCGACCGTCCCGAGTTGTGGGCGTATTCATCGGCAAATCCGCAATGGGCAGGCATACTCGATCGAAAATGGTATTCTGACAAAACATGACGGTTGTGTTTCATCGCAACGTCAACTCCATCGGCGTCGGAGACGCCTCCCACAGTCAGCAACTATCACAAGCCTTTCAGAATTCAAATGTCATCCAATTGCGATTTCGGTCTCATCGGTCTTGCCGTGATGGGCGAGAATTTGGCGCTCAATGTGGAGAGCCGCGGGTTCAGCGTGGCGGTGTTCAATCGGACCACGAGCGTGGTCGATGAATTCATCCATGGCCGCGCCAAGGGCAAACGCTTTGTCGGGTGCCATTCCGTCGAGGAACTGGTCAAGAACCTCGCCACGCCGCGCAAGATCATGCTGATGGTCAAGGCCGGCCCGGCCGTCGACGCCTTGATCGATCAACTCGCGCCGTTGCTGTCGCCGGGCGACGTGCTGATCGACGGCGGCAACACGCTCTATTCGGACACCGATCGCCGCACGGCGTACGTGGAAGGAAAAGGCCTGCAATTCATCGGCACCGGCGTCTCCGGCGGCGAGGAAGGCGCGCTCAAGGGACCGAGCCTGATGCCGGGCGGCAGCGAGAAGGCCTGGCCGATCGTCAAGCCGATTTTTCAGGCCATCGCCGCCAAGGTCGGGCCGAATCACGACATTCCCTGCTGCGAGTGGGTTGGTCCCGGCGGCGCGGGGCACTACGTAAAGATGGTCCACAACGGCATCGAGTATGGCGACATGCAGTTGATCTGCGAGTCGTACGCGCTGTTGAAACACGTCCTCGGCCTCTCGAACGACGAATTGTACGAGACCTTCGCCGAGTGGAATCGCGGCGAGCTGGACAGCTACCTGATTGAAATCACGCGCGACATCTTTAGCGTGAAGGATCAGGACGGCGACGGCCATCTGGTCGACAAGATCCTCGACTCGGCCGGCAATAAAGGCACTGGCAAGTGGATGAGCCAGTTGGCCCTCGACCTCGGCGTGCCGACGACGCTGATCACCGAAGCGGTCTATGCCCGCTACCTGTCGTCGTTCAAAGACGCCCGCGTGCGCGCGAGCAAGGTGTTGAAGGGCCCGAAGTCGGCCAAATACACGGGCGATCGCAAGGCCTTTATCGAAGCGGTGCGCCAGGCGCTCTTCGCTTCGAAGATTTGCAGTTACGCCCAGGGTTATTTCCAACTCCAGGCCGCGGCAAAGGAACACAACTGGCCGCTCAACTTCGGCAACATCGCGCTCTTATGGCGCGGCGGTTGCATCATCCGCGCACGGTTCCTGGATCGCATCAAGGAAGCCTTCGACGCGCATCCCAATCTGGAAAACCTGCTGCTCGCGCCGTACTTCCTGGAAGCCGTCGACAAGGCGCAAGACGCCTGGCGCCATGCCGTGAGCACGGCCGTGACGCTCGGCGTGCCGGTCCCGGCGTTCACCGCGGCGTTGACGTACTACGACGGTTACCGCCAGGCCAGCCTGCCAGCGAATCTGCTGCAAGCCCAACGCGACTACTTCGGCGCGCACACGTATCAACGCACGGACAAGCCCGGCGTGTTCCACACGGAGTGGTTGCAATTGCGCAAGCCGCCGCAATAGCACCTGGAACCGGAAGCGTCAGCGCCCGGAGCGCATCCCGCGCGCCGCGGATTTCACAGGATGATGAATGCCGCGCACTATGAGCAAGTACGCCAGTTACCTCGAATCCCTGTTCGGCCTCACAGGCCAGGTCGCCGTCGTGATCGGCGGGACCGGCGTGCTCGGCGGCGCGCTTGCGGAAGGACTTCTGCAAGCCGGCGCGGCGGTGATGATCGCCGGCCGCGAGCCGGATCGGGGCGTGCGCCGCGCGGAGGAAATGAGTGCCCTGGGCGACGTCGAATTTCAATTGATCGACGTTACGTCGCGCGAGTCGATCGAAGCATTGTTGACGACGACGCTCGCCCGTTTTGGCCGCGTCGATATGTTGATCAACGGCGCCGGCGTGAACGCGGCCAGTACGTACTTCGAAGCCACCGACGACGACTGGCAGCGCGTGCTTGAAACGAACCTGATGGCCGTCCACTACGGCTGCCAGATCTTCGGCAAGCACATGGCCGAGCACGGCGGCGGGAGTATTCTCAATATCGGCAGCGCCACGGCCCACACGCCGCTGTCGCGCGTGTTTGCCTACAGCGCTTCGAAAGCCGCCGTCATCAATCTTACGAAAAACGTCGCTCGGGAATTGGCGCCGTTCAATGTCCGAGTGAACGCGCTTTGTCCCGGATTTTTCCCCGCGGAACAGAATCGCGTCATCCTTGACGTCCAGCGCGTGGATAACATCATGCGCAACACCCCGATGGCCCGGTTTGGCGAGCCGGACGAACTGATTGGCGCGATGCTGCTGCTGCTCTCGAAAAAGGCCGGCAGCTTCATCACCGGCGCCGACTACTTCGTCGACGGCGGCTATACGGCGATGAGGTTCTGATTCGTTTTGAACCGCGGAGACGCGGAGGCGCAGAGGGGACGGAGGAGGGAGAGTGTACGAAATGGTGGAAACCACGAAAGGCGCGAAAGGCACGAACGGGGGATTGAGGTGCGGTATACTGTGAGAACAGTCGCGTCGGCTGGTTTCACTGTCACTGAACACTGAAAACTTCAAACTCCCCTCCCATGCTCATCCTTGCCCACCGTGGCTATCACCGCGATCTGCCGGAAAACACGCTGGCCGCATTTGACGCCGCGGTGAAGTTGGGCGTCGATGGCATTGAAACCGATTTGCGGTGGAGCGCCGATGGGCAGATTGTGCTATATCACGATCGCCTGGCGCCGGATCGACGCGAGGTGGGCGCGCATACCGTCGCCGAGTTGTCGAAGCTGGCCGGCTACGACACGCCCGTGATGACGCAAGCGCTCGACGCGCAGCCGGGCATTCTCTGGAACCTGGAGATCAAGGATCCCGCGGTGCTGCCGGCGTTGATACCGCTCCTGAAGCGCTATCGCACGACGCACAAGATTCTCGTCAGTTCGTTCTGGCACACCGCCGTCCAAGAAGTGCGGCAGGCCGTCGACGTGGAATGCGGGTTGCTCACCGCGCATCGACCGATCGATCCGGTGACCGATCGCCTCGGCCGCTACGCGAACGGCCAGCCGGTCGAGGCGTTTGTGTGGCACTTCGACTATCTGTCGCCGGAGCTCGTGCAACAAACGGTGGCGATGCACTCGAAGAACTTCGTCTACTCCGCGCACACGCAAGCCGATCACGATCATGCGGTGCGCTGCGGCGTCGACGGCATCATCACCGACGACCCGGCGCTCGCCAAGACGGCGCTTCTCAAGGCCTCAAACACCAGCCCGTAGCGCAAGCGAGGGAGAGAGGATTCTGCCATACAGTTTGGGATGAAACACTCAGTTGCGCATCAACGGAGCAACTGAGAGTTTCATTCGAAACGGTAAACCACGTCCCCTCTCCCTCGCTTGCGCTACGGGCTGGTGTCGCGATTCTTCGTGCCTTCCTTCGCGTCCGGCTCGAAGAACATCATGTGTTGCCACGGCAGGTCATCGTATTCCTCGACCAGCCGAAAACCGTGTGGCACGAGCTCTTTCTTGATCTGTTCCTTGCTCATCTTGTGCAGCACCTTGATCGGCACTTCGGGGTCTTCCAAACGGAATTCCACGAGCACCAACCTGCCTTTGGGTTGAAGCGCACGGCGCATCGCCTGGAGCATCTGCTCGGGGTGCGACATCTCGTGATAGACGTCGACGAGCAGAATCACGTCGAGCTTTCCTTCGGGCAATCTCGGATCGATCGGCGAACCGAGCACCGGCTCGATGTTCGCGTGCCCGGCGTCTTTGGCTCGCTCATCCAATAGGTGCAGCATCTCTTGCTGAATATCGACGGCGAACACGCGCCCCATTTCACCGACCAGCGCAGCCATGGGCAGCGTGTAGAAGCCATTGCCGCAGCCTAAATCGCAGACGTTTTGTCCGGGCTGCAGCTTGAGCGCCGCCAACATTCGGTCGCAGTCCTCTTCGCGCTGCCGGGATTCGCGAGTTAGCCAATCGGCGCCGAGGTAGTGCATCGTCTGCGCGATTTCCCGGCCCTGGTAATGGGTCAACGCCGGCGGCAGTTCCTCCACGGCGGCGTCCTGGGCACGCGCTGCATTCGTAGCAACCAGCGCTAGCAGCACTGCCGCGCAGGCGCAGCGAATTGCCGAATTCCAAGCTGCTTGAACGAAATGAAGGTTCAAAGTGTGCTCCTTGCCTCATGCGCACCAAGTTGCATCCGGAACTGCATGGATTGTCGTATTCAAGTCGGCGACAACGCCACGCACCGCCTTTTCTGCCGCGTTGACCTCGTCCGACGTATCGTAGCCCGCCAGTTCCAGCGCGAATCGCGCCGTTTCGCCCGGCGCCAGCTTGCGCACGCGGCCGTGCTTTTCTTCGAAGGACCGAGGGTTCGGGAAATTCACGCCCGGTTCCAGCCCGGTGACATAGCCGTCGCTCTCCGCGCCGGTGTTTTTCCAGAGCGTGAAGCAGGGGAGTTGATCGCGTCGAAAGCGCATCCCGAAACCCGCCGTCCCAGTCGCGTTTTTGAGCAGCACGCTGGTCCGCTGGTCATTGGCCGCGGCGAGCTCGCAGAGATACACCTGCTCGACGAAACCGGGCGTCGGTTCGCCGTAGCGCTGCCAGTTGCCGATCCCTTCCGCCGCTCGCGCGTTGCGGGGAGACATGTCCCTAACTGGTGCAACGAACGTGGCGCCGGGCTCCAGCAGCGGCCGGCCGATGTTGATGTGATACAACAGTTCCATACTTCCCGGCTGCGCGGAGAAGTTGGTCACTTCATCGACGACGCGCATGCGATTCTCGCCGGGCGCCAGCGTGATCGTGGTTTTCATCCGCAGTTGATGGAACAGAAACCGCGTCTCTTCGACGATGCCGATCAGCGTGATCTCGCCGGTGTCCTCGGCGATGTTCAGCTCCACCTTGCGCGCCGGCAGATTGGCGATTCGCCCGTGAAGGCCGTACCGGAGTTGCCCGCGCTCGTCGAACTCCGGCGCGCCGTTGCTCACCAGGCCGCAGCGGCAGAGCAATTCGTCGAAGCCGTCGAGCCAACCCACGCCCGAAGGTTCCGCGAGCGGCACGAACTTCGGATGCACCGGCCCGCGCACCGGCGAATGCCAACCGATCCGCAGATCGCCCAGCCACATCGCCCAGATGCCCATGCCGCGCGTGGGCAACACGACCACCGACAGGCGGCCATTGTCGATCTCGACCGTCTCAACGCCATCGCTCAGCCCGCCATGCATGGTGTGTTTCACCACGCGGCACCCGCGCGCCTTGGCTGGCAACTCTGCCTCGCCCAGCCGCAGCTCAGGCGTATGCACGCACTTACAAACGTCGGTGAGGACGATCGATTCCATGGGAAGTGGCGTGGGAGAAGAGAACATTGCGGTCGATGAGCACGGCACGGCTATGTTACGCGGCAATCGTCGTCAACACAAACAGGACGCCGCATTCGCTAGCCCCGCATCCACCAAGCCAAATACGCGGCCATTGCCAGTCCCAGCAGCGCCAGGCCGACACCCAGTCCAACAGCAAGCAGATTCAGCTTCGCCGGGAGGATCTCGCCGCGGCGAATGCGACCGATGTCGCGGCAATACAGGGAGACGGCGGACGCCAGCACGCCGACGCCGCCGAGAATTAACGCCGTGCCGAACCAGAGCGAGAGCCCCGTCGACGAGACTTCTCGCTCGGCGTTCGCCAGTTCCCGCAGGAGCAAGCCGAAGCGAGCGACGACGAAGCCGAAGCCCATCATCGCCAGGCCGGTGCGAATCCAGGCGAGGAAGGTGCGTTCCGCGGCGTAGTAGACGCGAGGGTCGTGCATCGGGTCCTCACATCGAACTGTCGGACAACACGCTTACCCGCGCCCCTTGATTGGCTGCGGCCGTGATTAAGGTGCTCATGCCGTGCGCCTCGGGCAGCGCCTCGAATCTCCGCACGAACTCCTCCGCGGCCGTCTGGCTCGACATGGCCACACAGAGTGTTGGCCCCCAGGAGCTTTGCGTAACGCCTGGCGCGCCGAGTTCTCGCACGGCTTCGACCAAGCGTTCCAAACGCGGCGAAGCGTACGGCCCGCCTTGTTGGGCCGCGTAGCAAAGTCCCGCTTGCCGGCCGTAGCGGTAGAGGGCTTCGCCGAACTCGGCGTAACGCATGTTCGCCGCGGAGGCCATGAGTTCTTCGAGGGCCAGGTGGCGCAGGCCTGTCGCCGTGGGCGCATCGACCGGGGGCAACTCGGCGAAGGCTTGTTCTTCCGCGTCGCCGAACAAGCCCTGTTCGTTGGGCGAGAACAGGAGCACGAATCGCCACGGCGCCGGCAGGTCGATTCGCGCCAACAGCGGCGACACCACGTCTTGCGGGCGCTTGCCGGCGTCGACGATCATCCCGCCGCGGAAGAACCCGTGCATGCCGACGGACGAGCGGCGCGCGCGTCCCATCACCGTGGCCAACTCTTCGAGTCGCGTGATCGGTCGACGTACTAGGCGGCAGAGCCCGTTCGCGACGGCCAAGGCGAGTTGCGTGCCGGAACCCAGCCCGACGTGCGCGGCCGGCGCTTCGAGCACCGTGATGCGGCAACGCAAATCGTCCGCCAGTTGCAGGCCTGCGACGGCCTCCTGGGCGAAGGCGAGCGCGCGGTCGCTGTTCGGTCCCGAGGCGGACCAGTCGTCGGCCAAAGCCAGCCGTAGTTGCAGCCGCGGCCGATCGATCATCGCTCCGACGCCGCCAAACTGCGAGCGGCCTTCGCGCGGTCCGAACGAGAACAATCCAAAATGCAGCCGGCTATGGGCCGTCACCTCGACCTGGGTCGCAGCGATGGTTTGTTCGGACGGCAATGCGGGCTCCTCGTTCGGCACAGACCATTAGGATATCACCCTTGATCGACCGGATGTACCCTCCGGCGGTGGCGAACCCCGTTCAGCTTGCCGATTTCGCCTGTCCGCCGTAACCTCTACTCGGGACGCGCATCCAAAAACTGCGATATCACCGAGGAATGAAGCCCATGCCCAAGCGTTACCGATTATTTGCGACCGCCGCGATGGCGATTCTGGTGGCCGCGGGCGCGTTGATTTTTCGAGGAGAGGATGCGATGAGCGAGGAACCGGCCGCGAAACCCGTCCAAGAGGCAAAGTCCGCCGAGAACCTGTCGCTGGCGACGTTCGGTTCCGGCTGTTTCTGGTGTACGGAAGCGGTCTTCCAGCAGTTGGAAGGCGTGCAGACCGTGACGTCCGGTTATAGCGGCGGCGAGGTCGACGAGCCGACTTACGAAGCGGTCTGTGCAGGCACGACCGGTCACGCCGAAGTGGTGCAAATCGGCTTCGATCCGGAAGTGATTACGTTCAAGGAGTTGCTGGAAGTGTTCTGGAAGTCGCACGATCCGACGACCAAAAACCGCCAAGGCAACGACGTCGGCACGCAATACCGCTCGTCGATCTTCTATCACGATGACGAACAGAAGCAACTCGCCGAAGAATACAAGAAGAAGCTAGACGAATCCGGCGCCTTCCGCGCGCCGATCGTCACCGAGATCACCGAGTTCAAGAAGTTCTATTCGGCCGAGGAATACCACCTCAACTACTTCAATCTCAACCCCCGGCAGGGCTACTGCGCGTTCGTAATCAAGCCGAAAGTTGACAAGGTGCGCGAGGTCTTCGCCGACAAGATCAAGAAGGATTCCGAGTAGCGCCGCGAGCGAACAATCAATGCCTGGCTCTCGGGCTACTGAAACGCGCGAGTGGCTGGGGTCGAGCGTACTCGCTCGCCCCCAGCGCGCTCAACCTGGGGGCGAATGAGTACATTCGACCCCAGCCACCCAACAATCTGGATGACTGGAACTGCTGATTTTGGCGGAGCGCTAGCCGCGCGTTACGAGCCAAATGGCGATTCCCGCGCAGCCGACGAGAATTGTCAAGAACACGATGACGGCGAGTGCGAAGGAGTGATCGTTCCGCTTGGTGACGTTCAGCCCGGTCAGCAGGGCTTGATCGTACCGGCTGACGTAGTCGGGAACTGTTTCTTCTTGCAGGCCGTACACCGGCTTGGTGTTCACGCTGGCCTGGCTGGGCGATTCGACCGGTCCGGACTCCTGGCCGGGCTCGACCAGGAAATTGGGCTCGGTATCGCTTAGCACGGGGGGCGTGCGGCGGCGCTCGCTGGGGTGAATGCTCTGCACGGCGATGGCGTCGAGATGATCGACGGCCGCGGCATGGGCGATCGACTGCGGATCCGCCCATTTGCTGAGGCGGCGCACCACCTCGCCCATGGTTTGAACCCGCTCCGGCGGCTGCTTCATCATCATCGCTGCGATCAGGTCGACGAAGTCATCCTCGAGTTCCGGATTCAATCGCCGGGGATCGAGCGGTTCCGTGGTGCAATGCGCGCGAACCTTCGTGGCAGCAGTCCCACCGGGAAAAGGCACTTTGCCCGTCACGGCGTAGTACAGCGTGCAACCGAGACTGTAAACGTCCGTCGGCGGTCCGAGCATTTGCGGCGCGGTAATTTGTTCCGGCGCCAGGTAGTCCGCCGTGCCGACGATCTTGTCTCCGAGGTTCTGTGCCTCGCCGTCCAGATTGAAACTGCCGGCCAGGCCCAGGTCCGACACCTTCACCACGCCATCTTGTGAAACCAGCAGGTTGCCGGGTTTGACGTCGCGATGGATCAGGCCGCGACTATGCGCGTGCTCCAAGCCCATCGCGGCCTGTGAAATCACCGAGGCCGCGGCTGTCATTGATAGGCGTCCGTGTCGGCGGATGAAGCGCCGCAGATCGATGCCGGGGACAAATTCGGTGACCAGGTAGTTCACATTGCCGTCGTGGCCAGCATCGTATGCGCGGACCAGGTGATGGTGATCGAGCTGAGCTTGATTGCGAATCTCGCGCATGAAGCTCTTTTCCGACTCGGGCGTGGACTTATATCGCGGCAACACTTTGACCGCGACGATCCGGCCCATCACGGTGTGCTCGGCCTTAAAGACCTGGCCCATACCCCCTTCGCCGATGGAATCGACGATCTGGTAGGGACCGAGGTTGAACTTCGATCGACCGGCGGCGAGCTGTCCCGCTTGCCAGCGATTTACCTGCCCGTTCTCAACCAGCTTGGCGGCCAGCAATTCATCGTTCACCTCGGCGGCGACCAATCCGTGCTTGGCGCACAGCTCCGCTACCCCGGCGTCGAGCTCCTCGGTCGTGAGGAGTCCGCTCGCCAGCGCAGACTTTCGGAATACGGTGCTCGAACCGCCGCCCATTGCCGATCTGGTGGCTGAAGTCCATTGGAAAACATTTGGCCCAACCTAACTTACCCCCCCGCACGATCCCGCGCCAAGTATCCGCTTACCCGTCGCCGACTACGCGCCCAGGCGGGACCGCGGCCAATTCCTCTATAATCACGCCGCCAGCAGTGCGTCGCCCCAAAGCCGTTGCTGCGGAGAGCGGCTTCGTCGCCCATATTTCGCCCAGCCCAGTTGAACCAGGTACTGCCAATGTTCCTTTCCGATCACAGCTTCCTCGTCACCGGCGGCGCCTCGGGCCTGGGCTTCGCCTGTGCGGAAATGCTTGTCCGTAACGGCGGACTTGTGACGATCGCCGATCTCAATCGCGAACAAGGAGAGCTCGCCGCCAGGAAACTCGGCGGCGCTGCCCAGTTTGTCGCCGCCGACGTGACACGCGAGGACGACGTCAGCGCCGCCGTTCAAGCCACGGTTAGCCAGGGTGGCGGGTTGCACGGAGCAGTTTGTTGCGCCGGAATCGCGATCGGCGAGCGCGTCGTCGGCAAGCAAGGCCCGCATCGATTGGATAGCTTCGCTCGCGTATTGGCGGTGAACGTGATTGGGACGTTCAACACGTTGCGCCTGGCCGCGGCGCAGATGGTTACCCAGGAACCGAACGAAACAGGCGAACGCGGCGTGTTAATCACCACGGCTTCGGTCGCCGCCTTCGACGGGCAGATCGGCCAGGCCGCGTATTCCGCTTCGAAGGGCGCGGTGGCCTCGATGACGTTGCCGATCGCGCGCGAACTGGCACGACATGGCATCCGCTGCGTGGCGATCGCCCCCGGCATCTTCGACACCGCGATGATGGCGGGCATGAGTGAAGAAGTTCGCAACTCCCTCGCCGCTCAAGTTCCTTTCCCGCCGCGCTTGGGCCGCCCTGACGAATATGCCGCGCTCGTCGAACACATCCTCGGCAACACCATGCTCAATGGCACGGTCATTCGCCTTGATGGTGCGCTGCGGATGGGGGCGAAGTAAGTAAGCACGCGCCATCGCACGAGCCAATAAGTACGCTTTGAGCTTAATTGCGAACGTGCTCGTTCGTCTCCCGGGCGGACGTCTTTTCAATGGCGCAGCCCTCAAAGCCAATCTCTACGCCGCGGCTTCCAGATTTGCTTGCATCAGGTTTTCCGGTCGCAATGCCATCTTGGCGCTTGGGAAGGTCGCTGGATCGGGGGTTTCACCTACGCGAGTGGGCGAAAATTGCGCGGAACCACAAATTGGTCGTTTCCCCTCCATCAGGCTAGTTTTTCTGACTTAGCGTTGCTCACTGCAAGTAACGGCAGCCGACGGGGTTCGAGCGATTTGTTTTGGCATTCGCTCTGCGCCCGTGTTGCCACGATTGATCCACCAGCGACGCTGCGATCCTGGCCTACGACGCCCCCATTCCTAGCGCATTCTTCCCCGCGGAATTGCTATGTTCCAAGACGAATCGATCATTCAAGACTTCGTAACGGAGTCGAATGAGCATCTCGCTCATGTGGAATCGCAACTGTTGGAGATCGAAGCTGGCGGCGCCAACTCGAATATCGAAACCGTGAACGCGCTGTTTCGCGCCGTACATTCGATCAAAGGCGCGGCCGGGTTTCTCGGTTTCGACACCGTGGCCAAGCTGGCGCACTCGCTGGAAAACGTCATGGATCTGGTGCGAAATCGCGCCTTGACGCCAACGGCGGAGACAGTCGACGTGCTGCTCAGGTCGTGCGACCAACTGAAGTCACTGATCAATGACCTCGCCAACAGCAACGGCGCCGATGTGAGCGCCTTGGTCTCCGCTCTCGATGGAGTAGCGAATATGAACTCGAATCACGTGCCCGAGCCGTTTGATCCCAATACCTTCGCCAAACCGACGCCGACGCCTCCTATTGAAACCGTCGAGATTGTCGCGCCTCCCCTCGCGCCGACGCCGACGCCGATTATCGAACACGTCGAAACTCCGGTGAGTGCGACAGCCAACAATAGCGCCCCGGCGCCTGCGGCATCGTCTGAAGCGACGCCGGCGGCTGACGCGAATATTCGCGTCAGCGTTGGTTTGTTGGACCGGTTGATGAATCTCGCCGGTGAGCTGGTGCTTAGCCGCAATCAGTTGCTCCAGGCCGTGAATTCGCTCGGGCGCCCGGAAGTCGAGACCATTTCTTCGCGTCTCGATCAGGTCACCAGCGAACTTCAGGAAGCGGTCATGCAAACCCGCATGCAGCCGCTCGCCAACGTGTTTAGCCGCTTCCCGCGATTGGTCCGCGACCTAAGCGCCAAGCTCGGCAAGCAATGCGATCTGAACATTTCCGGCAAGGACGTCGAGGTCGACAAGTCCATCATCGAGGCCATCGGCGACCCGCTCGTGCACTTGGTGCGGAACTCGCTCGACCACGGCGTCGAATTGCCGGACGTCCGTTCGCGGAAGGGCAAGAAGCCGATCGGCGCGATTGCCTTGGAAGCTTCGCATCAGGCCGGTCGCGTACTGATCGTCGTACGCGATGACGGCGCCGGCATTGACCCGATCAGGTTGCGCAGCAAGGCGGTCTCGAAAGGCATCCTCACTGCCGAACTAGCGGCGGCCCTCTCGGACGAAGACGCAGTGAATCTGATTTTCCATCCCGGCTTCTCGACTGCTGAGACGATCACCGACGTCAGCGGACGCGGCGTCGGCATGGACGTCGTTAAATCGAACATTACGAAACTCGGCGGCACGGTCGAAGTCGTGTCCGAGTTGGGTCGCGGCACGACGATTCTCGTCAAGCTGCCGCTGACGCTGGCGATTATCCCGTCGCTGATTGTGCATAGCGGCAACGCTCCCTTTGCGATTTCGCAAGCGTCCATCGTGGAACTCGTCCGGGTCAGCGCCAACGAGGCCGACAAGCGGATTTCCACGATCAACGGCTCGGAAGTGCTCAAGCTGCGTGGACGGCTCCTGCCGCTGGTCCGCCTGGGCAAGATTCTCGCCAACGCGGAACAACGTCAGGCACGCATGGATCTGGACGAGAGCCGGACGCCGCGCAATCTCGATATCATCGTCGTCGACGCCGGCGCGGTGCGTTACGGGCTGATTGTCGATGGCTTGCAAGATTCGGAAGAAATCGTCGTCAAGCCATTGGGACGACATTTGAAGGGCTCCATCTGCCTAGCCGGCGCCACGATTCTCGGCGACGGCCGCGTGGCGTTTATCCTGGACGCCAACGGCATCGCCGCCTACGCCGAGTTGCAGCGTTCCGACTCCCAAGCCGAGCAAGACGAGGACGCCTCTGGCAGCGGAGCGGAGGAGACGCAAGCCGCGCTCATGCTGACCAACGGGCCGGAAGAATACTTTGCCATCCCGATGGCAGTCATCAAGCGACTGGAAAGAGTGCAGAAGGAGCAAGTACACGAGGTCGGCGGGCAGCGCCTGCTGGAATACGAGAAGGAAACGCTCACGCTGTTGGCGCTCGACGATTTGATCCGCGCCGAGCCGCGCCCGGACCAAGCCTGGCTCTACGTGGTGGTCTTCGAAGCTGGCGGCCGCGAGATCGGGCTGATTGTGCCGAAGCTCGTGGAGATTCGCCAACTGTCGACGAACGTCGATTTCCGCACGCTCCGCGAGCCGGGTGTGATTGGTTCCTTGGTCGTCGATCGTCGTACGGTCCGTTTGCTCGACGTCCATGAGCTGGCCTCGAAAGGCTGTCCGCAACTCACGGTTCCGGCCGAGGAAGAAGGACTCGAGGACGTTCGCGAATTGCGGATCATGCTGGTGGAGGACTCCAACTTCTTCCGCACGCAAGTCTCGCACTTCCTGGAAACGCTGGGGCATGACGTGGTCGCCTTCGAAGACGGCCAGGCGGCCTGGGAAGCGTTGCAGGACCCCAAGCGCCAGGTCGACCTTGTCGTGACCGATATCGAGATGCCGCGGATGAACGGCTTCGAGCTGTGCCGTCGCATCAAAACGGACGCCCGCTTCGATGGATTGCCGGTCATCGCGTTGACTTCGCTCGCGGGAGAAGACGACGTGGCCCACGGGCGTGAAGTCGGCATCGACGATTACCAGGTCAAGATGGACCGCGACAAATTGCTGACCGCCGTGCGGCGATTGCTCCCCAACCGTCGCGCCGAATTGCTCTCCGTATAAACACCTGACTCCCCTCCACAGGCGAGGATTAAACTCATGACCGCCCTGATGCAAGCGCCCACGGCCAACCGCGTCGCCGCCACGGCCGGCGAACAAGAATTTATCACGTTTTATCTCGGCGACCTGCTGCTGGGAATTGACATTCACCAGGTTCAGGAAATCAATCGCAACGTCGACATGACGCCGGTGCCGCACGCGCCCCAGGCCGTCCGCGGCGTGATCAATCTCCGTGGCGAAGTCGTGCTGGTGGTGGATCTGCGGGAAGTGCTCGGGCTGCCGAAATCAGCCCTCACCCGCAGCAATCGAAATGTCATTGTCAAGAACGGCGGCGAACAGATCGGCCTGCTGGTCGATCGCGTCGCCGACGTGGTGCGAGCGAACACGGATGATCTCGATCCGATGCCTGAGAACTTGCGGGGCATCGATCAACGGTTCTTCAAGGCGGTCTACAAGCTGGAACTCGGATTGCTGGTGATCCTCGACGTGAACGTCACGTTGGCCAGTATCTGCAACGAATCCTAGTCGCGCGGCGTGTGTGCCCACGTCGCCCGCGGTCAAGCAACCGGCGTCGTTTTCACGAGTCGCGAAGGAGATGAAGAATGTCCCGTTTGAGTATTCTGAAGTTCAAGAGCGTCCGCACGAAACTCATGTTTCTGTTCGTGGCGATCGGCGTGATCCCCGCGGCGATTGTGGCGACTGTCTCGTACAATCGCTCACGTGACGCGCTGCGCGTCGAGGCGGGTGGCCGCGTTCAATCCGTGGCTGAAGAGACGATTGATAAGCTCGACCGGCTCTTTTTCGAACGCTACGGCGACGTACAGGCCTTCGCCGCGAACCCCGATGCCAAGGGGGACGCGGAACTGTTGAAACGTGCCGCGAACTTCTACACGCGTACGTATGGCATCTATGACCTGATGGTCATTGCCGACGCGAATGGTCAAATCATCGCGGCCAACACCGTCAATTCCCAAGGCGCGCCGTTCCTCACGGACGCGTTGATTGGCACGAGCGTCAAGGGCGAGGCGTGGTTCGAGTCCGTTACCTCGGGCACGGTGCCGCTCGGACAGTCGTACTTCGGGGACGTTACGGCGGATAAGCGCCTTGCTGATGCAACCAAGACACGGGGGCTGTCGCTCGTCTTCGCCGCGCCGATCGTCGACGCGGACGGCAAGGTCACCCGCGTCTGGGCCAACTACGCGAACTGGGAGCGGACCGGCTGCGAAATCATGACCGGCCTCCGCCAGCGTCTCAAGGACCGTGGCGCCACGACCAGCGTCGTGAATTTGATCAACAAGCAGGGGTTCCTGCTGGAAGACCCTGATCCCGCAGCGGTACTGACGTTCAACTTGGTGGACGCCAAACTTCAATGCGCCATCGATGCAGCCGCCGGCAAGAGCGGCGTGACGATCGAAAACAACAAGCGCACCGGCACGGAACAAATCAACGGCTTCGCCGGGTCGAAGGGCGCCCTCGGCTTCAAGGGCTATGGCTGGGGCGTGCTCGTTCGTCAAGACACGGCGGAAGCCTTTGCGGCCGCCTCACAATTGGCGTACTTTGTCGCTGCACTTACCGGTGGAATGGCGTTGGCCATCGCCGCGATCGGCTTCTTCGTGGCCCGGTCGTTCGCTCGTCCGCTCGTCGCCACGGCCAACACGTTGGAACTGATCGCCGCTGGCGACCTGACCAAGCGCGTCGAAGTCCAAAGCAACGACGAGATCGGCCGCGTGGGCGACTGCGTGAACAAACTGTCTTCGAGCTTGCAGGATGTGGTCCGCAAGATCGTCGGCAGCTCGCGTGAACTGGCTAGCTCCTCAGAAGAGTTGACTAGCAC